>Ga0081455_10000842_pt1 | contig 39507 bp, 33 predicted proteins | sample TabmetS3T2R1_FD_70207 | JGI IMG/M metagenome (GOLD analysis project Ga0081455, IMG submission 70207) | Tabebuia heterophylla rhizosphere microbial communities from the University of Puerto Rico - S3T2R1 | ecosystem: Host-associated > Plants > Roots > Rhizosphere ... | reverse complement strand
AAGGACGAGAGCTCTGATGCCGGCCGCCGGCTGTTTCGGGAAAAGGCAGGGCGCTTTGCCGCCGTCACGCCTCCGGTCGTGGCGCTGATGTTGTCAGCCACGGGCCGGGCGCGCGCCGCACCGGCGTCGGGCGCGACGGTCACCGTCACCGTCACCACCACGACAACAACATCGACTCCCACCGGTTAGCACGCAGTTTCGGCGCTCTTTCGCCAATCGTCGGTCATTGTTCTGATCACCATGCGGTTGTGGCGTGCGCGCCTGACCATTGCTCGATAATGCGGCGGCCGTACTGTCGACAACCGCACAATCGGCGGCGGTTTTTGCAACGGCGCAATGACGAGACCGCAGCGGATAGGCGTCTGCGACCGATTGACGGCAATTTCCCCCAGCCTGTACGCTTTGAGCGGTTGTATGGGTTGAGGACGACGCGAGGTCACAAGACGATAAGGCCAAGACTTTGATGCAGGCCGTCGCCTGTTTCTGGAAAAAGCGGGCCGCTTTGCGGCCGTCACACCTCCGGCCGTCGCTTTGATGTTATCGGCCACCGGCCGCGCGCGCCGCGCCGGCGTCGGGTGCGAGGGTGACCGTCACCGCCACCGCCACGACGACCACGGCGCTGCCTTAGCGGGTTCGACGCCGAACCCTTGACGCTCGCGGTTCTTGTCGCTCGTCGGATGGGCGACGCGCATTGCGGGCCCGCCTGCGGGGGCTGACGCCGTCGCATCTCGGGTGCGCGTGTCAGTTCGCGCTTAGGGTGTCGTTTGAGCATGGTCTTTTCGGAAAACCGCTGCACACTTTTCCTGACCATGCTCTAGTTTTTCGCGCAACGCCTCGGCGATGCTCTGGAAGACCGAATCCCAATCATTGGGGGCCGGCTGCCTGAACAGGCGCGCCGTCGGATACCAGACCGACCGCGTTGTTTCCTTCTGCCACCGCCATTCCGGCGCATGGGCCAGCGCGATCCAGACCGGCCGCGCCAGCGCACCGGCGAGATGGGCCAGCGAGGTGTCGCAGGTGATGACGAGATCGACGGCCTCCATCACCGCCGCGGCATCGACAAATCCGTCCTCACCGGCATCATAGTCCGCCCCAAGCCGTTCGATCGCGAGCCCGTCCGGATAGCCTTTCGGGTCGGTCTCCGGCCCCTCCATGTGCAGACTGATCAGGCGGACGCTGGGGATCGACGCCAGCGCCGCCAGATAGGTCGGATCGAACGAGCGATAATCGTTGTTGCTGCCGCGCCAGGCGACAGCGATGCGAAAACCGTTCTCGCCGATGTAAGACCGCCATTTGCGCAGCAACTCCGGCTCCGCGTGCAACCACGGACTTGGCGCGGTGCCGTGACCGAGCCGGAGCAATCGCTGCGGCAGGCTCATCAGATGGATTTGGTAATCGTAGACCCCTCCGGCCAGGCCGTCCATCACGCGGATCGACGGGTCGATCGAGCCAAGCAAACGCTTCAGCCGCTTGGGAACGAAAAATGAAACATCCGCGCCAAGCTTCAGCAGCAGCGGCAGATTGGCCGAAAACTGGATGTAGTCGCCGCTGGCCTGTTCGCCGAGAACCATCATCGAGCGACCCTGCAGCGGCTCGCCGCACCAGGGCTCCGCCGTGAGGTCTTCCCGCGCGCCTTTGTTGCCCTTGTCCATATTGAACCGGCATTCGTAATCATCCCAGCCGGCTTCGAATTCTCCACGCGTGAGATGGATGCATCCCTTGATGAATCTGGCGGTGCGGGAATCGGGCTCGATCGCGAGCGCCTTTCCGATCGCGTCGAGCGCTTCATCCGATTTGCCGGAATCATTCAGCAACATTGCGAGGTTCGCATAGGCCGTGGCGAAAGCGGGCTTGAGCGCGAGCGCGCGGCGAAACGCCTGGCGGCTTTCGCCATATTGACGCGCGTTGCGCAGCGCGGAACCGAGGTCCTGCCAGGCGAGGGCGTCGGTCGGCCTCAGCGCGACCACGCGACGCAAATGAAGGACAGCCTCCGTGTGACGTAATTTCGGCTGCAGCAATCGGGCGATCATTTTCGCCGCCTCGACATGATCCGGATCGAGGGTACAAATCCGGTTCAACAACGCGATGATGTCATCGTCGTCGCGCTTCAGGTCAGCCATCGCGCGCGCTTTTTGAAACAGCGCCTCGGCATGATCCGGTTGATGCGCCGTGACGCGTTCCAGCGACGCCAGAGCTTCGTCTGCTTTCGCAAGACGGATCAGGCTCGCGGCGCGACCAGCAAGAGCGTCCGCTTGGTTCGGCTCGGCGGCAATCAGGTCTTCGAAGACATGCTGGGCATTTTTGGCGCGGTCGCAGGCCAGCAATGCGCGACCGAGCGCGAGCCGCGCGGCCTGATTGTCCGGCGCGTAGTGCACCGCCCGTTCGAAACTTGCCACCGCGTCCTCGTGGCGGCCGAGCGCGACGCGGGTGAGGCCGAGCTGGTAGGCCGCGTCGGCGTCCTGCGGTGCCGCGGCGACCACGTTGCGCCAGACGCCTTCGGCATCGCCGTGGCGGCCTTCCCGCGACAGCGCCGTCGCCTCGCGCCACAAGCGGAGCAGGGGATCGGGCGGCGCGACGGCCTGGACGTCGTTGCCGACCGGCGTGCCTCGGGCTTGGGGCATCGGAATGATCATCTAGGAGGCCATCGGAGTTGATACGAAGGACTTGATACGAAGGACTTGATACGAAGGACTTGCGATGTGTGACGCGTCACCAATGACGCAGCGATCCCAGCCGCGCAACCGCCCGCCCGATCCGCCGCCGGTTGACGGCCAGGTGCGCGGCGAGGTCGCGTCGGTCGGTGAGCTCGAGTGCGAACGCATCACGATGCCATGCGACAGCCCGGCGGAAAAGCCCGATCGACCGCAGCACCCGGTCAAGCACCGGCCAGCGTCGCTGCAGCAGGCAGCGCGCGAGGTGACGCTGCGCGGCCCTGTCGGACGCGAAGGTCGCGGGCACCGGCCGCGCCGTGACATGGCAGGCCTTGTAGACCGCGGCAGCGAGCGCCGCGTAAAACCCGCGTTGCCTTGCAACCGCCGCCAGCCGGTCCCAATCGAGCGAATTCTGTCCACGCTCGATCATCCGTCCGAGATCGGTGGCTTCCCGCAGACCGAGCGTGCCGGTCGCGAGATCGGCATTGATCACCTGGGATGCGATCACATGATGCAGAACGCGATGCGCCAGGGACGGAATCGCCAGCCCCGGCGCGACGCCGGAGGCACCGCCGATGACCTCATGGGCCGCCAGGTGATCGGGCAGGCTGTTCAGGGCATCATGGATCTCGACCGTCACTGCGCCATCGGGATGTCCAAGCGGATGCCCGTGATGGTTTCGTCCATCGATCACCTGAATCCACTCTGCCGGCCGATATCCGATCGTCTCGACCAGGATGGATTCAGCAATCTCACGTTGCCCTTCGGGGACCAAAATGTCGATGTCGCGCATCATCCGGTCGGCACGACCGGGACCATCTTCAAAAAGCCAGATCGCTCCCTTGAGCAGCACGGCCGTTATGCCCCGCGCCGCGAGCGCCGTGCCGATCGCGAGACATTGGTCGCGGATGGCGGAATTGGCCGCCGCGTTCGCAACGCGGGAATAATCGAGATAGGTCGCGGCATCGGACGGCAGGCGCGCGATGGCATTGGCCCGCACCACCGCCGTCGCCAGCATCGGCAGCGCGAAGTCGCGCGCGGCTGCGCTGATGGTTGCCGGCCAGTCGACGGAACGATCGGACAGGTCGTCAAATGTGACGCGGGAGCTTCGCAGCGGCAGCAGCCATCGCAGCAGCGCGTCTTCATCCTGGGCGTGAACGGATTGCGCCGCAACGGGAGAAGCGGGGCTGTCGACAATCATGGGCAAGCGGTGGTCGTTGTCTGATTGTTGGCGTAGCTCTTTTCCTCGATCAAACGAGAACCCATCAGCACGTTGACGTCGCGTTTGATGCGGGCGCGCAAATCGTTGCATTGATAGACCGAGCGCGCCAGCGCGACGAACCGGTCGCCGAAATCGCCCGCGCGTTCGCAGGCACGGATGTCATCTTCGATCGTCCAGAGCCGTTCGTTGATGTGATGCAACTGCTCGATGGCGTTTTTCATTTCGGCGGTCATGTCAGCATCAAGGTCGCGGAAAACCTGCTCGAGCGCCGACAGTTCGAGCCGGACATTCGCGAGTTTGCCGGGGTCGGAGATGCGCGCCGTCTTGATGCGGAGAATGGTGATCTTGTCGACGAGATCGCCGATCGGCACAGGCACCAACACCACGCCGTCTGAAATCTTCGACATCCGCAAGACCACTCACCAGGACGACCCGACAACCACCGTTCACTTACCCTGATCGCGCGCTCCAGTAGCGTACATGGCTCGAAACCACAGGGCTCGCGACACTATCACATGCTGCCGGGCGGCTGGGCAATATGGCGGGGGGAACGGCGAGGGCGTCTGATAGCGGATGATCTCGCTGGCTGCTGCGCCAGCCGCCGCGCATGCCCGCGCGTGTGCCAAACCCATCGCAACGCCCGCGCTGACCTCATTTGGTCGTGCGCGGGCGTCGCGCGCTGTCGCGTTCTGAAATCCGATCGCGGTTGTTCCGGATCATGCTTGTCGTGGCGTCGGTCTCAATCGCCCTGCACGCCGGCCTCTTTGATGATCCTCTCCCAGAGAGCCACGTCCTTGGCCAGGAACGCGGTGAATTCCTCCGGGGTGGAACCCACCGGTTCGCTTTCCAGCGTCGCCAGCTGCGCCAGCACGTCGGGTTCCTTGAAGGTCCTGGCCGATGCGTCCGCGAGTTTCGCCACCACGTCCTTCGGCACGCCGGCGGGTGCGAGCAAGCCGATCCACGACAGCAGCTCGTAATCGGCAAAGCCGGACTCTTCGACGGTCGGCACGTTCGGCAAGGCCTGCAGACGCTTCTTCGAGGTCACCGCGAGCGCCTTGATTTTTCCCGCCTTGACGTTCTCCAGCGCGCCGGCCGTGGTGAGCAGGGATGTATCAACCTGGTTCGAGAGCAACGCCACCGTCGCCGGACCTGTGCCGGTGAACGGCACGTGGGTGGCCTTGAAGCCGGCCATGGTCTTCAGCAGCTCCATGCCGAGATGGGCGCCCTGTCCGATGCCCGGCGTGGAATAGGTGATGCCGTTCGGCTTCTGCTTGGCCTGCGCGATCAGATCCTTGACGCTGTTTGCGGGCGAGGAGGCCGGCACCGAGAGGATGAAAGGCGAGACGGTCAATAACGAAATCGGCGAGAAATCCTTGATCGGATCGAGCGTCATCTTCGAATGAAGCATCCGGTTCGTGGTGTGGCTCGATGCCACCACGAGCAAGGTGTGGCCATCGGGCGGTTGGTGCGCCACATATTCGGTGCCGATGAAGCCGGCCGCGCCGGCGCGGTTCTCCACGATTGCCGGCTGTCCCAACAGCGCCGGAAACTTGGCGCTCAGAAAGCGAGCATCGAGATCGACGTTGCCGCCCGGCGCGCTCGATGCGACGATCTTGATGACCTTGGTCGGGAACGCCTGCGCAAAGGCGCGGAGCGGCGCGAGGCCGCTCGCAATGGCAGGGATCAGCACGGATGTGAGAAAGCGGCGCCTGTTCATTGTTGTTATATCTCCTTGAACTTTGCCCAGCACGCAATCTTGCAAAATCATGCTCTCGCGTCGAGCGGCTTGGGGCACGCGGCCACGTGTTGCCGTAAGCTCTGACTTGCGATTGGTGTGTACGCGGCGCGGTCACGCACTGGCTGCAATCAGGACGGTTGCATGTGGGATGTAACTCGGCTGCGCGTGCGCGCGGGCCGGCTCAGGTGAACAGCAGCAACAGGTTCACCGAGACTGCGGCAAAAAGGGCCAGACCGACGACAGCAGCACTCATGCGAAACTCCTCACAAGCAACTGGGCGGATTAGACGGCGATTCTCGGACGGGAGTCCCAGGCGATATTTTTCGTGCCTCCCGGGCCTGATTCAGGACTCGTTTACGACTCGGGGGCCGGGCGATCCCGGGGCGACGGAGGGGGGCCGGCGAGCCTCAATGCCGACACGAGCTTGTGGTTTACGCCGATGCAAGGATGTCCGCGTAGTTTTGCTCAGATGTTGCGATCGAATTTTCCTCTTCGTGGTGCGAATCGCGCCGGTTTGGCCGCAGGCAGCAGCTTTGCGCTGATGCTTGCGCTCGCCGGATGCGCCGGCACGCCGCAGCTGGATGAGACGTCGTTCTTTGCCGACCCGGCCAAATACAATCTGTACGACTGCAAGCAACTGACGGACACCCGCAAGGCCAAGCAGGAACGCGTCGAGCAGCTCAGCCGGTTGATGGCGAAAGCGCAGACCGGCAGTGGCGGGGCTGTGATGGCCGAAATCGGCTACCGCAGCGACTATGCGGCGGCCCAGGCCGATTTCAAGCTGGTCGACCGGGTCTGGCAACAGAACCGCTGCGACACCCAGATTCTGTCGACGTCGCCCGGCTTGCGGCAGCCGGCGTCGGCTTTGCCTGCGAATGCCAGCGGCGGCCGGGTGTACTGAGCTAGCTCGCGCGCCAGTCGTAGATCCAGTCCTGTCGCGACAGCAACCGGCGTCCGCCGAACAGGCGCATCGTGGTGTTGCGGGCGAGCGCGGGCAGGCCTTGCATGTGATAGATGCGGCCCGTGCTCTCGGCGGCGTGACGGACGCGGTTGACGCGGGCCTTCCGTTTCGCCGCATAGTGGCGCAAGGCCTCGGGGATATTGGCTGGCTGCTCGGCCAGGCACTGGCTGAGCACGGCGGCATCCTCGATCGCCATCGCCGCACCTTGCGCGACGAAGGGCAGCATCGCGTGCGCCGCGTCGCCAAGCAGTGCGACCGGGCCCTTGCACCACGGGTTGTCGCCGACCTCGAACAGCGCGAAGCGGCGCCATTCGCCGACCGTGCCGATCAGAAGCCGCGCCGCGCCCGGCCAACGGGGCGGCGCGAAACGAATGCCGATTTCCTTGGGATCACCGTCCTCGTTCCAGCCGGGCCGGTTCCAGCGGCTGGTCACGATCGCCACGATGTTGAGTTGCCGGCCGCCCTGCATCGGATAGGCAACGAGGTGGGCATTCGGGCCGAGCCAGAGCCGTACTCTTGTTTCGCGGTATTCGCGCGGCAGCTGGTCGGTGTTGAGCACGCCGCGCCAGGCGACATGACCGCAGAATTGCGGTCGCGCCTGGTCAAACAGCCGGCTACGGACGGTCGACCACACGCCATCGGCACCGATCAATCCCACCGCCTGCTCGGTGACGCGGTCGATGCCCTTGCGTTGCGCGACCGTGACGCCCTTGGCATGGACTGCGAAGTCTTCCAGCTGACTGCCAAGGCGCAGGTCGATGTCCGGGTGCTGTTTCACCGCCGCCAGCAGCGCCGCCTGGAGATCGGCACGGCGCACGATCCAATAGGGGGCGCCATAGCGGAAACTGATGGTGTCGCCGATCGGAATCCGGACGATCTCGTGGCCGCTGCGCGCAGCAAACACGCTGATGTCGTCCGGCACGACAACATGCGGCGCTAGATGCTTGTCGACGCCGAGTTCGATCAGGATGCGCGAGGCATTCGGCGACAGCTGGATGCCGGCGCCGACTTCCTCAAGCTGCGCGGCACGCTCGACGACGATGACGTGAAAACGGCGTTTCGCCAGCGCAAGAGCCGCGGTGAGACCGCCGATTCCTGCCCCCGCGATGACGATGGTTCGAGATGCCGTCGACGGCGTCAGGCTGCCTTTTCCTTCAACGCGCATTCCGGCGGCCGCGATGCGCCGGCGGCCAGATCGGAGGCATGGCGATACAGCGTGGAGCAATAGGGGCAAACGATCTCGGTATCGTTGCCAAGATCAAGGAAGACATGGGGATGATCGAAAGGCGGCCGGGCGCCCACGCACATGAATTCCCTTGCTCCTATTTCGACGATCGGAACGCCGGCATCGTTCTGGAAGTGAGGAACAACATGATCGGCCATCGTATCAACCCCGAGTATCAATCCCAACGTTTCGCGCCGTTCGGACACCGCCCGTCTTAAGCCGCACCTCGCCAGGGACGCAAGTATCAAACCAAATTCGTCTGCAGTATGACAGCCATGCGATGTGCCAATTCAGGATGCGGAAGGCCCACGGCACGGCGAGCAACGATGACGGGTTCACGACGACGCGCGATCGACCGGTTCGGCAGGCCGTCCGAACACGCGCGCAACATAAAGGTCCGCTTTGCTGATGACCAGACCGCGATGATGGCTCTTGCGCCGTCATCCGGCTTGCGAGTCAAATCCGATATGATCCGGCGGCCCGAGAAAAGCCCTTCTTTGGTAGCAGACTCCGGAACACCGGCGAACCAGGCCTCATCTGCAACCCTCGAGTTCGTCGTGAAAACTGCGATCTCCGGCTCGGCTGTTGGCGTGGACCCGGATCGAATGACCACTGGTCGACCAGGATTTGCTGGCTGATATGCGATTTGAATTGCACAGATGTCGTCTCGCCATGGCCGTTCTGGCCTGCGCTGCATGCACGGTCGCATTGCTGCTGCTCTGGCCGCATGCGCGGACCGCGGCCGTGCTGATTGCGGTGCAGGACGATCCGGCCGCTCTCAGCGATGCGCGGTTGCGTCTGGCGTCGCGGCCCGAATCGCAGGACATCGAGCGCGAAATCGCCGACGCGCTGGCCAAGGACGACGCCGATCTGGCCCGCAGCTTCATCGAACTGGCGCAGTCCCTCGATGTGCCCATCTCAAGCCCGTCGCGCTCGCGTGTCGAGGCGGCTTTGGCCGAGCAGCAGGGCGGCCGGTATCTCGCGACGCGATTTGCCACCGGCCTGGTCACGGGCGATGTCAGCGACGGCGCGAGTTTGGCCGGCACGCTGGCCGGCGATCTCGTGGTGTTCGGCGATATCAGGGATGTCATTCGCGAGGGCAAGCATGTGCTGACCGGTGAGGATGCCGATCACCTCGTGCTTGGGCTCGCCTGCGTCGGATTGGCGGTGACCGCCGGCACCTATGCCTCGATCGGCGCGGCCGCGCCGGTGCGGGCGGGACTGACCGTCATCAAGGACGCCCGACGCGCCGGCCGTCTGAGCAAGGGTCTCGGCGAATGGGCCGGCCGCTCGATCGGCGGCCTGATCGACCGTCCGTTGCTTGCCGCGGGCCTTCGCAACGCCTCGTTGACGCGCCCGGCCTCCGCCATCGATGGCATCAAGGCGGCGGTGAAACTCGATCGGGCCGCCGCCATGATCACGCTTGCGAAGGATGTCGGTCGCGTCGGCGAGAAGGCGGGCGCCCGGGCGGCGGTGGATGTCTTGAAAGTCGCCGAACATCCCGCCGATATCGGCCGTGCCGCGCGGCTCGCCGCGGCGAGCGGCGGCAAGACGCGCGCCATTATCAAGATTCTCGGTCGCAGCGCGCTGCTGCTCACGGCCGGCGCGTTCAATCTCGCGTCCTGGATGTTTGCTGCGATCCTGACGCTGTTTGGCTTTGTCACATCGATCAAGGCGACGACGGAACGCCTCGCGCTGCGTTTTTTCCGGCATCGCCGGGAAACGCGGCAACGCGCGCGTGAGCGCCTCGCGCTGGCCATGGCTGCGGCCTGACGCTAAGGTCATCGGCCATCTCATGGCCAACCAGCCGTTTCAGAAAGCGATATGCCGAGTTTCTTCAATGGCCCCGTCGAAATTGCGTATCTCGACGAAGGCGAGGGCCAACCGATCGTGCTGGTGCACGGCTTTGCCTCGAGCAAGGAGACGAACTGGGCCTATCCATCCTGGGTCTCGACCCTGCGGCAGGCTGGCCGGCGGGTGATCGCGCTCGACAATCGCGGCCACGGGCAATCCAGCAAGCTCTACGATCCCGAGGATTATCACATCGGCATCATGGCCGGTGACGTCAGCGCGCTGCTCGATCATCTTGGGATCGAACGCACCGACATGATGGGCTACTCGCTCGGCGCACGGATTTCGGCTCTGCTGGCATACACCACGCCGCAGCGGCTGCGCAGCGTGGTGCTTGGTGGGCTCGGGATGACGTTGATTTCCGGCGGCGGACCGGGCGAGGAGGTGGCACGCGCCCTCGAGGCGCCGTCGCTTGAACAGGTGACCGACCGCATGGGCCGGACGTTTCGCATCTTTGCCGATCAAACGCGCTCGGACCGGCGGGCGCTTGCCGCCTGCATGCGTGGCTCGCGGCGGCGGATGACCAGGGACGAGGCAGGCGCGATCTCCGTCCCGGTTCTGATCGCGGTCGGCACATCAGATGATATCGCCGGCTCGGCGCCGGGGCTGGCAGAAATTATCCCGGGCTCTCAGGTACTTGACATCCCGAACCGAGATCACATGCGGGCAGTCGGCGACAAGGTCTACAAGGCGGGCGTGCTGGAATTTCTCGCCGGTCTGCCTTAAAGCAGTCCCCCGAAATAAGGATGTGGCCGCATTGTGAAGCTCGCTTTGCGGATTATCTGATAGATTTGGTGCCTGCAACCCGTCCGGTGTTCTCCATGGTCAAAGCCCACGTCGACACGCAATCCGCGCTCAGCAAGGTCGATCCGGTCTGGTCGCGCGTGCGCGAGGAAGCCGACGATATCGTCCGCCGCGAGCCGGAACTGTCGGCTTTCATCTATTCGACCATCCTGCACCATGACACGCTGGAAGCCGCCGTCGTTTTCCGGATTGCCGAGCGGCTCGACCACACCGCCGTTTCGGCGGACCTGATCCGGCAGGCTTTCCTCGAAGCGCTGCGCGATGATCCCGACATCGGCAATGCGTTCCGCGCCGACATGGTCGCGGTCTATGACCGCGATCCGGCGACGCGGCGCTTCGCCGATCCCTTGCTGTATTACAAAGGCTTCCACGCCATTCAGACCCACCGCCTGGCGCATTGGCTGTGGGGCAAGGGGCGACGGGATTTTGCGCTCTATCTGCAGAGCCGCTCGTCGTCGGCGTTTCAATGCGATATCCACCCGGCTGCCAAGATGGGCCGCGGCATCTTCCTCGACCACGCCACCGGCCTGGTCGTCGGCGAGACCGCTGTCGTCGGCGACGACGTCTCCATCCTGCATGATGTGACGCTTGGCGGCACCGGCAAGGAAAACGAGGACCGCCATCCGAAGATCGGTCATGGCGTGATGATCGGCGCCGGCGCGAAAATCCTCGGCAACATTGCAGTCGGTCACTGCACGCGGATCGGCGCCGGCTCGGTGCTGACGAAATCGGTGCCGAACAATGTCACCGTTGTCGGCGTGCCGGCCAAGGTGGTCGGCGCTGCCGGCTGTTCCGACCCTTCGCGCACCATGGACCAGATGCTGAGCGCGCTCGGCTCCGAATAGGTTCGCGGATTTCCACGCTTTTCGGGGGCGTAAAGGACTGGCCGTTTGTCGCGATGCGCGCTAGACAGCCGGGATCATCTCACATCGCCAGACAGCAGACCGGGAGACAGCGCGTGGACGTTCAAGAAGTCAGGAAACTCGACGCCTATTTCAAGCGGTTATTCGCCAATCCGAAAATTCGCGTCGTGCCGCGGCCGAAGAAGGAAGACTCCGCCGAGGTCTATGTCGGCGAGGAGTTCATCGGCGTGCTGTTCCTCGATGACGAGGACGAAGATCGTTCGTATCAGTTCCAGATGGCGATCCTGGAAGAGGATCTCGATCGGGTCTGATCTCGCCGGTTTGTGTCGCGGTTCACAATCACGACAATGACGCTGAACTCGTCAGTCGTCGCAACGTCATTGATGGGTGGCGACATGGTCGCGGCCACGCAACCGTGACAGCAACCGGTCCGTCGCCGAGGCGACGTCGCGCCATTGCGGCAGCCAGGCGCGCGGAAAGCGAAACGTCACATCCACATTGTCGATGCGGCGCTGGCTCAGGCAGATGCCGGGCGTGAGGTCGTCGCGCGTGCAGCGCGCGGCGAAGGCCGGCGTGTCGGCCGTGAACAGGTCTTCGTGCTTGTAGGGCGTGCCCTCCAGAAACGCGCGGCCGAGCAAGCCGTTCTCGCCGGTCGAACCCGACTGAAGATAGCGCGGATAGATCGTGCGCACGCGCTCATCCCAGCCGAGATCGTCGCTGCGCACGGCGATCGACATCAGGATGCGGTCGATCACGACCGGCGTCTCATCGACCGTGCCGACCGTCACATGCTTCTGCGGTTCCGGCGGCGTCAGTTCGGGATAGGCGAAGGCGAGGTCGATGCGGTCCTGGGCGCCGGAGCGACGTTGCAGCCGCATCCTGATCGCGTCGGACGGCACGTTGAACAGCATGCCGCCGACCGTGATCGGCAACTGCTTCGGGCCGCTGAATGCAACGGCGTGCCAGGTCGGCCACAGCAGATAGACGACGACCGCCACCGCGCCGAAGCCGCCGCCGGCCGCTGCGATCAAGGGCGCGATCGGGCGCCTGTGCCGGCGCCGTCGCGGAGAGTGGGGGATCGGGGCGGGCAGGGGACGGGTCCAGATCGGTGAAAGGCCAGGTTCGCCGCACTATGGCAGCTCGGGATTCACACAGGGTTACCGTCGCGCGGGTGCCGGTGAGGGGCGGCATGCGTGCAGCGCAATACTTGGCCGCCGCGTTAACCCTTCTTTAAGGATAGGCTGGCGCCTCGCGCTGCATTTTGCAAAGTCACCACGGTCAGTTGCGTCGGTGTGGGGCTTGGAATGTTGCCGGACACGCTCAATGAGGTGTTTGCGCTCGGGCTTGGGTTCGCGCTCGCGGGCGCTCTCGCCAGTGGCTATCAGGCATGGCGTAATCGTCCCGCCAGCTTCGGCCTGCTCTCGGGCGGGGCCGGCATGCAGGCGTTCGCCGCCGTGCCCTTCCTGATCTTCGCGGCGCCCTTCATCATCATGCGCAACACCGTGCGCGGCAAGCAACTCGAGGCGCGACCGTTCCAGTTCGTGATGATCGCGACCGTGATCGCGGGCTTCTGGAGCCTGATGTCCGGCACCTTCTTCCTGATGGTGCTGCAGGCCGTCGGCCTGCTGCAGAGCTGAAGCCTGCAGTTCCACGCGTCGAAAACCGGGCACTAGGCGCGTCGCTCGGCTTCGTGCAAACATCCTTCTGAAAACTTTCCCTCGAGAGATCAGGTGAGATGGCTATCTACGAACTCGACGGGCAGGGTCCCGAGCTGCCTGCAGACGCGCATTATTTCGTCGCCGACACCGCGGTGCTGATCGGCAAGGTCCGCCTCAAGGCGGATGCGAGTGTGTGGTTCGGCTCGGTGCTGCGTGGCGACAATGAATGGATCGAGATCGGTGAGGGCTCCAACGTCCAGGAGAACACCATCTGCCATACCGACATGGGCTGGCCGCTGACGGTGGGCAACCACTGTACGGTCGGACACAATGTCATCCTGCATGGCTGCACCATCGAGGACGGCGTTCTGATCGGCATGGGCGCGATCATCATGAACGGCGCGCGCATTCGCAAAGGGTCCGTGGTCGGCGCCGGTGCCATTGTCACAGAAGGCAAGGAGTTTCCGGAAAACTCCCTGATCATCGGCGCGCCGGCGAAAGCGGTGAAGACACTCACGGCGGAGCAGGTCGGCAAGCTGATGCGCGGCGCGCCAAGCTATGTCCGCAACGGCAAGCGCTTCAAGGCCGGATTGCGAAAGATCGGCTGATTCAGGATTTCGCGAACACTCTGCCATGCAATTGGCGGACAATCCGCGCAGCTCCACATGCCGCAAGCTCGCCGCCTATCGCCGCACTCGACCGTTGCCGGAAGGCGCTGGCGGGCTGTGCCCTAAAAGGGGTGCGGCCGACGCTTGGGGGAGCGTCGGCCGCGCGCGAACCGGTCGTGGGACGGGGAGGGGTGGGGAAAACCGGGTCGCGTAGCTCCTGTTAGTCGTTACTGGGCGCTGACTGCCGCAATCGCAGGACGTTGGTCACCCAGCGACACCCAGACATTGACGTCGCTCTGCGACTGGCGTTTGACGAAGCGGTAGCCGGTGTCGGTCCAGGGCAAAATCTCCTCGTTCTGATTGTCGAGAATGAACTCGCCCTTGTCGCTCTTCACGGTGAGCACGGCGTGGCCGTCGCCTTTCTTGTCGCGGACGACAGTGATCAGCAGCGCCTCGCGCGGCCAGCCCGCGTCGATCAGCATCTTGCGCTTCTGCAGCACGTAATCTTCGCAGTCGCCGTAGCCGTCGGTCGGATAGGACCACTTCTCGACGACGCCCCAATGATCCATATCGGTGAGCGGCTTGACGTTTTCATTGACCCAGCGATTGACGCGAACGAGATCCTTCCAGGCCGTCTGCGTCATCACGATGTCACGCGGTGCCGACGTGCTGTAGCGGCAATCCGACGGATTATCGTTGCAGAAATCGACCCAGCCGATCGGCGCGCGCGTTTCGGCTCCGACGCTGGCAAAGCCAACACGGTCGTTTGCACCCGCGCGAGCGGTGGCTGTCATTGCCATGACGATGACGGCTGCCATCGCCACTCCCTGTCCACACTTACGCAACATTGTGGCCCCCGTTTTTCTTGTTGGGCCACGTTTCACACAAAGCTTTTGCGCCGCCGCTAAATTGAAGCGGCACCTTTGAATCGAAGGCGACTAAAGCTTGCGGCTAATCTGATTCAAGCTTGCGATGAATTTGTCTAAAATGCCGGACATTCAAATTTGTCTCGAATTTTAGGCATTAAGCAGCAAGGCGCTGGCGCGCCGCTGTTTTATCGAGCCGCTGCTGGCTGCGTTAACGACGATCGCTGCGCCATTCAGGTCAATCGGCGCACGCCGGCGCGGCGGATCGCGCGCTGTCGGACTGAAAGTGCGGAAAAAGCAGCGATTTGCGCCGCCGCGGCGTTTACCGCGCGGTTACGTTCTCTTCGACTGCCTCGGGCAGTTGCGGATGAGCGAACTCGATCGCGAAGCCTTCTTCGAGCTGGCGGACGACCTGGCCGGCGACCGATCCGATCATCAATTGAGTGCCGACCTCGAGCTTCTGCTCGGCGCTGACGGCCGTTCCGGACAATGACAGGTCGATGATCCGGCAATTCATGACGCGGCCGTCCGACAGGGTCAGGCGGGCGATCGGGTTCCGCGGGATAATACGGTCGTGACGACGGTCTTCCGGCAGATTGAGGATTTTGCGGTTGGCGAGCCAGGTCAGCTGGGCGGCGAGCTTGTCGCGTTTGCGCGGCGTCGCCAGCACGGTCATTGCAAAACCGTTGTCGATGACGCGGGTGATCTTGCCCTCGACCCGGCCGATATGATCGAGATAGGCGACGACGCGCTCGCCGACCGACCCGATGCCTTGCGCCAGCAGGGCGAGGCCGCCCGGCGACATATTGATGATCTGGCAGGGGAATTCGCGCCGGTCCGACAGCATATACCGGCCCAAAATATGCACCTTGACGCGCTGGAAGCGTCTCCGCTCCTCGCCCGCTGGCGCAAAGGCCACAGACTGTTGTGCTAACGGCATTTTTGTTCTGTGTGGCTCGCCGGTACGATCGGTAATCAGCAACCCTAGGACTATAGGGTTAATGCGACGTTATCGGGCGTTGTGCCGCGTGCATGTCTCGTCAGCGCAACCCCTCATAGACGATCAGGCCGCGTGCGGCGGCGAGCTTGCGCAGTGCGCGCTTGCCGATCGATTGCCGGCGATGGCCGACATGACGCCAGCTTGTGAGGGTCAGATCCTGCACGCTGCCATAATCGGGCGTGGCCGGGACGGTCAGAGGCGCGAGGAGACCGGTGACGCTGACCGGCATCTGGGTGCCCGACCGCAGCGGCAGCAGCAGCAATTCCAGAAACAGCGGCATGCCGTTCACCATCGCGGTGACGCCCGCGACCGTTCCGAGCATTTCCTCAGCCACGATGCCGACGATATCGTCGATGTCGTTGCGGCTCTTGCCATGCCAAAGCGAGGCGAAGCTCGATCCCTTGAGATCCCGGCCCAGCAGCGCGCAAAGCCTTGTGCCCGCGACGCGAAACGGAAATCCGTTGGCCGGCGTGTAGGACAGAACGAAGGAATCGCCGAGCAGGTGACGCATCGGCTCCGGTTCAAAGGCCGCGCGGGTCGGGGCAGCTTCCTCGCCTCGAACCGCGTCCCAGTAGGTAAACAACTGCTGGCTGGCGGGATGTTTCATTTTGAACCGTGCGATCTCGTTGCAGCCGGTGCGGCACAGACCTGTGCCGTCCCTGGACGGTCCGGCCCGCATCGGCATCTGTTGCAGGATGAGAGTGCAGCGTCCATGCCGGACGGCGCCTTCGGGCGCTCTGCAGCGGCTCGACTGATATTAACGTTAAATTAACTACGACATCGCCGTCGGCGCGGCGCGCGCTACAGTCGTAGCCTCTGGACCGGTCGCTCGAAGAGGCCGGCAGCCGAACGACATTCACGTGATCGATTCAGGCGGGGAGGGGTGGGGCCCGGTCCGGGATCGGTCGTCGCAAAGGAGGGCGTCAAGCCCTCCTTTTTTGCCTGTTGGCCCGCTTGCGCCCGATCCCGAACCCTCCTATTCCACGGCAGCATGTTCATGGCGGCGAGGGTTTCACGCCCATTTGGCTTCGGCCGGACCTCTGTGAACGTTGAACCGAATGCCGCGGGCGCGCTTGCGGATCGGTCGAGTTCTGGCTTCGCATTGATCTCATGATGACCCGCAGCCAGACGGGCGATCCAATCCACCGGATCCAACGGTGTCTCAGGCGGACAATCCTTGAGTTTCGAGCCCGAAAACGCCCCCCGCGAGCCGATTTTCATGCTGCCGGCGGCATTGACCGTGCTGCTGGCGCTGCTGTTCGGCATTCATGTCGTGCGGATGGTGCTGCCGCTCGAGATCGACCAATGGGTGGTCTGGGCGTTCGGCTTCGTGCCGGCGCGTTACGACAGTTCGCTGCTCGGTGAGCGGTTTCCCGGCGGGACGGCCGCGAGCGTCTGGAGTTTTCTGACCTACGCCTTGCTGCACGCCGATCTCAGCCATATCGGCTTCAACGCGCTGTGGATGTTGCCGTTCGGCAGCGCCCTGGCGCGCCGGTTTGGCGCCGTTCGGTTCTATCTCTTCATGGCAGCGACCGCGATCGCCGGCGCGGGCGCGCATCTGCTGACGCATGAGCATGAGGTCGCGCCGATGATCGGTGCGTCGGCGGCGGTCTCTGGCGCGATGGCGGCGTCGATGCGGTTTGCGTTCGGGCGCGGCAGCTTCCTGTCATTCCGTCGCGGTGATGCGGAGAGCGCGGCGCTCGTTCCGGCCCTGTCGCTCGTCGAAGCGTTGCGTCATCCGCGGGTGCTGGCGTTTCTGGCAGTCTGGTTCAGCATCAACATCGTGTTCGGGATCGGATCGATTTCTGTCGGCTCGCAATCGGCAAGCGTGGCGTGGCAGGCTCATATCGGCGGCTTCCTGGCAGGCCTCGTGCTGTTTTCCCTGTTCGATCCCATCGCGCCGGCCGGTCGCGGGGACCCGGACCACGAGACCGGGTTATCCGATTCGATTTGAGGCAAAGGCGAGATTTATATGGCCTTGCTCTGGCCTTGCGGCTGATCCATCATCTCGGAAACCAAACCGACGCTGTGGAGTTCTTCTTGATGAGGAGGACCATGCCGCAGTGGGCACGCTCCTCCTCCCAGGCTCTATCAAGGGAGGCGGCCCATGACAGTTCGCGCGATTCTCGATTCAAAAGGCCATGAGGTGATGACGATCCACCCCGGCACGAAAGTGTCGGCGGCGGTGAAGCTGTTGTCGGAGCGACGGATCGGCGCTCTGCTTGTCATGTTTGACGAGCGCCTGGAAGGAATTTTGTCCGAGCGGGACATCGTGCGCCTGCTTGGCGAGCGCGGCGCCGCAATTCTCGACGAACCCGTTCGCAATGCGATGACGCACAAAGTCGTCACCTGCCGCTCGGCCGACACCGTCGCTGCCATCATGGAGAAGATGACGGACGGCAAGTTCCGCCACCTGCCGGTGGTCGAGGACGGTCGCGTAATCGGGCTGATCTCGATCGGCGATGTCGTCAAGCACCGCGTGATGGAATATGAGCGCGAGCAGGAGGCGCTGCGCGACTACATCAAGAGCGCCTGAATCGCCTCGGCCGTCCGCGCACGAGCTATTCGGCCGCCAATTGCTGCTGATCGTCAGAAGGCTCGGCGGGTTTTGCGGCCGGTGCGAGAATGGCGATCGCTTCCTCGATCGATTCAATCGCGCGTTCCGCGGCCCGCCGGCCGTGTTCGATCGCCTCCGTCGCGCGATGGAAATCGAACAGGCCGACACTGGCGATCCGCGGCGAGATCAGGATGTCGGGGGGATCGCCCGCCAGTCGTGCGCGGGTGATGCGATCCTGCATGATGTTGAAGGCCTCGACCATCACGGTGGAGAGTCCGGGGACGCCGTGGCCGCCGAAAAAGCCGTGCTTCATCGCGCGCTCATTTGAAAAGAAACTGCGCAGCCTGCTCTTCGGCGCAATCGCCGGCGCGGCTTCCACGCCGATCGCCTCCGGCGGCGTGCCGAACGCTGCGATCGTGCCGCCGTGACCGAAGCTGTCGCTGTTCAGGCTGACGGCGATGACGATTTCGGCTCCGAGGGCACGCGCGGCTGAAACGGGAACAGGATTGACCAGGGCGCCGTCAACGAGCCAGCGGTCGCCGATCAGGACCGGCGTGAAGATGCCGGGGAGGGCATAAGAGGCGCGGATCGCGTCGACCAGACGGCCTCGCGTCAGCCAGATCTCGTGACCGGTTTTGATTTCAGTGGCGACGGCAGCAAATTTGACTTTCATCGCCTCGATGGTGGTGTGGCCGAGCGCGTCCTGCAATCGTGCCGCGAGCTTGTTGCCGCCGATCAGGCCGGACCCGTTCAGCTGAATGTCGAGATAGCCGAACACGCTGCGTGCTTGCAGGCTGCGGGCCCAATGTTCGAACTTGTCGAGATGGCCGCCGACAAACGCGCCGCCGACCGCTGCGCCGATCGAGGTGCCCACGACGATATCCGGGACGATGCCGCGCTTCTCCAGCTCGCGGATCACCCCGATATGGGCGAAGCCGCGGGCCGCACCGCCACCGAGCACCAGCGCGATCAGCGGTCGTCGAACAGGGCTCAATCCCGCCGCGGGGACTGCGGCAATCGCATCGGTCACTGGCTCGGTATTCGCCACCACACTCTCCACGTCACGCCGGCCTTGCCCCCTCGGCCTGCTTGATTCCGGCGCCCCGAGAGCCAAGTCTCGCGCGCCAGCACGTCTTCTTCGGCCGGCACGTCTTGAAATTAGGACGTCCCGGTAAGGTACGCCAGACGTTCCGCCTAGTGTGGTGAAGAGAGGCGGTTTGGATCGATCCGGAAACTCAAATCTCCGGCATTCCCGCGAGGCTTGAATTTGCCGCGTTTTCGGGGAAGAACACGCCCGTGACATCGTCAAGACCAGGCATGGGAGGGGCCGCCCGATCGGGGCGGTGCAGCAGATCGCTGCGCATTCCCCTTGCCTTGGGCTTTCTGGCCTATTTCGCCGGCGTGGCAGCGGCCCAGGCGCAGATTTTCGGGAGCGGCCCCGCGCCGGTTCCACCGGCCAACGTCCCCAATCCGGAGACCCCGGGCAACGCCATCAGCCTCGCGCCGCCGTCAGGCCCGACGGCGAGCCCGGGTCTGTCCGCCCCCGCGATGTTGCCGCCGCCGATCACCGCGCCGCCAGGTTCGACTGCAGCCATTCCGGCGACGGCTCCGCCGGCCGCGGGCCAGTCGGTGCTCGCGCTCAGCGCGCGCTACGGCAAGGAGATGCCGAACATCACCAACGGGCTGGTCTGGCGGGTGTACAGCGACAAGCCCGACGCAGGCGGCGTCTTCAAGCTGCTGCGCGAGGAACGCGCGGCGACGCCGAACATCGTGCTGCCGGCCGGCAGTTATGTCGTTCATGTCGGTTTCGGGCTTGCGAGTGCGGTCAGGCCGGTGACGTTGCGGCAGGACACCGCGCGCGAGGTGTTCGACCTTCCGGCCGGAGGTTTGCGAATCGAAGGCCGCGTCGGCGGCAGCAAGATCCCGCAGGGGCAAGTCACCTTCAACATCTATCAAGGCAGTCAGTTCGAGGCGGTCGAGCGGGCGCCGATGGCACAAAACGTCGCTGCCGGCGATGTCGCGATCATTCCTGAAGGAACCTACTACATCGTCTCCAACTACGGTGACGCCAACTCGGTCGTGCGCTCCGACATTCGCGTCCAGGCCGGCAAGCTGACGGACGTCATCGTCACCCATCGCGCGGCGCTGATCATGCTGAAACTGGTCAGTGACCGAGGCGGCGAAGCGCTCGCCAACACGCAGTGGTCGGTGCTGACGCTCGGTGGCGACGTGGTCAAGGAATCGATCGGCGCGTTTCCGCGCGTCGTGCTCGCCGAAGGCGAGTATCGCGCCATCGCCAAGAACGAAGGCAAGGTCTATGAGCGCAATTTCAACGTCGTGAACGGCGTCGACGGCGAGGTCGAGGTCGTCGCGAAATAACGGCAGAGCTTGCGCGCGGGACGCGCAGTAACCATGCCCTGTCTTATTGCTGTCATAATCGCCTAACGCGTTGCCGAACTGCCGACCTTTTACGCGCAATTAACAGCCGCACTGCAGTTTCCCCGCGCGACGGGGAGCTGAGCAATGACCACGATTACTGTACGCGGAAAGTCTGGCGCCGAACATTTCGGCGACATGCCGGTGCTGCAGCGGAAGTGGAGCGCGGCGCGCAAGCCGGGCCATGTGCTGCCGCCGTTCGAAGACATCATGCTCGGCAGCCTGGGTCGCCTTGCCGACTACGTGATGCTGCTGCAGATCGACGAGGGGAAGCCGCTCACGGTGCTGCGCGCGGGACATTACGTGCGCGAGTGGATCGGCCGCGACTGCAACAACGTCGCGATCGATGATCTGCCGGTCGACTGCGCGATTGCGCTGACCGACCTGGTAGGCACCGTTCGCGGCAACCGGTCGCCCAGCAGTTCGACCGCCCATCGCGTCAGGGACGGGCTGGTCGAGACCTATGACGTTCTGGCGTTGCCGATGGCCAATCGGTGGGGAGCCGCGCTCGTCGCGGTCTATGTTCGCGAGCGCGGCACGCCATTTGATCTCGTCGATACGCTTTATCGATCAACGGATGAAGGCCTGCTCGCGCTCGCTGTCGTGCCGCGGCCGGGCGGCGGCGAACCCGACGATTTCCAGATTCTCGACCTGAACGAGGGAGCGGCGCGACTGTTGCGGCTGCCGGCCGACCGGCTCAAATGGCGGCGGCTCAGCGAGGGTGGCAATCCCCTGGCAACCCCGCAGACCGCCGCGCGATTGAACTCCGCGCGGCGAACAGGCCGTCGCGAGCAGTTCGAAATCACTCTCGCCGGCGATGGCACGATGGTGCATCTGCGGGTCGGCGTGGCCGCGACGGGCGACCTCGTCTGCGCGACGCTCGCCGACGTCACCGACATCAAGCGCAGCGAGGAATCCTTCCGGCTGCTGTTTGAAAATAACCCGATGCCGATGTGGGTGTTCGAGACCGAGAGCCTGCAGTTCCTCAACGTGAACGATGCGGCCGTCGACCACTATGGCTTCAGCCGCGACGAATTCCTGGCGATGAACTATTCGGACCTTTGGCCGATCGAAGAGTACGCAGATCATCTGCAGGTCCTGAGCAGCCTCGCGGAGAGCTATCAATCCAGCCGCAGCTGGCGTCATCGCAAGGCCAATGGCGACACCATCGAGGTCGTCACCGCGGGTCGGCGCGTCAGCTTCCAGAACCGGAAGGCCTTTCTGGTCACGGTCATCGACGTCACCGAGCGCAGGCAGGCCGAAGCGCGCATCGCCTACATGGCACATCATGATGCGCTGACCGATTTGCCGAACCGTTCGATGTTTCACCAGCACCTGATCGACGCGCTGTCGCGCGCCAAGCGCGAGCGGCAGTCGATGGCAGCCCTTTGGGTCGACCTCGATCATTTCAAGGCCATCAATGATTCGTTCGGCCATCCGACCGGCGACAGGCTGCTGCAAGTCGCGGCGAGCCGGCTGCGCGATTGCGTCGGCGACGCGGGGTTCGTCGCGCGCATCGGCGGCGACGAATTCGCGGTGGTTCTCGAGCATGTCAGCACACCGAAAGCTGCGGGCGAGGCTGCCGAACGGTTGATCGAGACTTTAAGCGCGCCTTACGACTGCGAGGGCGCCGAGATGGTGGTCGGCTGCAGCGTCGGCATCGCGATCTATCCGGGTGACGGCGAAACGGCGGATGAATTGCTGCGCAACGCCGATATGGCGCTGTACCGCGCCAAGGCAGACGGTCGCGGCGGTTATCATTTCTTCGAACCGGCGATGGACCAGCAGGTGCAGAAGCGGCGGGCTCTCGAGCGAGACCTGCGCAAAGGTCTGCTCCGCGGCGAGTTCGAGCTGTTTTATCAGCCGCTGATCGACCTGGCGTCGGACCGCGTGACGGCGTTCGAGGCGTTGCTGCGCTGGCGACAACCGGAACGCGGCATGGTCTCGCCGGCCGAGTTCATTCCGGTCGCCGAGGAAACCGGGCTGATCGTGCAGCTCGGCGAATGGGTGCTGCAGGAAGCCTGCCGGGAAGCGGCGCGATGGCCGGCGGAGGTCAAGATCGCGGTCAATCTGTCGCCGATCCAGTTTCGCACGCGCAATCTGGTCAGTGCCGTCGTGAATGCGCTGGCGCGGTCCGGTCTTGTACCGGAGCGGCTGGAGCTCGAAATCACGGAATCGGTATTGCTGGCCGAGAACGAGATGAATCTCGCGACGCTGCATCAGTTGCGCGGGCTCGGCGTGCGCATTTCGATGGACGATTTCGGCACCGGCTATTCGAGCCTCGGCTACTTGCGGAGTTTTCCGTTCGACAAGATCAAGATCGATCGCTCCTTCGTCAGCGAACTGGCCAAAAGCGGCGATTGCCTGGCCATCATCCGCGCGATTTCTGGCCTTGGCCGTAGCCTCGGCGTGCGCACGACGGCGGAAGGCGTCGAGACCGCGGCCCAGCTCGATCTGCTGCGCGATGAAGGCTGCACCGAAGTGCAGGGGTTTTACTTCAGCGCACCGCGACCGGCCTCCGAGGTGCTGGCGCTGTTGGAAAAATTCGGCGCGGGCCGGAACGCGCGCGCGGCCTAGCAGGCTGTACTCAGAACCGCGTGACGATGTCCTTCAAAGCGGGACGATCGCGCTCGGTCGAGGGTTTGGTCGCGCGGCCGATGTGAACGAAGCCGGCGATCTGCTCGTCGGCGGCGAGTCCGAGGGCGTCGAGCACGTCGCGATCGAACGCCATCCAGCCGGTCAGCCAGCTCGCGACAAAGCCCAATCCATTCGCCGCCGTCACGATGTTCATGGCGCTCGCGCCCGCCGACATCTGCTGCTCCCAGATCGGGATCTTGACGTGCGGCCGGGCGCGGCTGACCACCGCGATCACGAGCGGCGCATGCTGGAACCTCTTGCGCTCGACCTCGATCTGGTCGGCGGTGGCCTGCGGGGTCTTCGCGGCAAAGATTTTCGCGAAAATGTCGCCAACACGCTCGCGCGCCGCGCCTTCGAACACGATGAAGCGCCATGGCACCAGCTTGCCGTGATCGGGCACGCGGGCGCCGAGGGTCAGGATGGTTTCGAGTTCGGCCGGCGAGGGGCCCGGGCCGGTCATCTCGATCGGCTTCACCGAGCGCCGGTGCTTCAGGAGATCGATGGTATCTGGCATGGGGTCATCCCAGTGGATTATGATGCGATCGGATTGAACCGCCCTTTGTCATTGCGAGGAGGCGCAGCCGACGAAGCAATCCAGCGTTCTCGCTCAATCCTGGATTGCTTCGCTTCGCTCGCAATGACGAGAGCGACACTCGTCACCCCAGGTGCCGCGCTCGCTTGATATCCGGCGGCGTCGCCTCGTCAACCAAAGCGGCCAGCGCTTCCTCGAGCGGCAAGACCTGCTGCCGGTCGGAGCCGAGCCTGCGAATGGATACGCTGCGCTGCTCGGCTTCCTTCTTGCCGACGACCAGCAGCGCCGGGATCTTGGTCAGCGAATGTTCCCGCACCTTGTAATTGATCTTCTCATTGCGCAGATCGATCTCGACCCGCAGGCCGGCGCGCCGCGCCGCGGCCAGCACCTGCCTGGCATATTCGTCGCCATCCGACGTGATGGTGGTGACGACCGCCTGAACCGGCGCGAGCCAGAGCGGGAAGTGGCCCGCATAATGCTCGATCAGGATGCCGGTGAAGCGCTCCATCGAGCCGCAGATCGCCCGATGCACCATGACCGGCGTCTTCTTCGTGCCATCGGCATCGATGTAGAACGCGCCGAAGCGATCCGGTAGATTGAAGTCGACCTGCGTGGTGCCGCATTGCCAGTCGCGCCCAATGGCATCGCGCAGCACATATTCGAATTTGGGCCCGTAGAACGCACCTTCGCCCGGGTTGATCGCGGTCTTGATATTGTGGTTGTGTCCCTGGCCCTCGATCCGCTTCAGCACATCCGTCATGATGCGCTCGGCGTGGTCCCAGGCCTCATCGGAGCCGACGCGCTTTTCGGGTCGCGTCGAGAGCTTCACGGTGAGGTCGCCTTCGAAGCCGAAATCGGCGTAGGTCGACAGGATCAGCTCGTTGATCTTGAGGCATTCCTCGGCGAGTTGATCCTCAGTGCAGAAGATGTGGGCGTCGTCCTGGGTGAAGCCGCGCACGCGCAGCAGGCCGTGCATGGCGCCTGACGGCTCGTAACGATGCACCAAGCCGAATTCGGCAAGCCGCAGCGGCAGATCGCGGTAGCTCTTCAGGCCGTGCTTGAAGATCTGGACGTGGCCCGGACAGTTCATCGGCTTGATCGCAAACCAGCGCTTGTCCTCGGCCTCGTCGCCGGCCGATTGCGCCGCGAACATGTTCTCGCGATACCAATCCCAATGGCCTGAGGTTTCCCATAGCGACTTGTCCAGCATCTGCGGCGCGTTCACTTCGTCATAATCGCCGGTCAGCCGGCGGCGCATATAGGCTACGATCGCCTGAAACACGGTCCAGCCCTTGGCGTGCCAGAACACGACGCCCGGACCTTCCTCCTGGAAATGAAACAAATCGAGCTCGCGACCGAGCCGGCGATGATCGCGCTTCTCGGCTTCCTCGAGTTGCTTCAGATAGGCGTCGAGATCCTCCTGCTTGGCGAAGGCGGTGCCATAGATGCGCGTCAGCATTGGATTGTTGCTGTCGCCACGCCAATAAGCGCCGGCCACCTTCATCAGCTTGAAGGCGCCGCCGATCTTGCCGGTCGAGGTCATGTGCGGGCCGCGGCAGAGATCGAACCAGTCGCCTTGATGATAGATCTTGATCGGCTGATCGCCGGGAATGGCGTCGACCAGTTCGACCTTGAACAATTCGCCCTTGTCGCGGAACACCTGCTTGGTCTTCTCGCGGTCCCAGACGTCCTTGGTGAACGGCGCGTCGCGCGCGATGATCTCGCGCATCTTCTTTTCGATCGCGGCGAAATCGTCAGGCGTGAAGGGCTCGTTGCGGAAGAAGTCGTAATAGAAACCGTTCTCGATCACCGGGCCGATCGTGACCTGCGTCCCCGGCCATAACGACTGCACGGCTTCAGCGAGCACGTGCGCGGCATCGTGCCGGATCAGTTCCAGTGCGCGGGGATCGTCGCGATTGACGAATTCGATTTTGGCGTCGCGCTCGATCGGATCGTTGAGATCGGCCAATTCGCCATCCAGCGCCATCGCAACCGTGCGTTTCGCCAGCGAAGGCGAAATGCCCTTGGCGATCTCGAGGCCGGTGGTGTCCTTGGGAAACTGGCGCCTGGCGCCGTCAGGAAACGTGACGGTAACTGAGGGGGCGAGCGGTTTCAGATTGGTCAGCCCGAATTTGAATCCGGATTCCGGCGTCTCGGCCATGATGCACTCCTGATGCTCACTCCTGCGAACGAGCGCAGGTAAGCGATGACGCTGTATAGCAGCGGATTCGGGGCCTGCAACCGGGCGGGGGCATTTTTGGACCGAGGGCGCGCGCCGTCAAACCGGGATGCAATGGCCGCCCAAGCGTGCCGGTGAGGCCTGCCGAGTCGCCCGGCTTTAATGTCAGGCATGTGAAGGTGGACGCCCCGCGGACAGATTGACTCGGGTTGCCGGACATTTAACGTAAGCGGCAGCGTACTTTATCCACGTGTGCCACGTCGCGGGATCGCAGTTTGACGATCTGGACCGATAACGTCCGGGCGAAATCCTGGCGGCAATGAGGGCTGGATCCGGGCCGATCGTGACTGAGGCGGAGTTGGTCGGGGAGCGCATTCCCCGCATTACGAAACGGACTTTGTCCGCCCGCCCGGCGGCGCGGTGGCCTGTCCGGCTGAATCTGTACGACGTCGCGAGCCTTGCCTTGCTCGCCGTGCTCGTCGTCATCGTGTTCGCGACCTACCGGCACTATGCGATTTCGAACGATGAAGGCGTCCAGCATCGTTACGGGGAGTTGATCATCGCCTATTACGCCAGCGGCTTTGCCGACCAGAGCGTTTTCAACTTCCAGAACCTCTATCTGTATGGCGGCCTGTTCGACATCCTCGCGGTCGGCCTGAGCCATGTGCTGCCGCTCGATCCCTATGATCTGCGACATATCCTTTGCGGGTTGATCGGCGTCGGGGGAATTGCCGCGACCGCTGCGATGGCGCGGCTGATCGCGGGATCGCGCGCCGGCCTTATTGCCGCGATCAGCCTCGCTTTATGCGGCGTGTGGTACGGGGCGATGTTCAACCACACCAAGGATATCCCGTTTGCCGCCGCCATGATGGGCGCCGAACTGTTCCTGATCCGGATCGCCTACCGGTTGCCGTCGCCCCGGCGCAGCGATGTCGTGGCTTTCGGTCTGCTCGCCGGAAGCGCGCTCGGCATACGGATCATCGGCCTGCTGCTGGTGCTCTTCATGGGCATAGCGATCGCCCTCTATGCGCCGCGTCCCTGGCGTTTTCAGGGCCGCGCAAGGCTGCGTTTCGCCCGGGATTCGTTCATCGCCTTGCTTCCCGCTTTGGCGATCGCCTATGGCATCATGATCGTCGCCTGGCCCTGGGCGGCGCTCGCTCCCCTCAATCCGATCCGGGGGCTGCTCGCGTTTTCGGAATTCAATTATTCGATCCGCACGCTGCTGGCCGGCCAGATCTATGAGATGGCGGACGTGCCGCGGCTCTATGTGCCGATCTACGTCATGATCCGCGTGCCGCTGGTGACGTTGTTTGGCGCGGCGCTGGCGCTGCTGTCTGTCCGTTTGCTGCCTGCCGATCACGTCTCGTCTCCGGGGCGGGCGCGGGATGTCGCTTTGCTGTCGACGATGCTGTTCGTGCCGCTGGTCTGCCAGGCGGCGTTTCATGGCCCGGCTTTCACCGGTCTGCGTCATTTCCTGTTCGTGATCCCGTTGCTGGCGGTGCTGGCCGGTATCGGCTTTGACAAGGCGTTCATCGCGCTCAAGGCTTACGGTCGCATCGTCGCGGCCGGCGGCATCGCGATTGTGAGCGCCTGCTTTGCGTGGGATGCCGTGATCCTGGTGAGGCTGCACCCGTACGAATACCTGTTCTACAATGCGCTGGTGGGCGGCCTCGACGGTGCCTCACGCCGCTACGATCTCGACTATTGGTTCGACAGCATGCCGGAGGCGATCGGCAAGCTCGAGGCTTACCTGCACGCCAGCGATGCCCAGGACAAAACCTGGCGACGCGAGGTCTATTCGGTTGCGGTCTGCGGCGAACGCCTGGCGTTCGAAAAGGCGGTGACCCTGCCGCAGCTTCGCTGGGATTTCATGCCGCAATGGAACCAATCGCAGTTCTTTCTCGCGCCCACCAACCTCAACTGCGACAACGATCTCGACGGCAAGATCGTCGCGACGGTCGAGCGGCTCGGCGTGCCCATTGCTTATGTCAAGGACCGCCGGGCTTTGACCCGGCCCGTGACGGCGCAAGCCTCCCCGATGCCGTGATGCGGGCAGGGCCCGGTCAAAACCCGTTCTTCCGGATCATGCGCCCGTCCTGTTAGGACCGGCCAAACCTCATGCGGCGCGCGCCTTGGTGGTGGTCGGCGGCGGTTCGATGGCGTCGGCATCGACAAACAGGTTCGGCACCCTGTGGACCCGCTCGAGCAGCCAGGCAGCAATCACCATGATGCACATGCCACCGACACTGACGGCCAATTGTTCCCACACGCCCCGGGTGTATTGGACGAGGATCCAGTGCGCGCCGAACGACAGGAAGACGCCCAGGCAGAAGATCGGTAGCGAGTGCCGGCCGCACAGGATGAACGGATAGGCCCATTTGGTGTTCAGGAAGGCCCAGTCGCGCGGGATATAGCGTGTCACGACGACCGCAAGCGCCAGGAAATGCGTGAAGCGCAGCATGTCGAGGTCGGTTTTGTCGATCGGATAGATCGCCTTCATCATCCATTTCGGAATCAGGGATTCCAGGAACGAGCTGTGCCAGGTCATCACGATCACCAGGGCAAAGAGGATCCAGGCGACGGCGATCGAGAACACGATGCGGGATTGCAGCAGAGCCTTGATTTGCGACGCGGCGCCGACGCCGCACCAGATGGCGAAAACGAACAGCATCTGCCAGGCGAACGGGTTGAAGTACCAGGTCGTGCCCGGCGGATAGGACGCGAAATTCAGATCGAAGATGCGGGCGGCGAGGTAGAGCAGCACCGAGCCCGCCAGCGTCAGGTTCGGGCGGCGCACCGCGCACCACAAAATCAGGGGCGATGCAACGATCAGCGAAATGTAGAGCGGCAGAACGTCGAGATCGACGGGTTTGTAGCGCAAGGTGAGGGCTTGTCCGATCAGGACGTCCGGATGTTCCAGGAAATTGCGGACATTGAATTCATCCGCATACATCGGGTTGTCGAACTTCCTGATGGTGCGGGCGATCTGCGCCGTGAAGGTGAGGAACAACAGAATGTGGGCGACGTACATCTGCCACGCCCGCAACCACAGCCGTTTCGCCGCGGCGAGGAAATGCCGTCCGCGAACGATCGGACCGTAGATGTAACCGGCGAGATAGCCGGATATGAACACGAAGAACTCGGCGGCATCGCTGAAACCGTAATTGCGCAGCGTCAACCAGGACACCACGTCCTCGGGGATGTGATCGAGGAAGATCATGAACAGTCCGATGCCACGGAACAGATCAAGCCGGACGTCGCGTTCGACCGCGCGTGAGAGCGATTCAAGGTCTTCAGCTTCGGTGGTCATGCTGCCAGCCCCCTGGTTCGGAAGTTCATGGTTCAAGCGCCCCGTCTGCAATCTTGGGCCGGGATCGCGCCGGCCGCAACATGGCAGATTTGGTAAGCGCTCCCGGCAGCTTCGCTGCGGCCGGGCTCACACTGCGTCGCACCAATTTCCGAGGTTGCCCCCAACCTCAGTCGTGTCGTGGCCCAGAAATTCGCTTTTTATCTCGCGGCGAGTCCATCGGAAGCGAATTTCGGAATCGGGACACTGTCGCGCACTATACTGTTTTGTCCACGGTCCGAAATGCCTTCGTCATGGTTCCCATCCCGCGTCCTCGGCGCTCCGCACGTCACGGGGTGCCGCCGACCGCGCCGACCTTGCCGCCCGGCTTTTTCGACCGGGAACCGGCCTTGTTGACCGACAGCTTGTACCAGGACAGCAGCCAGGCCACCGCGGACATGACCATGATTCCGCAGATGCCGACGATCACATGCATGACAAGCCCGGCGGACATTTCCGTCAGCAGGTAATAGCCGCCGAAGGCCAGCGCGACGCCGAGCGAGAATATTTCCAGCGAGTGCTGGCCGCACAGGATCATCGGCCAGAGCCAGGGCGATTTCAGCCAGGGGCAGTCCGGCGGGACGAAGCGCAAAACGATAATGGCGAGCGCGATGAAGTGCGCGAATCTCAGGATGTCGAGATCGGTCTTGTCGATCGGGTAGATCCATCGCTCGAGCCAGGCCGGCAACACATGATCGAGCTGTGGGACATACCAGGTCATGGTGATGCAGAAGGCCGCGACGACATAGGCGACCGCGATCCAGAACAGCAGTCGCGACGACAACAGAGGTGACATCCGTCGGCCGCCGCCCAAGGCGCACCAGGCCCCGAACACGAACAACAGCTGCCAGGCAAAGGGATTGAACGACCAGAAGCCTCGCGGATGGGCGACGAGGTGCAGATCGTATTGGTGGGCGATGACGTACAAGGCGGCGGACGCCGCCAGCGTCCAGCCCGGCCGCCACTTCATCAGCCGCAGGACGAGCGGTAGCGACAGCATCAAAACGATGTAGAGCGGCAGCACGTCCATGTTCAGGGGCCGATACATCAACAGGATCGCCTCGACCATGGCGAGGCCGGGCTGTTTCAGGAAATACGCGATCTCCATCTCCTCGGCGTAAAAGCCCTTTTCCAGGCCGATCGCCACATAGGACACCGCGGCGACCAGCACCGCGAACAGCATGATATGCGCGGCATAGATCTGGTAGACGCGGCGAAGGATGCGCGCGGTCGCGATCAGCAGGCCGGATTCCAGCATGGCGCGGCCATAGACGAACGCGGCGGTGTAACCGGAAATGAAAATGAAGATTTCGGCCGCGTCGCTGAACCCGTAGCTGCGGATCGTGAACCAGCTCAACAGATCCGGCGAGACGTGATCGATGAAGATCAGCCAGAGCGCCAGTCCGCGAAACAGATCAAGGCGCAGTTCGCGTCCGACAGTCGCGGGAAGCGAGATGGTCTGGCGGGCAGCGGCTGCGGGCGCGGCCACCGGCGCGATCGTGTCCGACTCCCCGGTGCGGGGCTGGACGGCTATTCCATCGGAAGTCGATGTCATCGCGTGCGCCATCGGCTGATCGCGTCCAAGCACGACCAAATGACCGTATCGGCTGGCGGTTTGCAAGCCGATATGCGGGACGGCTTCGGTTGTCCCGCTGATCCGTGGTCGCTTGACCGTCTCGATCACCGGATTCGACCTCTCCATCGCCGGGCGGCTCGCCATTCGATGTCTGACGGTGCAGGCCCTTCCGTATTTTCGGCAAATTGTCGGCGCCGTTTGCACGGGGCGCGTCCGAATCATAGCGTTCTGTGATCCGAACCCGCTTGGGGGCAGCCGATGGCGATCGTGGTGATGCTGAGGCTCGTTTTCGCATCGGTCACACTGGTGTTCCGACGAATCGGCCAGGCGATCTGGCGCTTCTGCCGGATTCTCTGGGTCTGCCGCGTCCCGGCGACGAGCGCGCTCGGCGGCGGCGCACTGGTCGCCTATGTCGCCCAGGCGCTCGATCTGTTCGCCGACACCGGCTTGTCATGGTGGCAGTGGCTGGCGTTCTTCGCCTTGCTGCTGGTCTGGGCCTGCCTGGTGCATGCCATGGCGCGCCGCGCATTACAGTTCGATGACTGGGTCCCTGAAGCGCATCGCCCGGGCGGGCTGGCGGCGGCCGATCGCGTCCGCTTGCAGGACCTGTTCTATTGGCCGGCGACCTGGATTCCGCGCATCCTCGGCCTGTTCGTGATCGCTGCGGTGATGCACGGAATCATGAGCATGCGCGGCAATCTCGCCGAGGCAGGGGGATTGTCGCAGGCGGCGCAGGCTCTGTCGCTCAGTCTTTGGCTTTTGGCAGCGACCGGCCTGGTCGCCGGGCTCTACGTGGCGATCGTGCTGGTCTGGCGCGAGACCCGCGCCCGGCTGATGGGCATCACCAAGGAGCCGGCGCTGCTCGCCGGCAAGCGGTCGTTCTTCGTTCTGCTGCTGCCGCATCATTGGCAGGAATTGCACCGGCTGCTGCGCTCGCGCGTCAACCAGTTCTTCTTCGCCTTTGCGATCTTTACGACGGGCGTGTTCGTCGCCGCACTGGTCGCGCCCGGCTTGATCTCGTCCTGGCTGCCCCGCGCGCTGTTCCTGCCGGTCCTGCTCGGCGGCGGCCTGCTGCTGTTCGGCGAAATCGCCTCGCTCTCGCATCGCTATGCGACGCCGCTGGTGTTGCTGTTCTTCCTCGGGGGAGGGGTGCTGAATCTCTGGCTTGAGAATTACAACGACGTCCGCTGGATCGCCTCCGCCACATCCAAACCCTCGGTCTCCCATCGCCAGATCGGCATGGCCGAGGCGGTGGCGCGCTGGAAGGCGGCCAATTGCACCGCGGAGCCCTGCGCGGTGCGGCCGATCGTGATTGCTGCGGCCGGCGGCGCCAGTCGCGCGGGTTTCTTCACGGCCTCGCTGGTCGGCGCCTTGCTCGACGCACAGGCGCTGGATGAGGAACTCGGCGACATCCGCAATCGCATTTTCGCGATGTCGACCGTCTCAGGCAGCTCGGTATCCGGGGTGATGATGCGGGCTGCCTGGCTGGATGCGCTGGAGCGAGGCTTGGTCGGCGCGCCGCCCTGCAAGGGCGCCGAGACCACCGCGTCCTATCGCAGCCGCAGCGCCGAACCGACCTCCTACAAGCAGGCGCGGCCGTCATCCTGGCGCGACTGCTTCCAGCAATTGCTGGCCGGCGATTTCCTGTCGCCGGTGTTTGTCGGCATCGCCTATCGCGACATCTTTCCGCTCGGCAATGTTTTGACACGGCAGGCCTGGGGTGTCGACCGCACCGCGCTGCTCGAGCAGGCGTTTGAACGCTGGTACCGCGAAGCCGTGCCGCCTCCCGACAATGCGTCGGGAGCCTGCGAGGAGAAGGACATTACGGGGCTCTGCCGCCGGCTCGACCGTCCGGACCAGCCCGCTGAAGCCGGCAGGCCGACCTGGATACCCCTGTTATTCGTCAATGGCACGTCGGTCACCACGGGGCGCCGGATTCTCGTCTCCGATGTCAAAGTGGATTGCCTGCTCGACGACAACAGGGCGTTCTTCAATCTGGCCTACGATTATCGCGAACTGCGCGATCCGGCGACGCGCAATGGGTCGCGACGTTGCGCTGACGGCGCCGATGACCCTCCCGGACGATCCTCAGCGCTTCGGCTGTCGACGGTCGCGACCATGAGCGCGCGTTTTCCGATCATTTCGACTCAAGGGGTGATCCGCGATCTCAATGGCGAGATCGTCGACAGCATCGTCGACGGCGGTTATTTCGAAAATGACGGGCTGGCGACGGCGGCCGATATCGTGCGTGAACTGGAAGGGAGCGGCCTGCATCCTCTGGTGATCCAGACCGTCAGCGAGCCCGATGAAATCAACGCGGTCGCCCGCAGCCAAAAGGATCAGCGACCGCCCTTGCCGAAGGCCAGCGAGCGCAGCCTGTTCGACACCATCACCTCGATCGGCCGGGCGCTGTATGCGACGCGCTCCGGCCAGGAGGACGGTCATCTGTCCTATCTGCAGCAGACGCTGCACGGACCCCTGATCAGCATCGGCGTGCAACCGCTCAAGCCGGGCACCGGCGCGTTGTGCCGGTCTCCGGTCGATACCCCGACGGCCATGAAAGTGGTGTCGATGAGCTGGTGGATTTCGCAGCCGGTGCAAGCCTATCTCGACGCCCAGCTCTGCGCGCCGGAGATCGACACACGGCTGATCTGCGAATTGCATCGCAAAGTCGGCCCGGACGGGACGCCGACCGGAGCCGAATGCGCAGCGCCATGACCCTGCCGCCTTTACCCGGTCTGCGGCCCTTGCTACCTTTTTTCCGTTCCGTGTCGTCCTCGCATCACACTCCGGCCATGCGCCTTGCCTCGCTGTTGATCATCGGTGTTGCGCTGGCCGGTCTTGCGTCGACAGCGCAGGGCGAGCCCTCGCCACCACCCTACTCACAGACCTTGCTGATCTATGTGGCAAAGGGCGCGCCCAATGCTTGCGGTCAGGGCTGCGATCGCTGGATCGCCATCGAGGGCAAATTCGACGGCGGGGCGGCGGCGCGCTTTCGCCGGTTTTTGCGCGGCATTGGCGACGCGCCATTGCCGTTCTACTTCCATTCGCCGGGTGGCGACGTGAGCGCCTCGTTGACGATCGGGCGGATGCTACGGGCGCGCAAGGCCACCGTTCGCGTCGGCCGGACTTTGCTCGCCGCCTGCAAGCCGGGGGCGCAGATCGATGAGGAGTGCCTCAAGATCAAGAGCGGCCGGGAGGTGCTTGCCGAGATCGCGACCGCGGGCGCGATGTGCAACTCGGCCTGCGTCTATACGCTGCTCGGCGGCACCACCCGCGAGATCGCGCCGGACACGGTGCTGGCCGTCCACAATTCCAAGCTGACAGTCTCGTTTCGCGGTCACCCGACCTCGCAGCAGCGGGCCGCCGCCGTGTCGCGCCAGTGGGACAATGCCAATCACGAACGAAAGGCCTACGTCGCGGCCATGGGGATTGATGGCGGCCTGCTTGATCTGATCCAGACCGTGAAGTTCGAAGATCTGCATGTGCTGACGCGCGCCGAACTCTATCGCTTCAAGATCGATCCGCGCACCGCCATCGAGACGGCCTGGACCGAAGTGCCGGCGTCGCCGCCCTTCATTCGCAAGGTGGCAGTCGTCAAGACCGACGATGCCCCGTCCTTTGCGAGACGAGAGTGGCTGGTCGGCTGTCAGCGCAAGGACAGAGTCGGGCTGATATTTGCGCGCGAACTCGACGCCAAGGCACCGACGACCACCTCGGTGGCACTGACAGGAGGAGGCGAAACGGCGCCAATCCTTCTGGCCTGGACCAAACGCGCCGGCTCGTCCGAGTTTTGGAGCGCAGCGGTCGCCGTCGATGCGCTGACGAAAATCTTCGCATCCCCGCAGCTGCAGGTCAAAGAAACCAGCCTCGCGGAAGACGGCAAGAGCAGCGGCGCAAGTTTCGCGTTCGATGGGCGCGGCTTCGAGGATGCGTTCGTGCGGCTGTTCGCCAGTTGCCAAACTCAACGCGATTCCCGGTCCGGGGCGGATCAGCCGAAGAATTGACGCCGCTGCCGGCTTCGATGGGTTGGTCGCGCTCGTATTGCACGGGAGCGTGCCGAGCGGGTGCATCGGTTCGAAGTGAGGCCGAATGAAACTTTCTCAGCCCGGTTTGACATTTTGTCATCGGCGATCGCGTGCCAAGCGGCATTGCCGTGGGCTGCTGACATGTTTATGTCCGGGAACGCGATACGCCCGTCCACATTCTCGCTGATCAAGGTTTTTCCCTTGCGCTCCCGGCAATCACCGCCTGTCCCGGCATTTGTGCCGACAACCTTGCTTGTCGGAAATTTCGTGATCGGCCTCAGCGTGGTTGGGCCGGCGGGCCTGCTGAATGAACTTGCGACGGATCTCCGGGTGGGGATCGGCCAGGCCAGCCTGCTGATCACGCTCGGCGCAATCGTTCTTTGCCTCGGCTCGCCTCTGCTGTCCTGGGCGACAAGCCGGATGGATCGGCGCCGCTTGCTCGCAATCCTGTTGTTCGTCATTTGCATCACCCATGCGGCTGCCGCGTGCGTCACCTCCTTCACGGCCGTGCTGCTGCTGCGGCTGGTGATGCTGGCAGCCGCGGCGCCGTTCACGCCGCAGGCAGCCGGCGTGATCGGATTGCTGGCGCCGCCGGAGCGGCGCGCGGCCCTGATCTCCTACATTTTTCTCGGCTGGTCGCTGGCGGCCGCCGTTGGATTGCCGATGATGACGGCGCTCGGCAGCCGGTACGGCTGGCAGGCCGGCTTTCTCATGGTCGCACTTGTCGCCGGGCTGAGCGCGCTGCTGGCGGCATGGCGGCTGCCGGGCGGGTTGCATACGCCGGCGGTCGATCTGAAAGCGTGGGGTGGGCTTCTGAGAAACAGGCTGGTGCTCACGCTCCTGCTCGTGACCACGCTGCAGATTGGCGGTCAGTTCGCGATCTTTGCCTTTATCGGTCCGCTGCTGACGCGGCTGACGGGGGCGGGGCCTGATGCGGTCGGCGCGGCCTTTGCGACCTTCGGTGCCACCGGTCTGATCGGCAATGTCGTGACATCCCGCGTGGTGGGGCGGCTCGGCGGGTTTCACACCTCGGTCCTCGCGATGTCAGCGCTCGCGATCGGGGCGGCGATCTGGGCCGTCAGCGCCGGCCATTATCTGGTGATGCTGTGCGGCGTCGCGATCTGGGGGCTCGGCTTTGCCAGCGCGAACTCCATGCAGCAGGCGCGGCTGGTCGGCGCGGCGCCCAACCTGGCGGGCTCGGCGGTGGCGCTCAATACCTCGGTGGTCTATGTCGGCCAGGCCGCGGGCTCCGGGCTCGGCAGCCTGTTGTTCGTCCATGGATTCTATCACGCGATGGGATACGCTGCGCTCGCGGTCATCCTGATAGGGCTCGGCGTTCTGATGACCACGCGGCCGAAAGCTGACGCAGGCGCGATATAGGTCACATGAAACGCGCGATCCCGCTGTTGCTGCTGTTGGCGCTGCCGGGATGCGCAACGCTGCCGCAAGCCTGCATCGCGCCGGCGCGGCCGATGATGACGGCCGAACTGCTGTTTGGCCGGAACATCGGCGGACATGTCGGCGTGAGCGAAGCCGCCTTCGCGGCATTCACGGTCGCCGAAATCGCGCCGCGCTTCCCCGATGGATTCACCCTGCTCGATGCGCGCGGTCAATGGCGCGATCCTGCGCGCGGCGTCGTCATCCGCGAGCCAAGCAAACTGGTTCAGATCGTCTTCACCGACGATGCGCAGAAGCGCGCCGACCTCGCGGCGATTTCGCAAGCCTACAAGACGAGATTCCGACAAGAATCGGTCCTGACCGCGCTGCATACATCATGCGTTACGTTCTGATCGGCGCGCATCGCCTTGTCTGACCGTCGAAAATGTTTGCTCTGCCGATTTTCGACGACCGCCAGCTTGATCACAATTGCATCAAAAATGCCTTGCCTGAGCCCTGATCACGACAAGTTGCGTGAGAAAGATCGCAGTCAAGGGCGGAGTGACGTTTCAAAGAAGAAGTCGCGAGTCAATCGCGCGAGTTGCTTCGCTGCATCACATCAGCAGGTTGCGTATCGCTCAGTGTGTGTGTTGCGTTTGCGTTGCCTGTCGCAGGGGTACGATCATGGGTGGCTTGCGACGGCCGTTTCGGCCATGGATTTCTGTTGTCTTTTCGGCGCTGCTGGCGCTCGGCTCCGCTCAAATCGCGCGGGCTGAATCACATCCGCGCACCGGCGCGCCGGTGCCGAACAAGCCCGAACTCGGTTCGGTCGGCGAGCGGCTCAACGCCAACACCATCGCGATCGTCTCGGGAAACCTGAATGCGACCTATCTGTCGATCGCCTATGATTTGTCCGCCGTCCTCGACAATGGCGATGAGTTTCGCGTTCTGCCCGTGATCGGGAAGGGCGGCGGACAGAACATCAAGGACGTGCGCTACCTCAAGGGCGTGGATCTCGGCATCACGCAGTCGAATCTGCTCAATGCCTATCAGCGCTCGAACGAGATCGGGCCGCTGACCGACAAGATCGTTTATCTGGCGAAGCTCTTCAACGAAGAGATGCATCTCGTGGTTCGCCCCGAAAGCGGCATCACCTCGATCGACCAGCTGGCCGGGAAGAAAGTCAATTTCAGCGACATCGGCAGCGGTTCGCAGCTCTCTTCGCGCGACATCTTCGAGAAGCTCGGCATCAAGGTCCAGGAGGTGAATATGGGCCAGGCCGACGCCATCGAGGCGTTGAAGCGTGGCGAGATTGCCGCAACCATCCTGATCGCAGGCAAACCGGCGGCCTCAATGGCCAAGATCGCCGCGGCCGAAGGCTTCAGGATGCTGCCGGTGCCGTACCGCAAGCAGCTGCAGACGGATTATCTGCCGGCGACGCTGCGCAGCGATGATTATCCGAAACTGATTGACCAGGATAAGCCGGTCGAGACCATCGCGGTCGGAGCTGTCTTGATCGCCTACAACTGGCCGAAGGGCACCGATCGCTACCGTCGGATCGAAAAATTCGTCGAGAATTTTTTCCCCAAGCTCGCGGAATTCCAGAAAGCGCCGCGGCATCCGAAGTGGAAAGAGACCAATCTTGCGGCGACCTTGCCGGGTTGGACGCGGTTCGACGCGGCCGAAGACTGGCTTCGCAAACAGCCCGCGCCGCTGCAGTCGCAGCGTGAGCAGTTCGAACGCTTCGTGGCCGCGAAGCGGCCGGGCGACTCGAGCCAGGATCGGGAGCAACTGTTCAAGGACTTCATTCAGTGGAGCGGCTCGCGCGAACGTAACTGATGCGAGTCGTAATGGAGGTGATGGCAAGTCGAGCGTAGCCGGTAAGGCAGGAGGTTAGTGATGAGTTCTCCAGTCGATCATGATCGCGACGAGCGATCGATGTATGTTCCACCCTGGGCCCGCGATGCGGCAGGCCAGCAGGCATCTGACGATCCGTTCGATACGGTCGCCGTGACAGCCGAACGGTTGCGCCGGGACCGGCGCCCGGTGCCGCGCGAGCGATATCCGTCCGAACCGGATGTCATGCTGTCGCAGCCGGACCTCGCCCCACGGGAGCAGCAGCCGGCGCAGCACGAAGCGGCCCGTCCAAGCCGCCGGCAATCTGCGCACGGTGCAGCGGCCGCGACCTCGCGTGAGTTGGCGCGCGAGGTGGACATCGAGACCGCGCTCGGCGAAATAGTCCGCGAAACCTGGCGGCCGGCGTCGCTCGAACCGGTGGCGATGCCGCCGCCGCAACCGGCGATCGTGCGGACCACCTGGGGCATGGTCGCACGACTGAGCAGCGCCATCGGCTTTGCCGCCGTGATTGCGCTGTTCATGGTCGGGGCCATTCCGCTGCCCTCGCTGACACTCCCCTTCCTGACCGATCGGGAGGCCAGCGCGGCTTCGGCGGTCCAGGCCGTCAGTTTCAGGAGCGCTGCGCCGGCAGCCGTTGCCATGACGTCGGTGTCCCCGACAGCGCCGCCTTCGGCTCCGGAGCAACAACCGCCGGCCGCTTCGGTGCAGGCCTTCGCGCCTACGACCGCGATGGCGTCGGTCGGACCGCCGATCGTTCAGCCCAGCCTCGCGCCGCAACCAGCCGCGATCGCACCGCCGGCTGCGCTGCCGGCGGCACCGCCTCCGGAGCCGCGGCCGACCATGGCGCCGGACGAGATCGCGCTCTTGCTGGAGCGCGGCCGGGAGCTTGTGTCACAAGGCGATCTCGCAGGCGGTCGGTTGCTGCTCACGCGTGCCGCCGATGCCGGCGATGCACAAGCGGCCCTCATCCTCGCGGGGACCTATGACCCCGTGATGCTGCCGCGGTTGAAGGTGATCGGCGTCGCGCCCGAGAGCACGTTGTTGACGGCGTCGCCGCCGCCCTTGAACGGCACGCGCACGAGGTCGGCGCCGTTCTCCTTGTTGAAGTTGTCCATGAACAGCGCGAGCGGCGCCGCCGGCGCTGAGTAGCTCAGCGTGCCGGGCTTGGCCTTCGACAGCGCGGCAAGCTCGGAGAGGCTCTTCACGCGCAGCGCGGAATTGACCACCAGCGCCTGGGTGAGGAAGAACAGGTTGGTGACGGGTGCGATGCTCTTCTCGGCGTCGAAACCCGGATTCCTGTAGAGATACTGGTTATAGGTCACGACCTCGTTCGACAGGATGCAGATCGAGTATCCGTCGAGGGGCGCCTCGGCGCAGGCGCGGCCGCCGATGTTCATGCCGCCGCCGGCGCGATTCTCGATGACGAGCGGCTGGCCCCAGCGGCGGTTGAGCTCCTCGCCCACCGTGCGCATGAAGATGTCGCTGATGCCGCCGGCAGCCGAGGATGCGATCACCCGGATGGGCTTCGACGGATA
>Ga0081455_10000841_pt1 | contig 39520 bp, 37 predicted proteins | sample TabmetS3T2R1_FD_70207 | JGI IMG/M metagenome (GOLD analysis project Ga0081455, IMG submission 70207) | Tabebuia heterophylla rhizosphere microbial communities from the University of Puerto Rico - S3T2R1 | ecosystem: Host-associated > Plants > Roots > Rhizosphere ... | reverse complement strand
AGGTGCATCGCGGCCACGCGCTCGCCGTATCGCCCGATTGCCTGTTTGCGCGCTTGGGTCATCGGACCAGCGTCGGGCAGTTTTCATCACCACACAGCACCGCATGTGGGGTGCTGTGGATGCCCCAGGACGCTGCGCGATGCCTTGTGGACGGGCGAGGTAGTGGAACTAATCCGCGGCGTCGTCGGCGTCGGGAAGTTCTTCGACGTTGACGTCCTTGAACGTCAGCACCTTGACGTTCTTCGCGAACCGGGCAGGCCGGTAGATGTCCCACACCCAAGCGTCGGTCAAGCTGACCTCGAAATAGGCATCGCCCGTTTCTGACCTGACCTTGACATCGACTGCATTGCACAAATAGAAGCGTCGGTCTGTCTCAACGACATACTTGAAGATGCCCACGACATCGCGGTATTCGCGGTAGAGGGCCAGCTCCATGTCTGCCTCGTACTTGTCGAGGTCTTCGGCGCTCATCGACGTTCCTTCTGTGTGTCGCGCGCCGCCAGGGCGGCCCGCACGTTGACGAATGACCTGCGGTGTTCGACACAGGGACCGTGCCGCCGCAAAGCCGCATCATGAACATCGGTGACGTAGCCCTTGTGTGTGGCGAAATCGTAAGCCGGATGCCGCTCGTGCAGCGTCATCATCATCCGGTCGCGTGTCACCTTCGCGATCACCGAAGCCGCGGCTATCGAGGCCGAGACTTGGTCGCCCTTCCACACTGCGAGCCCAGGTACCCCCAAGCCGTCAACCGGGAATCCGTCTGTCAGGACATAACCCGGTCGAACCTCCAAGCGCGCCAGTGCTCGGCGGAGTGCGGCGATGTTCGCCCGATGAAGGCCGAATCGGTCGCAGTCTGCCGCCGGAATCGAAACCACTGCGACTGCGGTGGCTCGCTCGACGATCAGGCCGTAGCACGTCTCACGCTGCTTCTCGGTGAGGAGCTTCGAGTCATTGAGATTGGGGATCGGCCGCTCGAGCACAACAGCTGCGGCGACCAGTGGCCCCGCGCACGCTCCGCGCCCGGCCTCGTCGACGCCGGCCACTGGCACGAAGCCACGTCGCTGGAGAGCGCGTTCGTAGCCGTACAAGCCGGCATCCCTCCGGACAGTGGTTCCGCCAGCCAGCGAGGTCACGGCCAAATGTCCGGTGTCATGGAATGGCCGAGAATGCGTTGGGGTCGCGGATCACGGCCAACCGGTTCATGGGCCACACCCGTACCCATGCCTTGCCGACAACTTCGTCGGCATCGACGAATCCGCCTCCGGGATCGCCGGTGTGCACGCGCGAGTCCGCAGAGTTCCCCCGGTTGTCGCCCATGACCCAGAGATGTCCGTCGGGAACCTTGACGTCGAATTTCTGATCTCCCGTCGGGCCGGGCTCACTCAGCAGGTAAGGCTCGTCGAGCGACGTGCCGTTGACCGTGAGGCGACCACGTGCGTCGCAGCAGACGACTCGGTCGCCGCCAACGCCAATGACGCGCTTGATCAAGTGGCCGCCGGTTGGGAACAGCCCGATGAGCTCGAGTCCGCGTTGGACGGGATTCCGCGCCACCGTGGCGTCGCCGGGACCGAGCCATCCGCCCGGATCGTCGAAGACGACGACGTCTCCCCGGTGGGGCGACCCAAACCAATAGGAGACCTTCTGGACCAAGATCTTGTCGTTGACGTGGAGGGCCGGCTCCATCGACTGCGACGGAATGTAGAACGCCTGGACGAAGAGGCCCTTGACGATGACAGCCATGATCAGCGCCGTGACGACCAGCAGGATTGATTCTTGCCAGACCGGCATGTGCCGCTTCATGGTGTCGTTCACTCCGCGAGCCTAACCGGGGCATGCACGGCGACCAGCCAGGGCTTGCCCGAAGATCAGTTCAGTCTTCGCGCTTTTCCTTGATCTTGGCTGCCTTGCCTCGCAGGTTGCGCAGGTAGTAGAGCTTGGCGCGGCGCACATCACCGCGGTTGGCGACCTCGATCTTCTCGATGATCGGTGTGTGGATGGGGAAGGTTCGCTCGACGCCAACGCCGAAGCTGATCTTGCGGACCGTGAAGGTCCGGCCGATGCCTGAGCCATGAATGCGGATGCAGACGCCTTGGAAGACCTGAACGCGGGAGCGGTTGCCTTCAATGACCTTGACGTGGACTTTCAGGGTGTCGCCGGCCCGGAATTCGGGGATGTCGTCACGCCTGGATTCACTGGCGATTTGGTCGACAACGTTGGCCATGATCTGCTCCTCGCTGGTGCCACAGGTCACCCACGGATGTATGTCTTGAGATGTGGGGTGCTTCTGCGCTCATCGGCGGATCCCCTGTGGCAGAGCCGCCTGCGCCGGGGATCAATCCTGCCACAGCGACGCCCGCGTCGAGAAATCGAGACGGAACGAGGATCGACTCTACGTTTCGTCGTCGAGCAAGTCTGGGCGGCGCTCGCGGGTGCGGCGTTCGGCCTGTTCACGCCGCCACGCAGAGATGCGACCGTGGTCGCCAGTAAGCAGGATCTCGGGCACGTCGAGACCGCGCCAAGACGCCGGCTTGGTGTAAACCGGATATTCGAGCAGCCCGTCGGGGCCGTGCGACTCCTCGTCAAGCGACGCAGGATTGCCCATGAACCCCGGGAGGAGCCGAACGACGGACTCGACGATCGCCAATGCGGCGACCTCTCCCCCGGTCAACACAAAATCGCCGAGCGAGATCTCCTCGACCCGCCATCGCGTTCGCGCGTGATCCAGAACCCGCTGGTCGATGCCTTCGTAACGTCCGCAGGCAAAGACAAGATGGTCGATGACGCTCAACTGCTCTGCTACGGCCTGGGTGAAGGGCGTCCCGGCCGGCGTCGGCACGACAATCACCGATCCATCCGACGCTATGGCGTCGAGCGCTTCACCCCACGGCTCGGGCTTCATCACCATTCCGGGGCCGCCGCCATACGTTGTGTCATCCACCGTGCGGTGCCGATCGTGCGCGAAGTTGCGCAGGTCGTGCGCCTCCACCGTCAGCAGCCCCGAGTCTTGGGCTTTGCCGACGAGTGAGAGCTCCAACGGCTGCACATAGTCCGGGAAGATCGTGATCACGTCGATACGCATGGTCACTGCGCCTCGGCAGGGTCGAGCAAACCGGGGACATCGGCGACGACGATGAAGCCTTGGGCAAGGTCAACGGTCGGGACGATGGCCGACACGAACGGAACCAATATGTCGCGCCCGCCGTCTCGCACGATCAACGTGTCTTGTTCGCCGTGGTGCACGACCGAGGTCACGCTCCCAACGACCTGGCCAGTGGGGGTTCTGGCTTCCAGCCCGATCAGCTGGCGGTCGTAGAACTCACCCTCGTCTGCGGGCGATTCGTCTGGGTCGACCTCGACCTCCAACAGGGTGCCGCGCAGAGCTTCCGCAGCCGTGCGGTCAGCGACTTCCTTGAAGGCGACGAGCAACCGGCCGGAGTGCCAGCGTTGGGTCGCCACTGTCAGCCGGCGCTCTCCGCCGGACATCACCGAACCGGGTGCGAAACGCAACTCAGGCTCGTCGGTGCGAACGTCCACGGCGACTTCACCACGGATGCCATGAGCCCGACCAACCCGGCCGACGACGACCAGCACGACCTGGAACCTCAGCGTCGACGATCGACGTCCACGAAGTCGATCAGGACTCCTTGGTCACCCGCAAGTGCGCCCGTGACCTTACGGATGGCCGACGCCGTGCGACCCTGGCGGCCGATGACCTTGCCGAGGTCGCTGGGGTTGACCCGAACCTCCATGAGCTCGCCACGACGGGTTTGCTTTGGGCGAACCGACACGTCGTCGGGGTTCTCGACGATTCCGGAAACCAGGTGCTCAACGACTTCGCGAATCGGCGCGGCCATGGTCAGGACTCGCTCGACTCGGCCTCGTCGGCGGAGGCAGCCGGAGCTTCCTCGGCTGGGGCCTCCTCAGCTGGGGCTTCCTCAGCTGGGGCTTCCTCAGCGACGGCCTCCTCGGCAGGAGCTTCCTCAGCCATGGCCTCCTCAGCTGGGGGCTCCTCAGCTGGGGGCTCCTCAGCTGGGGGCTCCTCAGCGACGGCCTCTTCGGCGGGGGCCTCGACCTTCTTGGCAGCCTTCTTGGCCGGCTTGGCCTTCGGCAGCTCCGTGTGCAGATCCTTCAGAGCCGCCTCGAAGAGCGCCGCCTTGTCGGCCTTGGGCTCAGGATGCCTGAGGGTCGCGTCGCCACCGAGGTCGCCGGTGAGCTTGAGGATTGCCGCGACAGCTTCGGTCGGCTGTGCGCCGACGCCGAGCCAGTACTGGGCCCGCTCGGAAACGACGCTGATGGTCGACGGTTCGGTCTTGGGGTTGTACGTGCCGATCTCTTCGATCACGCGACCGTCGCGCTTGGTGCGCGCGTCTGCGACGACGATGCGGTAGTACGGCGTACGGATCTTGCCCATGCGCTTGAGGCGAATCTTGACTGCCACGAGTGTGGGGTCTCCTTGTATGAGTTTGGGATGGTCAACGACGCGTGGGTGAGAGGGTCCGCGACGCGTCCGGACGCAAGGCGCCATTCTGCCACGGACCAGATGTGCGCGCGAATCCGCCGATCGAAGTACAGATGGATCAGAACTGGCCGTGCCTGCCTGAGCCCTCCGCGAATCTCTGGGCGCCGGCAACTCCCTCGGCAAGGAGCGCCGCCAGGCCCCCGGCACCTTCCGATCGCAGCGCCTCCGGAAGTGGCAGGTCCCACTGGGCGATGGCCGAAGCCCGATCTGCTCGCATACACAACTGCGGGAAAGCGGCGATCTCCTCGGCGAGTTGATGCGCGACGGTCAGCGCTTCTCCTACCGGCACGACGCGGTTGGCCAAACCCATCTGCAATGCCTCGTCGGCCCGAACCGGTCGGCCGGTCAGGATGAGGTCCATCGCCCGCCCATGTCCGATCAGTCGCGGGAGGCGAACAGTTCCGCCGTCGATCAGCGGTACACCCCATCGACGACAGAAGACGCCGAAGACCGCGTCCTCCTCCACGACGCGCAGATCGGCCAGCAGCGCGAGCTCAAGCCCGCCCGCCACGGCGTAACCCGACACGGCGGCAATCAGTGGCTTGGTCAACGCCATCCGGGACGGGCCCATCGGCCCTGCCCCATCAGGGTCAACTTCTGGCCGGCGGGCTTCATCTCCAACCGACGTCAGGTCGGCGCCCGCACAGAAGGTGCCGCCGGACCCGTGAAGCACAGCTACCGCGAGCGAGTCGTCGGACTCGAACCGCTCAAAGGCGTCGAGCAGTTCAGCGGCCATCGGGCCGTCGACTGCATTGCGGCGTTCCGGAGCGTCCATGGTGATCGTGCAGATCGCGTCGTCGACGTCGAACCGAACGTGAGTCATGGCGGTCAGGCTAGACGAGTTCTTCGGCGACTGCGGCAGCGGCGAACTGGGATCGATAGAGCCGTGCGTAGGCGCCGTCTCGCATCAGCAACTCGTCGTGCGTCCCCTGCTCAACGATCGCGCCATCTTCCATGACCAGGATGAGATCGGCGTCGCGGACGGTCGACAGCCGGTGAGCAATGACGAACGACGTCCGGTCGACTCGGAGTGCCCCCATCGCGTGCTGAATCAGCAACTCGGTTCGGGTGTCGACCGATGACGTGGCCTCATCCAGTATCAACAGCGCCGGGTTGGAAAGGAATGCCCGCGCGATCGTGACCAGCTGCCGCTCGCCTGCCGACAGGCTCGCCCCCTCTTCGTCGACCACCGTGTCGTATCCGTCGGGCAGCGAGTGCACGAATCGATCGACGAAGGTGGCGCGCGCCGCCGTCAAGATCTCCTCTTCGGTGGCTTCAGGCCGGCCATAGGCGATGTTGTCGCGGATCGTGCCTTCGAAGAGCCAGGTGTCCTGGAGGACCATGCCGATCTTGCTGCGCAACTCGCCTCTCGGCATGGCGGCTATGTCCGTGCCGTCAAGCCTGATGCGTCCGCCATCCAATTCGTAGAACCTCATGATCAAGTTCACCAGCGTCGTCTTGCCGGCACCGGTCGGTCCGACGATCGCGACCGTGTGTCCTGGCTGGGCGACGAGCGAAAGGTCATGAATCAGTGACCGATCGGGCACGTAGGAAAAGTCGACGTGCTCGAAGCGCACCTCGCCCGGCCCACGGCCGGCCGGCGGACCATTCACCGGGTCTGGAGACTCCTCGGGGGCGTCGAGCAACTCGAACACGCGCTCGGCAGACGCGACCCCGGACTGCAAGAGGTTCGTCATCGAGGCGACTTGGGTCAGAGGCTGGGTGAACTGGCGCGAGTACTGGATGAACGCCTGGACGTCGCCCACCGACATCGAGCCGCTGGCGACCCGGAGGCCACCGATCACGGCGATGATCACATAGTTGAGGTTGCCGAGGAACATCATGATCGGCATGATCACGCCGCTGATGAACTGAGCACCGAAGGAGGCCTTGAACAGCTCTTCATTCTGCGCCGCGAACACCCGCTCGGACTCGTGCTGGCGGCCGAATACCTTCACCAGTGCGTGACCCGAGAAGGTCTCCTCGATGTGGGCGTTGAGCTTTCCCGTGCTGCGCCATTGCTGGACGAACAGTCGGTGAGATCGCTTCATCACCGAGCGCGTCACGAACATCGAAATCGGCACCGATGCCAGCGCCACGAGGGCCAGCAGCGGCGAGATCCAGAACATCATCGAAAGCACGGCGACGACCGAAAGCAGGCTGGTCAGCAACTGGCTCATGGTCTGCTGCAGCGTTGTGCTGATGTTGTCGATGTCGTTGGTGACGCGACTGAGCAGTTCGCCCCGCGGCTGTGAGTCGAAGTAGCTGAGCGGCAACCGGTTCACCTTGTCTTCGACGTCGGAACGCATGCGGAGCACAACGCCTTGGACGACGTCGTTCAGGACGTAACCGGCAAGGCAAGCCAACACCGAGGCCGCCAGATATACGGCGATCGCGAGCATCAGAACATGGCCCACCGCGGCAAAGTCCACGCCACGTCCGGGAACCACGTCCATCGAGGCGACCATGTCCGCGACCCGATCCTTGCCTTGGTCGCGCAGGGACGCGACAGCCTGGGCCTTGGTGCTCCCACTCGGCAAGCCGCCACCGATGAGACCCGTGAAGACAAGATCGGTGGCCCGGCCGAGGATTTTCGGGCCAACGGCGTTGGCCAGAACGCTGATGACCGTGAGCGCCAGCACGACGTACGACTTCGTGCGCTCCGGACGCATGCGCGCGAGCAGGCGTCTCGTGGACGGCCAGAAGGTGCTCGCCTTCTGACCGACCATTCCGCCGCCAAACGGCCCGCGGCCGGGCAGGGGACCTTGCACGGACTGGACCCGCTCGGTCTCCTTGAGCTTTGCCGGAGCCTGCCCGCTCACGCCGCATCCTCTTCCGTCAATTGAGACTCCACGATTTCGCCGTACGTCGGACAGGAGTCGAGTAGTTGATCGTGTGTTCCGCGGCCAACGACTTCGCCGTCCTCGAGAACGAGGATCAGGTCGGCGTCCCGAATCGTCGAGATGCGCTGCGCGACGATCACGACGGTCGCGTCGCGGGTGGTCGGCTTCAGCGCTGCCCGCAGCCGAGCATCGGTGCTCAGGTCGAGCGCGGAGAACGAGTCGTCGAACAGGTAGATGTCGGGGCGCCGAATCACCGCGCGGGCAATGGCCAGCCGCTGTCGCTGGCCTCCACTGAAGTTGGATCCCCCTTGGGCGACCAGCGAGTTCAGTCCGCCCGGCAAGGCTGCGACGAAGTCGCGAGCCTGGGCGATCTCGAGCGCTCTCCAGATCTCCTCCTCGGTGGCATCGGCTTTGCCATGACGGAGGTTGTCGGCCACAGTCCCGGTGAACAGGAACGCACGCTGTGGAATCAAGCCCAACTGCGACCAGAGCAACTCCTGATCCAATTGCCGCACGTCGACGCCGGCGACCTCGACCGAGCCCTTTGTGACGTCGAACAACCTCGGCACGAGGTTGACCAGCGTCGACTTGCCGGCACCCGTCGAGCCGATGATCGCGACTGTCTGGCCCGGCACCGCGTCGAACGCCACTCTGCGGAGTACGGGAACATCTGCCCCCGGGTAGGCGAACGTGACATCCCTGAAGCGCAACGTGCCCGGTGTGAGCACCTCGGAGACTGGATCGGCAGGCGGTCTGACCGATGGCTCGGTCTCAAGCACTTCCACGATCCGGTCGGCGCAAACCGCCGAGCGAGGGATCATCATCAGCATGAAGGTGCCCATCATCACCGACATCACGATCTGCATCAGATAAGAGATGTAGGCCGTCAGCGCACCGACTTCCATCTGACCCGACTCGACCCGGTGGCCGCCAAACCAGAGCACTCCAACCGTTGCCATGTTGGCCACGACCATGACGACCGGGAACATTCCGGCTTGCCACCGACCGGCTCGGATGGCCGCGTCGGTGAGTTCGTCGTTGGCAGTGCGGAACCGGTCGGCCTCGAACCGCTCTCGAACGAAGGCCCGCACCACCCGGACGCCGGTGATCTGCTCGCGCAGCAGCCGGTTGACCTCGTCGATGCGCTCCTGCATGGTGCGGAAACTGGGCACCATTTGGCTGACGATCAGTCCGATCGAAACCCCGAGGATCGGGACCACAAGCAGAACCAGCCAGGAGAGCCCGATGTCCTCACGCATGGCCATGACAACGCCACCGGCCATCATGATCGGTGCAGCGACCATGAGCGTGCCTCCGGTCAAGACGAGCATCTGAACCTGCTGGACGTCATTCGTCTCACGGGTGATCAAGGAGGGTGCTCCGAAGTGCTGCACTTCGCGCGCCGAGAAGGACCCGACGCGTTTGAAGATGGCTGCCCGGATGTCACGGCCGAACCGCATGGCGTTGCCGGCCGAGAACCAGACCGCGACGACCGAACACGTGATCTGTGCCAGCGAGACGGCCAGCATCAGGCCACCGTGGCCGAGGATGTAGCCGGTGTCGCCCCTGACGACGCCGTTGTCGATGATGTCGGCATTGAGGCTGGGCAGATACAGCGCGGCAACCGTGCCAAGGAACTGCAGGCCGACCACAAGCAGCAGTGGCCCGCGGTATGGCCGCAGGAATTCGCGAACGAGTCGTAGGAGCATCAGCGGCCCTTCTTCAAAACGCCGTCGAGCAAGGTGTCGACGATCTGCTCGGGGCTCAAGCGCCGACCGTCGGAAATGTGCGGATGTGTGCCAGAAAACGTCAGCAACCTCAGCAAGTGCACGAGTTGCCCGGGTTCACACGTCAGAAGGTCGGCATCGGGTTCAACCAGATCCAACAGAATCTTCTCCGCGCGTCGTCGGCCGGTTTCCATGTTCTTGCGGGACTGGGGTGGTCCAACCATCCCAACCGCACTCATCAGGGCAAAAATTCCGGCAAACCGAGTCTGGAACCGCACCACAATCTCGAGCAGTCGGGCTCGCAACTCAAGCTCTGGGTCGACCGCGGCAAGGTCTTCGAGGAACGGCTCGATGTCCAAGCCGGCTTCGACCGCAGCGAGGATCAATTCGTCCTTGGAGTCGAACGCCCGAAAGATCGTGCCCTCCGCCACGCCGGCTGACTCGGCGATCTGCTTGGTCGTCACGGCGCGGCCGTTCTGAAGCAGCAGAGGCAGGGTCGCTTCGATCAGCGCCTTGCGACGATCCTCGATCGCCATCGGAGTAGCACGGCTCACGAATCCCCATCTTATATGAGTGAGTGCTCACTCACAAATGGGCTTTCCGACCTCCTCAGAGCAGGTCTTTGAGTTCCTTGGGCAGTTCGAAGTCTGAGTCGGCGCCGAAACCGAATGCTGCGGCGCCCGCGCTCGAGTTGGAGTCAGCACCTGACGCCTGCGCGGCACGTTTTGCGGGGTTGCCCGAGACGCGCTTGCCCTTCTTCTTGGCCGCCTGCGGCCGCTGCCGCGACCCCGAACGCTTGCCCGCGCCTGGAACATTGCCCATCCCCGGGATGCCACCGGGGATTCCACCGCGAGCCATCTGCTGCATCATGCGGCGGGCTTGCTCGAAGCGCTCGACCAAGCCATTGACGTCGGCGACTTGCGTGCCGGATCCGCGCGCAATGCGAGCGCGCCGCGATCCGTCGATGATCTTCGGGTCTGTGCGTTCGGCCGGCGTCATCGACAAGATGATGGCGTTCGTCCGGCCAACCTCGCGCTCGTCGAAATTGGCCAGTTGCTCCTTGAACTGGCCCATTCCAGGGAGCATCCCCATGACCTTGGTCATCGAGCCCATCTTCGACAGGGCTTCGATCTGCGTGAGGAAGTCCTGCAATGTGAACGAGCCTTCGACCAGCTTTTCGGCATCCCGCTCGGCCTGCTCGGCGTCGAAGGCCTTCTCGGCCTGCTCGATGAGCGTGAGAACGTCGCCCATGTCGAGGATGCGGGACGCCATCCGGTCGGGATGGAACACATCGAAGTCGGCTAGCTTCTCACCGGTGGACGCGAACATGATCGGCCGACCCGTGACTGACCGTACCGACAACGCGGCGCCGCCCCGCGCGTCTCCATCGAGTTTCGTGAGCACCACACCCGTGAACTCGACGCCTTCGGCGAACGCCTGCGCCGTGCGCACGGCGTCTTGGCCGATCATCGCGTCGATGACAAACAGCACCTCGTCCGGATCGATGGCGTCGCGGATCTTTGCCGCCTGTTTCATCAGCTCTGCGTCGATCGCGAGGCGTCCGGCGGTATCGACGATGACGACGTCATGCAGCGTGCGCTGGGCTTCCTTGATCGATGCTTTCGCGACCTTGACCGGATTGCCCCAATTCCGGGATGCACCGTCATTGCCCGGCTCCGGTGCGAAGACCGTCACGCCGGCCTGCTCCCCCACAACCTGGAGCTGGGTCACCGCGTTCGGCCGCTGAAGATCGGCCGCGACGAGCATCGGGCTCTTGCCCGTGGACTTCAGCCAGTAGGCCAGCTTGGCGGCGAGCGTCGTCTTGCCCGCGCCCTGGAGCCCGGCGAGCATGATGACCGTCGGCGGTGTCTTGGCGAACCGGATCCGGCGCGTTTCGCCGCCCAGAATGCCCACGAGTTCGTCGTTGACGATCTTGATGACCTGCTGCGCCGGGTTGAGGGCACCGCTGACTTCGGCGCCCAGAGCCCGCGCGCGAACTCGATCGATGAAGTCACGAACGACCGGGACTGCAACATCGGCGTCGAGCAGGGCAACCCGGATTTCACGCGCGGTCGCGTCAATGTCGGCTTCCGACAGACGACCCTTGCTGCGCAGGTTCTTGAACGCCGATTGCAGCCGGTCTTGCAAGGAGTCGAACATGTTGGTCAAGCCTAATAGGACGGCTATCCCAGCGAAGCGGCGATGTCGAGTCGCAGTTGCAGGGCGGCATCGTCGTCGAGCGGCAGGCCGTCGCCATCGACGACGTAGAACACGTCGCGCGCCTCCGTTCCATAGGTGGACAGGTGGGCCGACCGAATCGAGCAGCCCCGGCCGGCGATCTCCCGACATACCGTCCAGACCAGGCCGCGGCGGTCGTGTGCTCGCACCTCGAGCAGCGTCGCCGTCTGCGAACGGCGCGGAAGGACCCGGATCCTGGACGGCACTGCGTCTGGGGTGGGTTTGAGCGCAAGACGTTCTTCGAGGTCGATTTCGTCGTTGAGGATCGGAATGAGACGTTCTCGCACCCGCGCGCCGTCGACCTCTGCCCGGGAGACTTCCCACATGGACATCGCGACGTCCCCGATCGTGAGTGTGCGGGCCGAACGGATCTCCATGCCCAGCAACGCAAAACAGCCGGCAATGGCGGCCATGATCCCGGGGCGGTCTTGCAACGCGAAGGTCAGGAGCGAACCGCCGCGGTGGTTCTCAACGCCGATTCGGATCTCATCCGCCCCGAGATTCTCGGTGTCGGGCATCGGCACGGAACCAGGCCAGCCCTCGTAGGCAGACCCCTCGGCCGCCGCGCCCAGTAGCACGCTGCGCGTCTTCTCCACCAAACCCTCGATCAGTCCGCGCCGCCACGCCGTCCAGGCGGTCGGCCCCGTGGCGCGAGCGTCTGCCTCGGTCAGCGCCGCGAGCAGGTCGAGAAACTCCTCCGTTTCGACGATCTGCGCAAGGTTGTTCGCCGTGGACGGGTCTTCGATGTCGCGCCGCGTTGCAACGTTCGGCAACGTGAGGTGGTGCCGAACGAGCCGGCCAATCACGGCCGCGTCGTCTGCGTCGAATCCCCACCGGGTCGCGATGTCCAGAGCCATGGATTCGCCAACGACGCTGTGGTCGCCATGTCCTCCTTTTCCGATGTCGTGCAGAAGGGCGCCGACGGCCAGCAGGTCAGGCCGAGCAACATTGCGAGCCAGGGCCGCGGCATTCATGCACGTCTCAATCGTGTGTCGATCGACGGTGAACCGGTGAACCGGCGACGAGGAGCCACGAAGGCGGATATCGGCCCACTCGGGCAGCCAATGATCAACGACGCCCGAATAGTCGAGTTCATCCCAGACAGTCGCCAAGCCAGGCCCAGCCGTCAGGAAGTCGATCATGGCCCGCTGTGCAGTTGGCGGCCACGGTTCGTCCAGCTTTCCGAGGTTCCGAGCCAGGTGTGCTGCGCTCGACGATTCGAATTCCAACCGAGCCCGCGCACCCGCAACTGCCGCACGGAGCGCGACCTCAGGATCAGCGCCTGCGTCGGCGCCGGCCATGACGACGACTTCGTCTTCGAGACGCCCGACACCGTCGTCGATCCGCTCTACGACTGGTCGACTGGGTGTCGCACCAACGATCCGCGGACTCGCCAGCGCGTGGTCTACCCGGCGCCACGCCTGCGCTGCCAAGTGCGCAACGCGACGGCCGATGTTGCGCGTCTCGATTTCGAGGGTTTCCGGGTCGCGGCCGAGGAATGCGGCAACGTCCACGATGTGCTCCGGATCGAATTTCTCAAGCCGACGTCCGGATGTGATGTGGAGTGCATCGCGAACGTCAAGCAGCGCCGAGCGCAACTCCTCAGACTCGGCGTGCGGCACGTCGACAAGCCACGTGGCAACCAGAGCGCGCATGACCACGCCGTCGCGCAATCCGCCACCGGACTCCTTGAGGTCCGGGACCGCCGAGTGGGCCAACCAGCCGAACCGATCGATCCGCTTCTCACTGGCCTCGCGCAGTTCTGTCAGTCGACGACGCGCGTCCCGGCGCCAATCGGCCAAAACCTCGGCTCGTAGCGCGAGCACCAGGGACGAATCCCCCGCGACGTGGCGCGCGTCCAGCATCCCGGTCGCTGCGCGGTAGTCGCCTCGCGCCGCCTGTCGCATCTGGACGGTGTCGCGCACCGAGTGGTCGAGCGGCATGTTGCGCTCCCACAAGGGGTACCAAACCGCCTCGGCGATCTCGCGGATGCGGTCGTCGGAGACTTCCGGGTCATGCAGGAGGACGACGTCAAGGTCGCTGGCCGGCGACAGTTCGGCGCGTCCGTAGCCCCCGACCGCCACCAACGACAAACCCTGCCAGGCGCCGTCGTTGCTGGTCGCCATCGCTGCGTCGAAGACTTCCTGCAGGACGGCATCAGCGTCGGCAGCTCGCTGTCGTCGCTGGTCTGGCAGATCCACGCGTCAGAGCGCGGATTCGTCGGTCTCGCCGGTTCGCACGCGGACGATCGAATCGACCGGGACAACCCAGACCTTGCCGTCTCCGATCTTGCCGGTTCGCGCGGCACCGGCGATGGCTTGAACCACGTCGTCGGTCTCGCCATCATCGACGACAACCTCAAGCCGAATCTTTGGCACCAGCGTCACCGAGTATTCGGCGCCGCGGTAGACCTCCGTGTGACCCTTCTGATGACCGTGACCGGTCGCCTCCATGACCGTCATTCCGGAGATTCCGGATGCAGCCAGCGCCTCACGGACGTCTTCCCACTTGTGCGGCTTGATGACCGCAGTGATGAGTTTCATCTCACGCCGGACACTAGCCGACCTAGAGAGCCGACTCGTCCGTTTCGCCCGTGCGCACCCGGACCACGGATTCGACCGGGACGACCCAGACCTTGCCGTCACCGATCTTGCCGGTCTGCGCCGCGCCGGTGATCGTGGAGACCACGGCATCGGCGTCGGCGTCGTCGACGACGACCTCGATGCGGATCTTCGGCACCAGCGAGACGTCGTACTCGGCGCCTCGATAGACCTCTGTGTGGCCCTTCTGCTGGCCGTATCCGCTGGCCTCGGTGACCGTCATGCCGGCGACGCCGGCGGCCGCGAGCGCTTCGCGAACTTCTTCCCACTTGTGCGGCTTGATGACCGCCGTGACGAGCTTCATTCGGTCAGAACTCCGTTCTCAGAGGATGTGCGAGCCAGTGCCACTGACAAGGTCGTATGCCGTTTCACCGTGTTCAGCGAAGTCGATGCCTTCGACTTCGGCGTCGGCGTCGACACGCCAGCCGATGGTGTATTTGATGGCGATCGCAATGATCGTCGTGAGCACACCAGTCCAGACCAGCGTGAACAGGACGCCTGCCGCCTGGTGGCCGAGCAGGGTTGCGTTGCCACCGTAGAACAGGCCGTCGGCTCCAGCCGGGAAGAACCCATCCTTGCCGGTCGGCGAACCGCTCACGGTTCCGACGAGGCCAATCATCAAAGCACCGGCGATACCGCCGACAAGGTGGACGCCGACGACGTCCAGCGAATCGTCCAGACCCATCTTGAACTTCAGCCCGACGGCCAAAGCGCACAGGATGCCGGCTACGGCACCGACGGCGATGGCGCCGACCACACTGACCGCGCCACACGCCGGGGTGATGGCCACGAGTCCGGCCACGATTCCGGAGGCCGCACCCAACGACGTCGCCTTGCCGTGAATGATGCGCTCGACGAGGAGCCAGGCCAGCATCGCGGCCATCGTCGCGACCGTCGTGTTGAGGAACGTGGCCCCAGTCTCGCCTTGGAACTGTGCGGAGAACCCGCCCCAAGCCTTCTTCGAATCGTCGGTGAAGACGATCGAACCGACATTGAAGCCGTACCAGCCGAACCACAGGAGGCCCGCACCGATCATCGTGAGCGTCAGGTTGTGCGGCTTGCCCGCTTCTCTCGGCCAGCCGAGCCGCTTGCCGATGACCAACGCAAGAACACCACCAGCGATACCTGCGTTGATGTGGACGACCGTTCCGCCGGCGTAGTCGAGGTTCGGGAAGTGGGCGTAGAACCAGCCACCGCCCCAGATGTTGTGGGCGATCGGGAAGTAACAGAGCGTCACCCACACGGTGATGAAGACGATCCACGAGGACAACTTGACGCGATCAGCGATTGAACCGCTGATCAGGGCCGCGGTGATCACGGCGAACGTCAGCTGGAACAAGACATAGATGTAGTTGGCGGGCCCGACCCCGTGCAGCGCGAACATCGCGCCCGGATTGGCGAAGAGTTTGCCGTCGCCGTTGCCGACTCCGTCGCCGCCCCAGCCCTCAGACCAGCCCCACAGGACGAAGACCAAGCCGACCACCGCAAGCGATGTGTACGACATCATCATCATGTTGAGCACAGACTTCGCGCGGGTCATGCCTCCGTAGAACAGAGCAAGCGCCGGTGTCGTCATCATCAACACCAGCGCCGTCGCCACGATCATCCAGGCGTAATAGCCATCCATCGATTGCCTCCATCGGTAAAGCCGATAGTGACTCTAGAGAGACGACGTTTCACGGACAGACCGCCAATGTTTCGGCTGTGTTACACAACTAATCGGCTAGCAGCGCGCTCACGAACACCTCGGCATCGAAGGGCGCAAGGTCGTCGGCGCCTTCGCCGAGACCGACGTACTTGACGGGGACGCCCAGTTCTCGCTGCACAGCAACGACGATGCCGCCCTTGGCTGTGCCGTCGAGTTTTGTCAGGACGATGCCACTGACATCGACCGCCTCGCGGAACACCCTCGCCTGGGCCATGCCGTTCTGCCCCGTTGTGGCATCAATGACGAGCAAGACCTCAGTGACCGGCGCCTGCTTTTCGATGACTCGCTTGATCTTTCCCAGCTCGTCCATCAGGCCGGCCTTTGTATGGAGCCGACCCGCTGTGTCTACGACCACCACGTCGGCGCCCGAGTGCAGCCCTGATCTCACGGCTTCGAACGACACGCTCGCTGGGTCGGAACCTTCAGGGCCGCGCACGGTCTCGACCCCGACCCGCTCCCCCCACGTCGTGAGCTGGTCGGCGGCAGCGGCGCGAAAGGTATCGGCTGCCCCCAGGACCACACTTCGTCCGTCGCCGACGAGAAGTCGCGCGAGGCGTCCGACGGTGGTGGTCTTGCCGGTGCCATTGACTCCCACAATCAGGACAACCCCCGGCAGGCCGTCGGCGTCGCCCAAACTGAGCGAGCGATCGAGCGTCGGGTCGACCAATGCGACCAGGCTCTCGTTCAGGGCGGCCTTGACAGCTGCTTGATCGGTGATGCCGTCGACGCGGACTCGCGTGCGCAGCGCATCGACCAATTCGGCGGCCGGGCCCACGCCGAGGTCGGAGGCCAGCAGCGTGTCTTCAAGTTCCTGCCACGCCGCGTTGTCGATCTGATCGCGACTCAGAATCGCCAAGAGCCCCCGCCCCAAAGTGGACTGCGACCGGGCCAATCGCGCTCGGAGCCGTACAAGCCGCCCACCCGATGCCTCGGGGTGTTCAACGGTGGGAGCGCCAACGGCCGCTCGGTCGATCGCGTCCTCTGCCTCTTGCGGGGTGGACTCGCGATCCTCGGGGTGTTCAATCGCCTGCTCGGTGATTGCATCGACAACGTCGGGGGGCGGAAGTTCACGTCGGCCCCGGCCGACGACAAGAGCCGTCATGGCACCGATCAAAATCACGACGAAGACGACGACCGTGATGAGGTCGGTCAGGCTCACGCCGAGACCTCTTCACGCAAGCGCTGGCTGATCACCGTCGTCACGCCGTCGCCGCGCATCGAGACGCCGTACAGCGCATCGGCGACCTCCATGGTCCGCTTTTGGTGCGTGATGATGACAAGTTGTGAGTTGTCGCGCAGTTCTTCGTAAATCTCGAGCAGCCGACCCAGGTTGGTGTCGTCGAGCGCAGCCTCAACCTCGTCGAGGATGTAGAACGGGCTGGGTCGAGCCTTGAACAACGAGATCAGGAATGCCACGGCGACGAGCGACCGCTCACCGCCCGACAAGAGCGACAGTCTCTTGATCTTCTTGCCCGGCGGTCGGGCTTCGACGTCGATGCCGGTGTTCAGCAGGTCGGTCGGGTCGGTGAGGACGAGACGTCCTTCGCCCTCCGGGAACAAGCGGGCAAACACATCTCGGAAGACCTCTTCGACATCCCGCCAGGCCTCGGTCAGGACTTCGAGAACCTTCGCGTCGACTTCGTCGACGATCTCGAGAAGATCCTTGCGTGTGCGGCGAAGGTCGTCGATCTGCTCGGACAGGAACTGGTGTCGCTCTTCGAGCGCAGAGAACTCCTCGAGTGCCAACGGGTTCACCTTGCCCAGCATGGCAAGGGCGCGTTCGGCATTCCGAAGGCGCTTGGTCTGCTCGTCGCGGTCGTATGGTCTGGGCTCCGGTGTTTCGTCACCCTCGCTTTCGCCGAGATGCGGCACGAGTTGGGTGGGCCCGTAATCCTCCACGAGAGCTTCAATTTCGAGGCCCAACTCCTCCAAGGCCTTGGCTTCGAGCGCTTCCATGCGGAGCCGCAATTCTGCTCGCTGAATCTCGTCGCGGTGGACCGAATCGGTCAGCGAATCGAGTTCGGATCCGAGGTCTCGCAGGTTGGCACGTGTCTCGCGAAGGGCCTCCTCCCGCTTCGTGCGGTCGGCCTCGATGTCGCTCTTTCGACGCGCGGCCGCTTCGATCGCCTCGACCATGCGATGGAGCACGACGTTGACCACAGCCACCACCGAGTGGGCGGCCTGAGCTTCGCGCTGCTGGCGCTCGCGACGCTCTTGGTCGCGCACTCGAGCCTCACGCTCAGCAGCGGCGTTGGTGCGCAATGCTTCGACTTGGGCCTGCATGGCCCGCTCGCGCTCCTCGTTCGTGCGTAGCGCAAGCAATGCCTCGGTCTCGGCTCGACGCGCGTCGCTGGCCAAGGATGCCAAGGTTTCCAGCTGGGACGTGTCCGGTTCGGTATCGGGCGCCGACTCCGCCTGTTCCAACCGGGACTCCAACTCGGCCAAACCAGCCAGATCGTGCGAGGCCACGGCCTCTGCCTCGGCAATGGCCTCGGCCAACCGATCGGCTTCGCCTCGGGCCGCCCGGACCGTCGACCCGAGATGGCCCAGTCGCTCGGCGACGGCAGACATCTCGGCATCGGACTCGTGAAGTCGGGCGAGCGCGGCATCGACTTCTGACTGAGCCTGGATGCGCTCGGCTTCGGCCCCCTGCTGCTGGAAGCGCAACCTCTCGACCTCATGGCCGGCTGCATCGAGATCGGAAACGGCTTGGTCGATCGCCGCTCGAACTTCGATGAGGCTGCCACCGGAGGAGGATCCGCCGACCGCGAAGTGCGGGCCAAGGATGTCGCCGCCCAGCGTCACCGCTGTGACGTCGGGAAGTGACTTGACCAACCGTTTGGCATCGTGCAAATCATCAACGACGGCGATCTTGAACAGGACGCGACGCAACGCCGAGGCGAGCGTCTCCGGAGCGTCCACGACGTCTACGGCGTAAGTGGCGGAGCCTGGGAGGCCGGGCCACTGCGAGTCGTCGATCGCTTGGTCAGTTCGGCCCCCGCCGAGCAGGATTCCGGCCCGACCCCAGTCTTCAGCCCTCAATTTCTCCATGGCAACGACGGCCGTCTCCAGATGGTCGACAGCCACGGCGTCGGCCGCAGACCCCAACGCCGCGGCGATGGCCTTCTCGTGCCCCTCCCGAACAGTTAGAAGAGCTGCGACCGACCCGAGCAGGCCGCTGATCTCGTCGCTCGCAGCGAGGAGGGCGCCGGCTCCATCGCGGTTGTCCATGCCCACTTCGAGCGCCTCGCGGCGAGCCATAAGTGCCGCTTGGCGCCGCTCGGCCTCATGGACCTCGCGAGCAAGCCGCGCAAGGTTGTCTTCGACGGCAGCCAGGTGCGACTCGGCCGCCTCAAGCTCTGCATCGAGCCCGGACTCGCCCGCGTTGAGTCCGGCGATCTGGTGCTCTTCGGTGACGAATTCTTGTTGCGCGGCCGCGGCGCGGGCCCGCGCTTCATCGCGGGCCGCCGACAGCCGGCCGATCTCGTCGCCGCCTGCAGCGGCACGGGACTTGATGGCGTTGACTTGGCCGTGGAGACGCGCCAGCCCTTCGCGGCGGTCGGCGGCCGCACGCAAAAGCCCGGCCACTCGGCGGTCTTCGTCGGCATGCTCGGCTTCGGCGGCCGCCCGCTTGGTGGCTGCCTGCTCGCGCGCGGCCGTGGCCGCCTCAACGGCCGCGTGCAGCTCTCCGTGCTGCGCTTCAAGGCGTTGCGCCTCTGCCTCCAGCTCGGAAGGTTCGCGGCCGACTCGCCGGCTTTCGGATTCCACGGCGGCGAGGCGTACGCGCTCGGCAGCGAGACCGGCGGTACCCCGAACCCGCTCCCGCAATCCGGACAGCGCGTACCAAGTCTCTTGGGCGGCGGCAAGCCTCGGAGAATCGGCACGCAGCGCTTCTTCAAGGGCGGCTTCGGTTGCCCGTGCCTCGCCGACAGCTCGTTCCACGTCGCCACGACGTTGCTTCAGTTCGGTTTCGTCGGCCAGCTCTTCGGCGATATCGCCGCGTGCTGTCACGATGTCGTCGGCCAGGAGTCGCGCCCGGGCATCACGGGCGTCGGCCTGGATCACGGCAGCTTTTCGGGCGACCTCGGCCTGTCGACCCAGCGGTTTCAGTTGGCGACGCAGTTCAGTGAGGACATCTTGGAGTCTGGTCAGGTTGCCATCGGTTGATTCGAGTTTGCGCAAGGCCTTCTCCTTGCGCTTTCGATGCTTCAGAACTCCAGCAGCTTCCTCGATGAATCCGCGGCGGTCTTCGGGCGTTGCGCGAAGGATGGAGTCGAGTTGGCCTTGGCCGACAATGACGTGCATCTCGCGCCCAATGCCGGAGTCACTCAGCAGTTCTTGGACATCGAGTAGCCGGCAGGTCGTGCCATTGATGGCGTATTCAGAGCCGCCGTTGCGGAACATGGTGCGGGAGATCGTGACTTCGGAATAGTCAATCGGCAAGGCTCCATCGGAGTTGTCGATCGTCAGCAGGACCTCGGCACGACCGAGCGGTGGTCGGCCAGCCGTGCCGGCGAAGATGACATCCTCCATCTTGCCGCCGCGCAACGACTTGGCGCCCTGCTCGCCCATGACCCAGGCGAGGGCATCGACAACATTGGACTTGCCCGACCCGTTGGGACCGACCACGCAGACGATGCCGGGTTCGAAAGTAAGGGTCGTTGATGAAGCGAAGGACTTGAAGCCGCGAAGCGTCAGGCTCTTCAGATACACCGACCACTCCTTGACCGCACGCGACGACCGACAGCGATTGAACGCTCTCGGCCCACCCTAGGGGAACGAGCAGTCGCGCTCAGGACCGGCTGGGCGTGTCAGAAGGTCGGTTAGACAGCAGCTTCGAGCACGCCGCTTGCGGTGACGTGCTCGACACTTTCAGAGAGCGTCTTCAGCAGGCCGTCGTTCTCGACCTTGAGGCGCAATACCTCGGATTCGAGGTCGGCGACTCGCTGACGCAGTCGGGCCGTCTCACGAAGCTGATCGGGGGTTGGTCCGCCGACGTAGCCGATGAGGGCCTTGGCCATGAAAATCCTCCGCGGTGGGACTCGGGGATAGGCACGTGGTGCCATCTATCAATATCCCACGTCGCCACCGGCGAATGCAACAACCAGCTTCATCCGCCGCTCGTGGGATCCTCGGCCGAAGGATCCATCTCGCCTACGAGCAGCCGGCTCTGCAGCCAACCCTCCGGAAGCACCACCTTCCTGGGGCTCCCCTGCCGACCGCGCGGGACGCCGAGTTGACCTACCGGGTAGGGCTCGTCGGGGTCCAACTCATCCAGCAGGCTTTCGAGAGCGGCATGGGAAGAGACTGATCCGAGCCGCTCACGCACAGCGGATCCGGCCCGAAAACCCTTGAGGTACCACGCGACATGCTTGCGGAACTCAACGCACCCGCGTTCCTCGCCCAGCCAGCCTCCGAGAAGTTGGGCGTGTCGGCGCATGACCGCCGTAACCTCGCCGAGCGTTGGTCGATGTTGAACGTCACCACCGGCGAAGGCAACGGCAAGGTCGGCGAAGAGCCAGGGACGTCCGAGGCATCCCCGACCGACGATCACTCCGTCACAGCCGGTCTCGGCAACCATGCGCAGGGCATCGTCCGCCTCCCAGATGTCTCCATTACCCAGGACCGGGATGCCAACTGACGCCTTCAGCTCGCCGATCGCGGACCAGTCGGCCCTTCCGGAATAGTGCTGCGCTGCGGTTCGGCCATGCAGGCCGATCGCGGCGCAACCGGCGTCTTCGGCGATGCGCCCAGCTTCGAGGAACGTCAGGTGATCGTCGTCGATGCCCTTGCGGGTCTTCATGGTCACAGGAACGCCGTACGGCTCGGCTGCACGCACGGCTGCCTCCAGGATTTGCCCAAGCAACTCGGACTTCCAGGGCAAGGCAGCCCCGCCGCCCTTACGCGTCACCTTGGGCACCGGACAGCCGAAGTTGAGGTCGACGTGCGCCACCCCGTGGTCGGCGCAGAGCAGGTCGACCGCCCGTCCGACGTACATGGGATCGATGCCGTACAGCTGCACCGACCGAATCGATTCATTGGCGGCAAATGCGAGCATTTGGAGGCTGGTGCGATCACCCTCGACCAAGCCCCGCGACGTGATCATTTCGCAGACGTAGAGGCCGGCACCCTGCTCAGCACACAGCTGCCTGAACGCGGCGTTGGTGACACCGGCCATGGGCGCCAACACCACCGGGACCGGGACCTCCAGGTTGCCCAAGCGGAGCGGCGGGGCAATCGTTGCCGAGATCGTCACGCCCGCCATTGTCTCAAGAGGCGATGGGGCTACGTGTGATCGACCAGATAGTGGATCGCATCGCGCGGTTCGCCGGTCTGGACATCGATGCTCGCCACCTTCTCGCCCTTGGGCAGCAGGAACACCAGACAAAGATTCGCGGTAGACCCCGCGAGGAAGCTGGCGGGAAGCGCAGCATTCGGGCAGGGACGAAAATCGCCGACGACATCGTTCGGCGGGAACACCCGGTCGGATTCCGTGCGGAGCAGCACCGGTAGCGCCACTCCCCCGAGTCCACTCGGTCCCTCATTGTGGACGTCGAGATGGACGTAGAGCGGCGTGGAGGATTTGACGCTTTCGGGGAGATTGAAGAACTGAAAGTCGCGGGTCAGGTCGCCGACGGTGATGTCGGTTACGGTAACCGTGACGGCGCTCGCCGCCCGCTGCTCAATCTGATAGACGACGGTTGCGGGGCGCCCGATCGGACGCTTGCTCCCCCCGTGGGTGATCTGAACACCCTTCGGGACGTCGAACCCCTCGGGCACCGTGGAGGTCGGCTTGGTGTTGGACTGGCAACCAGTCAACCCAAACGTCGCCAAGCATCCGACCACCAGAGCCACCGGTACCCTCGCGCGGATGGGTGCTCCACGGCCACCCTTCACGGCCCGATTGTGGCCCACATTCGGTTCAGCAGCCGGGCAGACGCGCGCCGAGCCACTCGCGCACCTGACCGAGCGCGATTCGTTCCTGCGCCATCGTGTCGCGCTCGCGAATCGTGACGGCTTGGTCGTCGAGCGTGTCGAAATCGACGGTCACACAGAACGGCGTACCGATCTCGTCCTGACGTCTGTAGCGACGGCCAATGGCGCCGGCATCGTCGAATTCGACGTTCCAGAAGCCACGAAGTTCAGCCGCGAGGTCGCGGGCTGCCGGGGAGAGTTGCTCATTGCGAGAGAGCGGAAGGACAGCCACCTTCACGGGCGCGAGTCGTGGATCGAGCCGCAGAAGGACGCGAGTATCCACGCCGCCCTTTGCGTTCGGCGCTTCATCCTCGTCGTACGCATCGACGAGGAACGCCATCATCGAACGATTGACACCGGCCGCGGGCTCGATCACGTACGGCGTCCAGCGTTCGCCAGTCGCCTGGTCGAAGAAGGCAAGTTCCTGACCCGAGTGCTGGCTGTGAGTGCTCAGGTCGAAGTCGGTGCGGTTGGCGATGCCCTCGAGTTCGCCCCATTCGGACCCGGCGAACTGGAACCGGTATTCGATGTCGACCGTGCGCTTGGAGTAGTGCGACAGCTTCTCCTGCGGATGTTCAAAGTGCCGGAGATTGTCTGGACTGATGCCGAGACCCACGTACCAGGCCGTCCGCTCATCGATCCAGCGCTGGTGCCATTCCTCGTCTGTTCCGGCCCGGACGAAGAATTCCATCTCCATCTGTTCGAACTCGCGGGTGCGGAAGATGAAATTGCCCGGCGTGATCTCGTTGCGGAAACTCTTGCCTATTTGCGCGATGCCGAAGGGCGGCTTCTTGCGAGCGGTGGTCATCACCTGCATGAAGTTGATGAAGATGCCCTGCGCCGTTTCGGGTCGGAGGTAATGGAGACCCTCCTCTGTTTCCACGGGTCCGAGAAAGGTCTTGAGCAGGCCGTTGAACATCCGCGGTTCCGTCCATGCGCCTTTGGTGCCGCAATGCGGGCACGGCAGGTCGGCCATGGCAACGGCATCCGGATCGCCGAGTCCCTTGCGCTCGGCGTACTCCTCTTGAAGCTGGTCTTGCCGGAACCGCTTGTGGCAGTTGGTGCATTCGACAAGCGGATCGACGAACGCGGCGAGATGGCCCGATGCTTCCCACACCTCGGTGGGAAGGATGACGGATGAGTCGAGACCAACGATGTCATCGCGAGTTTGGACCATCGCGCGCCACCACTGCCGCTTGATGTTGTCCTTGAGCTCAACACCCAGCGGCCCGTAGTCCCACGCCGACTTCGTCCCGCCGTAGATCTCGCCGCACTGGTAGACGAACCCGCGACGCTTCGCCAACGAAATGATCGAGTCGACTGCGCTGGTGGTCTTGCTGGCCATGGAGGGCTCGCTTCCGGCTGGGCGTCGGCGGGCTCTGCGTCCCGCCGTGGCAGGGCGCGCCCGAATCGTCGCCAGTCTAGTCAGGCCGGGCCGCGCCGCCGTTGTGGCGTCGAATTGACAATCGTTCTCACGCAAGTGAGAATCGTTCTCATGCTTTCCTGGTTCGCAGCTGCCGCCGAGCCCCATCCAGGCGGGTTTCTCGCCGATTACTGGACCATCCTCACCGACCCCGCGCATGTCGCCGTCGAAATCACCTTGATGATCCTTCTCGACGGACTTCTTCTCGGCATGCTCTGGCCGCTGGTACGCCGATTCGTCGACGCCAAGCTTCGCAAGCAGCACGAACAGTTCGATCGCGAACACGGGATCCACCACCACGACGACCACGTCCACATCGATCCCCGAGTCATGCGCGCGCCGGGCGATCACGCCGATCATGACTGAAGTCATCCGGCCGACTCGGCAGCGGCAGGTCGTGGCGGGCGCGTTGGCGGAGATCGACGAGTTCCGCAGCGCCCAGGAGATCCATGCCCTTCTCGCTGGTCGCGGAGATGGCGTCGGACTGGCCACGGTGTATCGCACGCTGCAGCTGTTGGCCGAGGCCGATCTCGTCGACGTCGTCCGCAGCGATGCCGGCGAAGCGCTGTACCGCAAGTGCAGCGCCGGTCACCACCATCACCTCCTCTGTCGGACCTGCGGCCAAACCGTCGAGGTCGAGGGGCCCAGCGTGGAGCGTTGGGCTGATCGCATCGCCGCACAGCATGGCTTCAGCGACGTCTCGCACACGCTCGAGATCTTCGGGACATGCCGTGACTGCACGGCCTGACCTCCGCTGCTAGCGTCTGGCACGTTCCAGAGATCTGAGGAGTCAGCCGTGACCGAATCCCGCACAGCGATAGTCACCGGAGCCGCGCAGGGCATTGGAGCCGGCATCGCCCAACGGCTGTCCGACGACGGACACAAGGTCGCGGTGCTCGATCTCCAAGCCGACGCGGCGCAGGCCACGGCCGACACGATCACGGCTGCCGGCGGCACCGCAATCGGGGTTGGCGCGGACGTCAGCGACCCAACCGCCGTCGAAGCGGCCGTCGCCCGGGTCGTCGAGGAGCTCGGACCGCCGACCATCTTGGTCAACAACGCCGGCATCATTCGCGACAACCTGCTCTTCAAGATGAGCGTCGAGGACTGGGACCTGGTGATGGGCGTCCATCTCCGCGGTGCATTCCTGATGACCAAGGCAACGCAGAAGCACATGATCGAGGCGGGCTGGGGCCGCATCATCAACCTGTCGAGCATCTCGGCCCTCGGCAATCGTGGGCAGGCCAACTACTCGGCAGCGAAGGCTGGGATCCAAGGTTTCACCAAGACGCTGGCGATCGAGCTGGGCAAGTTCGGCATAACGGCCAACGTGATCGGCCCTGGCTTCATCCAAACTCCGATGACTGCCGCAACCGCCGAACGCATCGGCGTCCCATTCGACGACTTCATCGAAGCGGTCGCCAAGGACACGCCTGTGGCCCGCGTCGGTCAGCCAGAGGACATCGCGCATGCGGTGTCGTACTTCGCGAGCGATGGCGCCGGCTACACGACCGGGCAGGTCTTGTATGTCGCTGGTGGCCCGAAGGCTTAGCGCTAACTCAGCCTCTCCAGCACCATGGCCATGCCCATGCCGCCGCCGACGCACATGGACTCGACGCCGAACTGCTTGTCGTGCCACTGCAGCGAGTTGATCAACGTTGCGGTGATACGCGCCCCGGTCATGCCGAAGGGGTGACCGATGGCGATCGCACCGCCATTGACGTTCAGCTTCTCGATCGGAATGTCCAGCTTCTGAGCTGACCCAAGGGATTGGACGGCGAATGCTTCGTTGATCTCGTAAAGATCGATGTCGTCGATGCCCATACCCGCGTTCTTCAGGGCCGCCGGGATCGCGGTGACCGGACCCAGTCCCATGATCTCGGGAGAGAGACCGGTGACGGCTGTGGACACAATGCGCGCAAGAGGCGTGAGTCCCAGCTCCTTGGCCTTGATGTCACTCATGATGACGAGGGCAGCGGCGCCGTCGTTCAGAGGGCAACAGTTTCCGGCGGTCACGGTGCCGTCCGGTCGGAATACTGGCTCCAGCTGGCTCAGCGCTTCGATCGTGACGCCGGGACGAGGTCCGTCGTCGGCAGCGACAGTTGAGCCGTCGGGCAAGGTGACGGGGGTGATCTCCCGCTCCCAGAAGCCGTCGGCGATCGCCTTTTCGGTGAGGTTCTGGCTGCGCACGCCGAACTCGTCCTGCTCTTCACGGCTCATGCCAATGAGTTGCTGGACATTCTCCGCGGTCTGACCCATGGCGATGTAGACGTCAGGCAGTTGCCCGTCTTCGCGCGGGTCGTGCCAGGCCTCGGCACCACCCTTGCTGCGCTCGTCAGTGCGCGCCACGGCCTCGGCGAACGCGGAGTTCGTGAGGTCTTCGGCGCCCGGAATCCGGTCACTGCTACCGGGGTTCAACCGGCTCACAGCTTCGACGCCGGCGGAGATGTAGACATCGCCCTCCCCCGCCTTGATGGCGTGGAACGCCATCCGCGTCGTCTGCAGTGATGACGAGCAGTACCGCGTGATCGTCGTCCCCGGCAGGTGGTCGTAGCCGGCCAAAACAGCAACGACGCGACCGAGGTTCTTGCCCTGCTCGCCACCGGGCAGGCCGCAGCCGAGCATGAGGTCGGCGATGTCCTGGGGGTCGAGGGCAGGGACCTTGGCGAGGGCCGCATGAACCATCTGGACCGTCAGGTCGTCGGGACGTATGTCCAGGAGCGATCCCTTGAAGGCACGACCGATCGGTGACCGGGCCGTCGAGACAATGACTGCTTCAGGCATCTCAGAATCCCAACTCGCGACCGATGAGTTCCTTCATGATCTCGTTCGAACCCGCCCAGATCTTGGTGACGCGAGCGTCACGCCATGCCCTGGCAACGCGGTATTCGTTCATGAAGCCGTAGCCGCCGTGGATCTGGACGCACTTGTCGATGATCTCGTTCTGCGCGTCGGATGACCACCACTTGGCCTTTGCCGCCTCGGTGGCGCTCAGGTTGCCCTCGGCATGTGCCTCCACACACTTGTCGAGGTAGGCCTCACAAACCTCGATCTGCGTCATCATTTCGGCCAGCATGAATTTGAGATGCTGGAAGTTGCCGATTGGCTGACCGAAGGCCTTGCGATCTTTCGCGTACTGGATCGTCTCGGCGAGGATCTGCTTTGCGTGGTGGGTGTTTGCGACGGCACAGATGAGGCGTTCTTGCGGGAGCTTCTGCATCATGTGGACGAAGCCCATGTTCAGTTCGCCGATGATCTCGGCGTCGGTAACGCGAACGTTCTCAAAAAACAGCTCAGAGGTGTCGGACTCCTCCATACCGACCTTGTCGAGCTTTCGTCCGCGACTGAAGCCCGGCATCGTCGCTTCAAGTCCGAACAAGGTGATGCCCTTGGGGCCCTTTTCCGGATCGGTGCGGGCGGCCGTGACGATGAGGTCGCCGCTGTAACCGTTCGTGATGAAGGTCTTCGACCCGTTGATCACCCACTCGTCACCGTCGCGGACGGCCGTTGTCTTGAGCGCCGCAAGATCTGACCCGCCTCCGGGCTCGGTCATCCCGATGCCGAGCAGGATTTCGCCGGACGCGACACCGGGCAGCCAGCGCTTCTTCTGTTCCTCAGTGCCCAGCTCGACGATGTACGGAGCCGTGATGTCGGCATGGATGCCGACGCACGTCGGCAAGCCTGCGTTGACCTTGGCGAGCTCTTCATTGAGCACAGCGTTGAAGCGGAAGTCGTCCGCACCGGACCCTCCGTACTCCTCCGGAATGGCCAAGCCGAGGAACCCCTGCTTGCCGGCCTCGAGCCAGAACTCCCGGGGCAGCGCCTTGTCGGCAATGTACTTCTCGGAATTGGGGATGACCGAACGCTCAAGCCAGGTGCGGACGGACTCGCGGAACGCCTCGTGATCTTCGGAGTAGACGGTGCGCTGCATGATTCCTCGCTCTTCGCTTTCAGTGCCCGCCAAGCATATGACCGGTGCCAACGGTCGTACCCTGAGGCCATGTCCAGCGGTGATGACACCCCGTGGCTGACTCCGAACCAACAGCGGAGTTGGCGAGCGTTCCTGGGTGGCGTGACGGTTTTCATGGATCGCATTGATCGCGACCTGAAGACGGCTCACAACCTTTCGCTGTCCGAGTACGAAATCCTCGTCCGATTGTCAGAGGCCCCCGACCACTCCATCCGCATGGCCGAACTCGCCGATCAGGTTGCTTTGTCCCGCAGCAGGGTCACGCACACGGCGGGCCGCCTTGAGGCAGCCGGTTTTCTGCGTCGCGACCCGTGCGCCGAGGATGGCCGCGGAGTCCAGGCCGTTCTAACCGACCACGGGATGGAGGTTCTGGAAGCCGCTGCCGACACGCACGTGCGGGGCGTCCGCGAACACCTCCTGGCTCACGCTTCAGACGAAGAATTCGAGGCCCTCGGCGCGATCATGGAGCGCGTCGTCACCGAACTCCACGGCAAACGCTTTTAGGCCTAGTCGCGGGTGAGGCGTCGATGCGTCATCGCGTGCGGACGTGCTGCCTCCTCGCCGAGCCGAGCGACTTTGTTCGACTCGTAGTCGGCGAAGTTCCCCTCGAACCAGAACCACTCGGCAGGGTCGTCTTCGGTGCCCTCCCACGCCAAGATGTGCGTCGCGATCCGGTCGAGGAACCAGCGGTCGTGCGACACGACCACAGCGCAGCCCGGGAACTCCAGTAACGCATCTTCGAGCGACTGGAGCGTCTCGACGTCAAGGTCGTTGGTGGGTTCGTCGAGCAACAACAGGTTGCCGCCCATCTTCAACGTCAGCGCGAGGTTGAGCCGGTTTCGCTCTCCACCCGACAGGATCCCGGCCGGCTTCTGCTGGTCCGGGCCCTTGAAGCCGAAGGATGCGACGTAGGCGCGACTCGGCACCTCATAGTTTGCGACCTTGATGTGATCAAGTCCGCCGGAGACGACCTGCCACACGTTCTGCTTGGGATCGATGCCGGCCCGGCTCTGGTCGACATAGGAGATCGATACCGTCGAGCCGACACCCAAAGAGCCTGCATCGGGGGCCTCCTCCCCCACGATCATCCGGAACAGCGTTGACTTGCCGACACCGTTGGGGCCGACGACGCCCACGATGCCGGCGCGGGGCAGTGCGAACGACAGCCCGTCGAACAGCTCGCGGTCGCCGAAGCTCTTGTGGAGGTCGACGGCGTCGAGGACCTGATCGCCCAATCGCGGGCCCGGAGGGATGTTGATCTCTTCGAAGTCGAGCTTCCGCGAACGCTCGGCCTCGACGGCCAACTCCTCGTAGCGCCGCAACCGGGCCTGGTTCTTCGCCTGGCGCGCCTTGGGTGAGGAGCGAACCCATTCCAGTTCTTGGGCGAGGATCTTTGCCCGTTTGGCGTCCTTCTTGCCCTCGACGACGAGTCGCTTCTCCTTCGTCTCCAAGTAGGTGGAGTAATTGCCCTCATAGGGGTGCGTCTTGCCGCGGTCGAGCTCGAGGATCCACTCGGCGACGTTGTCGAGGAAGTACCGGTCGTGGGTGATGGCGAGCACGGCTCCGGGGTATGACTTGAGGTGGCCCTCCAGCCACTGAACGCTTTCGGCGTCGAGGTGGTTCGTGGGCTCATCCAGCAGGAGGAGATCCGGCTGCTGCAGAAGCAGTTTGCACAGTGCGACGCGACGGCGTTCACCACCGGACAGGTGGTCGACACTCTCGTCGGGCGGCGGGCACCTGAGCGCATCCATCGCCTGCTGGAGCCGCGCATCCAAGTCCCATGCGTTCGCGTGGTCGAGGTCGGTCTGGAGATCACCCATCTCGGCAAGCAGAGTGTCGAAGTCAGCATCGGGTTCGGCCATTTCTGCCGAGATCTGGTTGAACCTGTCGAGTTTGGCCTTGATGGCGGCAACCGCCTCCTCGACGTTGTCGAGGACCGTCTTGCCTTCCGTCAGCGGCGGCTCCTGCAGCAAGATGCCGACGGTCGCATCCGGATCCTTGATCGCATCGCCATTACTGGGTTGTTCGAGTCCGGCCATGATCTTGAGCAGCGTCGACTTGCCGGTGCCGTTGGGTCCGACCACGCCGATCTTCGCTCCGTGGAGGAACGACAGCGTGACGTTGTCGAGTACGACCTTGTCGCCGTGCGCCTTCCGGACATTCCGCAGAGTGAATACGTACTCAGCCACGGGCCGAGGTTACCGAGTGCTCCAAGCGCGTGCGCTTCGAGGCCGAGTGGCCTAAAGCCCGTTGAGAAGCGCAGCGACGAACATCCGGCAGTCCTAACCAGCGTCAGACACGGGCTTTCAGGATGCTGGTTCGATAGCGCTCATATGCATCCAGCTCGGCACGGACAGGCGCGATGATGTGCTGTTCGGCGACGCCATCGATGGCGCCGCGCAGCGTCCGTTCGACCTGCCTTGAACGTGAGATGCCGGCCACTCGATTGACGATGGCCGACAGGAGTCCCAGCGCGATTCCGGCTGCCAAGCCGGCCGCGGCCAATTCCAGATGGACCCAGTGACCCCAGACCATCACCCGCTCGACTTGCGCCAGATGAGCGCGCTTAGCGATTTCGTAGGCGCCCCACCAACCGAGCCCGACGACCATCGCCGCAAACGCGAGCCATTGCAGGCCGTTCGCGACGTACCACCACACAGGCGTTCGCAAGGAGGCCACTCCAGCGGCGTTGACCACGCGATCGAGTTGGGGCACCGTCTCGCCAGCACGACCGGCCGAAGCGCGACGCACGGCACTTCGCCATGAACCCTCGAGCCCCACTGAAGCGGTTTCTCCGAACTCGCGGATTGCGGCTTCGGCCAACGGCTTCTGCAGGCGGCTCGACGGCCCGCTTCCGGCATCACCCAGCGGCTCCGGGCGTCGCGTCAACCATCGGGTCACCAGCCATCCCGTCAACTTCGCGCCGCGACGACGCGTGTTGTCGCGGATGGCACGAGTGAGCTGCGACATCCCCGCCGCTTCCTCCAGTTGTTCGTCGAGGTGGCGTCGGTCGACGTCGGTCAGGCCCGGCACTTCGCTTGTTCCGCCGGCTTCGGCGAGCGCGACTGCGGCGGCATCGACATCGGACCCCAACCGCTCGCGCGCCGACTCCTTGGCCCGAATCCGCGACGCGAGCTCGCGCTTCAGTGCGTCGATTCCATCGCCACGGGACGCCGACGTGCCGACAAGGGTGACTCCCTCCAGGCCCTCCGCATCGAGGATGCGTCGGACATCCTCGAGCGCGCCCGCCCGTTCGGTGTAGTCGATGCGGTCGATCTGGTTCAGGACGACGATCGTCACGTCTCGATAGGCGGCGAGTGGGCGCAGATACCGGTCGTGGATGGCCGCGTCGGCGTATTTCTGCGGGTCCAGAACCCACACGAGTGCGTCGGCGTACTTGACCAGCCGGTCCATTTCAATGTGGTGTTCGACCTCTGTCGAATCGTGATCGGGAAGGTCAAGAAGGACCAGGCCGTCAAGCCGTTCGGCTTCGGACGATTGGTCGAGCATGCTCATCCGCGACACTTGGTGCCGCGCCGGTATGCCCATCCATTCCAACAGTTCGTGGGCCCCGTCTGGGCCCCAGGCACATGCCAAAGCCCAGGACGTCGTCGGTCGGCGAACACCCACCCCGGCCAGGTCGAGGTCGGTCAGGCGATTGAACAGGGAGGACTTGCCCGAGCCCGTCGCCCCGGCGAGCGCGACAATCGTGTGCTCGCCGGACAGCAGCAGGCGCTCGGACGCCCGAGCGACCAGGTCGGCCGCGGGATCGAGGACAGCGTCGTCCATGCGCCCGCGCGCGGCATCAACGGCGGACGACAACGCGGACACGCGCACACCGACATCGCTGCGCGTCCCCGCGAATGCGGGCTCAGCTGAGGGGACAACGCCCCTGCTTCCGGGCTCTGGCATTAGCTCGTCTCTTCGTCCAGCGCTTCGTTGTGGCGTGCGTAGTCTGCCCGACGGGCCGCATCGCGCAGCGTGTCGTGTGCGGCCCGAACCGTTTCGGGCGAGTCCAGCAGGTCAAGAAACCGCTGCTTCTCCGCCGACAGGACCTCAGTGATCGACGCCATGAGTCGTTCCCGGGAACGCGTCACGATGGCCCGAATGCGCTCAGGGCCGAGCAGCCCTTCGAGCGCCGCCCGCCCGGATGCTGTCACCGCGGTCGGCGTGAGCGCGTCGACCGCCACGCATGCCAGAACGGCGGTGACGCCTTCCAATTGTTGATGCGCGACCGCGGCGAGTTTGCGCTGGTTGGCGGCCTCCCGCTGAAGGTCGGACATCAGGTTGGATTGCCAAATCGTGACGACGCGCTCGAGACGGGTGCGCAGATCGTGGGAGGGCCGATCCAATCCACGGGTTTGGGCCAACAGGGAACTGCCGGCCTCTGATTCCTTCCAGACGCGCGTGACCGACTCGGCAGCTGACTCGGCCTGGACGACGGCCAAGGACAGCACGGCCGACCCCGCAGTAGCGGTGAGCTCGGCCCCGCGCTGGTTGCGTCCCGAGAGGCCTTCGACAAGCCGCCGTCGGAACCGTCGGCGCTCGAACAGCCCCGCCAAGTCGCCCGACTGGTCGAACTCTCGCCAAGCGTTCAGCAATTCGCCACTGAGGAGCGAGCCGTCCGACAGTTCCGCTTCGGCGTTCGTCGTTGCCGTCTCGTACTGCTCGTTCGCAACGGAGTACAACGCTGCTGACATCTCTGCTTGGGCCTCCAGCGCGTCTGCCACGTCGTGTGCCCTGAAGACGTTGTGCCGGATGGCGCCGTCGAGCGTTCGCTTCATGACCGTGAAGCGTGTGGCGGGGTCTGCCGCGATGTCCTGCAACCAGCTCAAGATCGGCATCACGAGGTCGCGGTCGAGCAATCCCTCGTGGTCGGTCGGCGACTCAGCAACCGTGAAAAGCGGTGAGTCCGACAAGCCCCGCGAAGTCATCATTCGGGCGAGGTGGCCCCGCACCTCCATCACGGCATCGGCTGGCGTGCGGTCGAGCACGACTGCCAGGGACGTACTTCGTTCGGCAGCCTGCCGCAGGTAGTCCCAAGGCACTTGATCGGCATAGCGCGCCGCGGAGGTGACGAAAAGCCAAAGATCCGCCGCTGAAAGCAGCTGCGCGGCAAGCTTGCGGTTGCCCTCGTCGATGGAGTCGATGTCTGGAGCATCCAAGATCGCTATCCCGCGGGGAACGCCGTCGGCGGCAACAACACGCAATGCGTGCATGCGGTTGCTCAGGTCGGCCGTCCTGGGCAGATCGGGCAGCAGCCGTTCGGGCACGAACCATTCGCGGTCGGAGGGATGGTGCACGAGCACTGGCGAACGCGTGGTCGGTCTGAGAACACCGCTTTCAGTGACTCGCTCGCCGATCAGCGAGTTCACGAGTGTCGACTTGCCGGCTCCAGTCGACCCACCGACAACTACCACGACCGGCGCGTCCAACTGCACAAGCCGGGGCAACACATAGTCGGAAAGTTGATCGACCACCGAATTCTGCGTCTCGCGGGCAACGTCGGCCCCGGAGACCTCTAGCCGGAGGGAAGCCGCCGCCGTCTCGGTGAGCAGCTTCGACAGCGCACCGAGCAGCGCAGCCGAGGCGTTCTCGGGGGGCACGGCAGTCCTCCGGCAGTTGGATCGGGTCGGGTTTCAGGTCACCCAAGGTTAGTGGACGGCTGCCATCGCTGCCCCGCCGTCATGGCGAGGCGACGGCGACAGCGCTGGTGGGAAGCGCAGATACGGACGCAACGCATACATCGCGTCAAGCAGCGCGTATGTCCTTTCGACACCCATCGGAATGCGACGTCCGGTCACCACGGCCTCGTGCAGAAAGGCCACCTGCGTCGCGAGCGTCTGGTACCGCTTGACGATGCGGGCAGCCAGCGGGCCGTGATGCTGATTTGCATAACGACGGGCCGCCTTCCGTAGGGCGAATCGTGACAGGTAGGGAATCTCGTCGGGGTGAATCCATCCCCGCGAGGCGATGGCTTGCAGCGACCGCTCGAGCGTTCGAACCTGGCGAAAACGCACGGCGACGGCAAAGCTCGTGACGGTGAGCAGTACGGCGCCGAGCGCCAGATACGTCATGACGAAGCCCTGGCCACCGCCGAAGGCGAGCGAGCTGTTCCACAGCATGTGCAGCGACATGCTGACGACCAAGCCCACGACAACGATGCCCACGCGGACCAGCCAGCCGCGCCTCGCGAATCTGGTGATGGCAAGCCCCAGCGCGATGCCGAAGGCCGACGTGAAGCCCGGGTGTGCCAGTGGACTGAAGATGCCACGCATGATGAATGTGGCGGTTACGCCTGCTGCACCGGCGACCTTCATGTCGGCCGATCCCAGATAGCTGGCGGCGTAATAGCCGATGTTCTCGACGTAGGCGAACCCGATACCGACCAGTCCGGCGTAGACAAGGCCGTCGATGAACCCGTCGATGACCCTCCGCATGCGCAGGAACGTCACCAGAAGGAACGCACACTTGGCAGGCTCCTCCGTCGCAGGGGCGACGAGCGACGCCATGGTGTTGTCAGAGAGGTTGAAGGATTTCTGGATGACCAGTTGGAGGATGAGCGCAATGCTCACCGCCACCACGCCGCCCCACACGAACGCTGCGTATTTGTAGCGCCTCGGCTCCGGCTCATACCGGTCGAGCCACCAGTAGGCGAGCCACAGCACCGGCAGCGGGAAGAACGCGTAAAACATCGACAGGCTCGCACCGATGGAGTTGCCGGCGCTGAATGAGATCCCGATTCCGCCCAGCAAGCCGAGGACGGCGGTCACGATGACGAGCACTATCAGCGCCGCGCGTCCGCGCTGGCGCGGGACCTCACGATAGGGCGGCATGCGGGCCGGAAGCTCGGACCGCGTCGGATGAGTCACCCGAAGAGCCTAAAGGACACCCACATCGGCAAGGTGCGCCCGGCAGGGATCGAACCTGCGACCTGAAATTTAGAAGATTCCTGCTCTATCCAGCTGAGCTACGGGCGCATGCACATGGCCCGGCCAAGCCTAGCTGTGCCGGCCGTGGCCTCCTGTGCGCCTAAGCCACAATGTTCCCGTGGCGCACGATCTCGAACGGGCTCTCCCCCACGACCCCGATCTTGAGGCCGACGAGGACGCCGAAGGGCGTCCATTACCGGTCCACTTGACGCCACACCTGATGGCGCTTGTGTTCGTCGGCGGAACCATCGGCGTCCTGATCCGGGCGCTTCTCGACAACTTGTCTCCGACGGGTTCAGGCCTCATCGTCACGACGCTCTTGATCAACGTGATCGGTGCCCTCGCTTTGGCGATCCTCATCGAGGTGCTTGCGTTGCGTGGGGAGGACGCCGGACACCGTCGACGCCTCCGGTTGCTGCTGGGTACGGGCCTGCTCGGCGGATTCACCACTTACAGCGCGCTGGCCGCCCAGACCAGTGCCCTGGCTCGTCAGGGCGACGCAGCGACGGCCGTCCTCTACGCCGGTGGAACCGTCGTAGCCGGATTCGTTGCATCTGTCGGCGGCATCCTCGTCACACGACGCGGGCTCACGCAATGATCTTGGTCGCCTTCGCCGGTGGGCTGGGGGCCGCACTCCGGCTGGTCACCGATGGCTTCGTCCGCTCGGCCGTAGGTGACCGCCTGCCGTGGGGAACGCTTCTCATCAATGTCCTCGGAAGCCTCGCGCTGGGAGCCCTGCTCGGCTCGACGCGAAGCCAGGACGCCGAGACCATTGCTGGGACAGGTTTCCTCGGCGGTTTCACGACCTTCAGCACGGCCAGCTTTGAGACGGCCGCCCTCGCTTTGGAGCATCGCTGGCTGCCCGCCATCGCCTACGCCGTCGGAATGCTGGTCGCGGCCGTCACTGCGGCCACCGCGGGCTACGCGCTGACCGCCTAACCCTTCTTGGCCGCCTCGACGGCCTTCTGGATGTCGACCATCGTCGGGATGCCCAGCGCGCCGGTGACGTCCTTGCCATTGATGCGGACCGTCGGGGTTCCAGTGACCTTGTGCGGGCCCATCGCATCGGTCGCCTTGTCCAGCCAGGGCAGATACCGATGCGTCAGGATGCAGGACTCGATCTTTGCCTTCTTTGCTCCAGCGGAGACCGCAGATTCGACCAGCGCGTTGTCGTTGGGCCCGAGCGTCTTCTCCTCGGGCTGGTTGGCATAAAGCAGATCGTGCAGCGTCTTGAACGCCTTCGGCCCGCTCGTGGCACGGGTGCAGAGGACGGCGTTGGCAGCACGCCCCGAGTACTCATTCGGGCTGGAGCCGTTGAGGTCGAGGAAGTGAACGAACCGGTACTCGATCTCGATGTCGCCCTTCTTCACGGCCGCCCCGAGATACTGGCCGTTGGCGGCTTCGAACCGCTGGCAAATCGGGCACTGCAGGTCTTCGTAGAGCACGACACGAACGGCGTCTCGCGATGGCTTGCCGCCGGCATCTTGGGGCCGGTAAAGCACGCCGTAATCCTTGGTGGCGCCTGCCGGAGCGATGAGCTTCTTGTTCGGTTCACGCTTGGAATTCGCCGAGTTGACGGCGAATGCACCGATCGCGATCAATGCCACGACGGCGGCGAGGATTCCCAGCGTGACGAGATTGCGTTGACGCTTTTCGGCTCGCTCGCGGTCCTTGCGCATCTGCTCGGCACGGGCGACGCGCTGGTCACGTTGATTGCTCACCACAGGTCTCCTGTCGCGGACTGGGTCGACTGTCGAGCGTACTAGGGTGGCTCGACGTGAACGAACGGTTGGTGTGGATCGATTGCGAGATGACTGGGCTCTCGCTCGAGCACGATGCTCTCGTCGAGGTCGCCGCACTCGTCACGGATTTCGATCTGAACGTTTTGGGCGACGGAATCGACGTCGTCATCAAGCCACCGGCCGCAGCCCTCGACCAAATGGGCGAACTCGTCACCAAGATGCACACCGACTCGGGCCTGCTGGCCGAACTCGAGAAGGGAGTGGGCGTACGAGAGGCAGAGGAACAGGTGCTCGGCTACATCCGGCAGTTCGCGCCCGAATCAGGCAAGGCGGCGCTCGCCGGCAACAGTGTCGGAACCGACCGCGCATTCCTTGCCCGCCACATGCCCGAACTTGAAGCCTGGCTTCACTACCGCGTCGTAGATGTCTCCTCGATCAAGGAACTCACGCGCCGTTGGTACCCCCGCGCATACTTTGCCGCCCCGGCCAAGGCGGGCAATCACCGTGCGCTTGCCGACATCCTGGAAAGCATCGACGAACTGCGCTACTACCGAAAAGCAGTCTTCGTTCCACCACCCGGGCCGGACAGCGAAACGGCGCGTTCGTTGGCCGCAGAGGTTTCAGAAGATTCTTGAGACAGCTGAGCGGCCTGTAGACTCGCTCCGGCTCCGAGCCCGAGGCTTGGACCATGGTGGCTGTAGCTCAGTTGGTAGAGCCCCGGCTTGTGGTGCCGGTGGTCGCGGGTTCAAGTCCCGTCAGCCACCCGCAAAAGGGGCTCCCACGCCGCTGGCGTGGGAGCCCCTTTTGATGCTGGTGGATCGAGGGGAATGGAATGTCGGGGTCCCTCCACCCGCAGTGAGCGAGTGGCTCGTTGTGTCAGCGTCGAACAGTGATGTCCCCACTGTCGCTGAGCAGGCGGATGAGTCCACGGCCTCGCGGGGCATCGACCAGTTTCGAGGCGACGTCGCCAGTCTTGCTCCGAACCGTCGTCTGATACTTGATCTTGCCCCTGGGGATGGTCGCCGAGATGTCACCGTTTTCGGTCGTGACCTTGAGCGCATAGGGCTGCTTTTCAAAGGTCGCCGATACGTCACCACTGTCGGCCACGACGGCAAGCTCCTGAACCCGCAGATGGTCGCCGGTGACATCCCCACTGCTCGTTCCGATCGTGACGACGCGATCGGTCAGGCCCATTGCGTGGACGTCTGCCGAACCCGTTGCAACAAGCAACGGATAGTCCTTCGGCACCTCGATCGTCGCGCTGACACCGCATCCCGGAGACAGCCATCGGGTGCAGCGGCCGACGATTTCGATCTCGTTGTTCTGACGGTGGATCTCGTACGTCGTCGAACTCAGTCCGTCTGTGACCTTCGCCCGAATGACGACCCGATCACCTGATCCCTCAACGATCTTCAGATCAGAATTGGTCGACCTGATCGCCAACTGCGAGCTGTTGCCCAGATCCACGTCGTTGACCGCCGTGCGTTCAGACCGAAAGAGAATCGACGTCAGGGAGAGCACACCCACGACGGCAAGTGCAGCCAGGACGGACAGCAGGATGCGCATGCTGCCGCGAATCAGGCTCACCGGCTCGTAGTCGCCACTCATCATTCGGCCGAGTCGTTGGCGGCAACCACCGGCACCACGTCCGGCGCGCCCATGCGCGCTGCGTCCGCCGTTTCGTCGTCCGGCATAGTCTGGCTCTCTCGCTCCGCCTCGACGCGCTTGAGGTAGTGGTCAACCTCGCGGGCCCGCTGTTCGGCACTCCATCCGAGAACGTCACCCATGAGTTCTGCGACCTCTTCGACGACGTTCGTCCCGCGGTCGAAATACTCGATGGACACGCGCGTACGTCGAGTGAGCGTGTCGCCCAGGTGCCGGGCACCCTCGTGGGAAGCGGCATAGACGATCTCGGCCCGCAGGTAGTCGTCGGCGCCGCGCAGAGGCTTTCCGAGGTCTGGTTGTTCAGCGATGAGGTCGAGCAGCTCCGTGACCAGCGAGCCGTATCGCTTGAGCAGGTGTTCGACGCGTCCAACACCGATGCCGTTCTCGGTGGCGAGCTTCTGACGCTGGTTCCACAGTGCCTCGTATCCGTCGGCGCCGAGTAGGGGCACGTCCTCGGTGCAGCATTCTGGAACGCGCCGGTCAAGCGAAGACGCAAGTTGGCTCACCGCGGCGTCAACTGCGTCCTTCGCCATGATGCGGTAGGTCGTGTACTTGCCGCCGGCGATGACGGTGAGCCCTTTCACTGCTGTCGAGACCGCATGCTCCCGACTGAGTTGGCTGGTCGCCGCATCCTCACCGGCCAGCAAGGGCCGTAGTCCGGCATACACGCCCTGCACATCGTCTGCGGTCAGAGGCTCCACCAGCACCTTGTTCACGTGTGCGAGGAGGTACTCGATGTCCTTGGCGCTGGCCGCGGGGTGGTCTTTCGACAGGTTCCAATCGGTGTCGGTCGTGCCGATGATCCAGTGCCGGTCCCACGGGATGACGAACAGTACCGACTTCTCGGTGCGCAGGATCAGACCCGATTCGCCCCGGATCCGGTCGCGCGGGACAACGAGGTGCACACCTTTGGACGCTCGGACGTGGAACTGTCCACGCTCTCCCGCCAACGACTGCGTCTCGTCGGTCCAGACACCGGTCGCGTTGATCACTTGCTTCGCAGAGATGTCGAATTCAACGCCGGTTTCGAGGTCGGTGACGGTCGCCCCGGTGACCCGGTCACCCTCGCGGAGCAGCCCGCTGACGCGGGTACGACTGGCCACGTGCGCCCCGTAGGCGGCGGCCGTGCGGGCGAGGAACATCGTGTGGCGGGCGTCGTCGACCTGCGCGTCGTAGTA
>Ga0081455_10000840_pt1 | contig 39521 bp, 37 predicted proteins | sample TabmetS3T2R1_FD_70207 | JGI IMG/M metagenome (GOLD analysis project Ga0081455, IMG submission 70207) | Tabebuia heterophylla rhizosphere microbial communities from the University of Puerto Rico - S3T2R1 | ecosystem: Host-associated > Plants > Roots > Rhizosphere ... | reverse complement strand
CGCCACCCCCACACGTCACCCCGGGCCTGACCCGGGGTCCCGCTTCCTTATCAAACAACGGACCACCCACCCCCAATGCCCACCATCCTCGTCGATGCCGATGCTTGCCCCGTGAAGGAGGAAGTCTACAAGGTCGCCTTCCGCCGCGCGGTGCCGGTCACGATCGTGAGCAACAGCCCGATCCGCATCCCCGATCATCCGTTGATCGCCCGGCAGATCGTGAGCGCAAGCTTCGACGCCGCCGACGACTGGATCGCCGAGCGCGCCGATCCGCAGGCGGTGGTCGTCACCGCCGACATCCTGCTCGCCGATCGCTGCCTCAAGGCAGGCGCCACCGTGATCGCACCCAACGGCAAGCCCTTCACTACCAGCTCGATCGGCGCGGCGATCGCCACCCGCGCGATCATGGCCGACCTGCGCGGCGGCGGCGACCAGATCGGTGGCCCCCCGCCCTTCGCCAAGACCGACCGCTCGCGGTTTCTCTCGGCGCTTGATGAGGTGCTGGTCAGATTAACGCGCTGACGTGCTCCTGCCTGCACAGGACCACGGTTGCCCTCGGGACTGTCCTACAGCGCTAACCTCATGCCATGCTTCCGCCCGGCTCTTTGAAATCGTCGGAAAACCGCCATTTTCGCGCTGCCTATGTAGGCGTTATGCGCGATGATTGTGAAGTTAGCGGCCGGAACCTAGTCAAGCCATTGTCATGACTTGATTTTACTCTCGGCCAATCTTCACTTCAGGGGTCAGATAACCCAATCGACTCGGGCAAAACCCTGCACATAGAGCAAGGCGGTCAGGTCATTATGGTCGATCCGCGCCCCGGCGGCGGCGGCGGTCTTCGGCTTGGCATGATAGGCGACGCCGAGGCCCGCCAGCTCGATCATCGGAATGTCGTTGGCGCCGTCGCCCACCGCCAGCACCTGATCATGCCCCAGCCCAAGCGCGGCGGCCTCGGCGACGAGCGTCTCCCGCTTGGTCGCGGCGCCGACGATCGGCCGCGCCACCGTCCCGAGTAGCGCGCCGTCGGCAATATCCAGCGTGTTCGACAGTGCCCGATCGAACCCGATCTCCTCGGCCACCCGATCGGCGAACACGGTGAAGCCGCCCGAGACCAGCACGCAGCGCGCGCCATTCGCCCGCATCGTCCGGATCAACTCCTTCGCGCCCGGCATGATCACAACCCGCTCGGCATGGCAACGATCGATCACCCCCGCGTCGAGGCCCTTGAGCAGCGCCACCCGCGCATCGAGCGCCCCCTCGAAATCGAGTTCGCCGCGCATCGCCCGCTCGGTGATCTCGGCGATCTGCGGCTTGATCCCGGCGTAATCGGCCAGCTCGTCGATGCATTCGATCGTGATCATCGTCGAATCCATGTCGGCGACGAGCAGCTTCTTGACACGCCCCGCCTCGGCCTGGACGACCACGTCGGTCCTCGGCAGCAGGTTCTCTAACACCGTACGGGCGACCTTCGGATCGCCGGTGAAGGGCAAATCCGCCGCGACGCCCGGCTCGATCCAACGGGCCTCGCCCGGCCCCAGCGCCGCGATCGCTGCCCTGGCCTTCGCCAGGCCTTCGTCATCAAGCCCTCCGGCTGCTATCAGCGTCGCAATGAACAAGAACAATTCCTCCGATGCAGCCACCCTGCCGCCGCTGGCGCTTATTGCCGGGCCGACCGCCAGCGGCAAGTCGGCATTGGCGCTGCGGCTCGCCGAACTGAGCGGCGGCACGATAATCAATGCCGATGCGTCGCAACTTTACGCCGACCTGCGCGTGCTCAGCGCCCGGCCCTCGCCCGAGGAGGAAGCCAATGCGCCGCACCGGCTGTTCGGCGTGATCGACGGCGCCCACCCCTGCTCTGCGGCGGACTGGGCCACCATGGCCAAGCGCGAGATCGCCGCCTGTCACGCGGCGGGAACGCTGCCGATCCTGGTCGGCGGAACCGGTCTTTATGTCCGCACCCTGCTCGACGGCATCGCGCCAGTCCCCGATATCGACCCAGCGATCCGGAGAGAGGTCAGGGCCTTGCCAACGCAAGACGCCTATCAGGCGCTGGGCTTGGCCGATGCGGATGCGGCCGCCCGGCTTCGACCGACCGACACCCAGCGCGTTGCCCGAGCGCTGGAAGTCGTGCGCTCGACCGGCACGTCCCTCGGCGAATGGCAGAAGCGGGCCGAAGGCGGCATCGGCGGCGCGGTTCGGCTGGCGCCACTGATCCTGCTCCCGCCACGCGACTGGCTCTACGCCCGCGCCGATGCCCGCTTCGAGGCGATGCTGGAGCAGGGCGCCATCGCGGAGGTGGACGCGCTGGTGGCGCGCGCGCTCGATCCCGCCCTGCCCGTCATGCGCGCGATCGGCGTGCGCGAGATCGCCGCCTGGCGCGCGGGCGAAATCGATCGATCGATCATGATTACCGCCGCCGCGACCGCCACGCGCCAATATGCGAAGCGGCAGTACACATGGTTCTCACACCAGCCGCCGATCGATTGGGAACGCGCAACATTGGAACTAGATGGCATTAAAATTGACGAATTAGCAATAAAATTACATTATATGTCATTGACGCATTAATTTGTTACGTCTAGCAGCCCGCCCCTGTGCAGCCTCGAGAGATTCGGCTAGGCGGCTGCCCGATATGAAAGGCATGGACATGGCGACGGAAAAATCCGGAGCGGACATATTGATCGAGGCGCTGACCGACCTCGGCGTCGAGGTCGTATTCGGCTATCCGGGCGGTGCCGTGCTTCCGATCTACGATGCGCTGTTCAAGCAGAAGCGCATTCGCCATATCCTCGTCCGGCAGGAAGGCGGCGCCGCGCATGCGGCCGAGGGCTATGCGCGCGCTACCGGCAAACCGGGCGTCGTGCTGGTCACCTCCGGGCCGGGCGCGACCAACGCGGTCACCGGAATCACCGACGCGCTGATGGATTCGATCCCGATGGTGGTGATCACGGGTCAGGTCGCGACGCACCTGATCGGGTCGGACGCATTCCAGGAAGCCGACACGATCGGGATCACGCGCCACTGCACCAAGCATAATTATCTGGTGAAGGATCCGGCCAGGCTGGGCGACATCATTCACGAGGCTTTTCACATCGCGACGTCCGGCCGCCCCGGTCCCGTGCTGATCGATCTGCCGAAGGACGTGCAAGTCGCGACCGCCAGCTATCGCAAGCCCGGCGCGGTCACACACAGGGGCTACAATCCACAGGTGAAGGCGGACACCACGCTCATCGAAACGGCGGTCGACATGATCGCAGCGGCCGAGCGCCCGGTTCTCTACACCGGCGGCGGTGTGATCAATTCGGGTCCGGGCGCCAGCCAGATCCTGCGCGAACTCGCCCGCATAACCGGCGCGCCAGTCACGTCGACGTTGATGGGTCTCGGCGCGTTCCCGGCATCCAGCCCCCAATGGCTCGGCATGCTCGGCATGCACGGCACCTACGAAGCGAACCTGGCGATGAACCAGGCCGATCTGATCGTGGCGCTGGGCGCGCGCTTCGACGATCGCGTCACCGGGCGACTCGACGCCTTTTCACCGAAGTCGAAGAAGATCCACATCGATATCGATCGCAGCTCGATCAACAAGACCGTGCGCGTCGATCTCGGCATCGTCGCCGACGTCGGTCGCGCGATGGAGGATATGGTCAAGCTCTGGAAGGCGCGCGCCTATCCGCCCGCCAAGCTCGATGCATGGTTCGAGCGGATCGACGAATGGCGCGCGAAAAAGTCGCTCAGCTATCCGGAATCGAAAGCCGACATCATGCCGCAGCACGCGATCGAACGGTTGTGGGCGGCAACCCACAAGCAGAAGCCGATCATCTCGACCGAAGTCGGGCAGCATCAGATGTGGGCCGCCCAGCATTTTCATTTCGAGCAGCCGAACAAATGGCTGACCTCGGGCGGTCTCGGGACGATGGGCTATGGCCTGCCGGCCGCGATCGGTGCCCAGGTGGGCAATCCGGGCGCGCTCGTGATCGACATCGCGGGCGATGCCTCGATCCTGATGAACATCCAGGAGATGGCGACCGCGACGCAATATCGGCTGCCGGTGAAGGTCTTCATCCTCAACAACGAATATATGGGGATGGTCCGCCAGTGGCAGGAGCTGACCTATGCCGGACGCTATTCGGAGAGCTATTCGGATTCGCTGCCCGATTTCGTCAGGCTGGCCGAAAGCTTCGGCTGGAAGGGCATCCGCATCCAGGGCGCGCAGGAACTCGATGCCGGGATCGCCGAGATGCTGGCCCATGACGGGCCGGTGATGGTCGATTGCTGCGTCGCCAAGGTGGCGAACTGTTTCCCGATGATCCCGTCGGGCGCCGCGCACACCGACATGATCCTGCAATCGGATCAGGTGATCGGCGAGATGGACGACGAAGCGAAAGCGCTGGTCTGATGCATATCCAGGAAGGGGCAAAGGAGCGGCACACGCTTTCCGTGACCGTGGACAACGAGGCGGGCGTGCTCGCGCGCATCGCCGGCATGTTCACCTCGCGCGGCTATAATATCGAGAGCCTGACGGTGGCGGACATCACCGAGGACGAAGCGATCAGCCGGATCACCATCGTCACCTCGGGCACGCCCGAGATCATCGACCAGATCCACGCTCAGCTCGAACGGCTGGTCAATGTCCACAAGGTCACCGACCTTACCGAACTCGGCCCGCATGTCGAACGCGAACTGGCGCTGGTGAAGGTCAAGGGCACTGGCGAGCATCGCATCGAGGCGCTTCGGCTGGCCGAAGTCTATCGCGCGCACGTCATCGATGCGACGATCACCAGCTTCATCTTCGAGGTGACCGGCACGACCGAAAAGATCGACAAGTTCCTCGAGCTGATGCGCGAGATCGGGCTGGTCGAGGTGGCGCGAACCGGCGTAGCCGCGATGGCGCGAGGGAGAGAGGCGGCCTAAATAGCCGCTCTGATGAAATTCTAAAGAACCAACCGAGGGATAGAGCAAATGCGCGTTTATTATGATCGTGACGCCGATATCGGCCTCATCAAGACCAAGAAGGTCGCCATCGTCGGCTATGGCAGCCAGGGCCATGCCCACGCCCAGAATCTGCGCGATTCCGGTGTGAGCGAAGTAGCGATCGCCCTTCGCCCCGGCTCGGCGACGGCAAAGAAGGCTGAGGAAGCCGGCTTCAAGGTACTGACCAACGCCGACGCCGCGAAATGGGCCGACATCATCATGATCCTGGCGCCGGACGAGCATCAGGCGGCGATCTACAATGAAGATCTCGCGCCGAACCTGAAGCCGGGCGCGGCGGTCGCCTTCGCGCACGGCCTCAACGTCCATTTCGGGCTGATCGAGCCGAAGGCCGACATCGACGTGTTCATGATCGCGCCCAAGGGGCCTGGCCACACCGTGCGCTCCGAATATCAGCGCGGCGGCGGCGTGCCCTGCCTGATCGCGATCCATCAGGACGCCAGCGGCAACGCGCATGACGTGGCGCTCTCCTACGCGTCCGCCATCGGTGGTGGCCGTTCGGGCGTGATCGAGACCAACTTCAAGGAAGAGTGCGAAACCGACCTGTTCGGCGAGCAGGCGGTGCTGTGCGGCGGCATCACCCACCTGATCCAGGCCGGGTTCGAGACGCTGGTCGAGGCGGGCTATGCGCCCGAGATGGCCTATTTCGAATGTCTCCACGAAACCAAGCTGATCGTCGACCTGCTGTATGAAGGCGGCATCGCCAACATGCGCTACTCGATCTCGAACACCGCCGAATATGGCGACATCACCACCGGCCCGCGGATCATCACCGACGAGACCAAGGCCGAGATGAAGCGCGTGCTGGCCGATATCCAGTCGGGTCGCTTCGTCAAGAACTTCGTGCTCGACAACCGCGCCGGTCAGCCCGAATTGAAGGCCGCGCGCAAGGCCGCCGCCGCGCACCAGATCGAGCAGGTTGGCACCGAGCTACGCGCGATGATGCCATGGATCGCTAAGAACAAGCTGGTCGACAAGGCCAAGAACTAAGGTAAATGTCTTGGCCGGGGGGTCGGCGAGGAATCGCGACCCCCTTTTGCGTCCGGAAAAGGGCCGGCGCTTGTGAGGAGACGCATTGATGACGCGACGGATTGTAACGACGTGCATTCTGGCTTTTGCGGCGGCGACATTGCCGGCCATCGCGCAGATGCCGAAGGAGGTTCCCGGCAAGGCGGATGCAACGCGTGTTACCGCGGGCACCTACAAAGCGGATTCGGCTCACACCCAAATCCTCTTTTCGGTCAACCACTTGGGCTTCAATGTTTATCACGGCATCTTTGGCGGCTCGACCGGCACGCTGACGATCGATCCCGCCAATCCTTCGGCGGCGAAGGTCGAGATCGAAATCCCGATGTCCGGCATCACGACCACGAGCGCCGAGCTTACCAACCATCTCAAGACCGCCGACTTCTTCGACGCAGCGAAATTCCCGACCGCGCGCTTCCAGTCGACCTCGGTAAAAGCCAGTGGCACGAGCGCTACGATCGTCGGCAATCTGACGATCAAGGGCGTCACCAAGCCGGTGACGCTGCAGGCCAAGTTCGCCGGCGCGGGCAAGGGCCCGATGAATCAGGCGGAGACGATCGGATTTGAAGCCACGACCAGCATCAGCCGCAGCGCCTTCGGCGTCAGCTACGGCGTGCCCTTCGTGCCGGACGAAGTGCCGCTGCAGATCTCGGTGGCGTTCGAGAAGCCCAAGGCCTGATCAGGCGCATTCGCGGCGACGAACGGGCATTGCTGTGGGCGTCGCCATGAACGATCCAACCACGATCCGCCGGCTCTACGGCCGACGCGCCGGCCACAGCCTTCGCGTCGGTCAAGCCGCGTTGATGGAAAGGTTGATGCCGGACGTCGCCGTGCGCGGCGACCAGCTCAGCGCGGAGGCCCTGTTCGGTCGGGATATCCCGCTCGAACTCGAAGTCGGCTTCGGTTCGGGCGAGCATCTCGCGCAGCAGGCCGCGATGCGGCCGGACCAGGGCTTCATAGGATGCGAGCCCTTTCTCAACGGAGTGGTCGGGGCGCTCGGCCATATCGAGCGGATGGGCCTCAAAAACGTCCGGCTGCATATGGGCGATGCGATCGAGGTACTCGAACGCTTGCCCGATGCCTCGCTCGATCGAGTCTATCTGCTCCACCCCGACCCGTGGCCCAAAGCGCGCCACGCCAAACGTCGTTTCATGAACAAGGGCCCGATCGACCTGATCGCCGCCAAGCTCAAGCGGGGAGCCGAGTTCCGGTTCGGCACCGATCATCCGATCTACTGCCGCTGGGCGATGATGGTGATGGGCCAGCGAACCGACTTGAAATGGCTGGCCCGAACGCCCCGGGATTTCCTCGTCCGCCCCGATGACTGGCCCGAAACCCGCTATGAGAAGAAGGCACGAAAACAAGGGCATGAGGTCTGGTATATGCGCTATAGGCGCCGTTGATGCGCTAACGCACGAGATTGCCAACTTTTCTGTTCTAACTTACTACGATCTCTAGCATTTTTGTGAAGGACCGTGATTACCCGGTGATTGCACGTAGCAGCGGGAATCATAAGGTTTTTCGCTTCTTTCCCACGTGTCAATTTAGAGCATCGAGCGTTTAATCGTATCCATACCGGCGGCGGTGAAGTAGTTGCGGCATGCGTCGGCGGGATAGAGGTCACAGATGCTGCCGACGGCACGCCAGAGGTCATCGATCGTTCTGGCTCCGATGCGTCGAAGATGAGCGTTCAGTTTAGAGAAGACCATCTCGATTGGATTGAGATCGGGACTGTATGGCGGGAGGAAGAGGAACCAAGCGCCACGCTGCTTGAGGATTTGCCTGGTCTTTCGCTCTTATGGCTCGGCAGGTTGTCGAGGATCACGACGTCGCCTGGATCAAGTGTCGGCGCGAGTTGGGTTTCGACGTAAATCTCGAAGATCTCCTTGGTCATTGGCCGATCGATGATCCCGCCGCCGACCCGATTCCACCTGCCGCCGGCCTGGACTTCGATCCTCCTGGTGAACACATCATTCGCTGTTTGACTTTTCCTCAATACCCCCCTTATGGGTGCGAAAAGATTGTGAGAACCACGCGGGCGTCTGCGCGACGAGCGGCGTTACATCGCGGATGTTGGAGACAAGGGATGCGGGTTGGGTTCATTGGTTTGGGAGACCAGGGCGCGCCGATGGCCGACGCCATACGCGAGGCGGGTCACGATCTGCACCTGTGGGCGCGGCGCCCGGACGTGCTACGGCCATTCGTAGAAGCTGGCGCGACGGCTCACGCCACGGCCGCGGAACTCGCGGCCGAAGTCGACCATCTCGGAATCTGCGTGCTGGGCGAGCAGGACGTGCGCCAGGTGCTGGTCGAAAGCGGTGCGCTGTCAGCGATGCGACGGGGTGCGGTCGTGGCCGTACATTCCACGATCAGCCCGCAGTCATGCGTCGCCTTTGCCTCGGAGGCGGCGGCGCGGGGCGTTGGTTTCATCGACGCGCCGGTCTCGGGCGGCAGGGCACGCGCAATCACGCGCACATTGCTTTTGATGGTGGGAGGTGGCGACGAGGATGTGGAACTCGCGCGGCCCGTACTGGAAAGCTACGCCTCGGCCATCTACCATATCGGCCCTGTGGGATCCGGCGAGATCGCCAAGATCATGAATAATCTGCTTTCCACCTGCACCCTCGGCGCGGCCGCCTTCACCTTGGAGCTTGGCGAACTCATGGGCCTCGCGCCTGCGAAGCTGCAGGACATATTGATGAAGGGTACCGCAAACAGCGCCATGCTCGCCGCGATCGGCTCCTGGTTCGTTCCCGGCCAGATGTCGATCGCCGTCGCCGAAAAGGATCTTCGCTTGGCAAGGGATCTGGTGGAGTCTCTGGGCGTCGGCGCGAGTCCGATGGCCAACATCCTCGAGTTGAACCATCTCGGCCTTCAGCGGCTGGCGGGCCTTAGCCCCTCGCTCGCGGACCTTGCCGGATGAAGCGGGCAAAGGCGCAGCGGCCTTTGCGCCGGGATTTACATCGAAACGGTCCGGACCGGACGAGGAGAATAAGGAATGCATAATAGCGGGAAGGGCCTGTTAACCGATCGCGTCGCGATCGTCACTGGCGGGGCCGCCGGCATCGGCCTGGCGGCGGCGCGAGCATTGCTGGAGGAAGGCGCCAAGGTTGCGATCATCGATTTCAACGCGGCGGGACTTGATGCGGCCGTCAAGGCGCTCGGCAGCATCGGACCCGACATCTATCCCATCCACGCAGATCTCTCCGATACCAGCCGGCTGGCCGATATCGTCCAATCCGTGGTCGACCACTTCGGTCGTGTCGACCACCTCGTAAGCTGCGCGGCCCTGCTCGCCGCGACGAATGACCTGCTGGCCGTTACCCAGGAGGAATGGGACGGCCTGTTGAACATGAATCTGAAGGTTCCCATGTTCCTGCTCCAGGCCTTCGCGAAGCATGCGATCGCGCGCGGCGGAGGCGGGCGCGTCGTGCTTGTCACGTCCAGCTCCGCCTTCCGCGCCCGGGGAAACAGGCCCGCCTACGGATCGTCGAAGGGCGGTCTCACCACGCTCATGCGGATCGCCGCGGCGCAGCTCGGCGAACATGACATCAACGTCAACGCCGTCGCGCCGAGTGTGACCAACACGCCGGGCGCGACAACGCGGCTCAACGTCGACAAGGCCTTCCTGGACAGCATGGTCAGCGAAGGGCCCTTCGCCAACTTCTTCAAGCGCGTCTCCGAACCGGAAGACATCGCGGCCACCATCGCCTTCCTCTGCTCGCCAGGCAGCCGGCAGATCACGGGACAGACCATTCACGTAAGCGCGGGGCTGATCACGCCCTAGCACTGTGGAAATGCCGTCCGCGCTTCAAGAGGATGTGTATTCGCACGGGCAACCGATCGCGCGCGATATTTCATCCGTACAAAGATGGGATTGATTCAATAATATGACGGGACGGCTCGAAGGCAAGGTCGCTTTGGTCACCGGCTGTGGATCGGTTGGGGCCGGATGGGGAAACGGCAAGGCCATTTCCGCGCTCTTCGCGAAGGAGGGCGCCAACGTCTTCGGATGCGATGCCGATCTGGCAGCCATGGAGGAAGCGCGCAGGGAGGTCGCCACCTATGGCGAGTTTGCCGTGGTGCAGTGCGACGTAAGCGTTGCCGCCGAGGTGGAAGCGGCCGTTCGAACGTGCGTGGAACGCTTCGGACGCCTGGACATCCTCGTCAACAATGTCGGGATCAACGTACCGGGAGGGCCGGTCGAACTATCGCACGCCGACTGGCAGCGCGTCTTCGACGTGAACGTGACGTCTTTCTTCCTGACATGCAAGTTCGCCATTCCCCATATGCTGGCGAGCGGAGGCAGTATCGTGAACATCGGTTCGGTGGTCGGAATCCGCTCCGCCGGCACGCAAGATCTGTCGTACAGCGTCAGCAAGGCCGCGATCATGGGCCTCTCACGCAGCATCGCCATGCAATATGCGAAGCAGGGTATCCGATCCAACGTGATCATGCCCGGGCTGATGGACACGCCCCGCGTCGCACAGCGCGTGTCGGGCCCGAACCGCGATGCCGAAATCGCGGCGGTCATAGAAGCCCGCAACAGCCGGTGCCCCACGGGACAGATGGGGGACGCCTGGGATGTCGCGCGGGCGGCCCTGTTCCTCGCCAGCGACGAGGCAAACTACATCACGGCAACGGAACTGATTGTCGACGGGGGATTGAGCGCGAAATAACACCGATTATCGATACGGATCGCAAGATATCCCGGCTTCGGATAGCGCGCTTCCCATCATGACCGGTTACCGCGCCGCCTTTCGCCCACCGGCCGGGCCGGTGACCTACACGAAGTACATTTCGGACCAGTCGGTGACGAGAGCGGGCCGCTCCTTGCCGTCGGCCTCCACCACGCAGTGCACCGTAAGGATGACGCCGTCGCCTTTCGGGCGTGGCGGCCGCATGGTGGCGCGTAGCCGAACGCGATCGCCCGGCCGGACGGGCGCGGTGAACCGCGTTCGGTCGCAGCCGTAATTGAGCCCGATACGATAGTCGGTGAATTCGGCGACATCCTTCCACAAATGCGCCACGACCGACAATGTCAGGAAGCCCTGAGCGATAATGCCGCCAAACGCTTTCGTCGCGCGCTCGACGTCGGAATGAGGCCAGTGGTCGTCACCGGTCACCTCACCGAAGAGCTTGATCTGGCGCTCCGTTATCGTGTGCCACTTCGAAACGCCGAGTTCCTGATCAGCGAAGAGGTGAGCATCCTTGACCGGGATCTTGTGAACCATCGTGCGGAACCTCCCACGTCGCCGTTCGGTCTTCGCCCAAGCTGGAAAGCCATGGTTTCGAATGGGCCCTCCGCCCGCAAAGGATGTGATCGCATTGCCGCGGGCGCGCAAACCCGATCCCGCTGAGCGACGACGCCTAGGCGCCCGACAAGCCCGGACGATCGCCACTTCTCGCGGGGACATGCCCGGCGAGCCGATCCTCCACGCCTGCGGCATCGGCGCGCGCCTCCGTCGCGAGGCCGAGATCCTCTTCGATCGCCCTGCCGATCGCGGCAGCGACGTTCAGCAATTCGGGCACGAGCACTCGCTCCGCCTCCTCGACCGACAGGGCCGTCGTCAGATAACTGACGTTGACGGTCGCCGCGACCTTGCCCGACACGAAAATAGGGGCGCCGAACGCTTCCACCGGCGTATCGTGGATCAGCCTCATGAACGCCGGCTCCGCGCGCGAGTAGCCGCGCCGGCGCGTCTCGGCCAGTTCGCGCTCGAGATACTCGTCGCTCACCTCCAGATCGGGCTGCGTCGCATTCAGGGACACGCGGTGAAGTATCTTCGCGCATTCTTCCGGCGGACAGAACGCCAGATAAGCGCGTCCAAGAGAACTCACACGCAGCGGAATCCGGCGTCCCACGAGCCGGTCTCTCGCTCCGACGACCCCGATCTCCCGAGTGCTGGCAACCTCCACCATCGCGGTCGCATCGAAATATGCGAGCGAATAGGGCCATCCGTTCTTGCGGCGGAATTCGGCCAGAAACGGCGCGCCCACCTGCCTGAGCCGCAACTCGCGATCGAAGCCATTGCTTAGCAGCAGGCATTTGCCGCTCGGGCTATAGACCGGCCTGTCGGGATCGCGCACGACATAGCCCTCGTGAACGAGCGTCTCGATCATACGGACGATCGTCGGCCGCGCCATATCGATTTCTTTCTTGATATCGATTACCGTGGCACGCCCCAACTGATTGATGACGCGTAGGATATCAAGCGCCCGGGTAACCGCGGTTACAGGGTCGAACGATGGCATTAGCGATCCCCGAATTCATATCAAATGCGGCCCCTATAGCTACTTATGTAGCGCGCGCCAATCTTCGGCATCGTGCGGCAATATACCCCCTGATGCGCGAAACGTGCCATAGGGGATCGGCGCGGCGTCCGACTCGCCCTTCACGAAATTGCGCACCGCGCCCAGCAGCAGGCGCCGCATCCGTACCACCGCAAGGTCGCCGGAATTGAGGAATTCGTTGCTGCGATCGACGATCGGCCCCTGGCTCATCGCGACAGCGAAATCCTCGGTATTGATGTGCGAAAAGCCGGAAAAGCTGTTGTTGCCCATCGCCACGCGGTCTTGACCCCAGGCATTGCCGGCATCACCCGTCGGCGCCGGCGGCCAGTTGTCGACCTCCTTTGCCGGGTTCGCATAGGAGCGGCTCAGCGGACGAGTCGGATTATACCGAAGCATCCAATGGATCACGTGCGTGTCGTCGACCGGGGTCGACATGATCACCAGCCGATCGCCCCGATCCAGGATCTCCGGGCAGATCATGCAGAACCAGGGCATGATGAACAGATTCACGCGCGCGTAGAGGCTGTTGTCCGCCATCTTGCGCAACGCCGCGTATCGATATCCGCCCTTCAGCTCCTCGAACTCATAGATCGGCGCCTGATCGCTCGTGAGCTTTGCCGGTATGGCGAGCGCGCCCATCTGCGACTGGTGGAGAATCGCAACGTGCGCGCTGTCCGCGCCGCCCTCGACGTCTTGGACCCAGTTGCATCCCAGCGTCTGACTGACGACATAGGTGTGGTCCTCGGGAAGGCTCATGAACTCGAAATCCGGAAATGCGCCCGGCTCGCCCTCGCCCAGCCAGACCCAGACGACGCCGCACGCCTCCCGGGCCGGAAAGTGGCGCAACGGCACGCGCTTGCAGAATTCGGCCTGATTGCGCGGTTCGGTCGGCACTTCCAAAACCGTGCCATCGACGCCATATTTCCAGCCGTGGAAAATGCAGCGCAGCGCATTGTCCTCGTTGCGGGCCAGCAGCAGCGAAGCCCGTCGATGCGGGCAAGCCTCGCGGAAGAACCCAACTCGACCGTCATCCGCGCGCCAGGCCACGAAATTTTCGCCAAGCAGCCGCACTCGCACGGGCGCACCACCAGCCACCAGCTTCTCGCCGTGCACCGCCGGGAACCAATGGTTCTCCTTCAAATACTTACCCATTGGAGCGTCATTCTCCACCCGGGTGATCAGCTCGTTTTCTGCAGGCGTCACTTTATCCCCTCCATGCCGGCAAACTCCTAAGCGGTTTGACAAAAAACTCAAGAAGCGAATTATGTATTCACTTGATGAACCGATTTCCGAGAGCATTTGCTTTGGCATACGAGCGGACGGCGCGCACTCCGTGGGAAAGCTGGCCGCTCGGCCGGCACTCTGCTAGAGGCCTTTTGCCCACAGATTGAACAAGATGCAGCGTCCGATCCTGGTCGATCGGATCGGAGCGAGGGTTATATATAGCGATGATTGCGATCGGTGCACTGCCTCGTCATTGGAGGGAGCGGAGTTCCAGCCCCGATTGCCTGGTCTACGGCGATCTGGCCCTCACCTGGGCGGAACTTGACGATCTTTCCACGCGGCTCGCCTGGGGGCTGAAGCGATCCGGCGTCGTTCAGGATGATTTCGTCACGATGATGCTGCCCAATTGCAGCATGTTCCATGTCGTCGCCTTCGCGATCTGGAAGCTCGGCGCGACGCCGCACGTTGCGGCGGCGGGCCTCACGTCGCTGGAGCTCGAGACGCTGCTGGCCACGGTGCGCCCGCGCTTGCTTGTCGCCGAAGCGGGAGCGCTTGCCACACGGTTCGGGGCGGCCACACCCGAGGGCCTCCTCGCCAGCGGGAAGGACGATCCGCTGGAAATAAAGGTGGCCCGTTACTGGAAAGCGACAAACTCGGGAGGCAGCACCGGCCGTCCGAAGGTCATCGTCGATCACAAGCCTGCGGCCTTTGATCTCGACAGGGTCTATATGCGCCTGCCGTCGGCAAGTTCCACGCTGCATCTCGGGCCGCTCCACCATTCGGCGCCTTTCTCCTTCATCCATTTCGCTTTGTTCCGCGGCAACCGGGCGGTCGGTCTCGCCCGGTTTGACGCTCTCGAGGTGCTGAAACTGCTCGAGCACTACGAGATTTCCTGGACCATGATGGTGCCGACGATGATGCACCGGATTTGGCGGCTGCCTGCGGCGGTCCGTGAAGCGCATGACCTGACCAAACTTCAAACTCTCTGGCACGCCGCCGGGCCGATCTCGCCGGCCTTGAAGCGAAACTGGATCGAGTGGCTCGGCCCGCAGCGCGTATGGGAGACTTACGCCGCGTCCGAAAACATGGCCGCCACCGTCATTTCCGGCGCCGATTGGCTCGACCATCCCGGCTCCGTGGGCCGCCCCACGACGGAAGGCCAGATCAAGGTGCTGGACGAAAACGGTCGCGTCGCCGCGCCGGGAGAGGTTGGCGAGATCTACTTCATGCCCGCGACCGGGCCAGGAACGACCTACCATTATCTTGGTGCCGACCGGCGCGAGGCCGCCGGCGGCTGGGAGACCGTCGGCGACTATGGCTGGATGGATTCGAATGGCTATCTCTATCTGGCGGACCGGCGTGTGGACATGATCGTTTCCGGCGGAGTCAACGTCTATCCGGCTGAGGTGGAAGGCGCGCTGCTTTCCCACCCGGCCGTCGAGGCCGCGGTTGTCATCGGCCTTCCGGACGAGGATCTGGGTTCCCGCGTGCATGCCATCGTCAAGCTCGATGTGGCATCGCAGGGCAGCGCCACCGACGAGGCCCTTACGTCCTTTCTGACGACGCAACTAGCCCGGTACAAGCTGCCCCGAACCTTTGAATATGTCGATCGCCTCTTGCGCGACGAGTTCGGCAAGGTGAGCCGCGCGGAGCTTCGCCGGCTGCGCCTCCAGACGCCGGAGACGACACCGGCGGGCGGTGACTCGACCGGCGCCGATGCCGAACGGATTGTGCAGGAATAACCGTTCGGCCGCGCCGCCACCGGGCGCGGGTCAGGCGCGTGGCGCCCCGGTGATCCTGATCCCGGCGCCGTCCAGCTTGTAGCGCCGGTTAAGCTGGATCATTATCGACGTGAGCGCTTCCGCCGCCGCCGAATTGGCCAGCGGACCGACGTGCCATCCGCGCATTCCCGCATCCGCGACCAGCCCGATCACCCGCTGTGCGGCAGCCTCGTCGTCGCTCGCCACCAGGACATCGCAATCCATCGCGTGGCCCAGATCGTTCAGGTGGTGAGCGGAGATGTTCTGGAACGCGGCCACCACCGTAACCCCCGGTCCTAGGAGCGCTCCCAACGCGGCGACGGCCGATCCGCCGGGCGGCAATTGCACCGTACCGACCTTCGGCGGCTTTAACGGCGCGGTAACGTCGATCAGCACCTTCCCCTGCAAGGCGGGCGCGATGGCAAGTGCGGTTTCCTGTTGCGCGGAATAGGGCACGGCCAGCACCACGATATCGGCTGCCTCCGCCACCGCGAGATTCGCGTCGCCACGGACATCGCCGACCCCCAGCTCCGCGTTGAGCGTTTCGGCGGCTTCGGCCGCACGGTCGACCGCGCGGCTGCCGATCATAACCCGATGCCCCGCCGCCGCCCAGCGCCGCGCGAGGCCCCCGCCTTCCTTCCCGGCGCCCCCGATGATGCCGATCGTCAGCTTCGCTTCACTCATGCCAATACCTTTTCCGTCTGCTGGATACGCCTCGGAGGTTGGCCGAGCCGGATCGGCGTCAGCGGCGCAGCGGCGCGCCCCCTCTCCCGAATATCCGCTGGAACGCAGCCGTATAGCGTCGACCGCTGCCGAGGCGCCCGCCCCATGCCGCGGATCAGCGTCTCCATCGACAGCGGGCCGAGTTCCTGCCCGTGCGAGGCGCCCGCCGCCGCCGAGATGCTTTCGTTCATCAACGTTCCACCAAGATCGTTCACGCCCGCGGCCAGCATCGCCGCCGCGCCCTGCGGCCCCAGCTTCGCCCATGAGCTTTGAATGTTCCCGATGAGCGGATCGAACGCCAGGCGCGCAAGCGCGTGCATCAAGATCACCTCGCGCGGGGAGGGGCCGTGCCGCGCCTGTCCGCGCAGATTGATCGGCGCCTCGGCATGGACGAAGGGCAGTGGAACAAATTCGGTGATTCCGCCGGTGCGGCGTTGCAGCTCCCGGATCGCGACGAGATGGTTCGCCCAATGTTCGGGCCCGTCGACATGCCCAAACATGATCGTCGCGGTGGTTCGTAGCCCTGCCCCGTGCGCCTCTTCCAGGGTCCGCAGCCATAATTCGGTGTCGAGCTTGTCCGGGCACAGTATCGCGCGCACGCGATCGTCCAGAATTTCCGCCGCCGTGCCAGGAAGGCTGCCCAGGCCTGCCGTCTTCAGATCGGCCAGGAAGGCGGCGACGGATATGCCCAATGTGGCGGCGCCGTGGTTCACCTCCAACGGAGAGAAGGCATGGACGTGAACGTCCGGCACCGCGGCCTTCACCGTTTCGAGCAGCTTGAGATATGTGCGCCCGGTATATCCGGGGTGGATCCCGCCCTGCATGCACAGTTCGGTCGCACCGCGATCCCACGCTTCGCGCGCCCGTCGCGCGACTTCGGCGAGATCGAGGTCATAGGCGGGGCCGCGAAGGCTCGTGCGACCGCGCCCCTTGGAGAAGGCGCAGAAGCTGCAGCTATATTGACAGATGTTGGTGTAATTGATGTTGCGGTTGACCACGAACGTGACTTCGTCGCCGCACCGTTGGCGCCGCAACTGATCGGCCGCGTCAACGATCAGATCCAGATCGGCGCCGCGACTGGCAAAGAGGCCCGCGAGCCGAGCATGGCTGAGCGGTTCGCCGGCCAACGCCTGGTCCACCGAGCGCCGCGTCTCCGCGGACGCGCAACGTCGATCATGCGAAACGATGGCCGGAAACGCCGGGCTTTCCCCCGCTCGCCAGCGATCGGTCCGGGCAAGTCCGTCGGCGTCGCTCAGGCCATAAACATAGGGTGCCACCCACGGATCGAGCCAATGCGCGGCGGCGCGGGCGTACGAGGGATAGATGGTTAGCCGCTCGACCAGCAGCTTGCCGGCGGCGACGGTATCCGCGCGCAGGCGATCGCGCTCCGGCCAGGGCGCCTCGGGATTGACGTGATCGAGCGTAAGCGGCGACACCCCGCCCCAATCGTTGGCGCCGGCCGCAATCAGAGCTGGCAGGTGGTCCGCGTTGAGATTGGGCGGGGCCTGGATCGACATGCCCGGACCGAAGATCAGTCGCGCCGCGGCGATCGTCCAGCGCAGTTCGTCCAGAGACGGTTCGAGAGCATCCGCCATGCGCGTTCCGGGTTTGCTCCGGAAATTCTGGACGATGATTTCCTGCAGGTGCCCATGCCGCGCGTGGCTCGCGGCGAGCGCCTCGATCGCCTCGATCCGTTCAATCCGCGTCTCGCCGATGCCAATAAGGATGCCGCTGGTAAAGGGTATCGCCAATTCGCCGGCGGTTTCGATGCAGGCGATCCGCGCTGCCGGCAGCTTGTCCGGGGATCCGAAATGCGGGCCGCCACGCGCGCTCAACCGATCCGAGACGGTCTCGATCATCAAGCCCATGGAGGCCGACACACGGCGCAACCGGGCCATCTCGTTCCGCGACATAACCCCCGCATTGAGGTGGGGAAGCAGCCCTGTCCGTTCGAGCACGGCACCGGCGGCCAGCTCCAGATAGTCGATCGTGCTATCGCAGCCCAGCGCCGCGAGTTCCTCCCGCGCGGCGCGATAGCGCAACTCGGGCTTGTCCCCGAGCGTGAACAGCGCCTCGGCGCAGCCGGCATCACGCCCCGCGGTGGCGACCGCAACGACCTCATCGATACCCATATAAGCGCGCCGGCCGCGGCGGGGAGGATGCGCGAACACGCAGTAATGACAGGAATCGCGGCATAGTTGCGTCAACGGCAGAAACACCTTGGGGGAGAAGGTCTGCAGATCACCGAAGCCCTCGCGCGCCATCGCGCCAGCCGCGCGGACCAGCGTATCGAGAGGTTCGTTCATCAAGCGATCGCGCAGTCCCATCCGATATCCTCACTTTCTCTGGCGGTCGGCAGGCGGCTGGCTATTGGCCACCAGCGGTGACCGGCACCGACACCGCGATGACAATTGGCGACAGATGTCGTTCCGGCAAGATCGGGCAACGAAAAGTCCTCTTTGCCGCAAGCTTTCTAAGCTGCACCAAGGTTCTTTCCTTCCACAAGCACCCCCTGTGCGTAAATTGTGTCCAAATATTCCCGTATGGAAACGATCTTTCCGCCACTTATCTTGTAAATGAAGACATAACGATTGTTGTATGGTCGTCCGTCCGCCATCGTCGCATGGCCTCGAGTCTCGACGCATACCTGATCTCCCTCGCAGATGATATTCAGCACTTCCATGCGCAGCTTTTGAACCTTTTCGCCCATGACCTGCGCCACATCGCTGAAGTAAGCTCGCTTGTCGCGCGTGCCGCTCAGCGCAAACCGGCCTTCGCCGCATACCCAATGCTGGAAGTCGTCCGATAACATGTCGCGGCGCGCCTGCGCGTCGCCCCGCTCGTAGGTTTCGAGATATGCGAGGATCAGCTGCCGATTGCGGTCTTCCATGATCATGACGTTCTCCGGCTCGGATCGACCGTCTCGTCGCCTTCTCGCCGCGCCCGCGCGTGGGGCTTGCGCCGCCGGTCGCGGCGGTAGGGATCCATGTCCGGGAAAAGGCGACGCTCGATGCGAACGCGCTCAATCATCGTGCAGATTCCCTTGCTCCGTCACCACCCGACGTACCGCCGAGGCCCGAGAAGGTCACCAGGGTGGCCGGTATGAGCGCGAGAGCCGAGACGATCGAAACGGAATATCGCAAGCCCGCCTCGTCTTCGAGAACATAGTCGGTGAACAAGGCCATCAATCCCCTCCCCTTCCGATGCGAGCATCGGCCTCTTCAACTCGACGCCATCGGCTGCTTGACCCGAGAATTCCCGATCGAGGCTGATCACGTCGAATCCCCTCCAGGAGGTCGAAATACTGGGTTCATGGTGTGAATTATGTGTTCTATAGACGGTCATATTCTTGTTGAGATGAGCGACGCAAGCAAATTGTGACGTGCGGCCTGGCGAGCCATCCGCCCGGCGGTGGGCGACAGCGGCGCGGCGATGCCTCGGTAGCTTGGCTTAACGCGCTCAGGGCTCCATCGTATAGTTCATCTAGTGAATGGCGGTTTCATCTTGACGATAGTTTGCGGGTCCATTTACAGTGCGAAACACGGTCAGCGCGGCAGCATCGGCGGACTTGGGCGTGATTCCACGCCCAGGCCGGACATGCGGACCGCCGGGAGGATGACTTGAAATATCGTAAGATCGGGCGCTGGCCGCTTGAGCTTTCAGAAATCTCGCTTGGCACCGGAGACAATGCGGGGGGCCTGGTTTACGCGTCGACGGAGCAACAGCTTGCTTTGGTTCATCGAGCCCTTGATTTGGGTGTTAATACCTTCGATGCCTCGCCCGACTACGGCAAAGGCTTGGGCGAAGCCAATCTCGGCCGCACGCTGCGCGATCTCGGCGCGCGTGATGCAATTATCAGCACGAAGGTCGAGATCATGCCCGAGGAATTGGGCCGCATGGGCGAGAAGGTGCGCGAAAGCATCAACGACAGCCTGCTCCGCCTGGGTCGCGACTATGTCGACGTTCTGATGCTCCACAACCCCGTCCGCGATGCGCGCAACCCAAACCTGCGCCTGTGGACGCCGCTGACGGAGCAGGATATCGTCGGCGAAATCCTGCCCGCGCTGGAGCAGGTGGTGCGGGACGGAAAGGCGCGTTTCCTTGGTCTTGCGACCGAAGCGGCGCAGACGCCCGCTGTCGACATGCTGCTCGGGACCGGTCGTTTCGCGCTGCTGAACGTCTGGTTCAACCTCGCGAATGCGTCCGCCGCCATGCAATCGTGCGTGGCCCCCGAAGGGCACGATTATTGCGGCCTGTTCGCTTCGGCGGAGCGGCACGGTGCCGGCGTTGCCGTCATCCGGCCCCTGGCCGGCGGCGCGCTGACGAGCAATGGACTGCGCAAGGCCAGGGAGCGTCATGCGCTCTCGCGCGGCTATTTCGATTGGAGCCCCGAGGCTTGGGAATCCGAGGTTCAGCGCGCTTCGCACTTCGCCTTTCTTGACAAGCCGGGACGGACCATTTCCGAAGCGGCAGTGCGGTACATCCTGGACCATTTCGTCGTCTCGACCGTCATCGGCGGCTTTTCTGAGATAGCGCATCTTGAAGAGGCCGTGGCCGCCGCCGAGGCGGGTCCGCTCAGCGAGGATGACAACGCCCAGATCCGCGAAGTGTTGGAGCGCGTGTTCAAGAGCGTGGCCGCAAGTAAGGATACGGCCTGACGATCGCCCCGGAGGCGCCGTCCACGGAGTGCACATGAACTGGCTTTTCTACCGCGAAATCGCCTCAAGACGGCTTGAAAGATAACTCGATGCTCTCCAGCACCGCTTCCCTCATAGTCCTGGATCTCGGCGTCGGGTTGTCCGCCGCGCTGGTGGCGGACCATTTCGCCAAGATCGGCGCCCAGCTATTCCGCCTCGAGCCGGAGAGCGGTGATCCGTTCTACAACGTCTATCCGGCCTACCGCCTCTTGCGCTCGGGAGCGACGCACCTCGACGCCGCACAGCTGGAGACGATGTTGGCCAAGGCCGATATCTGCATTACCGGCGGCGAGGATTATCCGGGGCTCGAGCGACCAAGATACGCGGAGAGCCTCGCCGCGGGAAGGAGCCGGCTGATCGTCCTGGATCTCGGCAGCTACGAATCGGCGGACAGCATCGGGCGGCCGGCGGTCGACATCCTCGCCCAGGCGCGCACAGGCGTCTGCTTCGAACAGTTCAGCGGCCGGCCGATCCTGTTCACCCCGCCGATTTCGATGATGGGTGCCGCGCTCGCGGGGATATTGGGGGTGTGGACCGCCGTGCTTCAGCGGGTCCGGGCGGGTAAGGGGCAGATCGTTTCAGTTTCGATCGAACAGGGCATCGCGTTCTGGCCGTTGACGGACTGGGTGGAGGTCCGCCGGGAGACGGAGCGGTCGCGGTGGATCATACCCTATGATCCGCGCCCCACGATCTTCCGGTGCGCCGATGGCGGATATCTTCACTTCATGACCATGTCGGCCGGCGCGTTGCCCAAGCTGTACAAGGTTCTCCGCATCGAGAAGGAAATTCCCCCCGGCGCGACGGGGAAGGTGGGCAGCGACAATCCGGATACCTTCTTCGGCGAGATCGACCTTTACGCGATCCATATCGCCCAGTGGAAGAGAGACGATCTTCTCGAGAAGCTGTGGGAGGAGGGGATACCCGCCGAAGCCGTGCTCGAGATGGGAGAAAGTTGGGACCACGAGCAGACGATCCATCACGGCAGCATCATGACCGAAGCCGATGGCTGGCAAAGGGTCGGCGAGACAATCAGTCTGGAATCGATGGGCGGCGAAACCGTCATGGCGCGGCCGCGCGCCCTCGCGGACGGCGAAGCTCCTCTCTCGGGGCTGCGTATCGTGGATTATGGGGCATGGGCGGCGGGGCCTTACGCCTCGAAGCTGCTGGCGAGCTGGGGCGCGGACGTGGTGAAGGTCGAGCCGATCGGGGGCGATCCCCAGCGCTTCAATTTCAAATATTGGCATCCCGTCGCCCAGAACAAGCGCAGCATCGCGATCGATCTGAAGAAGCCCGAGGCCCGGGAAATAATCGCCAAGCTCATGAGAACGTCGAACGGCGCGCATCACAACATGCGGCCGGGCGCGGTGGGGCGTATCGGCATGGATCCAGCGACCTTGCGCGAGGCGAATCCGGATCTGGTGACGCTCGAAACCTCTGCGCATGGTCTGACGGGCCCGAAGGCGGGCAATGCCGGCTATGACTCGATCCTTCAGGCCGTCACCGGGTTGCAGCGGCGCGCCGGCGGCGAGGGTCCTCCGATCTTCTACCGCTCCGGCGCCCCGCTGGATTTCGTGACCGGCACCCTGGGCGCGATCGGCATGGTCATCGGGCTCGTGGATCAGGCCAGCGGCCGCGGTGGCGTGGCCGTCGAAACCAGCCTGCTGGACGGCGCGATGTTCATCAGTGCGGAACTCATACGTTCGCCGGACGGAACCTTCGAGGGCATCCCCAAGCTCGACGCCGGGCTCACCGGCACCCATCCGGCGGAACGGATGTACGAGGCCGCTGACGGATGGATCGCGATCGCGGCGCGATCGCCCGGGATGGCGGCGATCCTCGCCGGAATCATGGGCTTGGCGGACAAGCCACGCGCGGCCTGGGACGAGGCGGAGGCCCGGGCGATCGCCGCGGCCGTAGCCGGGAATACCGTCGCCCATTGGCTCCAGACTCTGGGGCAAGCCGGCGTCTGGGCGGAACCCTGCCTGCGCCGGGGATGGAAGCGCATGATCAATGCCGCGGCTTCGCAGGACCTCTCCCTCGTCGGTCGCTACGAGAGCGAGGATATGGGGACCGTGACTTGCGTGGGCGCACTGTTCGACCTGTCGGCGGTTCCGAACGCGGAGCGCCCTTCGCGGCGGCCGCCGGAAGTGGGCGAACATACGCGCGAAATCCTGAACGAACTCGGATATTCGGACATCGAGATCGACCGTCTCTATGCGGAGGCGGTTGTGGCCTGATGACGCGGCCGGCGTACCGCCAATCTGACCACGACGCCTCGCGAAGGTTCGGGGAGAGGTCGGGCCGCAGACATGTGGGCGGCCCTCGGCGCCGCCCGGCGCGGTCGCCTACGCCCCTTCCTCGGCAATGACCGGGTTGGACAGCGTCCCGATACGCTCGATCTCGACTTCGATGCGATCGCCGGGACGCATCCACAAGGGCGGCTTCTGCGCCGCCCCTACGCCTCCGGTCGTCCCGGTGGCGATGACGTCGCCGGGCAGGAGCGTGAATACCTGCGAAATATAAGCTATCAAATCCGCGACCCCGAACAAGAGGTCGTCCAGACGGGCTTCCTGCATCACCTTGCCGTTGAGCCTGGTAAAGAGCTTGAGGCTGCCCACGTCGCCCACTTCGTCCGACGTGACGATCCAGGGACCGAAGCCGCCCGATCGCTCGAAATTCTTGCCCGCCACGAATTGCGACGTGTGGAATTGATAATCGCGGATCGATCCGTCGTTAAAGCAGGAATAGCCGGCGACATGATCGAGCGCCGTGGCATGATCTACATGGCGCCCCGGCTTGCCGATGACGAACGCCAACTCGCCTTCATAATCGAATTTCTCGGAAAGGCGGGGACGGACGAGAGCCTGTCCGCTTGCGACGACCGACTCGGGATAGCGTGTGAACAGGATCGGATAGCCGGGCGTGTCGCGGCCCATTTCGGCGATATGGCTCTTATAGTTGAGGCCAATGCAGATGATCCGCGGACGGGTGATCGGCGGCAGCAACTCGACATCGGCAAGCGCGAAATCAGGAGGATCGCCAGCAAGTGCCGTCAATTTCTCCGGTGTGGCGAGCACCGAAGCAAGATCCGCATGGTCCCGCAGCTTACGACCGGCATCGATAATGCCCTTATCGCCCAATATGCCGTAGCCGGAATTGGCACCGTGTCGAAAGCTGATCAGTTTCATTGGAACTCCTTATTTGGCGAACGGGGATTTAGGATCCGGACCCCCGGGGCGAACCACGCCCATAGGTCGTCATCAGGCCATGATCTCCCGCAGCGCGGGGGGTAGTGGGGCGAACAGATCCGGCACGTGCACGGAACGATCGATGATCTTCTGCTCCACGGCATAGCGGATCGCCAGTTCCAGCGTCGGCGTGACGGCCGCGATGCCCATCGGGAGATCATCCGCGGCCAGGCCGGCAAGCTGCCGTGCTTGCAGCAGCATGCGATACAATTCCGCGACGGCGTCAGGCCTGGCGGCAAATAGCTCCCGATCGACGACGAAGAAATGGTTCACCGACATCGCGCCGGGATGGGCCGCGCGAAATCGCGCGATCGCCGCCGAGGCGGGCTCCGCTATGACGGGGCGCATTGCCGGATCCTTCAACAGCGCCGGGCTTGGAATCGCGGCGTCCAGTTCGCCGGCGACCAGCATCGCGTCGATGCTGCCGCCTTCCGGAGCCCGCTCCACCCGCGCCGGATCCGAATATTCGGCAAGGTGCGCACCCTCGGTGCAGACCCAGCGGATGCTGTCGAGGTCGACGCCATACTCGTCCTGGAGATGCCCGCGAAGCCACAGGCCGGTCGTCTGGGCATAGGAGCGAACGCCGATGCGCGCGCCGCCGAGATCGGCTGGTCCGAGCGTGTCGCGCCGGCGGCTGTCGAAGACGAGCAGACCATGTTGAAAGCGGCTGACGATGCCGGCTGGCAACAGCGCCAGGGGCTTTCCATATTGCCATGCCTGCAGAAACGTGCCGATTGCCAGTTCGCCGCCGTCGAAGGCGGCCTCGCGCACCATCGGCCCGAAGCCTTGCGTGGCGATATGCGGCCCGGTGAAGTTCAGCTTCACTAGCGAGGAGGAAACGCGGCCGTCCCTGAGCGGGGCGGCAAGCGGTGAATCGCCCAGGTTGAGATTCAGGCCGAATGGCGCATCCATCAGTCCGCGCCTTTCCGCCGACCGGCCGCGGTTCGCGCAGCATCAAGCATCTCGAAGCTGCGCGGCGCGGCGCACATAAGGTAGCGGAAGCCGCCGTCTATCAGCCTCCGCAGGTTGCCCGCCTCGGCCTTCGGATGTCCGACCACGACGCCCGCTTCATGACAGACGGCGGCAATCGAGTCGATTACCTCGACGACGGCCGGATGCTCGCCCTGACGCGGGTAGCCGACATCCTGGGCGAGGTCGCCCTCGCCGATGAGGACGATGCCGATGCCGGGAACCTCACGCACGATGTCGCGAAGATTGGCGGCTCCGGCGACGCTCTCGATCTGGATCACGACCAGCAGCTCGCCGTCCTTCGCCAGTGGCCACACGTCGGCACGGCGATAATATTCAGCCATGTCGACACCCCAGTAGCGCGCCGCCTGGAACGGACCATCGCCTCGTCTCCCGGCAGGTTCGTAGAGTGGCCGGTCCTTCGGCCGGGAATATCGGCATGCGGCAACGGCGGCGTAAGCGTCCTCGACCGTCGCGATGTGCGGAAAGACGATCCCATAGGTTCCGGCATCGAGCGCCTGCTTGACCAGGAACTGGTTTCGCTCGACCCCGTTCGCCGGAATGCGGGCGATGGGTGTCACGCCTGCCGCCGGCGATCCCGCGGCGGCGATCCGGGCGGGATCGAGCAGATATTGCAGGCAATCGCGAAGTCCGCGCACATCCCATCCGACATGCTCGCCTTCGAGGATCACGCCGTCGTAGCGCGAGGTCGAAAGCTGCACGGCGGAGTGGATGTCGCCCACCGGCGAAAAGATGCCGAACGCCGTTCGTCCGCGCTCCAGCGCGGCGATCAGGCGGTTGAGACGCGGCAACGTCATGTCAGGCCGAGATCCGGTCGAGGATCGGATTGATCCGCGGATAGACCCGCCGCGCATTGCCTTCGAAAATCAGGTGGCGATCATGATCGCCGATATCGAGTTGATCGAGATACCGCTTCGTGTCGTCGTAATTATGCCCGGTTTCCGGATCGCGGCCCTGCACGGCGCCCACCATCTCCGAAGCGAACAGGATGTTTTCGACGGGGATCACCTTTTGCAGGAGCTCCATGCCCGGCAGGTGATAGACGCAGGTGTCGAACCAGACATTGCGCATGACGTGATCGGCGAGCAGCTTATCCATGTCTTGGGCCAATCCTCGATAGCGTCCCCAGTGGAACGGCACCGCGCCGCCCCCGTGCGGGATCACGAAGCGCAAAGTCGGAAAATCGCGGAACAGATCGCCCTGGATGAATTGCATGAAGGCGGTGGTATCGCCGTTGATGTAATGGGCTCCGGTATGATGGAAGGCCGGGTTGCACGATGACGACACGTGGATCATCGCCGGCACGTCGAGCTCGACCAGCTTCTCGTAGATCGGGTACCAGTGCCGATCCGTGAGGGGCGGATCCCGCCACCAGCCGCCGGAAGGATCGGGATTGAGGTTGCATCCCACGAAGCCGAGTTCGCCGACTGCCCGCTCCAGCTCGGCGACGCAATTGTTGAGCGGCGCGCCTGGCGACTGCGGTAGCTGGGCGACGCCGATGAACCTGTCCGGAAAAAGTGTGCAGACACGATGAACCATATCGTTGCAGAGCCGCGCCCATCCCTGGCTTGTCGCTTCGGTTCCGACATGGTGCGCCATGCCCGCCGCTTTCGGCGAAAAGATCGTGACGTCGGTTCCGCGTTCGCGTTGCAGCTTGAGCTGCGGCTGGACGCTCTCGCGGATCATATCGTCGCTGACGCCGATATCGAACGACTTCGGCGTGCGCGCAGGATCGGCAAGGCCTGCGAGCTGCGCGTTGCGGAACAGGTCAAGCTGCTTTGGCGCGGTCGTGTAGTGGCCGTGAATATCGACGATCATGAGCGATCCTCACAAGGTTTCAGCGGATCGGTGCCCAACATTAGCACCATTCGACAAAGGCCATCGCATTGCCGGTTCCCGCTTCGGACCGGTAGCATGGCACGTAATCCAGAAGCCGCATCGCCAGACCGGCCTCGCTCATCGCGCCCGCCAGTGCCACCCAGCTCTTGACCTCGGACGTGCCGGCCTGAAGCATGGCCTCGTCGATGCTCGTCAGCCACTCCTCGTCGCCGGCGGCGAGCGCGGCGAGCACCGCGCGGTCGAACTCCTCGTCAATCACGAAGTGGCTGAGCCCTCCGGATGCGAACAGCGCGAACGGACCCGCTTCGTCCGACATGCCGGCAACGGCGCGCGCGACCGCACGACCCAGCTCATAGCAACGGCGCACGCCGGGCTGGTTCGGCGGATAGAATGTGTTGATGATCATCGGAACGCTTGGCAGCGCGTTATCCAACATGATCCGCCGATAGACGAATCCGAAGGCATGGGGAGTTTCGTCGTGCGGCATCGCGTCCACCGTCGCGATATCGAACCCGCTTTCGCCGAGGTGCTTCACAAGCGCGGCGGCGACTTCCGGGGCGCCGGGATAGGTGGCGCCTTCCGGGGGAATATGGCCCGGTATTCCAAGCGAGACTCCAGGGCCGAGCCTGGCGATCCGATCATCATCGTACATCGCGTTGACGATCGCGCCGCCGGTGAACACGGCCAGCGCCGGATTGACGCCGTCATGGAAGATTTCGCGCTGATCATTGCCGAAGATGATGCATTGTTTGGGGGCCGCCGACGCGAGCCGCTCCGCCAGCTTCCCCGTTGCCGCACAGCAGCGATGATAGCGTGCGGCAAGCTCCTCCGGGACGATCTGGACCGCCAACCCTTCCTCCGCTCGCGCGACAAGAAGTTCGTCGAAACTCCAGGTCTTGCCGCGGAACCAATGAACGGCGGCGCGATCGAATGGAACGCGGACATTCCAGGATTCGGGCGGGATCGTCAGCATCGGACCGTGCGACGTGCCGATACCGAGAACAACCGACGCCATCTGAACCCTTCTTGCCGAAGCACCGCGGCGCTTTGTCACGAGCGGCGCGCAAATGGCCCGCCCGGATTGTTTGACACACCAGGAGCCGGCGGCTCGACACCTCCGCCTCCTTCAGAAGCTGTCTATCCGCGGAAGAGAGTCTTCTTCCCGATGACCGCCCTGATTCGTCCGGCATGTCTCCATCGATAACGCTGATAAGTCAACATTTGAATTTATAGTTCAACCAATGAATGTTTCACCGACTAACGATCTCAGCCTTTCCCAGGTGGGGGCCAAGCCGTCGTTCAACGAAACCGCGGCTCGCGCCGTTCGGCGAAGGCGCGTAGACCCTCGCGCACGTTGGCCGTCTCGACATGCTCGGCAATGAAGTCGGTCTCAGCCATCAGTCCATCGCGCAGGCTTCCCTCGAGACCGCTGCGGGCAAGACGTTTCATGCCGGCGATCGCCTCGGGATTGCGCTTGGCAAACATAGTGCAATAGGTCATCGCCTCGTCCCACAGCCGATCGTCCGGCGTCACATAGTTGACCAGTCCCCACTCCCGCGCGGTCAGGGTGTCGAGCCACTTTGCGGTAAAGAGCAAGTCCAGTCCGCGGCGCAGGCCCACCAACCGCGGCAACCGCTGGGTGCCTCCCCAGCCGGGAAAGAGCCCGTACCGGGCATGCTGATCGCCGATCCGGGCCGTTTCGGCGGCGAAAACGATGTCGCAGGCCATCATGATCTCCAGTCCGGCGGCGAGGCACAGCCCTTGGATTGCGGCCACGATCGGGAGCGGGCTCGTCTCAAAACGCCCTAGCAGGTCGATCCCGAAAAGAGAGGCGTTGCGCGATCCCTCCGCCCGGCTTTCATGGCTGTCCATCACCACCAGGTCGGCGCCAGTGCAGAAATTCCGCCCCTGCGCGCGAATCAAAATCGCACGTATGCCCCGGTCGGCCTCGAACGCGTCGATCGCAGCCAGCAATCCTTGCGCCATTTCCGGCGAAACCGCATTATACTTCTCGGGACGGGCCAATTCGATAACACCAACCGCACCTTCGCTGGAAAATTGCAGGTGCAAAGCCATAACGGGTTCTCCATTAGTCGGTGCCATGTCGGACTATTCTGCACGGCGAGCAACGCGATCTTCTGTAGATAGCGGGCCGGCAACAGCTCAACGCCGAGATCGATAGTCGCCTTCGGGCTTCGCTTGTCGAAGCGATGCGAGACTCCGCCGCACGGCGTTTCCAGGAATTTATATCGGTCTCTGCGTTCCGGTGCTGCCGTCAGAATGACATACCGGTCGTTCGGAAGTAAAGCTTCCAACCCTGTGGTGTCCGAATATAACGGTCCTTATAATCGACACTGAAAGGAACCTGCAGGCCACCCTCCTTCCGGAAGGCCTGCAACAGACAGTAGCCGCGCCCTTCGGCGGCATCGTCCGAAACGAATTCCAAAATGGGCGGCATGAAGTAGTGGCGCCAGATCAGCTCCTTCGCAAAGTTTTCCATGGCCGCGCCCATACCCGCGCGAAGCGCCGCGTGGCCCTTCCAGCTATTGCCGAGCATCTCGAACACGCCGTCCTCTGCGAAACAGGCGACGAAATCCTCGATGCGATTGAAGTCGACGGCCTCAGAAAAGCGTTGAATCAGTCCGCCAATTTCGACTTCCGCGGCCACGCGCTCCCAGTTCTTGGTCGAGACATCCATGCTTTTCTCCATATCATCATATCACGGCGTCCGGGCCGCTCCTTGAATATCATCGTGGCGGGCTGAGGCCGGCGCGCGGCTCCAACGCTCCATTCTCAGCCGGATAGCGCGACCTCGCGCGCCGCCTGCTCGGCGACCGTCCGGCGGACCGCATCAAGGCCAAGAAAGATCACCAGCGCGGCAGGAAACATCGAGAGAGCGCCCACCACGGAGAGCGAGTAACGCAGCGCGGCCTGGTCCTTGAAGACGTAGTCGGTGAACAGCGCGATTTCCGTCGGCGCGAGCGCAACGCCGCCGACGCTGCAGATCAGGAGGTAGAACGCGAAGGTCTGGGCACGAAGATGACTCGGGGTCATCAACCGGAAGAGTGCCGGCATGAGCCCGGTCTGCAACATGCCGCCGAATAGCCCGGGGGCATACATCGCGAACGCCAGGTTCGGGTTAGGCATCAGCGGCGCGAGTGTGAAGCTGACGGCCGCGATAGCAAAGCCCGTCGCCATGACGATGGGATGCGCTGCGGCTTCGCCTCGCCGGAAGAGGCTGTCACCCCAGGCGCCGCCCACCAGGATACCCGCCGAGCCGAACACCGCATACATCGCACCGAATGGCATGGCGCCCGCCTCCGGCGCGATACCGTGGGTTCGATTGAACATGGTTGGCACCCAGGCGATCACGCCGAATATGTAACCGCTGAACAGCGTGACTCCGAGAATAACCGACCCGAACGCCGCCCAATGTTGACGCAGATAAGCGAAAACCTCGGCGGCATCCCTCCAGCGGAAGGTGGCCGGCGGCCCCTTCGCGCCTCGTCGCGCCGGCTCGGCGATGGTTAGTCGGATCAGGAGCGCCACCAGCAAGCCCGGCAACCCCACGCACAATAGCACGAGCCGCCAACTCGCCAACTCGCCGACAATTGGTATTGCAATATAGGGGACGTGGGAAATGGCCGAAACAATCAAGCCACCGAACAAAAGTGCCAGACCGCTGCCGAACGGCACTGCAACCGCATAGGCGCTCATCGCGCGGCCGAGTTTTTCCTTGGGAAAAAGATCGCCGAGAATTGAATAGACCGCAGGAGATAGGGCCGCCTCGCCGATACCAATGCCCATGCGCGATGTGAACAGCGCGCCGAAACTCTTGGCCAGGGCGCCGGCGGCGGTCATCAGCGACCAGAATGCGATACCGATTGAGATTAGTCGCACCCGGTTCCACCGGTCGGCGACGAATGCGAGCGGCATGCCCATCACCGCATAGATCATCGCAAAGGCGAAGCCGATCAGCAAGCTGATCGAAGTATCGCTAAGATGCAGCTCTGCCTGGATCGGCTCGATCAGCAGCGCCATTACCGTCCGGTCAATCTGCGAGAAGACGAATGCCACCTGAAACAACCCAACGGCGTACCAGCTGCCGGAAGAATTTAGGGTCGCTCCTTCGACTTTGGCGGAGTTCGGGTGGGCCGGAGGTTGGAGCCGAGAGTCAGAGCTTGGCTCAGCGCTGTCTAGTCTCACAGATGCGGCTTTCTTATTTTCCGAACTGTACATCTAGGCCGACACCAAAAGTGCGGGGTGGATTGGCCGTTGCCTGATACCCGTATAGTTGCTCGGAAAGTTGACCGAAATAGATCTGGTCGGTTAAATTACGGCCGAAGACCCGCAGCCGATAGCGCTGCTCGGGCCCGAAGGCGTAGGAGATCTCCCCATTTACCAAATCGTAGGGTTGCTGGCGCAGACGGTTGTCCGGATCGCTGTACCAGCCGTCCGAATGGTAATAGCTCAAGTTCAAGCCCGCCTCGCCATTCCCCAAAGGCACGGTATAGTTCATAGCCAATGAGAGTGTCCATTTGGGCGCGCGGGTCAGATAGTTGCCGGTGGCATCACCACGCCCCGTGGCGATTCCGCCGCCCGGCAGCGGGGATGTCACCGGCGCGTTCGGAAAACTGGAGTACTTGGCGTCAAGTATACCTAGACTGCCATTGAACTGCAGATTACCTGTCGAAATGCGCGGTGCGACTACAAGTTCGGCTTCGAAGCCGTTGATTCGCGATGCGGCGGCATTGGATAGTAAGAGCGTGCCTGCCGGCGTGATGCTCGCGACCTGCAGGTTTTTGTAATCATAATGAAATGCCGCAAGATTGAATCGCACCGTGCGGTCGAACAACTCCGATTTCAGGCCAACTTCGTAGGCGGTCAGCTTTTCAGGATCGACGGGCGGCGCCCCGCTGGACGACATCGAAAAAATGCCACTCTTGAATCCGCGACTGAACTTGGCATAGGCCATGACATCCGGCGCGAACTGATGATCAATCACCGCGTTCCAAGTTGGCACTGTATAAGTTCGGGAGTCTCTCCGCTGGAAATAAATGCCAACCGGCCTGGAATTGCCTGGAAGCGCGATATCAGCGGCATAGTAATCTCGCTTGTCATGGGTGATGCGACCACCGAGCGTGATGTTGGTATTGTCGGTCAATGCATACACCGCTTCAGTGAAAGCCGCGTACGAGGTAGTTCGCATCGTGGAGAAATTTCGCTGACTGTTCGGCGCGACGTAAAAGGTACGCGATATGTCGTATAGAGAGTCGGCGAAGTAGATGAAAATACCGCTCGTAAATTTCAGCCTGCCGACGTCGCCTGTGACAAGTCCCTCGACCTGGGTGTTAACTGTATGCTCATGCATCGGAATGAAGATAACAATATTGCTGGGACCTGCATCAAGATCCCAATTATAGTTAGCAGTTTCGGAATGATGGGCGACAAGTAAGCTGATTTTGACTTCGCCGAGGTCACGTTCGTACTTGCCAGATCCACCCCAGTTGAGGTTATAATTGTTATTGGTTTTGTAATTTGCAAGCGAATCGTAGACGGTGCCTGGATTGGTGTAACCACCCGTCAGCACGGCGCCGTTGAACGGTGCGCGCTGAAGACCGATATCGGTCGTCGAGCGCGAGAAGTCGGCCGACAAGGTTATCCGATCGTTTTCCGTAGGCGTCCACAAAAGCTTGCTGCGTAGCCCGAAATCGCGCTGCCGGTTCACATCACCCCCGGCATAGATATACTCACCATAGCCCTTGCCTTGATAAGTGCCATTGGCCGAGAAATCGATCGCTACATTACCCGTGCCGGCACTGGCGTAAAAGGCACCGTGGGCCTTTTGAAAGCTGCCATATTCCAGCGTAGCTTTGACTATAGGATCAACCTGCGGATCGCGAGTGATGATATGAATCAAGCCACCGGCGGCGTTGCGGCCGAACAAGGTGCCTTGCGGGCCTTTCAGGACTTCGACCTGCTTGATGTTGTTGAATTCTAGATTGTTGCCGTAGGCATCGGGAAGGTAGACGCCGTCAACATAGATGCCAACACTGCCTTCGTCGCCGGGGCTGGCGCCTTGCGTACCAATACCGCGTATGAACGGCACGAGTGAGCGTTGGACTTGGGTGAAAGTCACACTCGGTACCGCAGCCGACAGACCTTGGATACCACTCACGCCCGAAGCCGCAAGTCTCTCGGCGCTAGCCGTAGTTATCGCGATCGGTACCTTTTGAAGATCCTGTGAGCGGCGTTGGGCAACAACGACTATCTCTTCAAGAGTCGAACCATCAGCAGTTTGGCCGACAGTGGCGCTCTGCCTGTTGCCGCTTTCTGCGACTGATCCGGGATGAGTGGCCTGAGCCGCCGCCTCGGTGGCAGAAACTACCGCCAAGATTGCGGCACAGCAGAGCAAAACATCTTTGGATCGCATACTTCAATCCTCCCCTATTGGATTTTTGTCCATTGTGTGAACAATGGGTTCACTGTATGCTGCCTTAGGAATGGAAAGCTGTCAACCTCCCCATCAAACCGCAGTACAGTTCGCTGGAACTAGGCATTTTGCTAATCGCGATAGCTGCTTCGCTCACGCCATACGGATCGCGACTCGAGCCCGTATTAATCGGCTGCCCAGCGATCTAGCGCGTAAGGAGGCTGACAAATGCTGGCATGCGGCCCTTATCTGTCCGCGAGCTTCCTTTTGAGAACATTAGGACGAAAAATCGACGTTCTATGCGCAGTTTTTATTGAAATTGTGCACAACCTATTGACGGGCCGGTCGCGAACTTGAGATATTCTTGCAAATGTTATAGATTTTCATTAAATATGACTTTCCCGATGCGGCTCATGATAGGGACGTGTCACGTTACTACGAGGCCAGCAACTTCACGGTCGGGAGTTGTTGAATCGAATTACGGTGACCTTGTTCGACATACTGACCGTTTTGAAAAGCCATCGAAGGCCAAAAGCTCGCTTCGCCTGCCAAGATGTTGCCCAAAGATCCGGAGTAGGTCACGTTACGTTCGACGCCTTCGCCTGTTTTACGACCGAGACCTTGCTGAAACGAATATCATAAAGAGAAATAGCCTTAATAGGAGACATAATGACTAGTTCCTGTATTGTTGAACGTGAGAACGATATTCTCATCGTCACCTTAAACCGCCCGGAAAAGCACAATAGCCTGGATCTAACAATGCACACCGCGCTGGAACGGATCTGGAACGACTTCTACGCCGACGAGGTGTTGCGGGTGGCGATCCTGACCGGCGCGGGAGACAAGGCGTTCTGTGCGGGCTCCGACATGTCGATGTTCGGCACCTCGGAGCTGGAGGCGTTGGGCGGCATCCCGGCAAACATCAATCCGCACGGCTATGCCGGCCTCACCCGACGCTTCGACGCCTCGAAGCCGATTATCGCTGCGGTCAACGGCTACTGCCTGGGCGGCGGATTCGAGGTTATGCTCTGCTGCGACCTCGCCGTGGCCTCCGAGAACGCCTCGTTCGGCCTCCCCGAGGTGCGGCTTGGCGGCGCGGCGATGGGAGGAGGCATACCGCGGCTGGCCCGCAAGCTGCCATTCACCCGGGCGATGACGCTGCTGCTGACGGGCGAGAGGATCGGCGCCGCTCAGGCGCTCGAATGGGGGCTCGTGACGGAAGTGACGCCAGCTCGGGAGGTGCTAGCGGTGGCAAAGGATCTCGCCCGGAAGATCGCGCTTGGCGGCCCCTTTGGCGTTCAGGTTTCCATGAACATCATGAATGCCATGCTGCACGGCGACGCGATGGACGAAGTGCTCCGGTACGAGGACGAAAAACTCACCCGGATGGTCCTTGATTGCGAGGACAGCAAGGAGGGGTTCGCCGCCTTCTTCGAGAAGCGCGCACCCAAATGGCGCTCGCCTCGGAAGCTGTCGCCGCTGCCGCCGCGGTGAAATCGCCCGGAGGGTCGGTTGGTTCGGTCAATCGTCGCGACCGGTCATGACAAAGTCCCGATGCACGCGCCCATTAGTCGAACAGTATCCAACCGCTCATCTTCTACCAAGAGGCACTAACATGCAGGATCGCCTTATGAACGACGCCGCGATTCGCGACGTCATGTATCGCTACGCTAGGGGCGTCGACCGCAAGGACGCTCAGATGGTCCTCGACTGCTATCATCCGGATGCCATGGACGATCATGCCGGGGCATTCGTGGGCCTCGCGCCCGACTTCGTCGCGTGGTGCATGGGAAGTTTGGCCAAGTACAAGCGGACCATGCACCTGCTTGGGCAGATTTTGATCGAATATTCCGACGACGGAAACCGAGCCCAGGTGGAAAGCTACTGCCACGCCAGCCACATCCTTGCCGACGGGGTGGAGGGCAGGAACTTCAGTTCGCAGGTGCGCTACCTGGACAGATTCGAGCGGCGCCCGCAGGCGGACGGCTCACCCGGGCCGTGGAAGATCGCCGACCGGGTGGTCACGCGCGACATCGCGCCGCTGACGCTCGCCCTTCTCTAGACGGACATCATGCGCGGGGGCTTCGCCCCTTACCGGATGGTGTAGCCGCCGTCGATGGTGAGGAGGTGGCCGTTTACGTAGCCCGCCTCGGCCGAACACAACCAAACGACGGCGCCGGCGACTTCATCCGGCTTCCCGTAGCGCCCCATAGGGTTCGCGGCGTTTTGTTCGGCCATGATCTCCGGCGTGGCGCGGCTCCGGGCCGACATCGCGCTTTCAATGATCGCCGGAGCGACCGCGTTGCACCGGAAACCACGCTTGCCGTAATTGTTGGCGACATGCTTCGTCAGGCCCGCAACGCCATGCTTGGCTGCGGTATAAGCGGGATTCGACGTATAAACATCGACAATGCTGAGGACCGACGCGGTGTTCACGATCGCTCCCCCGCCGGTGGGCTCCATGACGTCGATCTCGGCCTTAAGGCAGTTGAAAACGCTGGTGAGGTTTACCGCTATCACCTTCTGCCACATCTCGAAGGGATATTGCTCGATCAGGGTGCCGTACGGCTCCCCGTCAGGGTCGAATTTGCCACTGATACCCGCATTGTTGAAGGCGAAGTCCAGTCTTCCGAAGGCGTCAGCGGCGCCGCGGACCATGCGGTCGCACTGGAGCGGATCCGAAACGTCGGCACTGAGGAAGACGCAGCGCACGCCAAGCGCTTCCACCTGTCGCAGAACGTCTTTCGCCTGATCGGAGTCGGCATCGAGATCCGTGAGCGCGAGATCGACCCCATGGCGCGCGAACATCACCGCCGTGGCCGAACCGATCCCCCCCGCAGCGCCGGTGACGAGGGCAACCTTTCCTTTCATAGCCGACATGTCCACTCCATGATCTTCTTGTTCATTAAACGATGTTGCAGTAATGCGGATTGCCGATCGTGGCAAGGAGCCATGCCGGAGGGGGAGTCACGGGCCAGCAGCCTCCGCAGGTCTCCATGGACATGTCGGAACGCCGGCACAGCGAGTCGACACGGACGACAAGATCGACAGACAGGTATTTTTGACATCAAAAGTGATGGATCTCAACAGCCTCCTAAAGACACGGTAAAGGATGATGACAATGAAGATTGGGGCCGCGTTCCCTCTTGAACTGGCCGGTGACTCCGAAGTCGCCCGGCGTTTTGTGACCGAAATCGAGAGAATGGGATTCGATCACTTGATGGCATATGATCATGTCGTAGGAGGACCACACGATCGAGAGCCAATACTTAAAGGCCCATACACCGAAAAGGACAAGTTCCTGGACCCTTTCGTCCTGTTTTCTTTCGCCGCGGCCCTGACGAGCAAACTCGAGTTCGTAACCGGCATTCTCATCCTGCCGCAGCGGCAGACGGTGCTGGTAGCTAAGCAGGCGGCCGACCTCGACCGGCTGTCTGAGGGTCGCCTGCGGCTCGGGGTCGCTCCGGGCTGGAACTATATCGAATATGATGCCCTGGGCATCGATTTCCACACGCGCGGCAAGCGGTTGAACGAGCAACTCGGCTATTTGCGGCGGCTCTGGGAGACCGATGTGCTGACGTTCGATGGCGAATTCGACCATATCGATCGTGCCGGCATCAACCCGCGCCCTACCCGACGCATTCCGCTTTGGGCTGGCGGCGGCAGCGAGCCCGCCTACCGTCGCGCCCTGATCGTCGACGGCTTTATCCTGTCGGGCCATCAGTCGCTCTGCGCTTCGAATTGGGCCCGCATACAGGACATACGTCGTGAAGCCGGACTGTCGAACGAAGATTTCGGCTGTGAGGCCCATCTCAACCGCGCGACCGACGCGCAGGACGCCGCGGATCAGGCCAAGGCCTGGCGCGACGTCGGCGGAACGCACGTTACGTTCGAAAGTTTCCACAAGGGCTTCACGACCGTAGATCAGCATCTCGACTATTTGAACGAGGCCCGGGAAATCTACGTGCGATAGATGGGCCGGCGCCCTCTATGATGTGACGTTACTTACATCCTCTGGGAAATATTTTATTCATTTCGAAAAACGCCGCGCCGTTTCGAATTATATTCTGTCATTCTATTTGAATTGCCGACAAGGAGGATTTCTACATGGACAATGACTGGCATACATCCGACAGCTTCGATCGCGGCCTGCGGACGCGGCGCGCGGTCCTGGGCAACGAGTATGTCGACCGCGCACTGGCGGGCGGATCCGATCCGTTCATGCGCGACATACAGGAATATGCGACCGAAATCTGCTGGGACAGGATCTGGAACCGCGACGGACTCAGCCGGCGCGACCGGAGCATCCTCAATCTCGGGATGATCACGGCGTTGAACCGGCCGCATGAGTTGAAAGCCCATGTGCGCGGCGCTCTCAACAACGGCATCAGCAAGGACGAGCTGAAGGAAATCTTCCTCCAGACAGCGATCTACTGCGGCCTTCCCGCGTCGCTTGACGCCTATCGCATCGCGACGGAAGTGTTCAAGGAGATGGGCGTTGCCTGAAGAGTCGCGGACGCCGGGCACGATCGCCTTCATCGGGCTCGGGCAGATGGGCCTCCCCATGTCTGGGAGGCTCGCGGCGGCAGGCATGGCGGTACGCGGCTTCGACATGTCGGAAGCCGCCATGAGTAAATTGGCGGCGGCGGGCGGCCAGGTTTTCTCCACGGCACGCCAGGCGGCGGAGGGCGCGGACGTCCTCATCACCATGCTGCCCAACAGCAAGATCGTGCGCGACGTGCTGCTGGGCGATGGCGATGCGGCCGGCGCTCTCGCCGCGGACGCGCTGGTCATCGACATGAGTTCGTCCGCGCCGCTCGACACGCGCGCGCTGGGCAAGGCGCTGGAGGAACGCGGCATTCGCTTGATCGACGCCCCCGTGTCGGGCGGCGTCGCGCGCGCGCGGGAAGGTTCGCTGGCGATCATGCTCGGTGGCGAGCCCGAGGATATCGAGCGCGCTCGTGGCATACTCGCTCCGATGGGAACCAGGATTTTCCCGACGGGCAAGCTCGGCTCGGGCCATGCCATGAAAGCCCTGAACAATTACGTCTCGGCGGCCGGGCTAGTCGCGGCCTGCGAGGCGCTGATCGTAGGGGCGGCCTTCGGATTGGAACCCGCGACGATCACCGACGTGCTGAACGCCTCGACCGGCCGCAACAATTCGACCGAGCTGAAGCTGAAGCAGCACATTATCTCGGGCACGTTCGGATCTGGTTTCGGCCTGGCGCTGCTAGCCAAGGACATAGGGATCGCCGCCGATCTCGCCGACGAGATTGGCAGACCGGCCCGAGGAATGCGTGCCAGCGCGGAAATCTGGACGGAGGCAACGGCCGAGTTGGGCGAAGCCGCCGACCATACGGAAATCTATAAGCTCCTGGCCGATGGCGGGAGGGGATCGCCGAGATGATCGCGAGGCCCACGAACCGGCCGTGGCGTCGCGACGGCGCGAGATGGCGATCGGTCGCGCATCGTTCCCACGGCAGGCCGAGCTCACAGCGATCGCGGCGTCGAGATCCGCCGGCGTGTCGACGTCGAGCGACAAGCCGGGCAGGCGGACGAGCTCCGCTCCGCCGCCGCTCGCCATCTCGTCCAGCATTCGGCTGTCCGCTCCGAAGGCGAAGGCGAACGGCTCGTCGCTGGCCAGAGCGATCGCGTTGGTGCCTCGCTTGACGCATGATCGGCATCTCCTCCGCCGACTGTGCGCAAAAGCGCGATCTTCAGCGAGGAACGGTGATTACCCGGTGATTACAATGACGCAAATGGAACCTTCGCTTTTGTCATTTATGTCATTGTTTTCAAGGAGATGCGTGGGCTTTCAAGCTAAGGTCTGGTATATGAAGTATCGGCGGCTTTAGGGCCGATCTTCTTCACATAATACATATATCTTTCTGATAGTTAGACCGCACTTTATGCGAAGGCGCATCCGGTGATTTCCGCCGCGGTGTTAGTAGGGCGCTCGCGGCGATACAAATCCTTGGTCATTGCGCGCCAAAGGTGGAGCGTTCTACATCGATGCGGCCGAGCCCGCTGGTGGGTGATCGCAAGGCCGGGATCCCGGCTTGTTGCCACTATCCCAGGGCTGCGACATCGGCAGCCATGATGGAGGTTTGGGAGGCCTACTGTTCAGGAGCTTTCCGACTTCGGCAGCTTTGAGACTCGTGTCGACGCTCGATGCTAGGGTCCGGACTCACAACCACCAGATGACGGCAGCGGCGAGGGCGATGGCGCCCATGAAGTTTTTAACGTTGCGGTCGAAGCGGGTGGCGATCCGCCGCCAGTCCTTCAGGCGGCAGAACAT
>Ga0081455_10000839_pt1 | contig 39528 bp, 32 predicted proteins | sample TabmetS3T2R1_FD_70207 | JGI IMG/M metagenome (GOLD analysis project Ga0081455, IMG submission 70207) | Tabebuia heterophylla rhizosphere microbial communities from the University of Puerto Rico - S3T2R1 | ecosystem: Host-associated > Plants > Roots > Rhizosphere ... | reverse complement strand
AGTCGGAGGGGGCCTCGACGGCCCCCTCCGAGCCTTCCCTGAGAGCAGGGTGGCGCGGGCGAAGCCCGCACTCGAACGCAGGTTATTCAGACGCGCTCCTAGGCGCGGCGCCGGCGCGCGGCGTGGAGCACCGCGATGATCGTCATGGCGTCCTTGATCTCCCCGCGCTCCGCCATGGCCAGCACCTCGGTGAAGGGGAACGCCCGTCGCTCGATGAACTCGGTGTGATCGGCTGCCCGCGAGACGGGCCGCAGGTCCTCGGCCACGTACAGGTGCGCGATCTCGTACAGGATGCTCTTGGAGGTCTGGAAATCGCACAGCTTGGTGAGCCGGCCGGCCTGGTAGCCGGCCTCCTCGGCCAGCTCCCGCTGCGCGGCCTCGATCAGGCTCTCACCGTCGTCCTGCCCGCCGGTGGGCATCTCCCAGAAGAAGTCGCCGGCCACGTAGCGGTATTGCCCGACGAGCAGGACGGTGTCCGGATCCAGGAACGGCAGCACTCCCACGCACTCGCCGCAGTCGACCACGCCGTAGAGTGTGGTGCGGCCGTCCGGCAGCTCGACCATATCCTCGCGGAGCGAGATCCAGCGGTTCTCGTAGATCGGCCGGGTGGAGGTGGTACGCCACGGCGTGCGCGGCCAGCGCGATGGATCGGTGCGGGAGCGGCGGTGGCCGGACGCGTCGCGCTCCGGAGGAGTGGGCTCGCTCATGGACCGGTTGTATCATGTGGGGCCAGGAGGCCGAGCGCGATGACGTGGCCGACGCCGGTGGAAGCGCTGTGGAACGACCTGGAGAGCGTGCGCGCCCAGGTGCTGAAGGAGACCGAGTCGCTCAGCCAGGCGCAGGCCGACTGGCAGCCGGGCGCGGGCGAATGGTCCATCGGCGAGATCCTCCATCACCTCATGCTGGCCGAGATCGGCACCAGCAAGCTCACCTCGAAGCTGCTCCGCGACGCGCGGCCGCCGCTGCCGCCGTTCCCGGCCGATCTCCGCGGCTTCGCCCCACTGCCGGCGCCGCCGCCGGGGCCGGCCAAGGCCCCGGAGGTCGTGTATCCCGAGCGCGGACACCCGCTCCCGCGGCTACTCGCAGATATGGCGACGACGCGCGAGCGCAGCCGGCAGGCCGTCGAGCGGCTGGCCACCATCGATCCGCGCGCGTTCACGTGGCGGCACGCCCGCCTCGGCGAGATGGACCTAGGGCAATGGTGGCGCCTGCACGTGCATCACGAGACCGATCACCTGCAGCAGCTGCGGGCGGTCAAGAGCGCCGCGGGGTTTCCGCCGTCGTGAAGGTCATCCTCCGGAACCCGCGTCGGGAGATCGACGTGGAGGGCAGGCGGCGGGTGAAGGAGCTGCTGGGCGAGCTGGGGATCCTGCCGAGCACGGTGCTGGTGATCCGCGACAACGAGCTCCTGACCAGCGATGCGGTGGTGGGCGGCGACGACGTGCTCGAAGTGCGGCCGGTCATGTCGGGCGGCGGGGGCCGGCCGTGAAGTGCCGCAAGTGCGGGGGCAGCGCCGCCCTCGAGCTGCGGCGGCACAACGCGGCGTTCTGCTCGCCGCACTTCATCGAGTTCTTCCGAAAGCAAGTGGCGGAGGCGGTGCACCGGCACCGGATGTTCTCGCGCGACGAGACCATCATGGTGGCGGTCTCCGGTGGTAAGGACTCGCTCGCCCTGTGGGACGTGCTGATCGACGAGGGCTACCGGACCGCGGGTCTGTATCTGGACCTCGGCATCTTCGACTACTCGAAGGAGTCGAAGGCCAAGTGCGAGGCGTTCGCGGCCGCGCGCGGCCAGACCCTCCACGTCGCGCGGGTGGCCGACGCGGTGGGCGCGCCCATCCCGGTGGTGCAGCAGGTGACGCGGCGGCCGACCTGCTCGGGGTGCGGGCTCTCCAAGCGCTATCTCATGAACCGAGCCGCGCTCGAGCACGGCTACCCGGTGGTCGCGACCGGGCACAATCTCGACGACGAGGCGGCCACGCTCTTCGGCTCGGTCATGCACTGGCAGACCGACGCGCTGCCGCGGCAGTCGCCCGCGCTGGCCTCGACCCATCCCAAGCTGGTGCGCCGGGTGAAGCCGCTCTACCGCCTCTCCGAGCTGGAGACGGCGGCCTACGCGTTCCTGCGGGGCATCGACTACATCGTGGAGGAGTGCCCGTTTGCGGCCGGGGCCACCTCGATCGCCCACAAGGAGATGCTGAACCGACTCGAGGAGGCGTCGCCCGGGTCCAAGCACAATTTCCTGTTCGGATTTCTCGAGCGCGCGCGGCCCGCCTTCGAGCGGGTGGAGGAAGTGGCGCTGCAGGAGTGCATCTCCTGCGGGCAGGTGACCACCGGGGCGGTGTGCGCGTTCTGCAAGATGGCCGATCTCGTCAAGCGGAGGACGTCATGAGCGATGCGGTGATCGTGGGCGCGGTGCGGACCGCGGTGGGCAAGAAGAACGGCAAGCTGGCCGGGGTGCGCCCCGACGACCTGCTGGCCGATACCCTGAAGGCGCTGGTGGAGCGCGTGAACATCGACCCTCGTGAAATCGAGGACGTGGTGATGGGCTGCGTCGATCAGGTGGGCGAGCAGGGGTTCAACATCGCCCGCAACGCCGCCCTCATCGCCGGCTTCCCGGTCGACGTGTGCGGCACCACGCTGGACCGCATGTGCGGCTCCGGCCAGCAGGCGGCCAACTTCGCCGCGATGGGCGTCATGTCCGGCCAGTACGAGTGCGTGATCGCGGGCGGCGTCGAGAACATGAGCCGGGTGCCCATGGGCTCGAACGCCAGCGGTCCCGGCGACGGCCCGCTCTCCCCGCGGCTGCAGGCCCTCTACGACATCATCCCGCAGGGCCTCTCCGCGGAGATGATCGCCGAGCAGTGGGGCCTCAAGCGCGAGGAGCTGGACGAGCTGTCGGCGCAGAGCCACGAGAAGGCGGGCCGGGCCATCGCGGAGGGCCGGTTCAAGCGCGAGATCGTGCCCATGACCCTGTCCGACGGCTCGGTGTTCGACACCGACGAAGGAGTCCGGGTGCCGGTGAACCGGGAGAAGATGGCGGCGCTGGTGCCGTCGTTCAAGCCGGACGGCGTGGTGACCGCGGGCAACTCCTCGCAGATCTCGGACGGGGCCGCCGCGCTCCTGATCATGTCCGAGGCGCGGGCGAAGGCGCTCGGCCTCAAGCCGCGCGCCCGCATCGTGGCCACCGCCCTGGCCGGCGTCGATCCGACCATCATGCTCACCGGCCCCATCCCGGCGACGCAGCGGGTGCTGAAGAAGGCGGGCATGAAGCTCGACCAGATCGACCGCTTCGAGATCAACGAGGCGTTCGCCTCGGTGGTGCTGGCGTGGGAGCGCGAGCTGCACCCGGACATGAGCCGCGTCAACGTGAACGGCGGTGCGATCGCCCTCGGCCACCCGCTCGGCTGCTCGGGCGCCAAGCTCATGACCACCCTGGTGCACGAGCTGGAGCGCAGCAAGAAGCGCTACGGGCTGCAGACGATGTGCATCGGCTTTGGCCAGGGCATCGCGACGATCATCGAGCGCCTCTAGCCGGCGGCCGAGAACGGTCCAGCTACGAGGCGGCGCCCGACGGCCGCCCGCGAGGCCTAGTCTCTCTACGTCGAGCGGGCGGCCGAGGGCGACAACGAAGTAGATGGGCCTTCATCGGCCGCCGGCTCAGCGGGGGCGCGATGAGGCGAGGGCCACCTGCACCGTGCGGTGCAGGTCGTGCGGCGGCACCGGCTTGAAGAGCAGGGCCGAGATGCCGAGGCGGCGGCAGCGCGCCTGATCTTCGTCCTGCAGGCCCCAGCCGGTGATGAAGATGACCGGCACATTGGCGTCCCCCATCCGCAGGCGCTCGGCGAGGTCCCAGCCGCTCATCTCGGGCATGCCCACGTTGGTGATCACCAGGTCGAAGCCGCCCGGCACGAACACGCGCACCGCCTCCGTGCCGCTCGGCACCGGCAGCACGTGGTGGCCCGCGTCCTTCAGCATCTCGCCCAGGATGGAGAGCACCTGCGGATCGTTGTCCACCAGCAGGATGCGCCCCTTGCGCTCGCCCCGGGTCTCGCCCCCGGCGGGTGGCTCGCCGGTCTGGCTCATGCCGATGGGCAGGGTGATCGTGAAGGTGGTGCCCTGGCCGGGCTGGCTCTCGACCCGCAGGTCGCCGCCGTGCCGCTCCACGATCGAGTGGGAGACCGAGAGCCCGAGCCCGGTGCCCTCCTCGCCCTTGGTGGTGAAGAAGGGATCGAACACGCGCTTGCGCACGTCCTCGCTCATGCCCATGCCGGTGTCGGCCACCGTGATCACCGCGTGGCGGTGGTCGCCGAGCCGGGTGCGGATCTGCAGGGTGCCGCCGCGGGGCATCGCGTCGATGGCGTTCAGCACGAGATTGGTGATGACCTCATTCAGCTCGGCGGGGCGGCCCATCACCATGGGCACCGGTCCCAGCTCGAGCTCGAGCTGCAGCGGGACGCCGCCCTTGACCTTCTTCTCCTCCCAGCGCGGGCGGGTGATGGCGAGCGAGTCGCGGACCACCTGGTTGAGGTCCATCGACACGAACGGCTCCTCCGGGCGCAGGCGGGCGAACTTCTGGATCCGACGCACCGTCTCCGCCCCGCTATTGGCCGCCTTCTCGATCACGTCGAGTCCGCGCCGGATCACGTCGGTGTTGCCGGGGCTGCGGGCCATCAGCTGGGCGTAGCCCAGGATGGCCTGCAGCAGGTTGTTGAAGTCGTGCGCGATGCCGCCCGCCATTTGCCCCAGCGCGGTCAGCCGCTCGGATTGGTGCATCTGGGCTTCGATCTCGCGCTGCGCGGTCATGTCGCGCACGATCGCGAGCAGGCCCTCGGCGGTCCCGTCTCGGCCGGGCAGGGAGGAGAGGGTGACGGCCAGGTTCAGCATCCGGCCGTCGGCCCGCTTGGCGGTGACGTCGAAGGTGCGCACCGGTGTCTGGGGCGACAGCGCGGCGCGCGCCTCCTGGTAGGGCCCGGGAGGCAGCAGGGCCGCGAACGGCTGGCCCACCACCTGGGCGCGCGGAAGCGCGAAGAGGGTCTCCGCGGCCGGGTTCCATCCGCGGATGCGGCCGTCGCCGTCGACCGAGATGATGGCGTCGCCCGCCGAGTTGATCAGCGACTCCAGGTGCTGCTTCGTGGCCTCGACCTCACCGTAGAGGCTCGAGTTCCGGATGGCCACCGCCAGGTAGTCCGACAGCATCTCGAGCAGCTCGCGCTCGCGCGCGTCGATCGGCCGGCTGCCGGGCCGGTTCGCGACCAGCAGGTAGCCGAGCGTGTCGCCGTCGCCGCGGATGGAGCAGACCGCGCGCGTCTCGCCGTCACCCTCGGCGGGGGCCACCGCGCCGAGCCGGATCGCGGCCTCGTCGTAGCCCAGCGCGGCCTTGAGCTGGTCGGTGATCGCGGTGCTGAGCTGGCGGAAGTCGAGCTGACCGAGCAGGCTCCGGGAGATCTCGCGCAGGATGGAGAGCTGGGTCACCCGCAGGGACTGCTCGACCTGCTCGCCCCGCGCCTCCTCCTCCAGATCGCGCGTCTTGGCCGCCAGCTCCCGCATCTCCCGCACGAGGGTGGTGAGCTGGTTGCGGGTGCCGATCTCGGACTGCCGGCGCGCGAGGGCGCGCCGCGCCGTCTCCTCCAGATCCTGCCGGCTGAACGGCTTGATGAGGTACTCGAAGGCCCCGTGGGTGAGCGCGTTCTTCACCGTCTCCAGGGAGGCGTAGGCGGTGATCATCACGACCTCGATGCTGGGGTCCTCGCCCTTGATCCGGCGCAGCAGCTCGATGCCGTCCATCTGCGGCATCTTGATGTCCATGAAGATCAGATCGGGGCGGAAGGTGCCGAGGGTCTTCAGCGCCGCCTCGCCGCTGTCCGCGGTGGCGATCTCGTAGCGCGGCTTCAGGATCATGCGCAGCGACTCGCGCGGCCCCATCTCGTCGTCGACGACCAGGACCCGCGGGCGGCCGGTCATGGATGCGGCGCGGCCGGCAGCGAGGCGGTGAAGCTCACCTCGCCGCGTCCCTGCTTGGCCTCCAGCCGGCCTCCCTGGCTCTCGATGATGCGCTGACTCACGCTCGGTCCCACGTCGATGAGGTTCTCCTGGACCACCTGGATGGGGTCGAAGATCGCCTGCAGCTCCTCGGCCCGGACCTCGGAGCTGCGGGAGGAGATGACCAGGCGGACCCGCTCCTCGCTGGGCACGTGCACGATCGACACCGACACCTTGGCGTCGGGGCCCGTCGTCTTGCGCAGCAGGTACCAGACCAGGTACGACATCGCCTTCTTGAACATCCCGTGGTCGCCCCGCACCAGGAATGAGGCCCCCTCGTGCGACAGGGTGGCGGTGACGTGCTTCTGGGTGGACTCGTCGGTGAAGGTGAGCAGGCGCGCCTCTCCGTGGCCGACGGCGAGGGCCTGCGCGCCCAGCTCGGCCAGCCCCTCCTCCGCGACCATGCGCAGATCCAGCGTCTCGCGCTTGTAGTCGCTGTCGTTGACCAGCGCGGCCAGCTTGTCGAAGATCTGCACGAGCCGGCGCACGTCGCGCCCCACCACCGAGGAGAACTGGTTGCGGAAGGTGGCGTCGTCGTACCGCTCGCCGATCAGCTCCATGAACGCGTTGATCGAGACGAGCGGGTTCTTGATCTCGTCGGCGATGCGGGCCACCACCTGGGTGAGGAGCTGCAGTTGCTCGGCCCCGCGGCGTTCCTGGGCGAGCTCGCGCTGCGCGGTCATGTCCTCGAAGACGAGGACCGCGCCCATCGGCTCGGTGCGGTCGCCCATCACCGGGTAGGTGGAGACCTCCAAGGGCAGGTTCCGCAGCGCCAGATGCACCTCGGCGCGGGTGACCGAGCGGCCGCGGGCGAGGGCCTCGAAGAGCATGTCGCCCAGGGGCGAGGGCAGCACCCGCAGGTCGCGTTGCAGCACCTCGCGCGCGGTCATGCCGAGAATCTCGAGGGCGCGGCCGTTGATGGCCACGACCTTCTCGTCGGGGTCGATGGTGATGACCCCGCTCGACATGCGGGCCAGGATGCGCTCGTTGAACTCCTTCTCGTACTCGAGCAGGTGGTGCACGCGGATGTCGCGGATCGCGGTGGCCAGATGGGTGGCCAGCCCGAACAGGGTCTCGGTCTCGCCGCGGCCGTAGCCGCCACCGGTGATGCGCTGGCCGAGGGTGAGGATGCCGACCAGCTCGCCGTGCGAGGACAACGGAATGGCCACCACCGACTGCAGCACCGCCAACTCGCGGGCGATCTCGCGCGCGGCCGGATCGGCCAGGCGGCTCTGCGCTTCCTCGATCTGGATCAGCCGGCCCTCGGTCATCAGCCAGAGGGGCAGGCCGCTGTCCGCGGACAAGGTGAACGACTCGACCACGTGGCGGGCGAGGCCGCGGTAGGCGGTCACCCGGTACTGCCGGCTATCCGGGCCACCCAGCAAAATGGCGGCCCGGCTGGGACGCACCAGCTCGGCAACCCCGTCGAGAAACTGGTCGAGCACTCGGGGCAAGTCGAAGCCGGCCGCGAGCGCCTTCGCGAACTCCTTGGCCATCTGGGTGAGCGCGTGAGAGGACGCTTGCACGCCTTCCGCATCGGGCGCGCTATCCACGCTCGTCCGCCGAGCCGCCCGCAGGGCGGCCAGCTCCTGGAGCAGGTGCAGCTTCTCGTCGGCTTGACGGAGCAGGCTCTGCAGCTGACGGGTCGTGAATGGCTGGATCAGGACGAAGTCGGCCGCCTCGATCGCGCTCTCGTCATCGATCGTTTCGGCCCCCGGCACCACGCAGAGCACGACCGCGTTCGGGCAGAGGTGCCGGACGCTCGACATGAAGGACCCGAGGTTCTTGAAGGGCGCGGTCGCCTCCTTGACGATCAGGTCCATCTGGGTGAGCCGGAGCGTCCGGAGCGCCTCATCGTCCGACAGGGCGGTGAACACCGAGTTGTCGTACTCCAGTGCCCCCATGAAGCGGGGGCGGAGCGCCTCGCTGGCCGAGACCAGCAGGACGGTCTTCACGGAGCGACGCGGGCGGGTCGTCCCGCGGGCACCGGGAACTCGACCGTGAACGTGCAGCCGGGACGCCCGATGTTATTGCGGACGGTGAGGCGAGCGTGATGCGCGTCGGCGATGCTGCGGCAGATGGCCAGACCCAGGCCAGTGCCGTGCGGCTTCGTGGTGACGAACGGATCGAAGATGGTGGCGATCAGCTCGTCGGCGATGCCGGGCCCGCTGTCGGCGACCTCGACCAGGAGCGTGTTTCCGCCCCCTTCCGAAAGATCGGCCACGCGCACGGTCAGCTCGCCGCCGGGTTCCATCGCCTGGATGGCATTTAAGCACAGGTTCAGGAAAAGCTGCTGCAACTGAGAGGCATTGCCGAGCACCGGCCGACGCGTGGCCTCCCCGACAAGCCGCAGGCGGATCTGCCGGTCCTCCATCTCCGCGTGCAGCGTCTCCAGCGTGTCGCGCACGGCGCCCGAGACGTCGACCATGTCCATCCGGTGGTGGGAGGCGCGAGACATCGTCCGGAATCGGCTCAGCAGATCGTCGATGCGGCCGATCTCCCGCCCGGCCGTGCGCGAGAACATGTCGCGGAATTCCTCGTTGGTCCCGCGCGAGGGCAAGAGTTGCGCGTAGGTCTTGATGCCGACCAGCGGGTTGCGGATCTCGTGGATCAGACCGGAGGCGATCGCCTCGATGGAGGCCAGCCGCTCCGCCCGCCGCTTCTCCTGCTCCAGCTCCTTGAGCCGCGACATGTCGACGAGCACCGCGACCGCGCCCAGGATGGAGCCGTTGGGCCCGCGCAGCGGGAACGTCGAGCACTCGAGCGGGATGACCTGGCCGGCCGCGTCGGGCAGGCTAAACTCGTCCTGCGAGCGCGGTTGCCCGTCGGCGGCGGTCGACTTGAGCAGCGGCCCCAGCGGGGCGGGGAGCTGATCCGGACCCTTCCCGCGCACCTCCTGAGCGGGGACACCGGTAAAGCGCTCCGCGGCCCGGTTGAAGAGCGTGATCCGGCCCCGCGGTCCCACCGCCACCACGCCGCTCTCGATGGTCTCGAGGACCTTCTGCATCTCCTCGTTGACCTGCACCACGCGCGCGTGCGTCTGCGCGTTGCGCACCGCGACCGCGGCCTGGTTGGCCAGCGTGGTGAGCAGATCGGCATCGTTGCTGAAGTACGGGTCCCCCGACCGCTTCACGCCGAGCGCAATGAAGCCGATCGCTTCACCTTCCTCTATGAGAGGCACTACCACTTCCGCATGAAGTTGTTGCAGATTCGCAAGGAGTGGACCGTTGCCGCTGGACAACCGGTTCGCGTTCTCATCGCGAAATACAGATCTCCGATGAGCTACTAGTCTCTGAATGATAGGTTCGGTAGGAAGAATCTCGCCAGGAAGCGGCAGTGACCCAGGCTGCCATGTCAAGCAGAATTGTTGATCTTCGTCATCGTAGAGGTAGATGGCTATCGATTCAGGACGGAGCGTGGACGTCAGCACTTTCCCAACGTGTCCAAGAAGCACCTGAAGATCGATCGTTGTCGCTAGTTCTTGGCTGGCTTCGCGCAAGGTGCGCGCATAGTCATAGGGCTCGCGGTAGAGGTATCGATCGAACAGTCGTTGCACCTGTGACTTAACCGACTGGAAAAGTACGGCGACAATCAAGGCAAGAAGCATTTCCTTGAGCGAGAATCCTTGCTCAAGAGGCAGCACTGAGTTTGTCCCGAACAGAAGGACAACAAACATCGCCGCACTAGTGGAGAAGGTAACTAGATACACGAAGCCCCGCCGTATCACTACACGAATGTCCATGAGCCGGTGTCGGATGATTGCGTGAGCAACCATCGCCAACATCATCAGCGAGAATACGGGGCCGAGTCCGTTGTACGCGGACGTTCCGACCAATAGAGGGACAAGGACGTTAGTCGTGGTGGCCAACAGCCCAGGCACGATAAAGGCGAAAAAGAGATGGCCCCCCTGAGTTTTCTGCAACCCGCTGCAACTTCGATACTTCAAGACAAGCGTCGTGGCGGCCAATCCGAAGGTCAGTACCAGGTAACCAGCGAAGAACGGATGCGCTGGGCCGTAGAGGGGACGCATGCCGTACGGTTCGGGCGTGACATCAGAGACCATCCAAGGGGACAGCGACAATGCGGAGAATGTTGCGGCGATGAGGGTCATGACGCGCAATCGCCATCTATTTACGGCTTCGGGTGTGCCGAAATGCTCTGTGAAGTACAGGACCCCGAGTGGTACTAAGCTGCCCGCCGCAAACGCCGCTCGAATGGCCACGTGGAAAGCCGACGGCTGAAAACGACCCCATGCTAGAGCGGCGGTCCACAGGCCCACAGCAAGGGCAGTACACGCGAAGGCGCGGTTGAGCGGTGCTGTCCTGTTTCGGAGATAGACATAGAGCCCGATCCCGAGATTCAGCCCTGCGATCCATGCAAGCAGAAGAGCGCTAGTGGAGATGGGCATGCCTATCATGTCGCTCACTTGATTGTCGCCATATGAACTAGTTCCTAACTATCCGCGTAGCGCGGTCTTCTGCAGCAATTCTGTGGCGGCGCTCGGGACAGGCAGTTCGACAACGATTGTCGTGCCGGAACCTACTGTTCTTCCTTCTGCTCTGATGGTTCCACGGTGCGCGTCCGTAATGCCTCGGCAAATGGTCAGCCCCAGCCCTGAACCCCGCGGTTTAGTCGTGAAGAACGGATCAAAGATGTTGCCCGCTACCGAATCGGAGATGCCCGGACCGGTGTCCGACACCTCTATAACGATCCAAGGCATACCTTGCCGATGTCGGCGGGTAATTCGGACAGTCAGCGTGCCTTCGCTGCCCATAGCTTCGATGGCGTTCATGAAGAGATTTAAGAAGAGCTGCTTCAGCTGACTATCTTCAATCGCGACAAATGGAGCTGGGTCGTCAAACTCGCGAACAACAACAGTATGCGTCTGCTCAAGTTGACCCCTGAGAAGGGCAAGAGTGTCATTAATGGGATCGCGGAGGTCCACGGCGCCAACTTGTTGAGGTGCGGTGGCCGCAAGACCCCGAAGGCGAGCAACTAAGTCATCGATTCGGGAAATCTCCTTGATGACCACCTTCGAGAAGTCATCGCGGAAGTCAACGTCGCCGAAGCGTTCGGGCAGCAGTTCAGCGAAGGTTCGGATGGCAACCAGCGGATTTTTGATTTCGTGTGCGACACCCGCGGCCAGCGCACCAAAAGAAGCAAGACGCTCTGCGCGTTGCTTCTCTCGCTCCAAGTCCTTGAGACGAGTCAGGTCGCTGAAGACAATGAGAGCCCCTCGGGTCTTGCCATCGTTGTCCTGGAGCTTGGCTGTGGAATAGACCAGCGGGATGGCGGTGCCCTCCGGACCGTGAATTAGTGTTTCGAGTTGAGAATGGGAACCCTCTCCCATGAGAGTGTTTCGCAGAGGGCCAACAAGCGGGCCGGGCAGGTCGTTGTATGACCGGCCAGTCGCGGGTGTAAGCACCATTCCGGTCAAGCGCCGAGCGGCGGCGTTGAACAATGAAATGCTCCCGTAAGCATCAACCGCGACCACGCCACTTTCCATGGTTGAAAGAATGTTGTCTACGTATTCATTGACGACCACTACTTGATGGTAGAGGTGCGCATTCTTCATCGCGACGCCAGCTTGGCCAGCCAGCGTCGACAACAAGTCGATGTCACGCGAGAAGAAGGGGTCGCCAGAGCGTTTCGGCCCGACGACGATGAAGCCAGCTAGGATCTCCTCCTGAAACATCGGAAAGACTATGTCGCCTCCGAGTTGCTCCAGTTCTCGGATAGCGGCCGAGAGGTGAATACGTGTCTGACCGAGAACCCCATCATCACGAAGGAGCGTTCGCCTGTGTAGACTCAAATACGCGGCGAGCCCTGAATCTACGCCCAGCTCGACAACTGGAACAGCCGTTGACCAACGGTGCCTGGGCTCGGACTCTCGGCAGACGAAGACCTTCCCAGCATCGTCGCGGACAAAAATCTGTACGAGCTCTACTTTGAGCGTCTTCTCGATCGTGTAAACCAAGTAGCTGAGGAGTGATTGCAAGTCGAGCATGGTGCTCAAACGTAAACTGGCTTCGCGTATCGTGCGCTGGTAGTCGTACGTGTGACGGTAGACGTACCTATTGAGAGTCCTTTGGAGCCAATCCTTCAGAGGACCGAAAAACACGGAAACCGTAATGGCGAGTAGTACGGCTTCGAGAATCGGGATGACAGTACGTTGAAGGCCGGATAGGTGATGAAGTGCTTCGGCAAGACCGAAGAATGCGGACGCGGTTACAACTATTGCGCCGACATATACGACACCGTTTCGGATGACAAGCTGGATATCCATCAAACGATGCCGAATGATGGCGTGCGCAATGATAGCGATCATCAGAATCCCGAAGAGCGGTCCGTACGGGCTGAATTTTGATGAATCGAATAGAAGCGGAATGATGAGATTAGTGACCGTTGCTCCGGCCGCAGCTATAAGTACTGCGGCGAAGAGATAGCGGACCTGGAGCTTTTGCAAGCCTGCCAAAGAACGTACCTTCCGAACTAGAACGCAGAGACTCGCGGTGAAGCAGCAGACGAGATAGATTCCGAAGGGCAAATGCAGGGGGCCGTGAAGGACACGAAGCGCTCCGTCTACCGAGGCTGTATTACGCACCATCAAGGGTGTAAACGAGGCGAGGAATGAGACCGTAGCTACGACGGAGAAGAGCCGCGTGGTTCGTTGAGAAAGGTGGGATTCACCGTTCGGGAAGACGTCGGCGAACCACAGGAAAGTGAGCGGAATGAGTGAGGCTGAGGCGAAGGCTAGTCTAGCCCAGAGATACCCGCGTTCTGACCCCGCATACAGTGAGACGAGCCCATTGCTCAGAGTCCATGCAGCAACGGCATATGAGAAGAGCGCGAAGTACTGACCGATAGCGCGTCTAGAGATGCGGAGCTTTAGGTAGACGAACGTCCCAAAGGCGACATTGGCAAGCGCGGTTATGACGAGGAATGTGAGGCGGCCGGTCATCAAAGCTCAAGCTTCCGTAGAATCAGCACTGAGTGAGTGCCGCCCATCGCATGAGCGTTGATCAACACAGTGCGGACCCGTGAGGTTCGTGCGATGTTCGGCACATAGTCGAGGTCGCATTCCGGGTCCGGGAATTGATAGTTGATCGTCGGGGGAATCAGTGAATGTTCCAGGGTTAGACAGCTTGCCACGGCTTGGAATGCGCTAGCCGCACCCATTGCATGACCAATCATTGACTTTATCGAGCTGGTGGGAATGCAGTAGGCGCGGTGGCCAAGTGCCAGGCGAAATGCTCTTGTTTCGATTAAGTCGTAGTCAGGAAGTGAATTTCCGTGGGCGTTGATGTAGTCGATATCGGTCGGACTCAACGCGGCATTGGCCAGGGCGCTGTTGATCGCATCTGCCAAGGCCAGCTCGCCGGCATTCATCCTCTTACCGAAGCCGCCTTCATTGCCGGTTCCGTGTCCCAGTACTTCGGCATAGACATGAGCGCTGCGGTCTCTTGCGTGGTCCAACTCTTCGAGCACACAAACCGCAGCGCCCTCTCCGAGCACCAACCCATCCCGTTTCCGGTCGTATGGACGCGAAGCCTTCAGTGGAGGGTCGTCGAACGTAGAAAGCGCACCGAGAGCACATAGCGTCGCAAAGCAGAACTCGGATATCGGGGCCTCGGTGCTACCCGCGAATACGACATCGGCTTGGTTCTTCTGGATTTGATCGAATCCCCATTGGATTGCGTCGAGTCCAGTGGAGCATGCAGAAGCGATCGTCATCGCCTGTCCGCGAATTCCTAGCTCCGTGGACACGTGACTAACTGGGGCATGAGCTGCGAATTCGATGCCGCTCATGAGGGGTATACCCTTGGTTCCGTCCTTGTCGTAGCCAGCTCTGGCCGTCTCATAGACGTCGCCGGCACCATTCATTGAATTGCCAAGACAAGCCAGGACCCGGCGAGCTGGTTGCCCAGCGAGGTCGATGTTGGCGTCGGCCGAGGCAAGCTTTGCCGCCGCTACTGCGAATTGTGAGAAGCGCCCCCGGTGTTTCGTTCTACGAACATGCATAAATGCCGTCGGGTCGAAGTCGCGGACTTCGCCGGCGACGTGGCAGGGGTAGGGTGTGGGGTCGAAGGCGGTGATGTAGTCGATGCCGGATTTGCCGGCGACGAGGTTCTGCCAGAAAGTGTCCTTACCGATTCCGTTTGGGGCGACGACACCCAACCCGGTAATGACTACACGCCGTGGGTTCTTCATCAGCCCGTACCCTTGTCAGGATGAACGGTCAAGGTGGGGTAACGCCTAATAACCTAGCAGGAAATCAACCCAAACACCAAATCACGCCATCCCGGCGCCTCGGGTAGAATGCGGTCGTATATGAGGTCTCTGCTCACCCGTCGCCAGCTGTTGGCCGCGATTCCAGCGGCACTTCTTGTCACCCGCGGGTGGGCGCATACCCTGGACGACGGCCGCGCGCTCCTCGGCTACCAGTTAGATCTATCAGTTTTATTTAACTTTCTGACCCTGTCCTTGACGGGCACGGTGACGCAGGAGATCGACCGCAGGGCCGGCCGGTACCGAGTGACAATGGACGGCAGCGGGACGGCCATCAGCACTAAAACGGAGGCGACCGGTCTCATCCGGGACGGGCGCTTCAAGCCGCTGGAAAGCCGCAGTGTCCACGTGTTCCGGGGGCGGCACAACACCGCGGTCACGAGCTACGACTACGGGCGGCAGCGGGCCGAATTGCACGCGGTGGCGCACACCCTCCTGCTGGGCCGGCGGCGGCAGATCGACGATGCCATCGCGCTTCCTCCGGATCGTCCGGTCGACGACCTGGTGTCGGCGGCCTTGAATTTCGCCGCGGGCACGCTGGATCACGAGGCCGACGGCACGTACTACACGTGGGTGTTGCGGCGCGCCCGGGCCGAGAACGAAGGGCCCGACGAAGTCTCTCCCGACGGCTATCGGGTCGAGCTGGTGCCGCTGCGCTTCCGGCCCGCTCCGGATGGCCCGGGCGGGCGTCTCTCGGCGCTCGTGGATATCACGCGCTTCTCGTCGTGGGCGCGCTCCGATCAGCCGGCGCGCGTGACGTTCGCGCCGGATCGGCTGCTCGAGTCCGTCCAGTCCTCGCTCATCCTGGGCACCAGGCTCTCGGTGCGGGTGTCGGCCAGCGCGTGAGCGCAGCGGCCGCGCGCTACGATCTGATCGGCCTCGGCGAGGCGATGCTGCGGCTGGCCGCCCGGCCGCCGCAGCGTCTGGAGCAGGCGTCCGAGCTGGACGTCCAGATCGGCGGCACGGAGGCCAACGTGATGGCGGCGTGCGCCCGGCTCGGGCTGCGCGCCGCGTTCATCTCGGCGCTGCCCTCCGAGCACGCCTGGGCCGACCGCACCGTGCGCGAGCTGACCGGCCACGGCGTGGACTGCGGCGGGGTGCTGCGACGCCCGGGCCAGCGCATGGGACTCTACTTCCTCGAGTACGGGGTGACCCCACGACCGGTGCGCATCCTCTACGATCGGCGCGACTCGGCCTTCAGCCGGCTCTTGCCGGACGAAGTCGACTGGACCCTGGTGCGGAGCGCGCGCATCGCGCATCTCACCGGCGTCACCGCCGCCCTCGGCGGCAACGTGCGGGACGTAGTGCGGCGGGCCATCGACGAGGCCACGGCGGCCGGGGTGCCGGTGTCCTTCGACGTGAACTACCGATCTCGCCTCTGGAGCCCCAAGGAGGCGCGCGATTTCCTGCTCGAGATCATGCCCCGCTTGCGCTACCTCTTCATCGGCCAGGACGATGCGACGACCGTCTTCGATCTGGACGGCCCGCCCGAGCGGGTGCTCGAGGCGCTGCGTCGGCTGGCCCCGGCCGCCACCATCGCGCTCACGCTCGGCGAGGCAGGCTCGGCGGTCCTGAGCGCGGGGGGCATCACGCGGCCGTCCAAGCGATACTCGGTCGCGGTGGTGGATCGCGTCGGAGCGGGCGATGCGTTCGCGGCCGGCTATCTCTGGGCGACGCTGATCGGGCGCAGCTCGCAGCAGGCCGTCGACGCCGCCACCGCGCTGGCCGCGTTGAAGTGCACGATCTGGGGCGACGTGCCGATCGTGACGCGCGCCGAGCTGGACGAGCTGCTGGCCACGGACAGCACCGAGATTCGACGCTGACCGGTGGAGAGGCCGCCCTGAAGTCCGCCGTCCTCCTCCACAATCCCGGGGCGGGTCAGCCGCGCGACCGCTACCATTCGGTCACCCGCATGGTCGAGGCGCTCCGCCGTCGCGGCGTGACCGCCATCCCGCAGATCGCGGCCGGAGCCGCCGATGCGGTACGGCTCACCACCGCGGCCATTCAGGCCAACACGGATCTGGTGATCGTCCACGGGGGCGACGGGCTGGCCAACGAGGCCCTACAGGCGATGGTGGGCACGCCGACCCCGCTCGCGGTATGGCCCGGCGGCGCCTCGAGCGTGCTGGGCCGCGAGCTGGCGCTGCCGGGCGGAATCGACCTCCTGGCCGACATCTTCACGGCCGGGCACACCCGCCGCGTGTCGCTCGGACGCGCCGGCGAGCGGTACTTCCTGCTGATGGCCGGGGTCGGCCTTGACGCGGACGCGGTGCGCGCCATCCACCCGAGCGTGACGCGGGTCACCGGCGAGAGCGCGTTCTGGATGGCCGGGCTCCGGCAGCTCACCGACTGGAATCCGGTACAGTTCCACATCGAAGCGGAAGGCACGCAGCACAGTGCCACCTTCGCGGTGGTGGCCAACGCCGGCTCGTACGGGGGTGGGATGCGCTTTGCTCCCGAAGCCAGCATGGACGACGACCTGCTCGACGTGTGCCTGTTCGATTCGACCCAGCGCCACCGGTTCGCCCGCTATCTCTCCGCCGCGGCCAGCGGCGCTCACCTCGGGCTGCCGGGCGTGACGTATCTCAGGACGCGTCGGCTGGTCGCCCACGGCTCGTCGAGTCGCTTCGTGCACGTGGACGGCGAATTGCTCGGCCCTCTGCCGGTGAGCTTCGAATCCGTGCCCGCCGCGCTGTCCCTGGTGGTTCCCTAGGATGGTATAGTCACGCGTGATGGCCGACGCGGCGCGAGGTGCCGAGCGCATCCTCGAGGGCCTGAACGCGCCTCAGGCCGCCGCGGTGACTCACGAGACGGGCCCGCTGCTGATCATCGCGGGCGCCGGCACCGGCAAGACCACCGTCATCACCCGTCGCATCGCCTACCTCATCGCCACGCGCCGGGCCCGGCCGTCCGAGATCCTCGCGCTGACCTTCACCGACAAGGCGGCCGCGGAGATGGAGGAGCGCGTCGATACGCTCGTGCCGTACGGCTACGCCGACGTCACCATCTCGACGTTTCACGCCTTCGGCGACCGGCTCATCAAGGAGAACGCGCTCGAGCTGGGCCTCACGCCCGACTTCCGGGTGCTCACGCGCGCCGAGCAGGTGATCTTCCTACGCGACCATCTCTTCGAGTTCCCGCTGCAGCACTACCGCCCGCTCGGCGATCCGACCCGGCACCTGCAGGCCATCCTGACCCAGTTCAGCCGGCTGAAGGACGAGGACGTGGGGCCCGACGAGTACCTGGCCCACGCCGAGGCCTTGCTCACTTCGGCCACCGACGACGAGAGCCGGCTGCACGCCGAGCAGCACCTGGAGCTGGCCCGGACCTACGCGCAGTACCAGACCCTGATGGCCCGGCTGGGGTGGGTGGACTTCGGCGACCAGATCGTGGAGGCGCTCCGCCTGTTCAGGAGCCGCGCGCACGTGCTGCGGCGATACCAGGAGCGGTTCCGGCACATCCTGGTCGACGAGTTCCAGGACACCAACTACGCGCAGTTCGAGGTGGTCAAGCTGCTGGCGGCCCGCCATCGCAACGTGGCGGTGGTGGGCGACGACGACCAGGCGATCTTCCGGTTCCGCGGGGCGTCGATGAGCAACATCCTCGATTTCGACCGGACGTACCCGGACGCGCGTCAGGTGGTGCTCCTCGAGAATCGCCGGTCGCCGCAGGCGGTGCTCGACTCGGCCTACCGCCTGATCCAGCACAACAATCCCGATCGCCTGGAGGTGGCCCAGAAGATCGACAAGCGGCTCGTCTCCACGCTGGGCCCGGGCCTGCCGCCGCAGCACCTGGCCTTCGACACGGTGTCGACCGAGAGCGATCGGGTGGCCGAGATGATCCGCGAGGAGCACGAGGCCGGTCGGCCCTACCGCGACGTCGCGATCCTGGTGCGGGCCAACCACGATGCCGAGCACTACCTGCGCGCGCTCAACATGCGCGGGATCCCGTGGACGTTCTCGGGCAACGCAGGGCTCTACGGTCGGCCCGAGGTGCGCCTGCTCATCGCGTTCCTCCGGTCGGTCGCGCATCCCGACGATTCGGTGAGCCTGCACTACCTGGCCTCCTCGGACATCTACCAGGTGCCCATCGTCGATCTCACCAAGTGCGCGACCTACGCCGATCGGCGAAACCGCTGGCTGTTCGACGTGCTGCGCGCGGTGCCGGCCGAGGTGGAGTTGAGTGACGAGGGCGCCGGTGCGATCGCCCGGCTGATCGCCGATCTGCAGCGCTACATGGAGCTGGCCCGCGAGCACCCGACCGGCGAGGTGCTCTACCAGTTCCTGATCGACTCCGGCCTGATGACCCGCTACGCCAAGGCGCCAGCCGAGCTGGAGCAGGAGGTGCAGAACGTCAGCAAGTTCTTCACCCGGGTGAAGGACGCGGCGCGCGTGCTCACCTACGACAACGTGCGCGAGTTCGTCAACCACCTCGACGCGCTGGTCGAGGCGGGCGACGACCCGGCGGTGGCCGAGGCCGATACCGAGACGCCGGCGGTGCACGTGGTCACCGTGCACAAGGCCAAGGGCCTCGAGTGGCCCATCGTCTTCATGGTGGACTGCGCGCAGAACCGCTTTCCGTCCACGCGCCGCACCGATCCCATCGAGATCCCGCCCGGGCTCATCAAGGACGTGCTGCCGACCGGCGACTTCCACGAGCAGGAGGAGCGCCGGCTCTTCTACGTCGGCATGACGCGGGCCAAGGAGCGCCTCTACCTGACGAGCGCGGAGGACATGGGCGGCAAGCGCAAGTGGAAGGTGAGCCAGTTCGTGCTGGAAGCGCTCGACCTGCCGAAGGACGCGGCCCGGCCCTTTCGGGCCCAGGCCATCGAGCAGCTGCGGCGGCTGGCCCCGCCCCCCGAGGCCCCGGCGCTCGGCCTGGTCCCCCTGGCCGACGACGAGCCCCTCGCGGTGAGCCATCGCCAGGTGGACGACTACCAGACGTGTCCGCTCAAGTACCAGTACATCCACATCCTCCGCGTGCCCCTCCGGCAGCATCACTCGGTGGTGTACGGCAGCGCGCTGCACAAGGCCGTCGAGTTCTACCTGCGCCGGCGCGCCGCCGGCAACTACACCTCGCTCGAGGACTTCCTGCGCGCGTTCGACGACGCCTGGCGGAACGAGGGTTTCCTCACCCGCGAGCACGAAGAGCAACGCAAGCGCGCCGGGGTGGCCGCGCTGACGCGCTTCTACCACGAGGAGGAGGCCTCCGGGCAGAAGCCCACCGAGGTGGAGCGCGAGTTCGGGTTCCACCTCGGACTCGATCGGGTGCGCGGGCGCTTCGACCGGGTGGACGAGACGCCGGACGGGCTCGTCATCGTCGACTACAAGTCGAGCGACGTCACCGACCAGAAGAAGGCGGACCAGCGCGCAAAGGAGAGCCTCCAGCTCAGGATCTACGCGCTGGCCCAGCACGAGATGACCGGCCGCCTCCCCGCACGGGTGGAGCTGCGCTTCCTCGAATCCGGCGTGACCGGCCGCCACCAGCCCACCGCGGAGGACCTGGCGGCCGCGCGCGAGGCCATCGCGGAGGCGGCGCGCGGCATCCGGCAGCGGCGGTTCGAGGCGACGCCCGACTATCAGGCGTGTCGCTACTGCCCCTACAACCAGATCTGTCCGAGCACCGCGACCCAGGAGTGAACTCGAATCACCCTCTCCCCACCGGGGAGAGGGCAGGGTGAGGGAAGCCATGAAGCTCAAGGCGAACGGCATCGACATCAACTACGAGATCGAGGGCGAGGGCCCGGTGGTGACGCTCAGCCACTCGCTCGCCTGCAACCTGTCCATGTGGGACGAGCAGGTGCGCGCGCTCAAGGGCCGCTACCGCCTGCTCCGCTACGACACGCGCGGGCATGGCGGCACCAGCGCGCCCGACGGCGCCTACACCCTCGATCAGCTCTCCGACGACCTGAGGGCGCTGCTGGACGGTCTCGGTATCCGCGAGACCCACCTCGTCGGCCTCTCCATGGGCGGCATGGTCGGGCAGGTGTTCGCGCTCAAGCATCCGGCGATGGTGCAGAGCCTGGCCCTCTGCGATACCACCAGCCGGTATCCGTCGGGGGCGGCCGCGATCTGGGAGGATCGCATCAAGACGGTGAGCGCCAAGGGGATGCAGCCGATGGTAGCGTCCACCCTCGAGCGCTGGTTCACGCCGCCCTTCCGCGCCCGTCGCAAGGACCTGATGGAGCGGGTGGCCGCGATGATCGCGAGCACGCCGGCGGCCGGCTACGTCGGCTGCTGCCACGCGCTGCCCAAGATCAACGTGACCGACCGCCTGCGGGACGTGCGCTGCCCGGCGATCGTGATCGTGGGCGAGGACGACCCGGGCACGCCGGTCGCCATGGCGCGCGAGATCCACGCCGCGCTGCCCGCCGCGGATCTGGCGGTGCTCTGCCGCGCCTCGCATCTGTCCAATCTGGAGCAGCCGGAGGAGTTCAACCGCGCGCTCGGCGGATTCCTCGACAAGGTGAGCGGCCGCACGAAGCTCTAGCGGGCCGGTCGCGCGCGCCATGCCCCCGGCCCGCTCCGCGGCGGCCGTCGTCAGGCAGATCCGCCTCTGGGCGGGCCTCGTGCTGTTCACCTATCTCACCACCCACTACCTCAACCACGCGCTCGGCCTCGTCTCGGTCGACGCGATGCTGGCGGGCCGCGAGTGGTTCGTCGCGCTCTGGCGAAGCCGGCTCGGGACCCTCGCCCTCTACACCGCGTTCACGGTGCATCTGTTCCTCGCCTACTGGTCGCTCTACCGTCGGCGCACGCTCCGCATGCCCGCCTGGGAGGCCACGCAGCTCACGCTCGGCCTCACGATCCCGCTGCTGCTCGTGGGACACGTGGTTGGTACCCGCCTGGCGCACGAGATGGCGGGCACCCAGGATAGCTACACGCTGGTGCTCCTCGTCCTCTGGACGCTCGATCCGATCGCGGGCTGGCGGCAGACGATCGCGCTGGTCGTCGCGTGGCTGCACGGCTGCGTGGGCCTGCACTTCTGGCTGAGGCTGCGGCCCTGGTACGCGCGGTACGTCTGGCTGATCTACAGCGGCGCGCTGCTGCTGCCGGCGCTGGCGCTGCTGGGCTTCGCGGAGGGCGGGCGCGAGATCGCGCGTCGAGCCGAGGACCCGACCTTCGTGCCGCAGGTGCTGGCCGCGGCGCGACGCCCCACGCCCGAGCAGCGCGTGATCTTGGGGCGCGTGTCCGATTCCGTCTTCTGGGGCCACCTGGGCATGATCGCCGTCGTGCTGGCCGCCCGATCCATCCGAGAGTACGCTCGCCGCCGACAGGGCGTGCGCGTCACGTACCCGGACAGCCGCGAGGTCCTGGTGCCCGCCGGCTTCACCATCCTGGAGGCGAGCCGCTTCGCGGGGATCCCGCACGCCTCCGTCTGCGGGGGGCGCGGGCGCTGCTCCACCTGTCGCGTACGCGTCGTCCGCGGCGCCGACGCGCTGCCTCCCGCTACGCTCGACGAGCTGCGCGTGCTCGGACGCGTGGGTGCGCCGGCCCACGTGCGACTGGCCTGCCAGGTGCGGCCGCGCCGTGACGTCGCGGTGGCGCCGCTGGTGCCCGCCGGCGCCGGCCCTTCCGCCGCGGTCGGCGCCGCGCCGGGCGACCACCGCGAGGGCGAGGAGCTGACCATCGCGGTGCTGTTCGCGGACCTGCGCGGCTTCACGCGGCTGGCCGAGCGCAAGCTGCCCTACGACGTGGTGTTCATCTTGAACCGCTACTTCGAGGCGGTGGGCGGTGCCATCAACGACGTGGGCGGCATCGTCAACCAGTTCACGGGCGACGGGGTGATGGCTCTGTTCGGCATCGACGTAGGGCCCGAGGAGGGCTGTCGTCAGGCCGTTCGCGCCGCGGCGGCGATGGTGGCGCGCCTGCGCGAGCTGAGCCTCACCCTCGCCGACGATCTGGCCACGCCGCTTCGCCTGGGCATCGGCATCCACACCGGGCCAGCGGTGGTGGGCCGCATGGGCTATTCGACCACCACGTACCTCACCGCGGTGGGCGACACCGTGCACGTGGCGGCACGGCTCGAGGCTCTCACCAAGGACTACGGTGCCGAGCTGGTGCTCTCAGAGGAGGTCGCCGCGCGCGCCGGCCTCGACGTGTCCGACCACGAGCGCCACGAGCTGACCGTGCGCAACCGGGAAGCGCCGCTCGCGGTGTTCGTGGCGCCGAGCGCGGCCCGCCTGGCCGAGCGGCTCGCACCGGCGGGTGCTACAGTCCGAGCGGACACGAGGAGATCGCTCGCATGAGCCGTCACGGCCACACCGCGGGGGCGCCTCCGCCGAGCGCACCCGAGCCCTCCTTCGCCGAGCAGGCGCGGACGCTGCTGCACCTCGAGCGAACCGGGACGCTCGGCACGCTGTCGCGGCGACACCCGGGGCATCCGTTCGTCTCGATCATGCCCTACGCGCCGGACCGGCGCGGACGGCCGCTCTTCCTCATCAGCACCCTGGCGATGCACACCCAGAACCTCGAGGCCGATCCGCGCGCGAGCCTGCTGGTGACGCAGCCCGGAGACGATCCGCTCGCGCTCGCGCGGGTCACGCTCATGGGGCAGGCGCGTCGGCTCGCCGGAGACGAGCGCGCCGACGCCCGCGACGCGTACCTGGCGCGACATCCCAACGCGGTCCACTGGGTGGACTTCGACGACTTCGCGTTCTGGCGCCTGGAGCTGAGCGACGTGTACTTCGTCGGCGGCTTCGGCGCGATGGACTGGCTGACGGTGTCCGGCTTCGAGGCGGCCGGGCCGGACCCGCTGGCCGAGGCCGCGCCCGGGATCATCGCGCATATGAACCGCGATCACGCCGACGCCTTGATCCTCTACGCCCGCGTCCTGGGCGGGCTGCCCGCGGAGGCCGCCGAGATGGTGGGCGTCGACCGGCTCGGATTCAAGCTGCGCGTTCGCACCGCCGACGGCCTGCACGCGCGGCGGATCGGGTTTCCTCGGGAGATCATCACCGCCGACCAGTGCCGTCAGGTCCTGATCGAGATATTGGGAGACTGTCGCCGCCGCGCCTCGTGATCCGAGCATCTTGCGGATGGCGGGCCGCTGACGTATCAAGAGCGCAAAGGAGATCGCCATGGCACGGTACATCAAGGTCGCCGCCGCCCAGATGGGGCCCAACAACGAGGGCACGAGCCGGGAGGAGATCGTCGACCGCATGCTCGGCCTGCTGGAGCAGGCGGTGGGGGAAGGCGTCGAGATCCTGGCCTACCCGGAGATGGCCCTGACCACCTACTTCCCCAAGCGGGTGCGGGACGACTTCGACCAGTTCTTCGAGACCGAGATGCCGCCCAAGGCGCTGGCCCCGCTGCTGCAGCGGGCGCGCGAGGCCCGCATCGCCTGTCACGTGGGCTTCTCCGAGAAGGCCGCCGGGCGCTACTTCAACACCGCGCTGCTCACCGACGAGACGGGCAAGCTGGCCGGCGTGTTCCGGAAGATCCATCTGCCGGGTGTGCGCACGCCCGACGGGCACGCGCAAGTGTACGAGCCGCACTTCTTCGAATCCGGCGACACCGGCTACCGGGTCTTCGACGCGGCCTCCGCCAAGGTCGGCATGGCGATCTGTCAGGACCGGCGTTTCCCGGAGTCCTACCGCAGCCTCGGCCTGCTGGGCGCGGAGATCGTGCTGATCGGCTACAACACGCCGCTGTCGCCGCTGGCGCTCGACCTCAACGAGCTGTGCCTGCGGGCCGGCGCCTACCAGAACAATCTGTTCGTGGTGGGCATCGCCAAGGCCGGCGTCGAGGACGGCCTCGAGCTGATCGGGGGCTCCTGCATCGTCAACCCGATGGGGCAGGTGGTCGCCAAGGCCGCCACCGCCGGCGACGAGCTGATCGCGGCCCGCATCGATCTCGACCAGATGATTCCGGCGCGCAAGCGATGGGACTTCCTCGGTCGGCGCCACCCCGAGCACTACGGCCTCCTGACCCAACCGACCAAACCCCAGGCGAACCGATGAGCCGCCCCGCCGCGAATCACGTCGACCTGATCGTTCGCGGTGGCCGCGTCGTCACGCCCACCGAGGTGCTGGAGACCGCGGTGGCGGTGCGCGGGGGCAAGATCGTCGCGCTCGGCGCCGAGTCGATGCTGCCGCCCGCCGAGCGCACCGTGGACGCCGCCGGCAAGTACGTGCTGCCCGGCTTGATCGATTGCCACGTGCACCTGGGCGCGGTCTACGACGATTGGCACACCGGGCCGGTGGCGGCGGCGCATGCGGGGCTCACGTCGCTGCTGTCGTTCGTGGAGTACGACGACCAGGCGAAGGAGACGCTGCCGCAAGCCCTCAAGCGGCTGCGCGACGAGGCGGGCTCGCAATCCGTCGTCGACTTCGGCTTCCACTTCATCCTGAACAACCAGCCCTACATCCTGGACGGGCTGGCCGAGGCCTTCGAGCAGGGCGTGACGTCGTACAAGATCTTCATGACCTACAAGAAGCGGCCGAACCGCATGTGCTCGGACGAGTTCATCGCCCAGGTCATGGAGAAGATCGCGACCCTGGGCGGGATCTGCCAGCTCCACTGCGAGAACGGCGACATCCTCTACCACCTGGAGAACAAGTCGATCGCGGCCGGGAAGGTGAAGCCCACCGACTTTCCCGCGACCTGTCCGCCGTGGACCGAGGAGGAGGCGATCAACCGCGCCATTCTGATCGGGGAGATGACGAAGTGCCCGGTCTACGTGGTTCACCTGTCGACCAAGGGCGGACTCGAGCGGATCAAGGCCGCCCAGTCGCGTGGGCAGCGGGTGTGGACCGAGACGTGCCCGCAGTACATGCTGCTCACCGAGAAGGAGATGGAAACGTGGGGGCCGCTCGCCAAGATCGGGCCGCCGCTTCGCCCGGTGGGTGGCGGCGACGGCGACGCGCTGTGGGCCGGCAGCCGCGAGGGCTACATCGCCACGGTGGCGAGCGATCACTCGCCCCGGCGCAAGGCCCTGAAGGAGCCCGGCTGGAAGAACATCTTCGTCGACGGCGAGGGCAAGCCGATTCCGTTCGGCAGCCCGTCCATCGAGACGCTGGTGCCGCTCATGTGGAGCGAAGGAGTGGTCCGGCGCGGTCTGCCCGTGACGTGGCTCGCGCGGGTCATGGCCGAGAATCCGGCGCGCATCTTCGGCCTCTACCCTCGCAAAGGGGCCATCCGCGTCGGCGCCGACGCCGACCTGACCATCATCGATCCCGACGCGGACGGTACGATCCGGGTCGCCGATCATCATGGAGTCGCCGGCTGGACGCTCTACGAAGGCTGGAAGTCGAAGGGACGGCCGTGGATGACGGTGCTGCGCGGCCAGGTGCTGCTCAACCAGGGCCGGCTCGAGCAGAAGCCGGGCTACGGCCAATTCCTGGCGCGGACCGGACCGGTGGCGCCCATCGCGGGAACCGCCGGGTAGCGCCCGCCGCGATGATGGACTACCTCGACCGGCTCTCACGGTTCGTGGCCGACACGAGCCTGGAGCGCGTGTCGGAGGGGGGGTGTGAGGCCGCGCGACTGGTGCTGCTGGACACCATCGGCGCCATGGTCGCGGGCAGCGCGCAGCCCGAGAATCGTCGCCTCGCCCAGGCCATGCACGAGCGCCGGTCGCGCGCGGGGGCGACCCTCGTCGGCCACGGCGGCCGCGTCGATCCGCTGCTGGCGACCTTTGCCAACGCCACCGCGGGTGTGGCCCTCGAGGTCGACGAGGGCAGCCGGCTCGGGGGTGGCCATCCCGCCATCCACGTGATCCCGGCCGCGCTGGCGGTGGCCGAGGACGGAGGCGCGGGCGGGCGGCGCCTGCTCGAGGCGGTGATCGCCGGCTACGAGGTCTGCTCGCGCCTCGGCAGCGCCACCACGCCGCGGCCCAACGTGCACTCGCACGGCACGTGGGGCACCATCGGCACCGCGGTGGCGGTGGCCAAGCTGGGCGGCCTCGAGGCAGCCGGCGTGCGATCGGTCATCAATCTCTCCGCCAGCATGAGCCCCGCGAACACGTGGACCACCGCCCTTCAGGGCGTGACCATCCGCAACGCCTATCCCGGGCGATCGGGACTCGAAGGCATCCTCGCGGTGGATCTCCATCGCGCCGGATTCACCGGGCTGCCCGACGCGCCCAGCGACGTCTACGGCACGATCCTGGCCGACCGCTTCGAGCCGGAGCGGGCGGTGGAGGGGCTGGACGGCCCGCTCCGCATCCAGCAGAACTACTTCAAGCTCTACGCGTGCTGCCGCTACAACCACTTCGCGCTGGACGCGGTGCTGCCGATGGTGCACGCCGGCGAAGTGCGAGCCGAGGACGTCGAGCGCGTGACCGTGACCACGATCCCGTTCGGCCGCCGCATGGCGGGGATCGAGCCGACGTCGATGCTCGGCGCCAAGTTCTCGATCCCCTACGCGGTGGCCGCCGCGCTGGCCCTCGGGCGGGCCGACGTCTCCGCCTTCGTCGAGCCGGCGCTGGGCGATTCCCGCATCCGCGACCTGGCCGCGCGCGTGGAGGTTCGAGCGGATCCCGACATGTCGCCGCGTCGCGCCGATCATCCCACCGCGCGGGTGGAGGTGGCGCTCAAGGGCGGCCGCGTGCTCACCGGCGTCACCAGCGTGGTCCGCGGCGATTTCGAGCAGCCGGTACCCGCCGCGGAGATCGAAGAAAAGTTCCTCGCCCTGGTGTCGGCGTCGCTCGGGGAGGACCGCGCTCGCGAGGTGATCCGTCTCGTCGGCCGGGTCGACACCCTGAAGGACGTCCGCGATCTGACCACGCTCCTCGCCCCGCCGCGGTAGTCGCCGCGCGTACGGTCCGCGCGCGGATGGATATGAGTCGGTGCTGGAATCGGGTCGCGAGAGTGCCGTCTCGCCGGCTGCCCTACCGGGTCTCCGCATCGTGGTGGACGAGGTGTTTCGCTAGTAGTATGGCGACGCCATGACCGAGAAGAAGTTTCAGCAGGCGGAGGTGGCCGATCTCCTCGGCGTGATCGAGCGGCTGGCCGGCGAGCTGTCCCTGGCCGAGGAGCCCGCGCGCTTCATCGCGGCCCTCGAAGCGGCCGCGCCGCCCGTGCCTCCCGGTACGCGCTGACAACTCTCACCGCCCTCGCTGCCGCGATTCGCACCGGCCAGGTTTCGCCGGTCGAGGCCACGCGCCATTGCCTCGACCGGATCGCCCGGCTGGACGGCCGGCTGCGGGCCTTCATCACGGTCGACGCAGAGCGCGCGCTGACCGTCGCCCGCGAGCGGGAGACCGAGCAGAGCCGAGGGCAGTGGCGCGGGCCTCTACACGGCGTGCCGCTGGCGTTCAAGGATCTCTGCGTCGTCGGCGGCCTGCCGACGTCGTGCGGCACCAGGATCGCCCAGTACTTCGCCGCCGAGCGGGAGTGCACGGCGGTCGCGCGCCTCGTCGCGGCGGGCGCGGTGACCCTCGGCAAGCTCAACATGACCGAGCTGGCGATGGGCGCCTTCGGCGACAATGCACACCACGGCCCGGCGCGCAATCCGTGGGACCCCGGCCATTGCTCGGGCGGCTCCTCGAGCGGGTCGGGCGTCGCGGTCGCGGCCGGCCTCGCGGCGGGCGCGCTGGGGACCGATACCGGCGGGTCAATCCGCCTGCCCTCCGCCGCGTGCGGCATCACCGGGCTCAAGCCGACATACGGACGGGTGAGCCGGGCGGGCGGCATGCCGCTATCCTGGTCGAACGATCACATCGGACCGATGGCCCGCACCGCGCAGGATTGCGCGCTCCTGCTCCGGACAATCGCCGGTCCCGATCCGCTGGACGCGACCGCGAGCCCGCGTCCGGTGCCCGACTACCTGGCCGCGCTCACCCAGCCGGTGAGCGGCTTGCGGATCGGCGTGCCCGAGAGCTACTTCTTCCAGGCCCTCGATGCCGAGATCGAGACGGCGGTGCGGGCCGCGATCGAGATCTTGCGCGGCCTCGGTGCGGACGTGGAGGAGATCCGCCTGCCGGATCCCCAGACGATGAGCGACGTCACCAATATCGTTTCGAGGAGTGAGGCGACCGCGTTGCACGGTCATCTGCTGCGCCAGCGGCCGCACGACCTCGGAGCCTTCACGCGCGCGCGGCTCGAGCTGGGCCTGCGCATCCCGGCGCACGACTACCTGCAGGCGCTTCGGCTGCGCGCCCGCCTCGCCCGGGCGTTCGCGGAGAGTGTCTGGAGCCGGGTGGACCTGCTGGCCGCTCCGGTCATTCCCGAGCCGGCCCCGCCGCTCACGGCCGCGCTCGACGGATCGGTCGAGGAAATCACGGTGCGTCAAGGCCGCTTCTCCCGCTTCACGCGGCCGTTCAACGGCTGGGGCCTGCCTGCGCTGAGCCTGCCCTGCGGCTTCTCGCGCGCCGGTCTTCCGCTCGCGTTCCAGCTGGTCGGCCGCCCCTTCGACGAAGCGACCGTCCTGCGCGCCGGTCACGCCTACCAGGGCGCCACCGACTGGCACGAGCGCCAGCCGGAGCTTGACTGAGCGGCTGGGACGCGGCGCCGCGGCGAGATTGCCGGACGCTTCTCTTTCCAATGCGGGGGCCCAGACATGGCCCCCGCACTCCCCCGGCGGCGGGCGACTCAGCGCAAACACAGAACCCGCGCTTGGTTGATCCGGTCGCGGCGGATCGCTGGGGCGAGATTGCCGGACGCTTCTCTTTCCAATGCGGGGGCCCAGACATGGCCCCCGCACTCCCCCAGCGGCGGACAACCCGCGCCGGTGGCCACGCGTGGCCCGTGTAGCTACTTGCCGTACACCAGCTGGAGGCGGTAGAGGCCCAGCGTGGTCGCCTCGGTGGCTCCGCGGCGGACGAGAGCATCCGGCCCGAGCAGCTCGTGGCACACCGCCTCCAGGGCCGCGTGGTCGATGCCCTCGATCAGCACGACCCAGCGCACCAGGGCGTCGGGCGTCGCGAGCAGCTTCTTCTCGTCGCTCACCGCCGCGGTGCTCACGGAGGCGTCGCCCTGGAGCAGGTGGGTGGCCACCATGCTCGGGTGCTCGCCGGCCGATCGCAGCGCGGTGCCGGTGAGCCAGGCGCGCAGCTCTTCCTCCCGTCCGGGGGTCGGCCCGAGCTCGAGGGTGGCGATCACACCGCCCAGCCCCGCGCCCCGGCTCTCCACCACGCGACACGCGGTGCGCTTGTTGTTCCGCACCACCGGCATGGTGCGCCGGGTCCACGGCGTCGGGTCGGCGAGGCGCGCCAGGTAGGCCGGGCTCTGGAGCGTGTCGAGCGACTCCGTCTCGTAGAAATAGAAATAACGGGGCGGGCCGCCGAGGGTCGTGTATCGGCGCGCGCGCAGGAACCCGGGCACCCCCACGCGCTCCGGAATGTGCTCGCGCAGGTGCCACTGGTCGAATTCGCCCTCCGACCCGCCGGCGACGTCGTGCCAGAACGCGAGGACTCCCTGCCCGGCCATCGTCATGGCCGCGAAGGTACTGGCCGCGGGGCCTCGGCGTCAAGCGGAGACCCGCCGAGCCGGTAGGCTACACTCGGAGCATGGCCGAGCCCACGGAGACGACCGCGTCCGCCGCGCCCGGCTCCCTGGTGCAGCGCACCTTCGGCACCATGCGTCTGGCCTATCTGCCGGTGCTGGTCGCCTATTTCTGCTACGGGGCGAGCGGCATCACCGCCATCGCGCTGCTCTACTTTCAGAAGGACGCGCTCGGCATCACCCCGGCCGAGGCCGCCGGCATCGCGTTCTGGGTGGCGCTGCCGTGGAGCACCAAGATGGTCGCCGGCGTGGCCTCCGACGTGTACCCGATCCTTGGCAGCCGCCGCGTCTCTTACATGCTGCTGGGCGCGCTCTTCACCTTCGCGGGCTACGCGTGGCTGGCCACCACCGCGTCGTCCAAGGCCACGTATCTCGCCGCGATGGTGGTGGTCACGATCGGCTTCATGATCCAGGACGTGGTCGCCGACGCGCTCAGCGTGGAGGTGGCGCGCGACGAGGAGGAGATCAAGCAGGTCCAGTCGCTCGGCCGCATGGCGCTGCTGGTCGGCTCGATCAGCGTGGGGTACCTGAGCGGCTGGCTCGCGGGGGCCCTCGGCCCGCGCCCGGTTTTCGCGATCGCGGCGGTGCTGCCGGTGCTGGTGACGATCGCCACCTGCTTCGTGCCCCGACTGCCGCCGGCCCCCGCAGTCGCCGAGGGAGCGAACCCGCTCGGCACCGGCAAGGCGCGTCTGGTGGTGCTGGTGGGGTTGAGCTACGCGGCGCTCGGGGTGGCGCTGGAGGCCCTGTCGGTGCCCTTCGCGCAGGAGATCATCCTGGTCGTCTCGGGCGCGCTGATCGTCATGCTGCTCAACCGGGTCGGGATCTCGCGCGCGGTCGCGGTGGCCGCCTTCGCCATCTTCTGCTTCCGCGCGGTGCCGGGGGCGGGGCAGGGCTTCAACTACTGGGCGATCGACCACCTCGGCTTCGATCAGGAGTTCCTGGGCGTGCTCGCCCAGGTCGCCGCGGTGCTGAGCCTGCTGGGCCTCATCGTGTTCCGCAAGCCCATCACCCACCGGCCGGTGAGCTACACGCTCTTCTGGGTGACGATCGCGGGCGCGGTGCTGTACCTGCCCACCATCGGGCTCTTCTATGGCGTCAACGAGTGGTTCGGGCTGAGCCCGCGCATGTTCGCGTTCATCGACACCACCATCTCCGCGCCGCTCGGGCAGCTGAGCATGGTGCCGATGCTCGCGTTGATCGCGCGCACCGCGCCGCGGGGCGCCGAGGCGACCATGTTCGCGATCATGGCCTCGCTGATGAACCTGGCCCTCTCGGCGAGCGAGCTGTTCACCCGCTACTTGAACTCGTTCTTCGCGGTCACCCAGCAGGACTACGCCGGCCTCGGCCGGCTGCTCATCACCGTCGGCGTCATCGGGCTGCTGCCCCTCCTGGCGCTGCCGCTCCTGCGGCGCGAGGAGGCTGCGCCGCCTGCGGCGGAGGCGGTGGCCCGCGCCTCGGCGGGGTCGGCTTGACCCTCCGAGGGTGCGTGATAGTGTGTCCCCCGTCATGGCGGTGACCGCCCCCACCCGCGTCCCTCGGTCCTCGTTCCTCCGGCTGCTGGAGCGGGACGAGCGGCTGTTCGCGGTGCTCCTGGCGGTGGTGATGGTGGGCGGACTGGCCACGCTCGGCCTGTACCCGCTGCGGCCGCGCCACCGCGTCGACGTCTACTCGCTGATCATCTGGTTCGGTCTCTACAAGGCGGGCATCCTGGCGCTCGTCGCGGTGCACCCGCGCGCCACGCGCCGGATCTTCACCGGCGCCCTCTGCACCGACCTGCTGCTGGTCTTCCTGCTGCTCTACCTCACCGGCGGCGGCGACAGCCCGTTCGTGAACCTGTTCTATCCGCTGGTGGCCATCAACGCCTATTATTTCGGCCGCTGGGGCGGTCTGCTGCTGGCCATCGCGGCCGGCCTCCTCTACTGGACCGCGGCCAGGATGGCGCCGCCGGACGCGGCGTGGACTGCGGTCGCCATTCTCATGGGGCAGCTCGGGTTGCCCGCCTTCGCGCTGGGGCACGTGGCGGACCGCGAGCGGCGCGCCCGCGCGGAGGTCGAGCGGCTGAACGCGGAGGTCACCGGCACCCTCACCCGGCTGCAGGCCGCCCAGGAGGAGCTGGTCGAAGCCGAGCGCATGGCCACGGTGGGGCGGCTGTCGCTGAAGGTGGCCCACGAGGTGCGCAATCCGATCGCGGCCATCGAGCTGAACGCCGAACTGCTGGGCGAGATGGTCCACGGCCGGGTCAACGAGGACGGCACCGAGGCCACCGCGCTGGTCTCGGCGATCCGCGATCAGGTCGTAGCCCTCGACGCGCTCACCGAGGAGTACCTGGCCTTCGCCCGGTTCCCGCGCCCCCAGTTCGAGGAGGACTCGGTCAACGACATGGTCGTCGCGTTGGCGGAGTTCGTCCGCCCGCTCGCCTCGCGCCAGCAGGTGGAGGTGAAGGTCGACACCGATCCCACCGTGCCGCCGATGGAGATCGACCGCACGCTGCTGCGGCAGGCGGTGCTGAATCTGGTGAAGAACGGGCTCGAGGCGCTGTCTCAGGGCGGCGTGCTCACCCTGACGACCCGACACGCCGACCACACGGTGGAGATCGCCATCGCCGACACCGGCCCCGGCATCGCACCGGAGGTGGGCCGCCGCCTCTTCGAGCAGTTCTTCACGACCAAGCCGCAGGGGACTGGCCTCGGGCTGGGCATCTCGCGCCAGATCGTGGAGGAGCACGGCGGCAAGATCCGCTGGAGCAGCACCCCGGGCGAGGGCGCGGTCTTCATCATGTCGTTGCCGGTCCGGAAGGCCGTGCATGTCTGAGCCCGCGCCCGCGACCCTCCTCGTCGCCGACGACGACCCGGCGGTCCGCCAGAGCCTCGAGCGCGCGCTCACCCGTGAGGGCTACGCGGTCGTCCTGGCCCCCGACGGGCAGTCGGCCCTCGAGCGCCTGCAGTCGGGCGGCGTGGACCTGGTGCTCTCCGACCTGAAGATGCCCGGGCTCACCGGCCTCGAGCTGCTCCGGGAGGCCAAGGCGGTGGCTCCCGACGTGGACGTGATCCTGCTCACCGCGTTCGGCACGGTGGAGGAGGCGGTGCGCGCCATGAAGGACGGCGCCACCGACTTCCTGACCAAGCCCTTCCAGCGCGCGCAGCTGACGAAGGTGGTACGCCAGGCGCTCGAGCGGCGCGAGCTGATCGCGCAGAACCGCGCGCTGCAGAAGCGTCTCGACGACCTGTTGCGACAGGGCAACATGATCGGCACGAGCCCGGCCTTCCGCCGGCTCATGACGCTGGTGCAGCAGGTCGCGGACAGCTCGGCCACCGTGCTCATCCAGGGCGAGAGCGGCACCGGCAAGGAGCTGGTGGCACGGGCCATTCACGAGCGCTCGAGTCGGCGCAACGGCCCGTTCATCGCGGTCAACTGCGCGGCCCTGCCCGAGACGCTGCTGGAGTCCGAGCTGTTCGGCTACGAGAAGGGCGCGTTCACCGGCGCGGCCGGGCGAAAGGAGGGCCGCTTCGAGCTGGCCGACGGCGGCACCCTGTTCCTCGACGAGATCGCCGATCTGTCCCCGGTCACGCAGCCGAAGATCTTGCGCGTGCTGCAGGAAGGCGAGTTCGAGCGGGTCGGCGGCACCCGGTCGCTGCGGGTGGACGTGCGCACCGTGACCGCCACCAACCAGGACCTCGCCGCGCTGGTGCGGGACAAGCGCTTCCGGGAGGATCTCTTCTACCGGCTGAACGTCATCACCATCCAGGTGCCGCCGCTCCGGGACAAGCGCGAGGACGTGCCGGTGCTGGCCCAGCACTTCCTTCGCGTGTACGCGGCCAAGAACAACCGGCAGCTGGACGGGTTCACCGACGAGGCGCTCGGCTGTCTCGAGGCCTATTCCTGGCCCGGCAACGTGCGCGAGCTGGAGAACGTGGTGGAGCGCGCGGTGGTGCTGGCGCGGGGCGCGCGGGTCGAGGCGGTCGATCTGCCGGACGCGGTGCGCGAGCGGTCGGTGATGATGCTGCGGGCGGATCCGGGGGCCGCGGGCGAAGGTGGCGCTCCGCCCGAGGGCGTCTTCCAGATCCGGGTCGGCACGCCCCTGGCCGAGGTGGAGCAGCGGCTGCTCGAGGAGACGCTGCGGATGAACCACGGCAACAAGACGCTCACCGCCAAGATGCTCGGCATCGATCCCAAGACCGTCTTCCGCAAGCTCAAGCACGGCGAGGCCGACGACACCGCCCCCGGCGAGGGCGGCGGCGACCGCTCGTCCTCTCGCTGAGCCGGTGCCCTTCCAGCGGCTCCGCTACGACGTGGCCGACGGCGTCGGCACCGTCACCCTGAACCGGCCCGACAAGCTGAACGCCCTCGACACCGTGATGCTGGAGGAGCTGCTCGCGGTGCTGGAGCAGGCGGACGGCGACGACGCGGTCCGCGTGCTCATCGTCACCGGGGCCGGGCGCGCGTTCTGCGCGGGGGCGGATCTCTGGGGCGGCGGCCGCACGTTCGATCGGGTGGCGCGCGGGCGAGGTGAGGCGCCCGGCGAGCATCGCGACGGGGGCGGGCGCGTGACGCTGCGCATCTTCGACATGAAGAAGCCCGTGATCGCGGCCATCAACGGGCCGGCGGTCGGCTTCGGCATCACCATGACCCTGCCGATGGACATCCGCCTCGCCTCGACCGAGGCGCGCATCGGCTTCGTCTTCAGCCGGCGCGGCGTGGTGCCCGAGGCGGCCAGCACCTGGTTCCTGCCCCGCCTGGTGGGCCCGAGCCAGGCCGCGGAGTGGATCTACACCGGTCGCGTGTTCTCGGCGGAGGAGGCGCGACAGGGCCGCCTCGTGAGCCGCGTGCTCTCGCCCGAGCAGCTGCTGCCGGTGGCCCGGGAGCTGGCCCTCGAGATCGCGCAGCACACCTCCGCGATCTCGGTGGCGCTGTCGCGCCAGCTCATGTGGCGGCTGCTCGGCGCCGACCACCCGATGGAGGCGCACCGGCTGGATTCCAAGTGCATGGACTGGACCGGCCGCTCCGCCGACGCCTACGAGGGCGTGACCGCTTTCCTGGAAAAGCGCCCCGCACGCTTCACGCTGCGTCCCAGCGCCGACATGCCGCCGTTCTATCCGTGGTGGCGCGAGCCGCCCTTCGAGCCCTGAGTCGCCCGCGCCGGTGACGGCCAGCCCGCTCGCCGGCACCGCGCTGCTGTGCCTCGTGGTGTTCGCGAGCACGGTGTGCGTGGGCGCCTTCGGCCCGCTGCTGCCCGAGATCGCTCGGGCGCAGGGGTTGCCCGACTGGGAGCTGGGCGTCCTGGCCGGCTCGTTCGGCCTCGCGCGCATGGCCGCCGACCTGCCGGTGGGCGCCCTCGCGACGCGCCGGCTCGCCGCCGTCCTCAGCCTCTCGCCCTTCACCTTGCTGGCCGGCATGCTGCTGCTGGCCACCGCGGGGCCGCTGCCGCTGCTGGTGCTGGGACGGCTCCTCACCGGGCTTGCGCACACGCTGGTCATGGTCGGGAGCCTCACCGCGGTGCTCCAGGGCCCACAAGATCGCCGCGCCTCGCTGCGGCTCAACCTGCTCGAGTTCTCCGGCATGCTGGGCGTGCTGGGCGGGCTCCTGCTCGTCGGCCTCTTGCCCGCGCACTGGCGCTGGAATCTGTCGCTGCTGGTGGCCGCCTCGCCGGTGCTCCTGGCGCTCGGTGCGGCGCTGGCGCTCGCGCGCCGGCTGCCGTCGCGGCTCCCTTCGGCGAGCGCCGCGCCGGTGGCGACGAGGCCCGAGCCGCGAAGGGCGGCCCCGAGCGGATCGCCGCCGATCGTGCGGCTCATGTTTGCGCTCGGCGTCACCATGGCGCTCGCCTGGTCGGCGGTGAGCCAGTTCGTCATTCCCCTGCGCGGCACCCGCGAGTTCGGGCTCGACCGGGCCGGGATCTCGGGCCTGCTGTCCCTGGCTCAGATCCTCGACGTGGCGGTGCTGCTGCCGGTCGGCTGGCTCGCCGATCGGGTGGGGCGACCACCCGTGCTGGTGGCGGTGGCGGCCGTGCTCGGCGTCGCGCTCTTCACGGTGGGGCTCGGCTCGCTGCCGCTGATGGTGCTGGGCTGCGCGCTCTTTGGTCTCGGGATGGCGGGGTGGATGCTGCCGCTCGGCGTGATCCGCGAGCACACCGACGTCGCGCGGCTCGGCTGGCGGACAGGCCTCTATCGCGTCGGCGTGGACGGGGCGATCTTCCTCGGCCCGCTCGTCTGCGGTCTGCTCGGCGAGGCGCACACGCCGATCTTCATCGTGCTGGTGGGAGTCGCGTCGCTGGCGATCGCGGCGCGACTGGCGCGGGGGTAGGGCAGGTGCACAGCTTGCCCGGCCGGGTATACTGCGGAGCGCGATGATCGATCGGTTGATGCGGGCGATGGCGGAATCGGCGGCGCGCGAGTATGGCACGGAGCGCGTCTCCGAGCTCGAGCACGCCTTGCAGTGCGCGGAGCTGGCCCGGGTCGCGGGCGCCGACGAGCAGCTCACGCTGGCCTGCCTGCTCCACGACGTCGGCCGCTACGCGGTGGATCAGGCCCTGGTGGCCGATCGGGTGGGCGGGGCGCCCGGACGCGGCCGCGGCCATCACGAGGTCGGCGCGGACCTCATCGCCCCGTTCGTGCCCGAGCGGGTGACCTGGCTGGTCCGGATGCACGCCGACGCCAAGCGCTATCTCTGCACCACCGAGCCCGGCTATCACGCGACACTCTCGCCGGCGTCGCAACACACCCTGACTCTGCAAGGTGGGCTCATGACGCCGGACGAGATCGCCCGCCACGCGGCGCATCCGTGGCTCGCCGATGCGCTGCGGCTGCGACGCTGGGACGACCAGGCCAAGTTGGTGGGGCAGGTGACCCGTTCGCTCGAGGCGTGGGAGCCGCTGCTCCGGGCCTACTTCGCGTGATCCACGACCCGCCGCTGTCTCCGCCGTTCGTCGAGCGGTTCGCGGCCCTGCCCGAGGTGAAGTTCAGCGGTCCCCGCTCGAGCTTCCACGGATGCTTCGGCTGCGGACCCCAGCACGAGATCGGCCTCCGGGTTCGCACCTTCAGCGCGGGAGAGGAGGTGCTGGCCCCGATCGTCGTGCCGCGCCGCTTCGAGGGGCCGCCCGGGGCGGCCCACGGCGGCATCGTGGCCGCGTACCTCGACGAGGTGCTCGCGGGAGCCGCGGTCAATCACTCCGGCAAGCTGTACGTGACCGGCGAGCTCCACGTGCGCTACGTGAAGGGCACCCCGATCGAGCGGCCGCTGCTGGGCCGTGGTCGGGCCGTGCGCGATTCAGGGAAGTACCTCGATCTGGAAGCGGTGATCGAGGACTGGGAGACCCACGACGTGGTGGCGCGAGCCACCGGGCGCTTCTTCCCGATCCCGGCCGCCGAGCGCGGCTAGCCGTCGCGCCGGAACTTCTGGAACGAGCGCATCACCCGGGGCGGGTTCAAGAACTGCCCGTAGCCGGTGTAGGACACCTCGCCCACGTAGACGTCGCCCCGCGAGTCGACCACGAGCCCGTGCGGGGCGATGAACTCGCCCGGCTTCTCGCTCGCGAACTGGCCGCCGAAGCGCGCCAGCCGCTGACCCCGGAGGTCGAGGACGCTGACCCGCGGCCCCAGATTCGGCGTCTTCTCGGTGACCGGCATGCCCGAGCCGAGCTCGCCCACGAAGAAGAGGCCGCCCGGCCGGTCGGCGAAGAGCCCGCAGGGGCGGTGGAGATTGTTCCACTGACCCTGGTAGCGGCCCTGGCCGTCGAAGATCTGCACGCGGTGGTTCTCGCGGTCGGCCACGTAGACCAGCCCGTCGCGATCGGTCACCAGGTTGTGGGGCAGGTTGAACTGGCCGGGATCGGTGCCGGGCTCGCCCCACGACATGACGTAGTTGCCGTCGGGCGCGTACTTGTGCACGCGCGAGTTGCCGTACCCGTCCGAGACGAACAGGTAGCCGCTCTTCGGGCAGATCGCCACGTGGGTCGGCCGATTGAACGGCTTGCCGCCCTGCAGCTCGGCCGGCTTGTCGGGGTCGCCGATGGTCAGCAGCAGCGTGCCCTCGGGCGTGAACTTCCGCACCGTGTGGTGGAGATCGTCGGTGAGCCAGACCATGTCGTCGGCGTCGATGGTGATGCCGTGGGCGCGGCGAATCACGCCCTCGCCCCACGAGCGCAGGAACTTGCCGTCGCGGTCGAAGACGATCACCGGGTGCTCGCCGCGGTTGAACACGAAGGCGCGATCGTGCGTGTCCACCGCCACGCCGGCGACTTCTCGATACGTCCACCCATCGGGCAACTGGCCCCAGCCCTCGATGACCGAGAACTTCATTTCGACTCCTCGACGGCCTGGGCCATGCGCTCGAAGCGCCGCTTGAGCGGGGTCAGGCCTTCCTCGTGGGTGATGACGTAGAGCCGGTTGGCGTAGATCGCGCGGAGCACCCGCTCCGCGACGTGGTCGGGGGAGAGATAGCGCCCGATCAGCTCGACCGCGCCGCCCTCGCGCGCGGCGGCCTCGTTGCGGAGCGTGGCGGGGCGGTTGCGCTCGCTCTGGCGGATCGCGGTGTGCACGCCCATCGGGCACAGGACGGAGACGCCGATGTCGTAGCCGCGCAGGTCCTTTTGCAGCGTCTCCGACAGGCCGACCACCGCGTACTTGGTGGTGTTGTAGACACCGAGCCCCTGCGAGGCGATCAGGCCGGCCATGGACGCGGTGTTGACCACGTGCCCCGGCTGCTTCTGGGCCACCATGCGCGGCACGAACGCCTCCACGCCGTGGATGACGCCCCAGAGGTTGACGCCCATCGCCCACTCCCAGTCCTTGTGGCTGACCGACTCGAGCCCGCCCCACAGGGCCACGCCCGCGTTGTTGCACACGACGTGGACGCCGCCGAATTCCGCGAAGGCGCGCGCGGCGAGGTTCTCGACGTCGGCCAGGCGGCTCACGTCGGTGCGCACCGCGAGGCCGCGACGGCCGGCTCGGCCCACGCCGGTCACCGTCTCGGCCATGCCGGCCTCGTCGAGATCGGCCACCACCACGTTCGCGCCCTCGCGGGCGAAGAGCAGAGCGAGCGCGCGTCCGATTCCACTGGCGCCGCCCGTGACCACCGCGGTCCGGTCCTTCAGGCTGGTGAGAGGCACGGCGCCGAGTGTCGCGCCCGCCATGCAGAGAGTCAAGTGTGTCCGCGGCAGCCCGGTGGTATCCTCTGTTCGCGATGGACTATCGATTGCCGACGACGGTCGTGCCTTCGCGCTACGACATCCGGCTCGAGCCCGATCTCGAGGCGGCCACGTTCGCGGGCGAGGAGACGATCGCGATCACCGTCGCCGAGTCGGTGAGCGAGATCGTGCTCAACGCGGCCGAGCTGACCATACAGAGCGCGAGCGTGCAGGTGACAGACGGCGCGGTCGTGCAGGGCAGCGCGGCGCTCGAGGCCGAGGACGAGCGGGTACGGCTGCTCTTCCCGTCCCCGATCCCGGCCGGCGAGCACCGCCTCACGATCGCGTTCACCGGGATCCTGAACGATCGGCTCCGCGGCTTCTACCGCAGCACGTACAAGGACGCGGCCGGCGCCTCGCACACCATCGCCGCGACCCAGTTCGAGGCCACCGACGCGCGGCGATGCTTCCCGTGCTGGGACGAGCCCGCGCTGAAGGCGGTCTTTGCGGCCACCCTCGTCATCCCTGAGGGCCTGGTGGCGGTATCGAACACCCGGGTCGCCAGCGAGACTCTGGTGGGGCCGGGCAAGAAAGCGGTCGCGTTCGCCGACACCATCCGGATGTCGACGTACCTC
>Ga0081455_10000837_pt1 | contig 39561 bp, 53 predicted proteins | sample TabmetS3T2R1_FD_70207 | JGI IMG/M metagenome (GOLD analysis project Ga0081455, IMG submission 70207) | Tabebuia heterophylla rhizosphere microbial communities from the University of Puerto Rico - S3T2R1 | ecosystem: Host-associated > Plants > Roots > Rhizosphere ... | reverse complement strand
TCATGGTTCACCTCCTCAAAAGCGAGACCGTGCCCGGCCGCAGCTCCGCACCCGGCACCTCGTCGCCGCTGTCGATGGCCCGTTTGATCGCCCGCTTATCACAGGCGATCGTCTGCTGAATCGTCTTAAACTCCGCCGGCACCCGCGCCTCGTCGGTGATCTCCACCGCCGGCGGGTTGTGGCGCAGGCTGAGCCGCGCGGTGTCGCCCTCGAGGTACTTCAGGTCCGCCGACTGCATGACCCGCACGGCGTACTGCTGCAGCCGCTCCTGCAGAGCGGTGAAGCGCCGGCGGCGCGCGCGCAGGCGCTCGATCTCGCGTTCGGCCAGCTCGGTCTGCGATTCGAGGTGCGCCAGGAAACGCGCGAAGTCATCGACCTTGCGGATCTGCGCCACCACCATGCGCTCGATCTCGGCTTCACAGGCGGCGCGCTCCTCGGGGGTCTGGCAGAGGTCCAGGGTATCGACCCATGCCTGCAGGTTCTCGTTGATCTCGTACAGAGTAAGATTCGCCATGACTTTGTCCGGGATTGAGTTAGTTGCGGGCTGCGGCCCCGACCGGTTCCGGCTCCGTATTGCTGTCGCGTTTCCCGTCGACTGCGATGTAGCGGGCGATGCCGGCCAAGGTAAGATCCAGCCGGGCGCGGGCGATGCGCCGCAGCAGGGTAGGAAAGGAGCAGTCCGCCATAGCCTCGGCATCAGCCACACGCTGCATTTCGCCGTTCCAGTAGGCGATGGCGTCGGACGGCAGAGTCGGCCCGCCGCACAAGCGCTGGTATTTCGAACTCTTATAGGGGGATTTTCTCTTCGACATACTCATAAATCCTGCCTTCGCAAAAAACACACCAATCCTGCCTGATAAGGAATGGGTCACTGATTGGTCCCGGATTAGCCTGCGGTGTTACGCGCGGATGGCTGCGTCACCGTCCGTATTGCGGGATGATTTCGTCTCGCTTACGTTACAGAATTCTATGCCGCAGCCGAATACGTGTCAACATGTAAAGCTACCTTAAGTATTCCATAACCAACGTAATTGCAACGTTACTACAGCGTAATCAGGCGAAGGAGTTGGCATCTCCCGCTCTAACTGACACATACTCTAGTATTTGCCGTTTTGCATAAAAAGATACACCCACGAGTAACGAAATCATACATTTTTTAAAAAACAATTTCGCCATTTTGTGTTCGGATTGATCAGGTTTTTTCTGGATTTGGGCGCAAGCCACCATTCGAATTTACTGAAAGATAGTCTGGTAATGATTTTTTAAATACTTTCGTCTCCCAGATAAGGGTGGACAGCGGCAGGTGCAGCAGGTCCGCCAGGTGCAGCAGCGTGCTCAGGCGCGGATCATGCCGGCCGTGTTCCATCTCGCTGATGTGGCCGCGGCTGATGCCCTGGCTGGCCAGCGCTTCCTGCGAGTATCCGGCGCGCAGCCGCAGCGTCCGCAGCGCCATGCCAAACGCGCGGCGGATCACCAGGCGGTCGTTTCCGCCCGTACCGGCATGAGCTCGATCAGGGATCTCCCCAGAATGACATATATCAAGGGGTACTATCTCATGGGAGTGTATACCCAGTGGTGGTACTACTCCACGGTCTGTAACACTTAAGTCGGATATGCGCCCCTCGGTGGGACGGGAGCAATTGCGGCGGGCCTTTGCCGACACGGTGCGGATTCTGCGCACCCGCATCGGACTGTCGCAGGAAAAGCTGGCGTTGCTGAGCGGGGTGGACCGGGGGTATATGGGTGGCCTCGAGCGTGAAAAGCACACCCCGACGCTGGAGAGCATTTACCGGCTGCTGCCGGCGCTCGGGGTCAGCTTCGTGGAGTTCGCCACCGAATTCGAGCGGGTCCTGTCCTCCCGGCGGCGGCCGAAGCCCTGACTCCAATCTAGCGTTCAGGCGGAGCGCGGCGGGGTTTGCGGGCGGGTTTTTTCCTGGGCTTCGGCGGCTTCATCAGCTCGGACAGGTTCTGCGGAGCGGCGGGCTTCGGCGCTTGCGCGATCTGCTTCTGCTGCATAAGCTCCACGATGCGCGGCACCGATTCGCTGGGCGCACGTTTCTCGGCCTTGTCGAGCAGGCCCTTGGCGATCAGATCGTGCATCACGTTTTCCCAACCCGGGGGAGATCCTGCCTTCATCGCCTCGGCCGTTACCCAGCCCTCTTTGACCTTCGCCACGTCGGCGGGGTCCATACCGAAGGCGGTCAACGCGTCGCTGAAGCGCTGTGCTTTTGCCTCGATGTTGCGCAGCTTGATTTCCTGGCCGCGCAACTTGGCACTCTTCAACTCGCCGGTTTCGGTGTACATGGAGCGTCCCGGCTGCTCGACCTTCGGCAGTTCGCCGGCCATCAGATCCGAGAGGTTCTGCGCGGCCGCAGGAGCAGATACCGGGGGCGCAGCGGGTGGTGCTTCGGCCTGAGGACGTTGCCGCGCCTCGAAGTCTGCCTTCACCTGTGCCGGCGCTTCGCCCTGCTGTACCGGGATGGTCTTCGCCGCCTTCGCCTGCTCGAACGCGGCCTGCGCTTCGGCGGGCGTCTGTTGGGCTAAGCTCGCACGCTTGGCCGCGATCTCCTCCGCAAGTTGTTCCGCGGCGGTCTTCCCTCGCGGGGCGGCCGGCTCGACAGGCGTGGGACGGGCAACCGGAGCAGCCGGCCGCGGGGCCGGTGCTTCGGTCGTCCCTGCCGCGGCTCGTTCCATGGCGTCCCGGATATTGCGCACACGCTCCTGATCGGCGGCGGAAAGTTTGGCGAAAGGCTTGCCTTCCCCCTGGGCGATCTCATCGAGTGTCGGAACCGGCGCCCGGGCAGCGGCCGGACGCGATTCAGTGGCCGGTGCCGCCGTCGGTTCCGGTTGCGCCGGGGCGGCGGGCTTCTGCGGCTTGCCTGTCCGTAACTCCTGGACCAGGTCGGGATGCTCGGCCACGAACTGGCGCGCGATGGCGATCGATTCCGGATCCGCGGCCAGCGGATCCTCGATGCCCAGGTGGCGCAGCATCAGCGCTTCGTCCTGGGTCAGCGACGGCCCGCGGGTTTCGGCAGATCCGGTTTCCGGAACTGCCGTCGTAGCGCGGCGGGTTTCGCGCGTATGCAGCGTCAGGTTGCGGTCGCGCGCGGCCTGCTCGATCAGGACGCGCTTGTCGGGATTGGTCTCGACGGCGTAGGTTTTCTGCAGGGCCGGCTGCGAGTAATCGCGGTAGGGATTCTGCTCCGGGGTGGTGCCGGGTTCCTGCACCAGTCCCCGATCGACCATCTGCTGCCGGAGAGCGGTGCGCTTCGCCGGATCGCGTTCCACCGAGTAGAGGTGTAGGAGCGCCTCGTCGGTAGGCGCGCCCGCAGGAGTCACCGGCTCGGTGGGAGCAGTCTCGGCAACTGGGGCCGCGGCCTGCGGTTCGGCTGCCGCAGTTCCTGCCGCTCTGGATTCCTGGAAGGCGTCCTTGGCCTTCTTGGCACGGGCCGCCAGGTCGAGAACGTGTTTCGCGCGCGGCGAGAATACTCCCACGGCTTCACGGACCGCAGGATCCAAGTTGCCCACGACATCGAGAGCAGATCCAGCGGCTTTACCGGCGACTTTGACAGGTGCTTTTACGACGGCAGCGGCAGCTTTTGGCACCTGCTCGACAACTTCAGGGATTTTCGCTACGGTCTCCGCCACGGCGGCACGCGACTCCGGTGCTGTAGCTACCGCCCCGCCGAGCGTGCCCGTGGCATGCGCGAACGCGCCCAGCACGTCGCCTTTATCCAGGTACTCCTTCATCTTGGCGCCGGCCGCGCCCAGGAACGGAATCGCGAACCAAAGATGATCGGCGGCCGTGTTGATGTCGCCCTTCGCCAGTGCCGTGCCGCTGTCGATGAGCTCCTGGCGCACCCGCGCGGGTTCGTCGCGGACCATGCCGGCGAATCCGCCAACCGCGCCCTTGAAGCGCTCTTCCGCTGCTGCACCGGAGCCTATCGGTGTCGCAAAGGGATCCTTTTGCGACAAGCGCGCCATGAGGGCTTCGCCGCCGCCACCGATGAGATCAGTGAAGAACTTTAGACCGCTCGATTCCGCGACAATATTCCCCGCCCGCAGCGCCTCCTGGCCGGCCGTAGGCGCGGGTGGAGTCGGCGGCGCCGGTTCGAAGCTGGTGAGGGTGAACGAGGGTGCCTCGGGTTTGAGCGGCGCTGCCGGTGCCGGCGCAGGCTTGGGCCTGTCCTGGATGATCTGCGCGATCACCTGCGGCGTGACTTCGATGTTCTCGCCCCCCGCAATCCGCGAAATCAGATCATCGACGGACCCGCTGCCCGTGGGTGCCGCGGAAGTCGGCGCAGGTGCCGGAGTGCTCCGTGGTGTCTTACTCGGGATCTTCCCCGCATCGTACGGTCCCGATTCCGCCCAGGTGATGGTGGCGTTCGGCCCGTACTTGCGCAGCATGTGCAGCGCGTTCTGATCCTGTACCTCCTCGGGTGCCTGGGCTGCCGTCGCGTAATACGGCGCGCCGGTTTCGTGGCTCGCCATGCGCCAGGTTGAGTTGATGAACTGATACGCGCCGGAGGCAGTCGAATCGCGATTCTTCGCCGCGTAATTGTTGCTCGATTCGCGGCGCTTGATCTCCTCCAGCATCCGCGCTTCTTCCGGCGTAGCCGCGGGCGGTGTCCGCCCCCCGAAGGGGGACGGTTTCGCATCCGGCGACGGCGTGAAGTCTACCAGCGAAAGCCCGGCCATGTTATTTCACCGGCGTAATGTTGCCATTGGCATCCACCTGCCATTTCGACTCGGCCCCGCTGGCATCCTTGAAGGTGTAAGTGCCCGCGCCTTTGTTCTGCTGCTGAATCGCAGTGCGGACCTCAGCCGGAACGCCGCCTCCTCCACCGCGGCCGATGTCGTACAGATCGGCATAGTTGGTCAGGGAATCGGTGCCGGTCCCCGGCCGGCCCGTGATCCGGTCGATGCGCCTGCCGTAGTCTTCGTAGATCTTGCCGATCTGGTCGCGCGACACGTTCATGCGGTTACCGACGATGTCCAGGAATTCCTGCTTCATCTTGTCCGGCAGGAATCCGCCCTCCGGCTTGAGATAGCCGTTGAACCGGGCGAGAGCGCCAGAGAAGATATTCCCCGACCTGGCCGCAGACTGGTATTCGGATTCGCGCACCACGCTGCTCGGATCCAGCGCCTTCATGAAGTCGTAGATGATCGCCACGTCGCCGGGTCCGCCGAGTTTTTTGTCCAGCAGGGACTTCATGGATCCGTACTTAGTGACCTGCGAGTTGAACTCTTTCACCAGGGGATGGTTGTCGTACTGTCTGGAAATGCGGTCGGCGAAGGCGGCCTGCGCCGGGGTCATGTCCCCGAACGCAGCGTTTTTCTTCTGCTCCTCTTTGAAGCGCCCGGCACTGAGCAGTTCCTCGATCGAGGCGTGACGCTTGGTTTCCGCCGCGGTGACCGCCTGGGACGCCGTCAGTCCGGCGTTCAAGTATTCAGCGGGCGTGGTCGCACTGGCGAAGTGGGCGGCGCGATCCGCCCCCATCTTATCCTTGGCCGCCTGCACGGCGGTGGGCTGCCCGCCCTGCGCCACCGTCCTGGCGTCCTCCTGGGCAGCCTGCGCCAGCGTCATCGCGTCCTGCGCGATCTGATCCCGGGTCTGGGCGAGTTCCGCACTGCCCGCTTCGGCTGTCGCTTTCCTCTGTTGAGACGGGAACAGCGCCCTCTTCTGGTCGAATTCGATCTGCGCGCGTTTGTCCGCGATATCCGCTCGCGTCTGGGTCAATGACTGATCAGCGGTCAGCGCTTTCTGTATGAAGGACTTGAATGTCGGATCATTCCAGGGCTTGGCCAGATAATAATCGCGTTGCGCAGACGTCAGGCGGCCTTCGCTGAACGCCGTGGCAATCGCGCTGTTTTTCGTCGGCTCATCCACGATGCCCTGCGCCAGCGAGGACAACCGGTTGTTGTTGTCCTGCATGGCCTTGGCCTTGGCATCCTCTGCCTTCAGAATGGCGTCCATGGCCTTGGTGTGCTGCTCGATGAACTGCGGCCCGTGCAGCGGAAAACGGGTGGCAATCTCCCCGTAATTGAAGGTGGGGCCGAGTCCGGCTAACCTGGGAACCGGCTGGACGCCGAGCGCTCCCACCTGCGGAGCCGCCGCGGGAGCACGGGTTGCCGGCGCAACCACCGGGGCAGATACCGGAGATTGTGCGGGAAGGGTTCCGGTCGCAGGGTCGTAACCGATGAGCGGACTGCCTGTCTGGTCTTGGGACTGCTGCGCGGGTGCGAACTGGGTAGTGCCGGTCGGCGTTCCGGGCTGTTGCGGCGACGTCGGCATGGTTTGCGGCTGCTGCGACCTGGTGATCTCGTTGCGCAGATAATTCGCAAAATCCAGCTTCTCCCGCACCCCCTGCTGCAGTTGCTCGAGATTTAGCCGCCCCGTCTGTAACTGGATATCGCCGAGCTGCCCCTGCCGCATCAGATTCTGCAGTGTCAGAACTTTGCCAAAGCGCTCGAGCGGCGTCTGGATCTCGGGCCGCTGATACTGCGGCTGGCGCAGGCTCAGAATGATATTCGGATCGATGCCACCCATACCCTTACCCGGCGATGGTCGCCGACACCCAGAACAACAGTCCGGCCGCGGTGAAATTAACCCGTGGGGTATTCGGCGGACACTGTACGTTGAATACCGCCAGGGTGAACATCACCACGGCGAGAATCAGCAAAATCAGACGTAGCGTGATCATGGCTTGCTCCTTACATCTGAATGACTGCGGGATTTTTGAAGATATCCTTCAGTTGATTCAGCGTGTTCTGATCCTGGTAGTAACGGAAGATGTCGCCCGCCGCACCGGCCACGCCACCCAACCCGGCAGACAGCGCGTTCGCTCCGCCGACGATTCCCGCCGCCTGCGCATTGCCCGCGCCGGTCATCAGGTTAGAGATGCTGCGGCCCGCTTCCATTGCGTTCCGCGCCTGCTCTTCGGTGGCGCCCACCAGCGTGGTTCCCGCCCATTGCGCCGGGGAGATCATGAACTGGCCGATATTCTGCGCTCCGGTCAGATTCTGGTTGGTCAACAGCTGGCCCGCGCCGCTGGCCGCCTGATAGCCGGTGCCGAGCAGTGTATTCAGCCGGTCGAAGCGCTCCCGCTGCTGCTGGGTGAGCCGGCTGAACGCATTCTGCGCCTCCGCCGAAGCCAGATTCTGGTTCAGATTCGACAGGGCCTGCAAGGTCCCGCCGCCCAGCGCACCGCCTTTGGCCGCCGCCGAGGACTGCAGCGCCTTGCTCGCCTGGTCCATGCGGAACTGGTAGCCCGGATCGAGGTTCTGGATGTCCTGGAAATTAAACGTGCGGTTGAGCTCGCCGCCGGGCGCCATCAGCGTTTTCAGGGTGCTGAGCGTATCCGTGCCCAGCCCGATATAAGGCGTCAGCAGGCCGTTTTCGCCGATCAGGTCGGCGCGGTTTTGGGCCAGCGCGTCGCGGATCGTCTGCTGCGCCTCGCCGGATTTGCCCAGCACCAGATCCGCCGCGGTCTGTGCGGTGGTCCCGATCGGGGGGTTATACTGCTCGAGCAGACTCTGGATATATTGCCGCGCCTGGTTGGCGGCTTCGATCTGGGCTTTGCTGGCGCCACTGGCGGCGCCGCGATTGATCAGCGCTCCTCCGACCGAGCTTCCCGCGCCGAGCAGCGCCGAGCCGAGCAGCGCGGCGGTGGTTCCGATCATATCTGCAACTCCTTCACATAATGAACCTCAGCGGGCACATAGCCGAGATGCGTGTACACCCGGGCCAGTTTTCCGGGCATGGAATCGAGCAGATGCACCATGCGCATTTGCGTGCACCCGCGTTCCCGCGCCCAGGCCTCGAAGGCACGATACAGTTTCATACCCTGGCCGCGTACTCCGTCGGCGACGTACCAGAAAAATTCCGTAGCGATGAGTTCTCCGTTGTTCAAATCCGGATACACCACCCCGCCCAGAACCCCGGCGATCTGTGCGGAATCATCGATCAGCAAAAAAATCCGGCCCGTGCCTTGTCTCAGCAGTTCCGTCCAGCAGCTGGTAAAACGGGTCAAATCAAAATGGCGCAGGAACTGCGAGCGTGAGTAGAACTCGACAGCCAGCGGATATAGGCGCTCGAGATCGCCGGCCATGGCGGCGCGCAGGGTCATGCGCTTACCCAGAGCGCGCTGATCGACGTATGGGTGGGTCCCACGTAGCTGGCGCCGGTCCCGCCGGTTTTACTGGCCTCAAGAGAGATCGTGCTGTTCGCCGCCAGAGCGGTGAACAGCCACTGTTGACTGACCGTGACTTCCAGCGATTGGCCGGACGCGATGACCGGCGTACGTACTACCGCCTGGCTGCCGCTTCCCGGCATCGACCCCAGCAGATAGTTCGTTCCATCGCCCGGCAGGCAACTGAAATAAAATACCCCGTGAATCAGATAGATACCCGCGCGCGGCAGGGTGAGCACGGTGCCCGGGACGGTCTGCGCCGCCGTGGTCAGCGTCATCTGAGCCGAGGCATAGGCGACCTGAACGTCATTGCCGGCGGCGGCTAGGGCGGTGACTTCCACCCAGGCGGTTTGTGACCAGATGAAGTGACGCTGTTGGTCGGTGGCGCGGAACTCGAAACCGCCATCGTTCACCCCCAGATCCACAGGCCGCTGATCGGGCGCCAGCGTTCCGTACATCGTCCCCGCCAGATAATGCCAGGCGCCGGCCTGCATCTGGTAGATTACGTTCGAACGGTCGGTTTCGATATAGAGTTGGCTGTCCATCACCTGGGCCGCCGGCTGACGATCGGCATGCAAACCATAGCGGGCGGCAGTGACATCGAGCCATTGGGTCTGCGTCCACATGTGCTCACGCGCCTGGTCGGTGCCGCGGAACCAGAAACCGCCATCGTTTACCCCCAGATCCGTCGGCCGCTCGTCGGGCACGAAGGTGCCCCACATCGTGCCGGCCAGATAATGCCAGGCGCCGTTGCTGTTCTGGTAGAGCATATTGCGATCGGTTTCCACATAGAACGCCCCGTCCGGCATCTTCCCCGGAGACGGCCGGTCGGCGTGCGTGCCATACGTGATCAGGCCGCTGAGCCGGGCGCCGGTTTTCTGCCAGTACAGATACCAGGATTTCTCGGTGCGCGGCGGGTTGTCGGTGCGCCCCGACAAGGCGATGCTCTCGATATCTTCGAGCGCGGTGCGAATCGGCGGAATCGGGATCGCTTCTTCGGTCATCACGCAAATCCCTGCGTAGCTTCGAGAAAGGTATCGATCAGGGCGACTTTGGTATGCGCGTTTACCCCGACCCGGTAGACGCGATCGCGCGATTTGCCCAGCCGGCGGAACACCCCGCGTTTCAGGTAGTCGCCACTCCCCGCCATGGCCATCAGCCGGCCCAGCTGAGCCGTCGTCCACGTGTGGCCGTGGTCGTCGCTCCAGTCCAGGCCGAGAATCGGAATCGGATCGCCCGCATTCAAGGCGCCCATTTCGACCAGAACCTCGAGCCGATGATCGTAGTGATACTGGTTTTCATTGATCAGGTGAGGGAAAGCCCGCTGGCACTGCATCGCGAGCCCATCATCATCGTATAAATTCGACGACATTTCATATAAATTCCCGGTCTCGTAATTCCCGACAATATGTTTTCCGCCGTCACCCCATTCCGGAATAAAGACGTGATACCAGGCCTGATAACGCAGGAAATTCGTGCCCGACTGGTTCCAGCGGCCGCGCTCATGCCACAGTTGCGTATTGAAGTCGTACACCCACGTCTTCTCCTGCTCCCAAAAATTAATTACCCAGTGCAGGTGCCCCGCATTCACATAGGAATAACTGACCGCATCGCGTACGCTGAAGTCGGGCGCATTCCAGGCCCACTCCTGCGCATGGGTTGAGATGCGCACCGGCTGCAGTCCTTGGGACATATAGGCGCGTGTCTGCCCATCTGCCCCGCCGCCCAGCCAGCAGAAGCTCGGCCCCACCGAACACGGGGCGTAAATCGCTACGCTGCCGTCCTGGATGAAAGCCCCCGGGATGCGCTGGAACGGGAATTCCGCAGCGCCCGTGTTCTGCCAGATCTCCGTCGATTCGGTGCCGAACAGAATCAACTCCTCGTGATCGCACAACACCGAATTGATGTAGTCCGCGCGGCCTTCCTTGACACCGAACATGAGCTCGTCCCACCAGGTGAAATCGTTCAGCGCCGAAATATTGAACTGCCGGCCCCGGTCCGGCATGCCTCCCGGCACGCGATTCACTACCCCGTAGCCGTCGATAAAGCCACCCGTCACCGCATCCAATGGATCCCCGGCGGCGATCGACCAGGGGACATTCTGCTCGTCAGGCGGCGTCGGATTCAACAGCAGCGTGTCGGCGTTGACCACGCCCGCGACCTGATACTGCCGCCCATTAACGTACATCCCCATGCCCGTCCAGGCACCGGCAAAGGCGGGTCCGGTGAGACGCTGCAGGCTGGCATTGGCGCTTACCGTATTGCCGGTGCCAGAGAGCACCATCAGGATAGGCACTGGCCCGGCGCCGTTGTCGCAGTAGGCGCGGTTGCCAGAGATGATCAAAAGCTGATGGCCGTTGCTGAAGATCTGCGCCGGATCGGGATCCGGATTCCCCCAGGCGACCGTACCGCGATCGTTGAACGTGCCATTCTGGAATACCTCGGTAAAGTTGGCCCCGTTGACCGCGAACAGGCGGCCGCCGCCGGCCCACAGGCATCGGATGGTGGGCTGCGACAGGGTGGTAAACAGCTTGAGCCCGGGGCGTCCGTATAACGCCAGCTTCACCGGTTCGTTGGGCACCTCGATGACTTCTGGCACGAGGTTCATGCACTGCTGCGCCGCGGCGTTGACGCTTCCGGAAACGTAAGAAGGACCGGCGAGAGAGATTTTCATGGCAGAATGGAATCGACCCGCTCCACCAGGCGGTAGAGGAGAAACACCGTGCAAAACGGGAAAAAAGACAGGCTGGACCGCATCGAAGCGTTAGCTGCGGAAAACACCAGAGGATTAGCGGATCTCAGGAAGTTGGTCGAAGCCAACACCACCGATTGGCGCAAAGCTGAGGCATCCCTGGCGCACACCAGAGAACTGCTCAATATGGCAGCAGCGCAGACGGTAGAAAATAAACGCGAGTTAGCGCAATTTTCTAAAGAATTCCGGGTGGATCTCGCCAAAAGCCGCAAGGAACACGACCGCGAAATGAAACAAATCCGCGCTCTGTTCAAAGATATGATCCGCCGCATCGCAGTTTGATCTCTTGCATAGCCGCTTCTCTCGGCTGGCGAGGGCGTTCGGCTGGTAACCGATAGGGGCGGAACGCAGACCGCCCCAGCTCTGCTACCGGTGCCCGCCGCTATATACGTCCCAATCCCCGCACTCGCAACCTAAGCCCAGGGGCGCGATCGGCTGTGGCGCATTGATGCTCATCACCCGCATCAGCGATTCCCGCGCCTGCTGCCGCACGTCGGCATCGATTTGCCGCTGGAAATGCGGCGCCAGCCGGCAGGCCAGATTCAGCACCAGAGCGTCGTCGTAGCCCATCGGCACGGCCAGCGCATCATCGAGCGATTGCGCCCGCGGAATCAGATGCCACGCCCACAATTGCAGCATCATTCCCGCCTGCGGCTGCCCGTAGAACAGAATCTGACCGATGGGCCAGCCGCGGTCGTAATACAGCATGTCGGGCAGATTAGTATTGAGAGTTTCGGTATCGCGCATCGCCCAGATCTCGGGCGTCGCCGCCAGCACCGGATAGCGCGCGTTCTGGGAGATCAACACCGCGCCAGAGATCACATGCGGCCGGCGGTCCGTATGCAGATCGACCTCGATGATCCCGGCCGGATCACAGCCGATGGTATAAGCCGGCTTGCTTTCGGTGATCGGAATTTCGAGCGTATCGAGCGCCCAGATGGCCAGCCGGTCGCAGTTGAGCGAGCTGATCAGGCGGTTTAATTCGTCGATGGCATCCTGAAACTGCGCCGGCGACGGCGTTCGCCCCGTACCGATGGTGATCCCGGCCTTGCGCAGCGCGGGATACAGAATGCCGTTGCCCACCTGCAGCACCGGACATCCCGCCCCAGCTCCGCCGTCGCCGCCAAACAATGCCTGATTGAAGAGAATCGCATTAAAGAGAGGCATCGACTTCACCCCATGTTACGGTCCGATATACACCCTGGTTCCGTCCGACCACCAGGTTACTGGCCGGTTTGGCACCGTGGTGATGGTATTGGCGATGGTGGCGCCGGCCGTAAACGTGACCGCGCCGTCGGGCGTCACCAAGCTTCCGCCGGCTCCCGCCCAGAGGGCATTCACCGCCGCGACATTCACTGTTCCGGTGAGGGCGAACTGCCGGTTCAGCGGAAAACTGACGATAGCGGCGGAGGCCACCGACCCGATCACATTATCAATCCCCAGATTGTCGCGTAAGATAAAGCCCGCCGGATTGCCCTGTAACAGCAAGGGAGCCGTCTCATTATTGGTAAAGTCGTTACCCGTGACCACTCCATTCGAAGTTCCGGCCGCTACGGTCAGCCCATACTTGGAATGATCCGCTGCACCCCCTCCGCTTAAATTGCCGCTCCGGTTGTTACACACCATGTAATTCACCGTATTCGGTCCTAAAGAGATGCTGGCTTCGTTTGCCACGTTCGCCATGTTGCAGCCATAGAGCAGATTGTTCAACAATTGCAAACCGGTTAAGGCGCCGGCGTTTTTGAATCCCGCCAGCCGGCACACGCCGAGAACATTATTGGTGATCTGAAGATTGGTAACGGAGCAGCCGGCTGCCAGGAAGATTGCCTCGTTTGAGGGCACCGCCGGATAGATATCGCTGCGGACAGCGATCCAGTTGTTGTCGATCACGATGTTGGCCATTGCCGTCGCGCTGCCGGCAAAGGCGATGGCATGGTTGGCGAAGGAATCGAAAATCGAGTCATTGATGTTAATCACAGCGATCCCTTGGTTTGTATTCGCATTAAACCAGATCGCATTTTGCACCTGGATGATATTTACGCTCTCGATCTTTACTCCATCGGCCGCCTCGATGAGAATGCCGTACCTGGTCAGATTGGCGCTGGACATCGCGGCCCCGCCGATAAACCCTCCGTGAATGTGAATGTCGCTGGGATTCTTATTGCCCGTGGAGTCATGAATATAGATTCCGCTATCTGACGGCAGAGCGGCAGCAAACGCTCCGGTGTTGGATAGAAAGGCGTTGCGGATAGTCACCGACCCGCAACCGTCGATGTCAATGCCTCGAAAGCCGGTGTAAATACTGATATCTTCCAGAACGATGTGACCGGCAGTGTTGCCTTTGACATGAATGGCGGCGCCGCCGGTGTTGATGGGACTGCCGAAGCCGCCTTCGTTTAAAATCCAAATATTTGACATACGCAGCGACCCTTGCGCGGCGGTCGTTGCCTCGAATAAAAACAAATCGCCGTTCGGATACGCGGCATCACGAATCAGGGCAGGGACACCTTCGGTGTTGCCGATCAGGGTAAAGCCAGGAAACCAATCGCGAATCGGGAAGGTAATTTTGGCGTAAAGGTACGACGTGGCCGTGGGCATTACAATCGCCCGCACGACACTGGGGCCGAGAGCGATCGAGTGATAAAGCGCTTCCTGAATGCCCGCCGTGGCGCTCTGAATGGTCCAGGCGCCAGTGTGCGCATTGGCGCAGGTCACGAAGATCTGGCCCGTGGGCGCGCCGGCGACGGCATTGCCACCGGTGATCTTGACGGCTTCGGCCGCTCCGGCGCCGCCCGAGATCCATAACCAGTGTTCGGTATTGGTGCCGTTCACGCCATCGGGTACGGGCGTAAGGGTAATCGAATTCGTGCCCACGGTGAGCGCGCCGCCGGGCGCCTGTGCGGGAAAGTTAGTGGAATCTGCCGGGATGATCTCCTTGCCCGGGATCTTCGACAGGTTCGGTCCCAAGGCCGATTCGATGGCCTGAATCTCGGAAACCAGCGCATTGTGGTGATAGGCGTCGATCAGCCCCGAAACCGTAGCGCCGCTCAGATGAACCGCCGGAATCGTACCATCGAATCCGCGGGCGATGGGCACGCTGGTCCCGGTGGGCGCCGCGGTCACGCGCACGATCTCGTCGCCGATCGAAAGCAGCATATCGGCCACGATACCGGCTGCGCTGGCCACCGTCATGCTGATCGCGATGTCGGAAAGCGTAGCTGCGAGCATGGTTTGCAGCCGGTCTACCGCAATCGCCAGTTGCGCATCGGTGGCAATCGCTCCGGGATAAGACGGCGTAGGTTTGCCGAGTGAGCGCGGCGCCAGCCGGGCCGCAGCAGCTCCAAAGCCAGCGGCTCCGAACGCCTTCCTCATACGGCCCTCTCGACCGCCGCCGGTGGCGGCGTACCCCCCTGCGAGCGAACGTGATTGATGCTATTCATTTGCACGATGGACGCCTTGTAATTTTGCGCCTGCGATAGTAGCGTGGGATCCACCTGCGAGCGCGGATATTCCGGCAGAATCGCAATCGCGAAGTTATAGCGCAGCGCCATCTCATAACCGGGCGGCAGGTTGATCACCTCAGTGAGGGCGGCGAAAGGTACGATCTGCGCATAGACCCATAAATTCAATGAGCCGCCGGCTCGCGGGGTGGGCCAGATGCGAACGGTGGAGTCGGGGTACAGGTAGTCGCAGAACAGCTTCTTGGCCATGATGGCCTGCATGGCGGTCTCCGGTATGGCCGCCCATCCGCTAGAGTCCACGATCTCAAGCGGCCAATCGACGCCGCCGGCGGCTACGGAAGCCGCTTCGATCCGGACCGGCCAGGCCTGGAGCGGATAGGAATATTGATTGACGCCGATTTGCAGGCCGATCACTACGAGCTGCCGCCCCGCCAGGGAGAGCCCCTCGGTATTCCACGATGCGATCAATTGGTTGAGCGAAACGAAGGCGTCGTTGAGCTCGGCGGTTTCGAGAGTCTCGCCGGCGGCGATGGCGCCGATCAGACGGAACGAGGAGTGAATCAGTTCGCTGACGGTGGGCATTAAGCAATCCTCCAGGTGGTTTCGCCGTAGGCGTCCTGCGTTGCGCCCTGGGCGATAATCGAGACCGCAGCACCTTCCGCGTTCCCGATATGCCAGCCGCCGTCCTGAGTGCCCTTGTTGGAACCGCCCCAGGAAGCCTGACCATTGAGCGGCGCAAATCCCGCAGGCAAGGTTGCGAACTGACTGTTACCGACGTTCGCACCAGCTCGATTTATTTTGTAATATAGCCGCGCCACCGTGCCACCGACTTCGGTGCGCACCCAGCAATACCCGCTTACGCCCCCGACCAGCGCGCACGCCGTCCACGCTCCCGTGCCGTAACGCAGATCACCCAGGGCCGTATCCAGGATGTCGCGCGCGCCCGTGCCGTCGTTATTCTCGATCTGCGGCTGCTGCCCGCCGCTTGATTCGCGGATGACTACGCCCCCGCCATTGCGCTTATAGAACCGCCCGCCGCCGACAAGAGTTAAACCGCCACCATCTACCAGACTGTTGAACTCGTTGGTATACATCTGACCGTTGATCGTGCGCAGATCCGAGCCAGCCAGCTCCAGATTGATCTGGTAAGCGGAGTTATAGCGGCGTGTCCAAAATTCCAGGACCGTGGCTACGCCATCCCATCGCGCCTGGAATTTCGGCAAAGAGTTGCCGCCGCCGATTTGCACGGAAGGCGCGATCAGCCCTCCGGTCATGGCGTCGCCGGTGATGTTCACATAGAGGCCATCCGCCGTGTTCTGGTCCAGCTTATTGGCATACAGGTCGTTGAGCGCTTCCTGCACAGTGTCGATCGGCGGCAGCGACGGATTCAGCGGTATCTGCGTGGCGTCGAACGGGGGCCGTGTATCCACGTAATTTTTGGTGGCCGCATGCAGGGGCGCGATCGGGTCAGCGCTCAGCGTCAGCCTGCCCGTCATCGTGTCGCCCGCGAGGGCGACTTTGGTGTCCTGTAAGCCCTGGATCCCTTCCTGCACGTTGGTCCAGGGCGGAATCGCGGGATTGAGCGGAATCTGGTCCGCCGTGCCGCCCGCGGTCTGCGTGTCCACGTAGTCTTTCGTCGCCGCGTGCAAGGGCAGCGTGGGATCACCGGGAAGCGTGAGCGGGCCGGTCATCGTATCGCCTGCTTTGGCGACCTTCGCGTCTACTTCGGTTTCCGCCTGTTCGAGCGCATCCTGCACGTTGTTGGCGCCGAAGACCGCCGGAATACAGGCCACTTGCGAGGCGACCGTCGCCGCGCCCCCGGCCGCCACTTTGTTCCAGTTGACGCCATCAGAGAGCAGCCAGTCGCCGGGGGCCAATACGATGCCGGCGGCGGGGCCGGAGGGAATCGTGCCGCCCACGGTACAGATGACGAATTCGTTGAGGTGCACGTTGGCGGGCGGCAGCGGGCCGTCGGGAATGCCGCTCGATACGGTGAAATCGCAGGTGCCGGTAGCAGCGTCGATCGTGCCGATAAACAGCAGCGTGCCCGCCACCAGACGATCGACATACTGTTTCGTCGCGGCGTGCAGGTTCGCCGTGGGATCGTCGCTGAGCGTGAGCCGCCCGGTCATCGTGTCGCCCGCAATCTCTACATAGCGGTCCAGATCGGTCTGCTCCACGGCCGGCGACCAGGCGTTGTTTTTGCGCCCGTAGAGCACGTTGTTGGCGGGCGCGTCGGGAATGCCGCCACCCACCGCGCTGTCCACGTACTGTTTCGTGGCCGCGTGCAAGGGCTGGGTGGGAGCGCCTGGCAGAGTCAGCGGCCCCGTCATCGTATCGCCCACGATCTCTACGTAGTTGGTGAGATCGCTCTGGCTGGCCGCCAGGCCCCAGGCCGCGTTGATGCGTCCGTACAGATTGCCGTCGATGGGTGCATCGGTGATCGGGGTGATGCGCGAATCGACGTACTGCCGGGTGGCGGCGTGCATGGCCTGCGTCGGATCGCCAGCCAGCGTCAGAAAGCCGGTCATAACGTCGCCCGCGACATCCACCTTGCCGTCCAGATCCGTGGATGTGGCTACGCGCTGCCACGATGCATTGTTGCGGCCATACGTGGTGCCGTCGATGGGCGCCTCGGGAATCCCGCCCGGTACCACGCGCGAATCGACATACTGCTTGGTCGCGGCTTCCAGCGGCTGCGCCGGATCAGCCGGCAGCACCAGCGGGCCGGTCATGGTGTCGCCCGCAATCTCCACATAGGCGGTCAGGTCGCCGACGTCCGGCACCGCCACCCACGCCCCGGTATTGCGTCCGTAGGTCACGCCGTCAATCGGCGCGTCCCCGATACCGGTTACCGGCGGTGGCACCCATTCGGTGTCGTTATCGAGATTAGAGCGCTTGGCGAGGTGATCGCCGGTATTGCCGCCCGGCGCTACGCCAGGTCCAGGCGGACCCTGCGCGCCGGCGCCTGAGCCGATCCATGTAAAGCCCATTAGATTTGTATCCTCACCACGACCGTCGAGGTCTGGTCGGCAATCAACCCGATGAAGTCCTGGTAGGGCACGTCGTTATCGGCGATGTTGACACTCAGCATTTCGCTGGTGACGTCGCCTACCGCCGGATTGCCTTCGCTTTTCAGCCAGATGGTGCCCGGCCCGAGATTAATCACGTTCAACCGGCGGGTGGCGCCATGAACGCCCGGATGAATCAGGCGGGTGACTTCGGTAGTGCCGATACTGAGTGTGTTTTGAATCGAAAGAGTGACGTCAGGCATACGGCTACTTCTCTTGGGGCGGATGTTTTTTGCGGTGCCGCCGCGCCGGCCGCGGCTGTGGCGGGAATGGCGTGTGGAACCCGAAGGGGCCCTCGTGCCACTCCGCGCCCAGCGCGTCCTGCTCTTCGGCATTCTCCACGATCACCGGAGCCAGCGTCCGGTGATACAGCATTTTGGGGAATTCCTGGCCCGCGTTCATTAAAGCGTCGGGACGGGCTTCCACTCGCTACCGAGGGCCGCTTCTTCTGTTGTGTTGTAGACGATCTTCACCGGCACGTTGACGTTGTAGAACATCTTGGGGTAGCCCGAGGAAGCCTGGGGAACCTGCTCCCCAAGCGGCGGCGGAACGGTGATGTTTTCTTCCGGACTCATGCTTTTTTCTCCTTAGCTTTCGATGCGGCACGCCCATTCGGGACGCTGTGCGGCATGCCCGTAGAGCACATCGCAGCGGGTAACGAAAGTATCATTGATGATGTCGTATTGCGACACCATACGAATCGCGCAGCCGGTATCGGGATCCTGCTGATTGCTGCCGAACTGCACGTTGCGCGGCACTTCGAGCGGCGCCATCCCGATCACGAACGCATCGCGGTGAAATGCGATGCCCTGCGCAGTGAGCTGATTGGCGGCGCCGATGACAGCGAGCGCGGCCAGGTTGGCGGGCAGCGCGCTCACCGTCTTGTAGGGTCCGGTGGCGATGATCGGCGGATACAGCGGGATGGTGGCCAACCCGGCGGCATCGCTCGATACATCGGCCGTGGCGGTGAACTGCTGCGCGTTAGAGAGCGTGTCGCCCGATACCGGATTGACCGCGAAGACGTTATTGATCGTGAAGACGTCGCCTTTGCGCAGGCGTAGCGCGGCGGCCGCCGTCCAGCCGCTGGTGTTGAGCGAGCTGCCGGTCTGGTTGGCGCCGGCCACTACCGGAGTGCCGCCCAGCGGTCCAATCTGGTGGGTGCGGCAGTTCTGGTCCATGACCCACTCAAAGCCGCCCATCGTCCCCATGCGGCCCTTCTCGTACTGCTGCTTGATCTGAGTCGAGCTTTGGAACAGACCTTTGGCGGCATCGAGCACGGCGGTATTCATCTTGGGCGTGTAGCAGATGGTGCGCATGCCGTCGAAGGGGCAGGCGTTCTGGTCGAGCATTTCGCCCGCCTGCCAGTACGTCAGCAGCGTGCCAGGAACCGTGCCGGGCGTGCCTACGGCGTTGGGCGTCGTTTGATAGGCCATGGTCAGGCCGTCGACGTCCACCGCATTGGCCAGCGCGAGGGCGGCACTGTCCAAATAACGGTCGCGGAAGTTGTCGATCGAGAGCGTGAGGTCCTTGCTGCTGAAGCTGAACCCCACGACTTTCTGTTTGTTGAGGGTGAGGGTCTTCTGGGTTTCGGTGACGTCCTGTAGCGGCGTGAGCACCGGACCGTCCTGCGCGTTGAATTTGACCGGATCGCGCAACCGCAGCGTGTCGCCGATCTTGGCGCCTTCGACGGCGAACTTATCGTCCCACGTGTGGGCGATGGCGCCGCTGAATCCGAGATTGTTTTTGAAGCGGCGCAGGAGTTCGTTGGTGATGACCTGGCTGGTCAACAGCGTGTTGGGCACTTACTTGCCTTTCAGTTGCGCCTCCCGGGCGCGGTTCCATCGCTTCCAATCACGTGCCGTGTCCTCGTCGTATACGTTGTCGGCGGTTTTCACGGTGCCGTGACTGATCGGCGATAGCGGCCGGGGCGCGCTCGATACTTTCGGTTTGGGGTTTTCAGGGGCAGGCGGGGCATAGGCGGCAGAGAGCTTGCCGATGGCGAAGACGGCGCCGACCGGAGACAGCGCGGCGATGCGCTTCAGCTCCGCCGGGTTTTTGGCCAGCCAGTAGAGCAGCTCCGCGCCATGCTCATCCTCGAGCAGGGCCTGACGCGCCGCCAGCACCCCCGGCCCCTGCGGGATGGGGGTGGACTCGATCAGCTCCTGATAATCGGGATGAGCCTTCTGCGCGGCCTGCTCTTTGGCCGTCCAGCTCTCTTGTTCCGATTTCCGCGCGGCTTCGGCGGCACGCTGAGTTTCCTCCGCTTTCCGCTTCTCCTCGCGCTGGTCGAGCTTCCACTCGGTCAGCGCTTCGGTGTAGTCCTCCAGCGTCTTGTAGTCGTTGAGATCCGGCCGCGGGGTTCCGCCCACCGCCGGCGGCGGAGCGCCGGGAGCCGATGGCGCGGCCGCCGCCGGTGGTGTCTGTTCGAGCGCACGAACACGCTCGAGTAGTTCGGAGTTTTCCCGGATCAGCCGGTCGATTTTGCGCTGGCGGGAGCCGCCGCGGGAGGTGCCTGCTTCCTGAACATCATCCGGTTCCGAGTCCGGGGCGGTTGTGGCCGCCGGTTCGGGCGCTTCGGGCGAAGCACTCTCCTCCGGGGCCGCGGGCGGTTGGGCTGGTGGTTTTTCTCCCTCGGTTGCGGTGGGCAATTCACCCGTGCGGCGCCAGCGATCGTATTCCCGGAAATCGGTGGGAATCTGCTCGATGGGCGTGCCGGTCCCTTGCTCCACAGCGGGAGTTTCGTTGTCTGCCATAAGTTTTTCGCTATTGCGTGATCTCTGGGGCGGCCGCTTCCGCCGGCCCCATGTTCATGGCGGTGATTTGTGCCTGAATCTGCGCCAGCTGCGCTTTCATGAGCTCGATATCTTCGGTCGATTTGGCCTTCATCTCCGCCGTCAGCAGATCCACCCGCGCCTGGAGGGTAGCCTGCTCCTGATCGGCCTGAATCTTGGCCATCTCGATGCGCTCGTTGCTCGCCGTCTCGATGGCTTTGGTCTGCTGCTCCTGGGTGACGCGCTGCAATGCCTGAGTGAGCTGCTCGATCATCTGCCCATCCTGCTGCATCTTGGCCATCACCGCGGGCGGCAGCGGCGGAGCACCATCGGGCTGATCCTGCAGCGCAGGCGGCAGCGTCTTTTGCAGACGGTCGGCGATCTTGTCGGCACCCGGGAAGTCGCCGTTGCGGAAGATCAGGTCGCCCGCCACTTGCAGGATCTGCGGGTACGCCTGCGCAATCTTGGTCATCGTCTCGAAGGCTTCCAGGCGCTGCGTCGGATAGCTCGGGCCGGTGGTAATCGCCACGTCGTATTTGCCGGCGTGGAGGTCGTAGCAGCGGTCCTTGCCCTTCTCGTCGACATACTGCTGATTGACCTTGACGATCTGCTGCGCCCGGTCCTCGCCCAGGATGCGCACCTCGCGCGGGGTGTCGTAAATCTTGGGGATCAGCTCGACCAGGATCTGGCCACAGTGGCGGATGGCGCGGCTAAGATTGTCCATGAAGTGCAGATTCGCCATGCCCGACTGGCTCTGCCGGCGCTGAATGGCGATGCCGCTCGATTCCGGTCCCTGCGCTCCCAGCGCCGCATCGTAGATGTTGGTCGTCGCTTTGATGTCGTCACTAGCCTGTGCAGCGCCGAGCGACAGCGCCTGAATCGGCGGCTCGAAGATGTTGCGGGTCGGCGGCTGCGCCGGGTTGCCGGCGATGTCCACCGGTTCGTATTCGAGATAGGCCCACGGTATGCTATTGGCCGTGGCCCAGCGCGGATCCTTGAAGGCGCCTTTGACTCCGATCCAGGGTGCCTTGGTCCCGAGCATGACGGTTTCCGCCTCGCTCGACCGATAGAAGTTATACAGCTTTTGCGCGCCGCGGGCGAAGCGTACCAGACTGAACACGTGCCGCTCGCCTTCGACGTACATCTCTTTGCCGAGCACCACCAGGATCGGGATGTACTGCCCCCGCCAGTCGGTCTGATCCAGGATCTCGACGCCGTTGATCTTATAGCGCTTGACCTGATACACCACGGTGTCGCGTTCGATGCGCTTGCCGTCCGGCCCGGTGGCGTATTGCAGTCCCGGCGGCAGCGGGTCGCTGATTTCGTCGCTATACAGGCCGGTGACTTTACCGTCCGGCCACTGAATCGCGATTAGCTTCTTGGGGATCGCTTCCCGCACCCAGTAGCGCGCGACCAGCACGCCGTCGGTGCGGATCCAGGCGGGCGCGGGGTTGCTGATGCCAGCGTAGAAATTGCTGGCCACGACATCGCTGTCGCCGTATTCGGCCTGGTAGTCTTCTTTGGACATGAATTCCGTTTCGAACGCCCATTTCATGTCGCTTTTGTCGGCCGCGCGGGCGAATGGATCGATCCACACGCTGAAGGGGTCCTGGATGCGCTCGATGTACAGCTCCTGATCGAAGCTGGTCGGGCAGCAATAGCGGGTTTCCACCTTGAAGTAGGCGAAGGAGCCGGCGGCCGACTGCTCGATGGCGGTCTCGTAGACTTCATCGGCCTTGCTCGCGTATTCGATGTGCCGGATCATGCCTTCCAGGACTTCGGCGGTGTCGGGGTCGCCTACCGAATCGACGGGATGCACTTCGATGCCGGGCTGGTTGGTGCGCGCCTCGTTGGCCACCTGGTTGACCGGCCCGGTCAGTTTGTTGAAAGTAAGGCACGGACGGCGGTTATTGCCCGCGGTCCGTGCCTGAACGTCTGCGGAGTCCCACTGCTTGCCGCGGACGTAATCGAGGTCGATGCGCGCTTCCTTGCGGATCTGCTCCTCAGCCGCCTGCACCAGCGTGAAGCGCTCGCGGGCGGTGGCCAGGATGTCTTCGTCGGATGGCTTACGGGGCACTGCGAGTTATAATAGAAGCAACCGGGATGCTATCCCGTTGAGGAAAAACATTGACTACAAAAGAACTAACCGACATCGTTGCTGCCAACAGTTTGGCGATTGCGGAGAATACAAAATCCATCGCGCAGTTGACGCAGAATTCTTTGACTCTCCACGAGTCCATCAAATCGCTGGAAGCCGCAGCGGAAATTCTGCTGGAAAGCGCCAATAAACACGAGGCGGTGATTGCGAATCTCGAGAAGCAGTGGCAGGCATACATCAATACGTTGCCTAAGAGTTGATCTTCCGCCGTGCGTATTTCCGCGCCAACGGAAGCGGCCGGAGTCGCGTCCGGAAGGGGCTCCCCGACAGAGAGCCCCCTATTCCCGGACATTGGCTTACTTGGGAGTAGCCACCGGCCCGCCCGGCGCCATCGGCGGCGTGGGCTGCAGCGACGTATCGTAGATGAACCAGCGGTAACCGACACCCACCACCCACACCACGATGGCGACCTTGCCTTTGAGTCCGAGTTCGGGAGGCAGCGGCGGCCAGATGGTTCCGGGAGGCTGCGGCAGCGTATTGTCGGGTGCCTCGGCGATGTAGATCGGCGGCATAGCAGTTACCGGCGGCAGATAAATTGGCGGCGTAGGCACGCCCGGCTTCGGCCATACGCCGGGCAGGGGCGGCAGCGGCACCGGCTGGTGGCTCCCGTAAGGCGGGAACTGCGGCATCGGTCCGCCGCCCGGATGCGGCGGTTGCGGCCACATGCCGGGAGGCGAAGGCCACATGGTGGGAGGCGCGCCGCCGGGCGCGATCGGCGGCATGATGCCCGGAGTGCCCGGACCCCAGATACTGAGCGGGGGCTGCGGCCACATCTCTGGCGGCGATCCGCCGAGCTGTTCGCCGATCAGCTGGATATACGCGAATGGCATAAGTGTTATTTCCCTTTCATCATTTGGCTGAGGTTATTAGTTACGGGTGGGCGCGCCGGTTTCGCACGGGGAATCCGGGCACCGGACTTACGCGCGGTGTTGAGCGCGATCGCTACGGCCTGCTTGGCGGGATATTTCTCGTCTCGCAGTTTCGAGATGTTCTTGCTGATTGTGGCCCTGGTGGTCCCCTTGTTCAGCGGCATGGGTTTCCTCTATCGGTATTCCACCCACGAAACCAGCGCCGGCGTTCCGGCGGTGACGCGGGTTTCATAGTAGTAATCCGCCAGCACCATGAAAAACAGCTCGATGGTCGATGTCTGATTGCTGTCGTCATGGATTCTGCGCCAGCACCGTATAGCCCGCGAGATTGGCGGCTGCGCCGGTCCTGTCAGAGACCAGCACGGCAGCGCCGTAATCGTTGCCCTGATAGATCACCAGATTCGCTCTCGAGGCCATGTCATGCCATCCATGAACCCGCGTACTCGCCCAACAGTCGCGACTCCTCGGGCACTGCCGGCGCCACGTGCGCGGCGAACGTCAGCGCCAGGGCGTCGGCGTTGTCCGGGGACGCGATGCCGCGCTTCACCATGTCCTGTTTGCTCTCGAGCACCAACTGCTCGCGGCGGTTGCGGTCCGCGCCGGGGCCGGTGAGGTCGTTCTCGAGCACCGTGTCGCCCACGATGGCGCCGTGCTCGAGCCAGTCGCGCAGTTTGTTCCACATGTAGGCCCGCATGTTGGCCTGATGGCGGTCTGGGGAGTTGGCGCCGAAGTTCACTTCCTGCACGTTGGTGAAGCCCATGCTCTTCAGCCGCTCGACGTACGGCGCGCCGTAAGCCGAATCGACGAACATCATGGCGACCTTGTGCCCCGGCCGCTTGTCGTTTAAGATCTCGGCGAGCTTCGACAGCATGGGGCCGCGATCGCCGCGGGTGAACTCGCCGGCGATCCGGATGGGCGGGATGGTGCGCGCGTCGTATCCGCGGCGGAACGCGATCACGTTCCAGGCCGCGCCGCCGCCCGAGACGTCGAAGCCCGCGATCAGCGGATCGTCGGGGAACGTGGTGACCTGGCGGCGCTGCGCTTCCCAGACGCGCTCGCTGTCGATGAACTGCAGATCGCCGGCCCGTGGCGCCACGCCACGCACGCGGACCCGGACGAAATCGGAGTCTTCGCCCCAGTCGTTCACCCACTCGGCGATCAGTTCTTTATTGGTGAACCGGCAGGTGCGGCTGTCCACGATGCGCTGCTTCCAGCGGTCACGCTCGCTGCCGAACACCACGCGATGAAACTTGCCCTGGTTGCGCGTGGGGTTGCCGAAGGCAAAAATCATCGGCTCGCCGTCGGTCAGCCCGCCCTCGGCCACTTCCCAGATCTCATCGGGCACGGCGCTCGATTCGTCGAATAAATACCAGCTGGTGCTGTTGGCGGCGTGCTGGCCGTGAAAGGCTTCGGAGTTTTCCTTACGGCAGGTCTGTGCGCTGACAAACCAGGATTCGGGCGCGCATCTGGCGGCGATCTTATTGGCGCCGATGGTGAACCAGTGCGCGGTGATGCACATCTTCGTCCACTTGACGATGGTGGGCCAGCTCTTCGACTCGAGCTGCGGGAAGGTGTTGGCAGTCACCGTGCCCTGGGAGTGCGGGCGGGTGGAGAGAATCCAGTTGGTGAGCCAGCCCGAGATGGTGGATTTCCCCGTACCGTGGCCGCTCGAAATCGCTTCGCGGATGGGCAGTACGGGGTGAATCCCATCGAAGGCACGTGCTCGCACCTCGCGGCCAATATCCATGAGTAAGTCGCGCTGCCAGTCGTCAGGGCCGTGGTAACCGGCGAGCGGGCCGGGTTCGCCCCAGGGGTACGCCGCAATGACGAACCGATAGGGGTCGTCTTTGAGGCTGGCCATCAGCTCGATCAGTTCGATTTCAAGCTGCGTCCGGTTTGATTTCAATCAGGCGTCCTCGGGCGCTTGTGAGGAGATCGGCGAGGTTCACGGTGGCGGAGACATCGACGGTGGCGCGTTCGCGGTATTTATCGGGCATAGCGCCACGGGCCAGGAACATCAATAGCGCGTCGCTCTCGCCGTCGATCGCGCGGCGGAAGATCTCGTCTTCGATCATATCCGGAAGCTGCTGCTGCACCTGTTCGAATGCAGCACGATACGCTGGATTGGTTTCGAGATGGTAGTAATGTGTGTCGCGATGAATACCGGCGATCGCACACGCATGAACCACGCGGCCGGTAACAGCATAGGCCTCGAGGAATTCCTGCATCTTCGCCTGGCTGATCTTTTTCGTTGATTTTTTGAACTTCATTTCCGGCTTTGTGTCGGAAGTGTCGGATTTGTCAGTTTCCGGAAGGTCCATACGCCGGGGGGATTCTCCTCAGTTTCGCGGTTATGCGAATACTTCTGGTTAGTGGGCGGGCGCCTGGCGGGGAGTAAGTCGATGTTGTCGTGGACGGCGATCAGGGCGCGGATGCGCTGTCTGGTGCCGCGTCCGATGACGTGGCCGCCGTCCAGCATGCGCTGGGCGGCGGTGGCCGACACGTAGCCGAGCAAGGCATTGCCGGAGCCGTAAATGGGCAGCAGGTTGCGGGGAGATGACACGGGGTTGAAAAGGGAATTGGGAGTTCGGGATTAACGTGGTGTCCGAGCCCACGTGAACGCGATCCCATCTGAACGCGCTATTAGATTTGTTGTAAGCGTACAATTAAAACGCTTTACGCGTCAAATGATTTGTCCGGCAGCGTGTTCCCAGTAGCCGGGTGATCTCCTCTAAGCCTTTCTCGCTGTCGTCGTAGGTCATAGTGGCTTCGCGCTTTTGCTGGCGATGTTGCCTTCCTCCAGCGTGTCGAATATGGCCTCCATCCTTTTCTGGCTTTCCCGGATCGCTTCCTGGGTCTTGGCCAGTTGTTCTATCTGTTCGTCAAGCGTCATAGGCCGTTTTGGCCCCAAATTTCCTGGTTTCATGTTGGGACAACTCATTCCCCGGATTCCCGGATCGCCGCCTCGTACTCGGCTCGCTCGCGCTCCGCCGCCGCCGCGCGCTGCTGGCGATCGCGCTGGCCATCCGCGTAGGAATCAAAGAACGTGGAGTCACGCGAGCCACGATTCAGAATCTCGAAGTCTCCCCGTTCATCCTGCTTCTGGACCACCAGATAGCGATCATTCTCGGCTACCACGATCGCGTCATATCCCTCCTCTTGCCCGCCCCACCACACATAGATCGTCCGGCCCCGCAGACGCTCGGCGCGGCGTGCTTTTAGCGCGGCCCTCTCTGATTCGGTTAGAGCCGGAAAGGGCCGCGGCCTGAACTTCACGGCGCGCTCGGCGCGGTTCTCGATCTCTTCGATGGACACCAGCCCGCCCTGCAGCAAGACCGCCCGGTAAGTAACGTGGCGGGCGTCCTCTCCGTTTTTGGTGTACGGGCCGGGGCCACCAGCCACGATATTGGTGGTGTAAAATTCGACGGTTCCCGTGAAGCCGCAAGCCTGATCGTCAAGAGTCAGTTTTCCTTCGGCGGTGATGACATAGGTTTTTAAATCGCAATCCAAATCCTTGGTCTGGTATGCGGCACCCTGAAAACATGCTGGCGGATTCCCCGGAAGCGGATACTCGCACCGAATATAATCGAACATTCCCATCGCTAAACCACCTCTGCGGTTACTCTACCTTGACCAGCGCTTCCAGCTCATATCCGCACCTCGATCTCGCGCGGCGGCGCGCTCTTGCCCTTGGTCCCACGCACCGTCATAGGCGTCCATACCACTTGCTTGTACTTGCCGAACAGCCCTCTGCCCTCGCGGTAATCCCGGAAGTGGCCACGGCAGATGTGCATCGCCTTGGCCACTCCGACTGTGTCGCTCTTGCCCTCGCGGCGCAGAATCTGTTTCAGGGGCTCGATCACCAGCGTCTTGTAATTCACCGGCCAGGATCCGGTCTTGGCGAAATATTTTTTGGCCAGCGGCTTGGGTACGGTGTTCTCAGTGATGGTGACGTTCTTGCAATGCAGGAAACTGATGGCCAATAGCGTGGGATGCACCCAGATAATCAGCGCCTTCATGATGGCGTCATCTTTCTGGTCGGCGAAGCCTTGCATCCAGGGTTTATCGAGACAACGGCCCTCAGCGTCCACGCAGAAGAAGATGGCCCCATGCGGACCACTGGGGCTCTTACCCCGGTGGCCGTAATCGATGAACAGCTCGCACCACAGCACCCATCTGGTGGCCTCGGGGAATTCGCCGGTCACATCCTTACGGTCGGCGGCGTGCACCAGAATGCCGACTTTGGCATTGGGATCGATCAGGGTGGAAAGGTCGGTATCGCCTTTCTCTTTGCTGTGGATGCGGTTCGGCAGACGATGCTCGCACCAGAACGCCGGGAAGGGCGGGGCGAGATTGGGGAAGTCCTTGTCCAGACTCCAGAATTCCTGGTCGCTGACGTGGAAGTAGTAATCGGCCACGTTATCGATGAGCAGCACCGGCAGCTCGCGGTTCTCCAAGTGTGGCAGGAGATTGGCCGTGTACTGGTCCCAGTCGCGCACGCGGTGGGGCGCTACCCAGACCGGCATCTGGAAGGCATGATGGGCGCGCAGGTCGTCGATTAGGCGCGCCACTTCGCCATATCCTCATCCGTGAGGTCCCTGAACAAATCATCTACGAGCTGCCCCTCGTACTCAGTAATGCCGAGAGCATGAGCGATTTCGCGTATCAGGGAATTGCCAATCTCGCCTCCTTCCACTAATTCATCAAAGCTTCCGTGATGGATCCAAAGGAACTCGTCCCTGCGATGGCCAAACACGATCAGGCTGCCGTCTGGCATGCGCCCCACGTGCTCACCTTCATGATTCTTTATCAGCCATTTCTCTATCTGGACAGGTCCAATGGAAAATTGATGCGCAGTGATTTTAGGGCGAATCGGGTTTGGCATTTACTTCTCTCCCTTTCCATTAGTGTGCTCACGCGTGATGGCGCGGATCAGGCCATCGAGATTTGCTTCAATCTGTTTCATGCGGGCATCGCTGGCGTCAACATAGCTAGCTACTGATTGCGTCACATTGGCGATCATTTCGTTGGTCTTTAGCATGGCTCCGGTCAGGATCTGCAGGTTGGCGCTGGCAGTCTCCAAGTTCTTTTCGATTCGCTCGAAGCGTTCTTCTACCTCTCGTTCCATGTCAATTCCGTGATCCTTTCAGATACTCGCGGGTTTGCCGTTGCGCTTCCTGCAATTCCAATAACATGGGCATAGCTTCTTCCATGCTCGCGAATTTGCTCGGCATGAGTTCGTAATTCAGTTGCGTAGAGCCGCAGAGATCGCACTTGGCATTGAGCACCTTTTCCGTCACCATTTTTTGAAACTGCTGCTCCAGGGCTGTAAGCAATGCCGTGGCCTCGGTCGCGTGCTCGTATTCATTGGCGACCGCTAGGATGCAATGACGATGGGGGCAGAGCAGTTGGCAAATGTAGACTTTCATTTGGCTTCAATTCCTCACACGCCCTCGGAGGCCAAGGCTACGAATGCCTTGTTCCATTCCTCGCATCCGACAATCCGGACCCGCACGAAGTCACTGCCGCCGGATGCTTACCCTTTGCCATTTTGATCCTCGCGGCCCAGTTCCTGGATGAACGCGGCGATTCCCACCATCAGTGCGGATTGCAGCTTGGCCAGGCGCGCATCGCGCTCTTCCGCTCTCGCCTCATTATCTTTGTGAATCGATGCCAGCAGTTCCACTGACTGGGTAAGCGCCTCGATCCTTTCGTCAATCGTCATGCGGCCTTCCTCTTACGCGCTGATGCCGGCCTTTTGGCCTTGTGACCCTTCCACCGTGCCGCCGCCGCTTTAGCGGCGATCTCTTTGCGCCTCTCCGGGCTCAGCTTCTTCAACCGCTGGCGTACCATCTCCATGGCCGCAGCGTTTTTCTTCGCCATATCCCCACGTTAGCACACACCTGACATGAGCATAGATTTCACCCCAAAGTCCAACTGACATGCTCACGTCCGCTTGACTGAACATGCTCACGTGAGCAATAATTAGATTGTAAGACAGCCGCGAAGGCTTTAAAGCGCAAGGAAAAACGATGACCCGCTTCTCTGAAACTTATCCCGCAGCCTACACAATAGGCCCCTCCAATGCTTGCGACAATTGCGAGCACGAGGTCATGGAAGACCTCCGCGAGGTATTCGAATACCGCCACGGCACGCACCGCTTTTACGCTTGCGACGAGTGCTACAACGAAATCCAGGCCGATCTCGAAAAGGCGCAGCAGGAGGAGATCCGCCGCAAGACGATCCTCCGCGCAGAGCACCTGCACGCCGTCCGCATGTACGCCCAGATGTACGTCGCTCTGGGCGGAACCCGCATGTGCTGCGAGTGCAAGACCGCCGAGGCCCGCTGGGATTCGCTCTACTGCTCGGAAGAGTGCCGCAAGAGCTTCCTCACCTTTCCGGAGGTTGCGTAGCCATGATCATCAAGACCAGCTTCGTTTACCCGCCAATCCCGAACCGCAATTTCGATTGGCTCGCCTACGTCGATGGGCACGAGGAAAACACGCGGCTCCAGGGATGGGGCCGCAGTGAGGCAGAGGCGATCGCCGAGTTGAAAGAACGAATCGAGGAAGAGGAATAGTCCAATGGAAATTATCAGATTCGCCACAAATGTGGCGCAGGAAGTGCGGCTGAAAGGACTCGAAGGCCGTCTCGTGGACAGCAAATTCGGGGGATCGCAGTATCTCTTCTACGCACAGGAAGGCGTCTTCTACGTCTCTGAGCCGGTCGGCAGGATCCTAATGGATCAGTTCCGCGCATTGGACGTCAAACCCGGCGAGACGGTCGAAATCTGCAAGGCCGAAACCGGCAACGGAACGGGACGCAAGACGCAGTGGACCGTGTCGGTGGTGGTGGCCGACGGGTTCGCGACGATCGGCGAGCAGAAGGTGGACGTCTCCCCGTCAACGGAGCTCGAGCGCAAGCTGGCCGATTCCATCGCGGTGGTCGAGGCCCGCAAGCAGGCCCAGCGTGCACCGGCCGCAACGCCGGTCGAGCAGCCCGCCTGGGCGCGCGCGCTGGCCAATCAGACCCGCCAGTTGATCGATGTCTACGCCGATGCCCTGGCCTATGCCGGCGAGAAGCACGGCAACGCCGTCAAACCCGAGGACGTGCGCGCCATGATGACCACGCTATTTATCAACCTCTCCAAGAACGGGAGCGCCGCCAATGCTGCCTAAGATCACCTTCGAACTCGACGAGCCCGTAGCCCTGCGCCTGCGATACGCGCAGGGCCTGCTCATCGGCAACAAGTTTTACGAGCGGTGGCCGGGCGACACGGTGCAGTACATCTTCAGCGCCGAGGAGGGCGTGTTCTATCTCAGCGATACCGCGGGCGCACTGCTGAATGCCCGCCTGCGGTCCCGCGGGGTGCAGCCCGGGCAGACGATCACCATCACCAAAGTGAACGTGCCGAACCCGAACAGCGCTAGGCCGATCGCCGAGTACTTTCCGCGGGTGTGCGAGGAGCTGGCGTGACCTACCGCTTCTTCTGCGTGCTGATGGAAATGCACCAAGCCGATCCCGAGACCGTGGAGCAGTTCCTGGACGATCCCGAGTTCCGAGAGGAAGTGATGCGCCGCATGCAGCCTCAGGGGCTGTTGGACGCAGTTGTCAAAGAGACTGAGAAACAAAAGGAATCTTAATTTTATGAAACGTATTTTTATTACGACGATAATTGCTGCCGCACTGCTGGCCGGTGGCTTGAATGCACAGACGAGAACGGAGGATAAACGCTGGGTGCCGGTGGCGGTCACCAGCGATTATCAGACTTATGTCTACGTGGATTCGCAGACCATCCGCCGTACTGCGGATCTAGTTACGGTGTGGGAGAAATTTGCTGACCGACCTGGCGGGTATTCCCTGCACCGGATCGAGATCCACCGCAGTGGCCAGTATCGGTTTCTACTAGGATATGAATACGCGGCTGATGGGAGCTTGATCCATTCGTGGAGCACGCCGAGCGGCTGGATCGATTCCGCCCCTGGATCGGTCCAAGAACAGGTGAATCAATATTTCTTCCCGCTGAAGCAAATTCCCACAGTTCGTTACTGATCGAAACCGCCTAACGGTTATACTGACAGCACGAGAACCGTAGAACTAACCGCACTTTAGCGCCGGGGGCCGCAAGGCTTCCGGCGTTTTGTTTTTCGAATTGGTTATCCTGACAGAACCGTCATGGCTCCGACAATCGAATCACTTCAACACGAAATCAAGCGCGAGATGGATCGGTTTGCTTCCCTGGACCGCAAGCTGCAAATCCTGTTGTCCCTGGAATACCGGCATCTGTCCGCCCCTCTGCCGTTTTCCGACATTCAGTTCCGCAGCTATTCGCAGAACGGGGAGGACGGAATCCTGCTCTACCTCTTCTCGCTGATCGGCACCACCAATCGCCTGGCGGTCGAGATCTGCGCCGGCAACGGCATCGAGTGCAATACCGCCAACCTGATCATCAACCACGGCTGGCGGGCGCTATTATTCGACGGCGATCCCGCCAACGTGGAATCGGGGCGGCGGATGTATGCCGGTTTAGCCGATACCTGGATCTCTCCCCCGCAACTGGCGCAGGCCTGGGTCACCCGGGAGAATGTCAACGATCTGGTGCGGCAGCACGGATTTACGGGCGCGATCGATCTGCTTTCGATCGATCTCGACGGCAACGATTATTGGATATGGCAAGCGCTGGACGCGATCCAGCCGCGGGTGGTGGTGGTGGAATACAACGGGGTGATCGGGCCGGACCGGGCAGTGACCATACCGTACGATCCCCAGTTCCGTCTGGATTTTTCGCGAACGCCGTATTACTGCGGAGCTTCGCTGGCCGCGTTGGTCAAACTGGGACGCGAGAAGGGCTACCGATTCGTCGGTTCCGAGCGGCTACAGTTCAATGCGTTTTTTGTGCGCGAGGATCTGGCGGGCGATCGCCTGCCGGAAGCTGCGGTTGAGCGCTTCTCGCCGGGTTTTCCGGGTGTGGATTGGGGCGATCGGATCTGGCTCGATGTCTAAGCTGATTTTGTACCGCTGAGGCGTCCGAAATATACATGTCAGGGCGAAGTGCGCCACTTTCCCACGCTCTAGTGCGCGAAAAGTGGCGCACTTCCGGTTTTTTGGCTTTAATCTGGTTGATTCTAAAAGATATAGGAAGTGAACCAGAAGTGCGCCACCCCCCCTTTTTTGCACCCCCCCTGGCGCACTTCTGGCGCACTTCCGAAGTACTAGTATTTTTCACAGACCATCCAGGTCCGGCTGCACACAGAGCCGATAGCAATTGCCGCCCCCCTGTTTCCCCTGAGAGACCTCAATCTTCCCTTGCTGTACGCCCTCGATCAGCAGTTCGATAATCCGCCGCCGTGACAGCAATCCTTCGAGTAGCCGCGTCAATGTCCGATGGCTGCTGTTCGGATGCGTCCTGAGCGCCGTGTAGAGATGCTCCACATCCGGTATCTTGCGCTGCGCGGCGGTCTCAAACCGCCCGTTTTCGTAAGCGATATGCAGCGCGTCCACCGGTCCGATGCGGGTCTTGAACGGAACAAAGCGCACCGTGGTCAGGGCGCCCCCGGCCGCCGCATCGATGGCTTCGAGCACGTAACCGGAGTCCAGCGCAGCTTTTATGTCGCTCGAGCCGCGGTATTGCTTGCTGGTCTCCGATTTCCCGGTATTGTGTAGCACCACCACCGCGGCGCCCATGGTGGCCAGCGCGCGGTAGGTCTGCATGTGCTTGCGGGTCTCAAACGCGTTCTGTTCGTCCCCGCGATGGAACGCAATCAGGGCGTCGAAAATCACCAGCGGTTTGCGCTGTTTGCAGAACTCGATGATGGACCCCGCATCCGGCCCTTCCGGCTGGGGATCGTTCCATCCGCCCCAGATGATCAGATCCGGTGTCTTGGGAATGCGCAGCCGATGCAAACGCTCCTTCACCACGAATAAGGGATTCTCGCGGTCCACGTACAAGACCGGCCGCCGCTTCACTTCGCGCTGCAGGAATGCCGTGCCGTGCGCCACGCAGCCGGCCAGCTGCAGGGCGAGCGTGCTTTTGCCGACGCCGGAATCGCCGCTGATCATGGTCACGCTGCTGGCGGCGACCAGGCCGTCCACGGCCCACTCGAGTTCGCCCACTTCCATATCCCAGGCCAACGGCAGCGTCTCCACCGCGAAGGCCTTCTTTTCCTTGCGCTCCGGCTCCTGGCGCAGGGCCAGCCACCTGGCCACCGACTTCACCACCGCCGGCGCCACCAGCTTCACCAGGTGCGGCAGGCCGGTGATCTCGTGTCCGTCGTCGAAGCGCTGGAACGTGCTCTCGACTTCCCGCGCGGCGGCGCTCAGGTCGGCGCCGTTCGGCCACAGCAGCCGGTACAGCGCACCCACCAGTGCAGTCGCATCGCCAAGCTCCCACCGCGCATACGCCAGCGCGCCGGCCAGGGCCAGGAACGCATCATGACGGCCGCCACCCTCCTGAGGCCAGTGGCGCTTCAGCAGGGCCACCGCGGCCGTCCAGCGCACCGCACGGCCCAGGTCGCCCGCATCCACGTTGGCGGGTTCCCCGTCGCGCCAGAACTCGACCACCTCCCCCGACGGGTGCGCGCTCGGCGGCACCATCGTTTGCAGGCCCACGCTGCCGTCGGTTTTCAGGCAGCGGAACTCAAGCAAGGTGCCGTCGTGTACCGGATCGAGATACTTTACGCTGCGGCAGGGCGGGTCGATGCGGTAGAACCAGTGCGACCGCGGTTTGCTCTTACGGCCGAAAATCAGCGCTGTGTCGGGCGCGAACAGCGGCCACGCCGCCACCGCTTCGGCGCTGTCCAGATCGATGTCGCAGTTGCCGTAGGGCTCGCCGAGCAGTACGCCGATGTTCTGCGGCTGTCCATTGAAGTAATTCGGGATCAGCTCGCTATTCAGGTGCAGATTCTGCCAGCCTTCGAGTTTGGGACCTTTCTCTCGAAACGGAATAGGTACGGGGAAGTACCCGCGCTCGACCCAATTCATGGCATGATGGCGAATGTCTGGCATTTGAGACCTCGTGAATGAGTTTCAATCACGCTGTAAGAAAGGACCGGGAAACGCACCGGTCCTTTCTTTTTCGTACTCGTCCAGCCAGCGCAGCAAATGCTCCACGCGGTCGACAGTAGCGACCTTGATCTTGTAGGCCGCTTCCAGCTGAAAGATCTTCTCGATCTGCGCCGGTGACGGTCTGGCGCCGGGCCGCTTCACTTCCAGGAAAAAATCGTCTTTGAGGCAGGCGTAGTCGGGCAGGCCCGGCTCGCCGATGCGGATCCAGCGCCCGTCGGGCGTCTTGAATAAGCCCGACTGCAGACGGACGACGTAATACCCGCGCAGACGCAGCAGATCGATGCAGGCACGCTCCACGTCATTCTCGACGAGCTTGATCTTCGGCGAGGTCAGGCGGAATGTTTTTTTCACGCGATACGCCTCACTTCCTCGGCGATCTCGTGTACCTGCGCGCGGCAGTCGCCGCAGATGCGATTCAGCTCCGCCGGATCCCACTCCACCCAGCTCCGGCCGTGTTGCGGCGAAATGTCGCGGCCGCAGAACGTCCGCATGGCGCCGAACATCTGCAGGTGGCGCCCGCCGGCGATCCGGCGCATGACGAGCCGCGCGCGGCCGGCGATGACCTGGCGCAGGGGGGCGTATTGAAACTCGCGCAGGGCGAGCCGGTTCTTTTCCACGACGCACACCGGACAGGTCAGCTTCGTATCCGGGATCGGGCGGGAACAGGCGGGACAGGTCATGCGACCTCCATCTGTGGGGAAGGGTGGGGAATATAGCGGGAAAACAGCCGTAAAACTGGAAGACAAGGAAAACAGAAAGCTAGTAACTTACTGAGCTTTACGATACAAAGTTCGTTCCAACACCTTGCAATAAGTGTGCTAAAAATAAAGAAGTTATTGGAATTTTGCCAACTTGGTGGGGAATGGTGAGGATTACTGCTATACTCGGAGGCATGCCGCTGCATCTGTATCGACGCCATTTCCGGAACGGCCGCTGTTGGGGTGGTCACGCCCCGGATTCGCAGACTTATGAACCCGACGAACTGCGCCCGAAGTGGAAGAAATGCGCCTGCCCGATCTATGCCTCGGGTACGCTCGACGGCCACCCGAAATTCCGGCGCAACACACAGCGGGTCCACTGGACCGAAGCCCGTAGCGTAGCCGATGCGTGGGAGCGGCATGGACCGGACGCTCCGCCTCCCGATCCCTCTCCGACGTCGCCACCAATCCCCACGGGGAAATCGCGCCGCAAGATCGCCGATGCCATCATGCTTACACTGGCGGAGACTAAAGCGAATGAATCTGCGTTGGGGACGTTTCGCCGATATAAGGGTGTGCTGAAAAAACTGCAACAGTTCAGCACGGACGTGAAGGGGTACGTATACCTGGATCAGTGGACCATCGACGACGCTAATGAATTCCGTCGCTGGTGGAAAGGCTCGGCCCGTTATCACCAGAAAAATTTTAGTTTCCTGCGGACCTTCTTCACCTCGCACCGGGTCATCGAGAACCCGATTGAGAAATCGAAGCGAGGCAGGAACCGAAAGCAGCGAGAGGCTTCTCAGATCAAACAGAAATCGCCCTTCACTGACGATGAACTGCGGCGCATGCTCGCTGCCTGTAAACGTTACCCGCACTGCGGCGATGCGCGGCAAAAATTTGCCGGTGAGGACATCGCGGATTTTATTCTGATCTCGGCGTACACCGGCCTGCGCATTTCCGACGTGGCTACGTTCCACATCTCGCGCATGACCGATGAAGGCGACATCCACTTCCGCGCCATCAAAAACGGTGCGTGGGTGAATACATGGGTGGAGAAATGGTTGCAGGAGATGATTCATAAACGAGCGCAAAAGTGGGGACCGTATATTTTCGGAGCGCGCGAGTCGGAGGATCCTGTAGTGCTCGGTACGACGTGGCGCACACGGCTCAATACGCTCTGGAGTCTCTGCGAATCGTTCGAGGAAAAACCAACGCACCACCGGTTCCGCCATACCTTCGTCCGGATCCTGCTCGAAAGCGGAGCATCGGTGCCGGACGTGGCCGCCCTGCTGGGCGACACCGAGGAGGTGGTGCGGCAGTCTTACAGCAAGTGGGTGCGCGAACGGCAAGACCGGCTGCGCGGTGTATTGCGCGAGGCCCTCGGCAAAAAGACCCCGTTGTTCGTAGTCCGATGATTTCATTTCGCCACCAGTTGCGGCTGCTTCTTCTGCGGCGTGATCAGTTTCGTATGAATGCGGCGGGCTACCGATTCCGGGATGCGGTAAGACACCTTACCGCTAGGTCCGGTCATCCGCATTACATCCGGCTCCTGTTGCACGAACCGCCATACGGTTTGAAAGCTGACCTTCCACTTCTTCGCCAGATCGGTAATGGTGTAATGATCCTCAAATGCGGTGTCGTTGGTCATATTCCTCCTCCCCCGGTTTCCTCTCCAGATCCACCACGGCGTGCGTGACCTCGACGATCACCTTGTACAGGCAGTCCAGCACCTTCGCCGGGACGTCTCCCCGCATCTGCGCCTGGGCCAGCAGGTCTTCGGCATTGTTGACGTGATCCCGCCAGTGATTCATCGCTTCCCCCACCACTCCTCGATCCCCACCACGTGCCGCAGCGAGCGGCGCTGCCGGCGGCCATGCAGGCTTGCCCGATAGGCGCGGATCGTGATGGCGAGTATCCACACCAGCACGATGAGAATTGCCCAGGCGATCATATTTCCTCCATCGCTCCGCACTCGAGGCAGCGCGTTCTCTAGGTTTATGATTCCGCCACCAATTGATACCTGTCCTCAGGCACGTTGAATGTCCACGCCAGCGCACTCTTTACAGTTTTTTGATCAGGAGGCACCCTGATGATGTACTGCCGGCCAGTGGACGGGTCGATAACCTTGAGCGCTACCATGCGCCCGTCTGGATCGCCTGGAAGATCAATTGTCAGGAGTTCATTAATCGAATCACGCTGACCAGGGCGCATCGGCTGCACCGCCGTATCCATTACCCTTGCCCCGCAGTCAAGCAGAAATGAACCCTTCTCGCGCCGCGCGTCATAGCGCTCCATCAGCGCACGCCGCACCTCGCTATTCTCTTCAGCGAGTATCGCTGCCGCCATCGGAGCTCGCAGATAGTATTTATCTGGTATGCGTACCCCTCGCCATGCATAGACGGAGTAGCCATCCGCGAACACCATCGCTGGCTCATCGGCAGCATGTAGTACATGGGTAGGCCAGCCATTACGCTGCTCAATGATCGTCTGGACTCGAGGGCGCCCGGAAACGAAGCAGACATGCTCGTACATATAAATCCAACCGCACGATTTCGCCAAATCAGACATGATCTCGAGCTTGGCCGAAGCGTCTGGCTGATATTGGACTCCGATCTCTGCGCAAAACGCATAAAACGCAATCCAGAAGGCGTCATGCTGACCCCAAAACCACGTAGAGTTCGCGATGTCCCGGAGCGAGGCCCCGAGCGAGTCCCGGAGCGAGGCCCGGAGCGAGTCCCGGAGCGAGGCCCCGAGCGAGGCCCCGAGCGAGGCCCCGAGCGAGTCCCCGAGCGAGGCCCGGAGCGAGGCCCCGAGCGAGGCCCCGAGCGAGTCCCAGAGCGAGGCCCGGAGCGAGGCCCGGAGCGAGGCCCCGAGCGAGTCCCGGAGCGAGTCCCCGAGCGAGTCCCTAGCCTCTTTCGGGCTTGCCATCAAGTGCGGCCACACCGCAATCCCCAAACTGCTGGTTGCTGGTGAGTCGCAAAATATGATGACGGGCGCCGGCCTATTAATCGTTGCATATGCCCGCGAAATAGCGCTGGTCGCTAATTCCCGATCAATTGGCCTCGGGTCCATGCCGATATCCAGCCAGCGCTGATGCCATATAGGCAACAGCGCTGCTTGATCTGGCGTCAGGACCTCAATACGCTTAGTCCCTAACATTACGAATAGCCTCCGGCGCATACTCCCGCTGGATGACAACCTTGAAATTCCCCGGAGGAAGGGTGATCGGGCCGTGCTCCTCGTGGACTACAGTCGCGCCACCTTCGATGCGGATGCCTCCTGTGGACACGCGTACATACAGTCCGCCTCCGATCTCCAGCACCTCGGCAATTCCCCTATCTTTTAGTGCGAGCGCATGGCTATGACCAGTTACCTCGCCATACGCCACTGTCGCGTTCTCTCGCTTTTTGCGTTCACCTTTTGGCAGTCTCGCGATCTGCCGAAACAGTACGTCTCCCTGTCGATAAAGTTTCATTCCAGGAATTCTCCTTCTGGCTTTCCGGATTCTGTTGTGTCCGTTCGTTACTTCGCTCATAACTCCTCCATCGCTCCGCACTCCAGACAACGATATCCCTGGTAGCGGTAGCGCTCCGCGCCGCCGTCGGGTGCGTAGACACCGGTATCGCATTCCCCTTCTATAGATTCGATATGCGACGATCCGCAGTGCGCGCAACCTATTCCTTCTCCGGCGGCTGCGCTTGGGGAAAATTTTCGATGGCCGCCTGAATCGCGTTATACGCTTCGAAGGCCTGCTGCGGATCGTGAAATTCGTTGGCGTGCGCTACCCCGAAGCGCGCCAGCACGGCGTAATATTCGTGCAGCCGGTCGGGACCGAGCTCTACTTTCAGCCTGCCGAAGGCCTCGATCATGCCGCGGAACGTAGTCCAGGGTTTTACCGAAGGTTCCGGGGATTGCGCTTCGCGCACGGAATCCACTTCGCTCTCATCGAGGAAAGCCAGGCCGCAAATCGAAAGCGTGACGCGCCGCTTGGCCTTGGTTTCGGCCTTCATCATGGCGTTGGCCTTGCTCTCGCCCTTCAGGCCTTCGATGGGCACGGCCCCGATCGATTCGTCGTGCCGGCCGTCCGGCAGGACAGCCGCGGCGCTGACACAGTAACATCCGTCGGTCACCTCGCGCGCCTTGATGGTCACGCTGACCCCGCGCAGCTGACGCAGCTGTTCGGTACATTCCCGCCGCGCGTAGAGCAGCATCTTACCGTTGAGTACGAGATATTCAAACGGTCGGGTGAGCGGATTCAGCCCCAGGGATTTGCACACGCTATCGTAATAACTCACCCGTTCCCGCGGATTGAGCGTCTTCAGGTCGCCCTGCAGCAGCACTTTCTCCATCGTGTCGGCCCCGATCTTCGGCGCCGGCGGAACCGCTATAGCTTGATCACTCATGGTTCACCTCCTCAAAAGCGAGACCGTGCCCGGCCGCAGCTCCGCACCCGGCACCTCGTCGCCGCTGTCGATGGCCCGTTTGATCGCCCGCTTATCACAGGCGATCGTCTGCTGAATCG
>Ga0081455_10000835_pt1 | contig 39661 bp, 46 predicted proteins | sample TabmetS3T2R1_FD_70207 | JGI IMG/M metagenome (GOLD analysis project Ga0081455, IMG submission 70207) | Tabebuia heterophylla rhizosphere microbial communities from the University of Puerto Rico - S3T2R1 | ecosystem: Host-associated > Plants > Roots > Rhizosphere ... | reverse complement strand
CCTGGCCTTGGCCAAGGCATTGGTGCCGTTCATCTTCGTCTTCTCGCCGTCGCTTCTGATCGTCGTGCAAGGGTTCAACTGGCCTGATTTCCTGCTGACCTTTGTCGGTTGCATCGTCAGCATCACGTTCCTGGGCGCCGCGCTGTCGGCCTACCTGCTTGCGCCCATGAAGGTATGGGAGCGAGCCTGGCTGGCTGCTGCGGCGATCCCAGCCATGGCACCTGGCGTGGCGCCGCTGGTCACGGGTCTCATGATCAGTGTGCCGGTGCTAGGGTATCAGGTCGCCAAGTATCGGAGAGGTGTCCATGCGCTTGAAGGGTAAGGTCTGCGTCGTCACGGCGGCCGGGCAGGGCATCGGTGCGGCCACGGCGCGGGCTTTTGCGCGCGAGGGAGCCACCGTCTGGGCGACCGATCTCGACCCCGCCAAGCTGCAGGGGCTGGCAGGGACGACCAGCCTGCAGGCCCGCAAACTCGATGTTCTCGACAGGGCTGCCATTGCGGCGTTGGCGCAGGAGACTGGTGCGGCGGACGTGCTGTTCAACTGTGCGGGCTTCGTCCATCACGGCACGGTGCTGGACGCGACCGACGAGCAATGGCGGTTCGCCTTCGATCTCAATGTGCGCAGCATGTTCTGGACGATCCAGGCCTTCCTGCCCGGCATGCTGGAGAAGGGCGGTGGCTCGATCATCAACATGTCGTCGGCCGCCTCCTCGGTGAAAGGCGCGGCACTGCGTTGCATCTATGGGACGACCAAGGCAGCGGTGATCGGCCTCACGAAGTCGGTGGCAGTGGATTTCGTGAGCAAGAATATCCGCTGCAATGCGATCTGCCCTGGTACCGTCCAGACTCCATCGCTCGATGAGCGCATCTCCTCGCTGGGGGGCGGGGCGGAGGCCCGGCAGTTCTTCCTGCAACGCCAGCCCACCGGTCGCTTCGGCTCGGCCGACGAGATCGCCGCCTTGGCCGTCTACCTCGCCAGCGACGAGTCGGCTTTCACGACCGGGACGGTCAACGTGATCGACGGCGGGTGGAGCGTCTGAACCGTGGATGTCGCGGCGATCGCAGCGTTGGCGCCGGTCATACCGGTGCTGACCATCGAACGGGTCGCAGACGCCGTTCCCCTTGCGCGGGCCCTGGTCAAGGGTGGCCTGCCAGTCCTCGAGATCACGCTGCGCACGCCGGTTGCCCTGGAAGCCCTTCAGGCCATTGCTCGGGAAGTGCCGGAAGCGGTGCTCGGAGCCGGGACCATTCTGGCGCCGGACCAGTTCGGCCGCGTTCGCGACGCCGGGGCGCGCTTCGCCGTCAGTCCGGGATGCACTGCCGCTCTGGTCGAGGCGGCTGAAGCCGCGAGGTTGTCCTTTCTGCCGGGTATCCAGACCGTATCGGAGGCGATGGTCTTGGCCGAGCGGGGGTTCACGCTGATGAAGTTCTTCCCGGCGGACGCTGCCGGCGGCATTGCCTGGTTGAAGTCGGTGGCGGCGCCACTCGCCGGGCTGCGGTTCTGCCCGACCGGCGGCATCGGTGCCGAGACTGCGCAGGCCTATTTGTCGCTCGCCAATGTCGCCTGCATCGGTGGTTCCTGGGTGGCACCGCGCGAGGCGGTGGCGGTGGGCGACTGGGGTCGCATCGAGCGGCTTGCCGCCGCAGCCTCGAAACTCAAACGCCCCTAGCGCTCGGGCCCGAAAAATGGTTCAAATGTCATACGAGGAATGTGGCCTATCTCCATGAGCAAATTGGCGTTTGCGGCGATCGCGTTCGCGCTGGCGGGCGGCAGTGTGGCGCGTGCCGACGCAGTCCTGGTGCTCAACTCCGATGAGGCCTCGTACAGCATCCTGAGCCGCAGCCAGCGCATCGAGCTGCGCCGCTTCCCGGTCGGGCGCGAGCCCCATCACCTGATGCTGACGCCCGACGGCAAGGACGTCCTGATCGGCTCGACTGCGACCAACGAGCTGCTTGTGCTCGACGCCTACACCGGCGAGCGCAAGCTGGTGTGGCGCAACATCATCGATCCCTACCAGCTCGGCTACAGCCCTGATGGGAAGTGGTTCGTGACCGTCGCCCTGCGGCTCGACCACATCGACATCTACCGTGCAGACGGCTTCAAGCTGGCCGGCCGCATCTTCGTCGACGGCATGCCCAGCCACATGGCGTTCGACCCGGACTCAAAGACAGTGTTCGTGAGCCTGCAGCAGACCGGCCGGCTCGTCGCCCTGGACCTCGCGACCCAGGCAATCAAGTGGAACGTCGAGGTCGGCAAGGCGCCAGCCGGCGTGCTGGTGCCCGACGGCAAGCGTGTGCTGGTGGCCCTGACCGGCGAGGACGGGGTCGTCGTGGTCGATCCCAAGGACGGAACGCTGAAGGGCCGCCTCAAGACCGGCAAGGCAGCGCACAATTTCTACCCCAAGGGCGACGGTCGCCACTGGTTCCTGAGCAACCGGGTCGAGGGGACCGTGTCGCTGATCGATACCCAGGACATGAAGGTCGTCGGGACCATCAAGGTCGCGGGTGGCCCGGACTGCATGGACATCACGCCCGACGGCAAGGAGCTTTGGGTCACCCAGCGCTTCCTACGCAAGGTCGCCGTCGTCGATCTCGCGCAAATGAAGGTGGTCGCCTCGATACCGGTCGGCAAGTCGCCGCATGGTGTGATGATGCTCAAAGGCAACGCGACGACGGGACCGATTCGTGCGGCGTCGACGGCAGGCGACAAGAAATAGGCGCGCGCGATGCGCGACTTCATAGACGTCTGGGTCAACATCCAGGCTTGGCTCTTCGAGACCCTGGTCAGCCCGGTCCTGTTCCAGTTCGATCTGATGGAATGGTACGAGCCGGCCTTCAACGCCGTCGAGATCGTCATGTTGGGGGTGGTGCAGATCGCCGTCATCGCGCTCGGCATGCGTTTCTTCGAGAAGCGCTGGCCGCTGGAGAAGACCGACAACGACGATTTGGTGGCGGTCGACCGCGTCTACACAGTGCTGAACAAGCTCGGCGTCGTGCCGCTGCTGGTGTTCATGGTGACTTACCCCATCACCAACCAGATCGAGTACGTGATGCGTGCCTGGGGCTTCATGCCGTTCCGGGTGGAACAGCTCGTACCCTGGCTGCATGACAACGCGCTGGCTTCCTTCCTTGTTTATTTCGCATTGTATGATTTCGCCGCCTACTGGGTGCATCGCGCGCAGCACAGGTTCTCCTGGTGGTGGGCGCTGCATAGCCTGCATCACAGCCAGCGCCAGGTTACGGTGTGGAGCGACGATCGCAACCATATCGTCGACGATCTACTCGTGACGCTCGCACTGGCGATCCTTGCGCAGTTCATCGGCGTGCAGCCGGAGGATTACATCCTCATTCTCATGGTCGGCCGATTGATCGAGAGCTGGTCGCATGCCAACGTCGACATGGGCTTCGGACGGGTGGGCGAACGGCTGATCGTAGGGCCGTGCTTCCATCGTCTGCATCATGCGCTGGCAAGCCCGAACGAGCGCCACATCCATGATCATAATTTCGCGCCGGTGTTCCCGATCTGGGACATGCTGTTTGGCACGGCGGTCTACGACGGCAAGCGACGGCCAACCGGCGTCGATGATCCGGTTGTCGATGCCGACAATGGCCGTGGCTGGCTTGCCCAGCAGGTGACCGTGTTCGGCCGGTTTCTGCGCGCATTGGCGCCGCAGGTCAGGCGCTCTTCAGTTCAGCCAGGACTTCGGCCGCCCGCGGAATAGGCGTCACGGCGCCGTAGCCGCGCGTCGACAAGGCCGCGGCGACGTTGGCGTAGCGTGCCGCCGTCTCCAGGTCGTCGCCGGCCAGCAGTCGTGCCAGGAAGGCACCGTCGAACGTGTCTCCGGCGCCGGTGGCATCGACAGCCTTCACTCGATGGCCGGGCACGCGAAACCGCTTTTGGGGGGTCGCGACCAGACAGCCGTCGGCTGCCATCTTCAGGGCCACCAACGGCGCGCCGAGCTTGAGATAGTGGTCGACGATGGCCGCAGGCTCGGAAAGGCCAGTGAGCTGCTGCGAATCGTCGAGGCTGGGTAAAGCAATGTCGCAGCAAGCGATCGTCGCGTCGATCGTCTTGCGCGCAGTCTCGAGATCCCATAGCCGCAGACGCAGGTTGGTGTCGTAGGAAACCTTAACGCCAGCTGCCCGCGCGGCATCGATGGCGGCGCGGCAGGTTTTGCGCGCACTGTCGCTGATCGCCTGGCCGATGGCGGAGAGGTGAAAGATGCGCGCACCGGCGATGTACTCGGCGGGCAGTTCCTCTGGCGTCATCAGTGACGCCGCCGAATTCTTGCGCAGATAGTCGAACTTGTGGCCGGCCTCGGTGTGCGTGACGAAGCTGACACCGGTCGGCGCGCTGGGATTGCGGGCGACGTGCGAGGCATCAACGCCCTCCATCCGCCACAGATCGAGGAAAGCATCCCCCATCCAATCCCGCCCGAGGCTGGTAAGGTAGCCCGCTGAGGCACCCTGGCGGGCGGCGGCGATGGCCACGTTCTGCGAATCGCCGCCAAAGCCTTGCAGCCACGTGCGGCCGTCGCCCTCACGGGGGCGATTGAATTCGATGAGCGGCTCGCCGAGCGAGATGAGGGAAGGGGAACTGGACATGACGCTCCAGGTTTCTCATGGTGACGTACCGCGCTCAACTCCGATCGAAGGAGGATGACATGGCTGAAGCCGACGCCAAGCCCGGTCCAGACCTCACGCGAGGGATCTTGCTCACGGAGATTGCCGACGGCGCCATGCTCGTCGGACATGTTGGCGAGGAGCAGGTGCTGCTGGCACGCTCGGGCGACGACATGTTCGCGGTAGGTGCCCATTGCAGCCACTATCATGGGCCACTGGCCGAAGGACTGCTGGTCGGCGACACGGTGCGCTGCCCGTGGCACCACGCCTGCTTCAGCTTGCGCACAGGCGAGGCAGTGCGCGCACCGGCCCTCAGTCCGATCGACTGCTGGTCGGTCGAGCAGCGTGGCGGCAAGGTGTTCGTGACGCAGAAGCGGACCGATACGCCGGCCAGACGTTCGAGGCCGGCCGGCCGCGAGCCGGAAAAGATCGTGATCGTCGGGGGCGGCGCGGCCGGCTTTGCTGCCGCCGAGATGATGCGGCGCGAAGAGTTCAAGGGAAGCATCGTCATGTTGAGCAATGACGATGCTTCTCCTGTCGATCGGCCGAACCTGTCCAAGGACTACCTCGCCGGCAACGCACCGGAAGAATGGATCCCGCTGAGATCGGACGACTTCTATGCCGAGAACGGCATCGATCTCAGGCTCCGGGCTATTGTTGTCGGTGTCGACCCTCGCGCACGCCAAGTCTCCCTTTCCGACGGCGCCAATATATCCTTCGACCGGCTGCTGCTGGCGACGGGCGCGGAGCCGGTACGGCTGTCAATTCCAGGGGCCGACCAAGCGCAGGTCCATACCTTGCGCAGTCTCGCCGACAGTCGGGCCATCATCGCCCGGGCCAAGCAAGCGCGCCGGGCAGTCGTCATCGGAGCAAGCTTCATCGGCCTGGAGGCTGCGGCGTCGCTGCGCGCTCGCGGCATCGAGGTGCATGTGGTGGCGCCGGAGAAGCGCCCCATGGAGCGTATCCTGGGGCCTCAGATGGGCGATTTCGTGCGCTCCCTGCACGAGGAGCACGGCGTGGTGTTCCATCTTGAGGATACGCCGAGTGCCATCGATGGCAGGCGCGTCACTCTCAAGAGCGGTAGGCCGCTGGAAGCGGATCTCGTCGTGGTTGGCGTCGGCGTGCGACCGCGGCTCGAGCTTGCCGAGAAGGCCGGGCTCGCTGTCGATCGTGGACTCACGGTCGATGCCTTCCTGCAGACCAGCGCACCCGACATCTTCGCGGCCGGCGATATCGCGCGCTGGCCCGATCCCCATAGCGGCCAAGCCATCCGCGTCGAGCACTGGGTCGTCGCGGAGCGGCAGGGGCAGACGGCGGCGCTGAATATGCTGGGTGTGCGCGAAAAGTTTGACGCGGTGCCATTCTTCTGGAGCCAGCACTACGACATTCCGATCAACTATGTCGGCCATGCCGAGAAATGGGACGACCTGGCAATCGAAGGCGATATCGCCGCCAAGGACTGCCTGCTGCGCTACAAGCTCGGTGGCCGCACACTTGCGGTGGCCTCGATCTTTCGCGACGTTGCCAGCCTGCAGGCCGAGGTGGCGATGGAGCGGGCGACGGCGGCGCGCTAGAGTCGAGAAAGCGAAGATCGGAGGAGCGACATGGCCAAGAAAAAGGGCGCCAACGGCAAGGATGGCGAGCGCCGACTGCGCAGCCGTGAATGGTTTGATTCGAAGAGCGATCCGACGATGACCGCCCTCTATCTTGAGCGCTACATGAACTTCGGTCTCACGCTGGCGGAGTTACGCAGCGGCAAGCCGATCATCGGCATCGCGCAGACTGGCAGCGACCTGTCGCCCTGCAACCGCCACCACCTCGAGCTCGCCTGGCGCATTCGCGACGGCATCCGCGACGCCGGCGGCATACCAATCGAGTTTCCGGTTCATCCCATTCAAGAAACCGGCAAGCGACCGACCGCGGCGCTCGACCGCAATCTCGCCTATCTCAGCCTCGTGGAAAGCCTGTACGGCTATTTCTTCGACGGCGTCGTGTTGACCACGGGCTGCGACAAGACCACGCCCGCCATGATCACAGGCGCGGCCACGGTCGACATTCCGGCGATCGTGCTGTCGGGCGGGCCGATGCTCGACGGGCACTTCGCGGGCGGGTTGGCGGGTTCGGGTACCATCATCTGGTACGCTCGGCAGGAGCTGGCGGCCGGCCGTATCGACATGGACCAGTTCGTCGAGCTGGTAGCGTCCAGCGCGCCGAGCGTCGGTCATTGCAATACCATGGGTACGGCGCTTTCCATGAACAGCATGGCGGAGGCGCTCGGTATGTCGCTGACCGGCTGTGCTGCCATTCCCGGTCCCTACAAGCAGCGCGCGCAGATCGCCTACGAGACCGGCAAGCGCATCGTCGACATGGTGTGGGAAGATCTTCGGCCCTCGAAGATCCTGACCATCAAGGCATTCGAGAACGCCATCGTCGCGGCGAGCGCGCTGGGCGCTTCGACCAATTGCCCGCCGCACGTCAATGCCATCGCCCGCCATATCGGCGTGAAGCTGGACAATAAAGACTGGGACCGCGTCGGCTATGATATCCCGTTGCTGGTGAACTGCATGCCGGCCGGCAAGTATCTCGGCGAGGCGTTCTACCGCGCCGGCGGCGTGCCCACGGTGATGGCCGAACTTCTCGCTAAGAAGAAGATCCACGGCGATGCGCTGACCGTCACCGGTAAGACCATGGCCGAGAACCTGAAGGATGCCAAACCGGCGGACGGCGAGGTGATCAAGAGCTACGACCAGCCGATGCTGAGCGAGGCGGGGTTCGCCGTTCTGACCGGCAACCTGTTCGACTCGGCGATCATGAAGACCTCGGTGATCTCGCCCGAGTTCCGCAAGAAGTATCTCGAGCGACCGGGCGACAAGGACGCGTTCGAAGGGACGGCAATCGTGTTCGAAGGCCCGGAGGACTATCACCACCGCATCAACGATCCCGCGTTGCCCATCGACGAGAACAGCATTCTGTTCATCCGCAACACCGGACCCGTCGGCTATCCGGGGGCAGCCGAGGTCGTGAACATGCTGCCGCCGGACCGGCTGGTGAAGGGCGGCGTTCTGCTGTTGCCTTGCGTCGGCGATGGACGCCAGAGCGGCACGTCGGCCAGCCCGTCCATCCTCAACGCCTCGCCGGAGGCGGCCGTCGGCGGCGGCTTGGCTTTGTTGAAGACCGGCGACAAGGTCCGGATCGATATCGGCAAGCGCCGTGCCGACATCCTGATCTCCGACGACGAGCTGGCCAAGCGCAAGGCGGCGTGGAAGCCGGATGTGAAGGAAAGCCAGACGCCGTGGCAGGAGCTGCAGCGCAAATTCATCGGACAGCTCTCAACCGGAGCGTGTCTCGACTTCGCCGTCAACTATCAGAGGATCGCAGAGACCAAGGGGACGCCGCGGCACTCCCACTAACGGTCCACTACCGGAACATGCGCTGCTCGACCGAGACCGGGAGATCCGAGCGATTGATCAGCACGATGGCCCAGGGCGAGGTGGGCTGACCGACCGGGCGCGCCGGCTGAGGCGTAACGGTTGAGACTGTACCCGGAGGAGCAAAGCCTGTTGCACCAGCGAAGGCCGATGGCGGTCCCCCTCCGGCAATTGGCCGTGACGCCGGAGCAGGGCTCACGCGCTGTGCCAGCATGATGTCGGGCGGCATGCGTTCCTCGAACACCACGACGATTCGATCACGCCGGCGACTTGTCGAGAGGATATTGACAGCATAGCCCTCGGTTGCGCGACGCCCGAGGAAGATGCCGACAGCATTCATGCGGCCCGGTTCAAATCCGTCGGGTGGCGGCATACCGACCCGGCTCCAAAGACTGCGCCACTCAGCCAAGGTGGCGGCAACGACATGTTCAGGTTGACGGGTGATCGCCGTCACCCCTTGCCAATGCCGGGCTTCGACGGCCTGGGCGAAGGCGTCGCCAATGCTCCCGATCAATCCTAGCGCTGCCAGCACGCAAAGCGGCAAAAGCCGCCAGCGGGGCACGGTTACGACTACGGGGGAAATTGGCTGGGCGCCGAACCGCACGATGGGGATCTCTGAACTCGGGCTGAAACTGAACGAGCGTTAGGAGATGACCACTACACTTTGGCTCAATTGCGGCCGCAGAAGACAAGGTTCGCGAGGTTTCCGTATCAATCGTCGCCGTCTGTGGCTTTCGTGCAACACACAGTGGGCCGATCATGTTGGCTCCACGGCGTTTCCGTGTCGACCGTCGCGACTGCAAGAAGTCGCGCACCGTCGTCGATGGTGATCACCAGCTTGCCAAGCTTGAAAGGCCTGGGACCCATGGCCGGCAGTGGCGGTTCGGGCGGTTGAATGGCGAAGGCGGCCGTTGCTTCTGCTTCAGTCGCCGGCCGAGTGACAGTGTTCTGCGGGCGCGCCACAATTCTGCATGGTCACTTGATCAGCCGCCGCGCCTGCTGCGTGCCGGCCCGCTCTTCCGGCGCACCCACCGCGCGGTGCAGATCACGCCCGCCGGCCGCGCCCTGGCAGAGGCGACAGGCCGGGCATTTGCCGAACTGCTGCGCGCCTCCGAACCGCTTGCCGGTGCACAAGCGACAGCACGTTTGAGACTAAGCGTCTCGCCGTTGTTTGCGTTGGCTTGGTTGATGCCGCGCTTGCCGGCGTTCATGGCGACTATCCGGAGGTCGAATTAGCCATCGAGAGCTCGCTGCAGGTTCTCGACTTCGACAACGATGCGGTCCATGCGGGCGTGCGCGCACCAATGATTCACGTTTCATCATTCCCGCTCGCCTGGCCCGAATGGCTGCGCCAGGCGGGAGCGGGCGATGTGCAGGCCAAGCAAACTGTTTGAGTGGATAGTTTCGAAGCTGCCCTCCAGCTTGCCGAACGCAGAGCGGGCATTGCGCTTGGCCTGTCGCCGCTGTTTGCCGAGCGCGAGGCGCAGGAGCGATTGTGCCAACCAATGCCGCAACGCTACGCGACCGGCGCCTATTGGCGGGCGCATCGCCCTGAAAGCAAGGCAATAGAGCTTTGCGGACCTTCAAGCGGTGGTTGGCAACGAAGCTGGCCGCCGGTTGAGCACGGCTCATCCCAGAGGGCATTGGTTTCTTTTGTTTCGTGAAGCGGCCGGCCTATGCTCGTGCGGGTCCAACCGGGAGCGGCAGCATGAAAGCAGCGATGGACGACCAATCAGTCGCGCAGCGGGTGCTCGATCATATCGCCAACGGCACGACCGACCTTGGCGATGAGGTCTGGCGCGAGCCGGTTGCCAACTATCGCTCGCAGGAGCGCTTCGAGCGCGAGATGCAGCAGGTGCTGCGCCGCTTTCCTGTCCCGTTCTGCCCGTCAGCGGCATTGGCCGAAACCGGTTCGTACGTGGCGCGAGAAGCAGCCGGTACGCCGCTGCTGGCGGTTCGTGGCCCGGACGGCAAGGTCCGCGGCTTCCGCAATGCTTGCCGCCATCGCGGTATGCAGGTGGCGAGCGGTACAGGGTGCACGCGCGCCTTCGTCTGCCGCTATCACGGCTGGACCTACAATCTCGAGGGCGTACTGCGACACATCCCGCACGAGCAGGGCTTTCCCGGTTTCGACAAGGATGCGCATCCGCTGGTGCCCGTCACCACGACCGAACGGCTGGGTCTGGTCTTCGTGTCTCAGGATCGTTCGGAGGCCGGCGACGACTCCCTGTCGGGCCTCTCCAAGTTGATCGCGCCCGATCAGCGCCTGTTCGCCTCGATGGAGCGCGACTTCGACGTCAACTGGAAGATCCTGCTGGAGAGCTTCATAGAGGGCTATCATATCAAGTCGACTCATCCGGAGAGTTTCCTGCCTTGTGGCTTTGACAATCTGAACGTCATCGACTTGTTCGGTCGCCATAGCCGCGTGACTTATCCGTTCCAGCGCATCAAGAAGCTCGCGAAGGTGCCGCCAGCGGAGCGGCGAGTCGAAGGGTTGTTGACCTACGTCTATCACCTGTTCCCCAACGTGCTGGTCACCGTGCTGTCGCGCCACACCAACGTCGTGATCCTCGAGCCGCTGGCGGTCGATCGCACGCGCCAGATCACCTACACGTTGACCAACGGTGGCGGCGACGATCCGATGGTGCTGGCCGAAGCCAAGCGTGACGCGGAGTTCGTGGGAACGACGGGTGCCGCGGAGGATCGCGCCGTCGTGCAGGCGATCCAGCGCGGGCTCGCCAGCGGGGCAAACGATGCTTTCACCTTCGGCCGCTTCGAGAGCGCCATCGTCCACTTTCACAAGATGCTGACGGCCGCTCTTGCCGGAGCGCGGGCCTCCAGGCCCGCATCTTCTTCCAGGCCCGCATCTTCTTGTTGCGAGCATGACATGAGCGGACCTGGAGGTCCGCGGTCCGGCAAGACTTAAGACCGCTTGGCCTTGTCGGCGGCGTTGGTGGACTGGATCTGCTCGCGGATGCGCTGCCAATCGTCGTCAGTGTAGGACATCATGTTGGAGAATGTGCCGTTGCCCATGATGCCCATGGCGCCGTCGATGGCGATCACCTCGCCGTTGATGTACTCGACCTCCTCGCTCATCAGGAAGGCGGCCATGTTGGCGAGCTCGCTCGGCCGGCCGACGCGGCCCAGCGGATTGCGTGCCTTGTAGCGATTGTCGTCGCTTTCTTGCATCGGGTTGAGCCGGGCCCAGGCACCTTCGGTTGGAAAGGGACCGGGCGCGATGGCGTTGAGTCGGATGCCGTGGCGACCCCATTCGACAGCGAGGCTCTGGGTCATGACGGCGACGCCGGCCTTGGACATTGCGGAGGGGACGACAAAGGGGCTGCCTGTCCAGACCCAGGTCGTCAAGATGCTGAGGACGCTCGCCTTGCGTTTCTCGGCGATCCAACGCTTGCCACAGGCGTTGGTCGTATAGAACGTGCCGTGCAGGACGATGTTGGCGATGGCGTCAAAGGCGCGAGGGCTGAGGTCCTTGGTCTGTGAAATGAAATTCCCGGCAGCATTGTTGACCAATCCATCGAGCGGGCCGGTCTGCCAGATACGGTCGATCATCTCCTCGACGGCCGTGGCAACCCGGATGTCGACGGTATGGACCTCGACCTGGCGCCCGGGGTGCTTGGCCATGACCTCGCGCGCCGTTTGCTCCAGCACGCCGCCGCGGCGGCCGCATATCACACAGTCTGCACCCAGCGCTACGAACTTCTCCATCATGATCCGGCCGAGGCCGGTGCCTCCTCCGGTCACCAGGAAGCGCTTGCCTTTGAACAGGTCGGTCCGGAACATTCTTCTCCCCCGAGATTGCAGTGTCAGTGCTCTAGCTTGTTGAGCGTCAAGATCACAAGAACGTTGCACCGATCTACAGCAGTGCTAGGATTTCTGCATAACAACACGGGATCGTTGAAATGACGACCCAACAGGGAGAGACGGGCGGGGACGTCGGTACCGTTGAGCTGCGTGGTAAGGTCAAGTGGTTCAACGCCGTCAAGGGCTACGGCTTCTTAGCCCTCGATAGCGACAATAGCGACGCGTTCCTGCATGTGACGACACTTCGCCAATCCGGGCATGAGGATCTCAAGCCTGGAGCGACGGTAGTGTGTGCTGGTGTCCGCGGCCCGAAAGGCTGGCAGGTCATGAAGGTGATCGATGTCGATTCGTCGACGGCCGTCGCCACGACGCCCAAGCCACCGCCAGCGCCCGAAGGCATCGCGATGGGCGATTACATCGCGGCGTTGGTCAAGTGGTACAATAACGAGCGCGGATATGGTTTCGTGACTCGAGAATCGGCCGAAGGCGACATCTTCGTTCATGCTGCCGTCTTGCGCCGCCACGGCATGGAATCGTTGGCGCCCGGCCAGAAAGTGATGGTCCGCATCGCCGAGGGACAGAAAGGATTGCAGGTCGTCGAAATCCGATCGGCCTGACCGATTCTCGAATTCCTTGGAGCCGCGACCGTCTTGAGTTTGACGAAGTCGGCGGTCACGTCCTAATGCATGGCCATGGCATCCATGGTTGGCAGGTCGAAGCTCGGCCGTCGCTTCGTGCTCGGCGCATCACTTATCGTGACGGCTGCTGCGGCGTTCGCGCAGGACGGCGAGATCAGGTTCAAGCGCTCGTCTCTGGTGATCGATACCGGGGCACGGGCGATCAAGTTCGATGTCGAGCTGGCACTGAACGACATCGAGCGCGCCCGCGGCCTGATGTTCCGCGATAAGCTTGGCGCCTACGAGGGCATGCTGTTCGATTTCTACCAGGAGGCACCGGTCAGCTTCTGGATGAAGAACACGCTGATCCCGCTCGACATGGTGTTCATCTCAGGCGACGGCACGATCCGTCACATCCATGCCAATGCCGTGCCGCTTTCCACCGACACCATTCCCAGCGAATATCCCGTGCGTGCGGTGCTGGAGATCAACGGTGGCAGCGCCAGGCTCCTGGGCATCAAGCCCGGCGACAAGGTCAAGCACCCGATTTTCGGCAACGCCTAGAATCACGGTTCCGACGAAGAAGAGGTCCGCGCACGTGGAGGCGGCATGTCCGCTGAACAACACCTGACATTGCGGCGGCGCTTGCTGGCGTTGCTGATCGCCGGCGTTGGCGCCGCCGCCGCGACTGCCATTTCATTCGCGATGACTGTCTATGAAGCCGCCAACCCCAAGCCCGTGCCCGTGGTGGCGGCGGGCCAGCCGATCGATACCGGCCGATGGATCATCACCATCCGCGACGCGCGCATGGGCTCAACGCCGCCAACCGGTATCAAGCCGTTCGCGCCGAAGAAATTGCTGATGGTCGAGTTCGATCTCGACAACCGATCAGCATCGACCAGCAATGTGTTCCTCCGCTTGTTCACCATCGATCCGCCGGTCGCAAACCTTTCGCCGCCGACCTTCTATCTGGCCAGGGACAAATGGATCGCCGGTGGTCTTCAGCCGGGCATGCCGGAACGCATGATCGCCAGCTGGGAGTGGCCGTCGGCTGTGCCCCAACCGCAGCAACTGCGCCTCCAGATCGCCAGCCAGATCTACAAGCGGCGTGATAACCTCTACGGTGCGCCGGGATGGTTCGACCGCGATCCGGTGGCTGTCGTCGCGCTAGCGGTGGCGCCTGAAGCGGTGGCGACCGAGCGGTGAGTGGCATGTTCAGAGGGTTTGTCGCCGTCGCCTTCGGAGCGGCCGTCCTTTATGGCTTGCAGCGCACAACGCCCGGCTATGGTGAGATCACATCGCCCATTCCCGTCGCCGGCAAGCCGGGCCAGAGGGTCGACGCAACCGCCTTTACCATCGGCATCGCCAAGGTGCATCTCGTGCGAGCGGTTACGACCAAGAATGTCGGCCGCGCCGGCACATTCACCACCTCGGGCGTATGGGTGCTGGTGGAAGGCGCCGCCGAAGCAAAGTCTGAAAGCCTCACCCTGATGTCCGCCGAATGGCTCGGTCCGAACGGCATACGCTATGCGCTCAGCCAGCGCTTCTCGACCGTGTCTGGCATGCTGCCGGCACAGCGCCTCGAGCCTGGACTGCCAAAGCCTGTGCTGATGGCGTTCGAGATTCCTGAAAGTCAGGTGTCCGGCGGCACCCTACTTGTTGCGCGGTCTGCCTGGACGCCGCTTGAAGAGCAGGCTCGGATCGAGATGACGGGGATCAAGCCGGATGACATTCGACCTGCCGCCGTGCTTGCGCGCGGGCAGGGGGCTGTTCCCTGGATATTGAGCGTCGAATGACGGCCACGGCGGTATCGAGCGGCGAACGGCGCCGTTATTGGCTCAGCGTCGCGGCGCTGGCGATCGTCCTGCCGGCGGCGATTGCGGTGAATTCATGGAACAGCTTGGAGGAGTGGAGAAGCCGCCATGTTCGGACGCCGCTCGCTGTCGAAAGAGGCGCGATACAGCACTACGCCGGCGCGCAATGGCAACTGAGCGGTCTGACGCGACTGTCCGAGAGCCCGGGCAATACGATCCTTATCGTGGCTGAATTCGAGGCCGCCGTTGACGATCCCGAGCTCCTGCAGAAAGGCCCCTGCCAGGTCATTCTGGTAGACGATCGCGGCCGCCGCTGGCAGCCAACCTTCTTGCCTCCGCGAGTTGTACGCCAGGCCCGTCCTGCGGCGGCGGACAAGCCGCGTTGTGGCGCGTTGCTGAAGGCAGAGAAGGGCAAGACGACCACGATGGCGGAGACCTTCACCATTCCGGATGGGGCCACGGACTTGGCGCTCTCCGTGACGATTGCGGGGGCCCGGCCGGAATATCTGCTGTTCAAGTAGATGCTGCTTGTGTCCGCGGGGCACGCTGTGTCGCGACCGCGTGCTCCAATACAGCTGCGAGCAGGGCGATGCGCACGGCGTCGAGCAATATGCCGCCGTCGAGATCGCTCGGGCTGCCGATGAACACGTCGATGACGTTGGCAATGACCTGCCAGGTGGCGAGGTCGTGCACGCCGATCAAGCGCGTTGCGCCGAACCAAAGCCAGGCGCCCAGCCAATTGAGCGCGCGATAGGCAATGACGAAGGTGAGCAGGGTTGCCAGTCCGGCGCTCAGCGTCAGCCTGAGGCAGGTCCAGACCGGCTGATAACGGGAGCGGTAACCGCCGACAAAATACTTCACGAAGTCACGCAGCCATTTCCGCCGGGTCGCTGCGCCGGATGGCGGACCGGCCGCAGGCGATGATGCTGCCGACAGCTCGTAGCCGTTGATGATCGCCGCCATGACCAGCCAAACCATCGGCAGCAGGGCATAGAAAAACAGGCCTTGGAGCTGCTCGAACAGGCCCGGTGGCCTGAACTCGACAGGCGTGAACCCGCCCGCCGCATGGGCTGCCATCGTCAACGACGGCATATTCCAATTCCAGCTTTGCAGGAGCGACCCTGCCCCCATCCAGGTGATGAGATCGTTCTTCCAGACCCCGAGCGCGTAGAGGCCGATGAAGATCCAGCTTGCATCCGCTGCGACGACCAGCAGCCTCCAGTAGGGATGACGTGCGCGCGCGTTCATGCGCTTGGCGATCCAGCGAATCAGCCAGCAGGCGGCGATCGCTACGACCACGCCGCGGGAATGCACAAGGTCGAAGATGTTGAGCCGTTCGCCGAATGGCACGCGTTGAAGCGCCAGCCGGGAATATTCTCTGACCGTATCGCCGAGAAAGCCCCAGGCGGCGTAGTAAGCGAAGAACGGCAAGACTGCGGCCGCCGTTACGCCAAGTAGGTGATCGCCAGCCGCCGGACGGTCCGGGCGTGCACCGGCATTGGACGATTCCTGCCGCAGCGCGGCGACCGCGGGCATGGCCGGCCGCAGCACCGCAAACATCAGCACGACCACCAGGAGCTTCGCCAGCACCACAAGCGACAGCACGAGCATGCCGCCGAGCGGGTGCTGCAGGCCAACGCTGACCGACGCCTCGAGGAGAAGGTCCCGCACGACATAGCCGATCGAGCCAATGAGCAGCAGTTGTGGCCAAAAGCGACCGAGAAGGCCGACGGTCAGCGCGAGCGGCCGGACGATGTCTGCGGTCGTCATGTTGCCTGTTCTAGCGCTTCAAGGCGCAGGTCATGCCGTCGCCCGCTGAAAGCAAGGCAAGCTCAACGCGGCCGTCGGTCTTGAGCTTGGCATTGAGCGCTCGGATGGATTTCGTATCGGCATCGCGGTCGGCGGGATCGGCGACGGCGCCGCCCCACAGCACGTTGTCGATCAGGATTAAGCCGCCATGCCGGACCAACCGCAGACAGCGCTCGTAGTAGGCGTCGTAGTCTTCCTTGTTGGCGTCGATGAACGCCAGATCGAGCTGGCCTTCGAGTCCTTGAGCCAGAAGCCGATCGAGTGTTGCGAGGGCTGGCCCGATGGTGAGCTCGATACGGCTTTCGAGACCGGCCTCCCGCCAATAGCGGCGGCCGACCGCCGTCCATTCTTCGCTTACATCGCAGCACCAGAGCTTGCCTTCGGCCGTCAACGCCTCGGCGATCCAGAGCGCCGAGTAGCCGGTGAAGGTGCCGACCTCGACCGCGCGGCGCGCGCCGATGGCGCGTACCAGCAGGGAGATCTGCTGCCCCTGATGGGCCGAGATCTGCATGCCTGCCTGTCGCATCCTTGCCGTCTCTTCCCGCAGGCGTCGTTTCACGGCGCTTTCGCGCAGCCAATTGGCATCGACATAGTTGGCCAAGGTACCGTCGATCTTCGCCCAACTCTTCATGCAACTCTCCCCAGGCCAACGCTCTCATTACCCAGCAGGTTATCGACCCCGTGCTGCGCCAGCAGCATGTTGGCTCGCATGAGCGATCTGCAAGACTTCGTGCAAAACTACATCTCCGTATGGAACGAGCCCGATGCCGAGCGGCGCCGTGGCCTGATTCGCGCCCTGTGGCAGGAGGACGCCAGCCACCTTGCCCGCACTCTCGAGGCAGTCGGCCACACCGGGATCGAGAAGCGGGTGAGCGATGCCCATGAGAAATGGGTGAGGGAGAAGGGCAATGTCTTCCGCCTGCGTGACGGCGTGGACGGCCATCACGGCACGGTCAAGCTGCGCTGGGAGATGTTGCCCGCTTCGGGCGGCGAGGTGATCTCGATCGGCTTCGACTTCCTGGTGCTGGGTGCAGATGGTCGGATCCGCACCGGCTATCAATTCATTGAAGCCTGACGGCGTATTTTTTGAGGTCCTCGAGCGACACAATGTGCAGAGTGACGGCGTGTGTCGCTTCGAGGACGACCTGTGGGGCGGCCCCCGCATCGAGGGCCTCCTTCCAGCGGGCGGCGCACAGGCACCACCGATCGCCCGGCTTCAGGCCGGCAAAACCGTACTGGGGCATCGGTGTGCTGAGATCATTGCCGTGTGCCTTTGAAAAAGCGAGGAATTCCGCCGTCATGACGACACAGACAGTGTGCAGGCCAAGGTCCTCACGGCCGGTGTTGCAGCAGGCATCACGATAGAAGCCGGTCAATGGCTCGACGGAGCAGGGCTGCAGCGGGCCGCCCAGCACATTGATCGAGGGGACGCGCCCGGGCCGGCCTTCTTCGGGGGTCTGGTCAAACATGCTCTATCCTACCACCCCGAATTTGGGCTTTCGAGCGAGCAGGGTCGCTGCTAGAAAACTGCGCCAACAATCTGGCGGCGGGGCGTAGCGCAGTCTGGTAGCGCGTCTGCCTTGGGCGCAGAAGGTCGTCGGTTCAAATCCGGCCGCCCCGACCACGCCTCCGCCGGTGGAGTAAAAGGGTAATGCAGGTCCGTATCTACAAGCCCGCCAAGACAGCCATGCAGTCTGGACAGGGCAAGACCAAGGAATGGGTCCTCGAGACCGAGCCCGCCCCCAAGGTGATCGATCCTCTGATGGGCTGGACCGGTTCGCGCGATACGATGCAGCAGGTGAAGCTGCATTTTGAGACATTGGATGAGGCAAAAGCCTACGCGGAGAAGAGCGGCTGGCGCTACACCATCGAGTTGCCTCGCGCACGGCATGTCCGGCCAAAGGCCTATGCTGACAACTTCGCATACAATCGGATCGGACGCTGGACCCACTGACGAACGCCTAGCCGTGGTGTCTTACGGTCGCGCCCCGTGACCGTGCCTCACGATCGCCCACAACATGGTCGAGTTGGTTCGGACCATGCTCAAGAAGGTGGCCTTCACTCCCGGCATCGCGCAGCGGCTTTCTGACCGGCTGAGCGCGGCCGTGTGGGGCCAGATGCGCCGCCTTTTCCTGATGCAACGCCGGCTGCGCTCGAGCGAGCCCGCGCAGATCCTGGTATGCGCGTTCTGCGGAGCGGCAATCGGCGCTCTCGTCGCCGGGCTGCACTGGCTGGTCGATTTTGTCCACCGGGCAAGTTTCGCCCTTTCTGGTCCTGAGACGCTGAGCACCGGTATCGGTGTCAACCCTGAACGCGTCTTGATCGTTCCGGCCATCGGTGGACTGGCTCTCGGCCTGTCTGCACTGGTCATGAGACGCTTCAGAGCGAGCGACATCGTCGACCCGATCGAGGCCAACGCCTTGCACGGCGGACGCATGTCCATGTTCGACAGTCTTCGGCTGCTGATCGCGACCTTGCTGTCGAATGCTTCCGGTGTGGCGATTGGCATGGAGGCGGGCTACAGCCAGCTGGGCGCCGGCGCATTCTCGAAGATCGGCCAGTATTTCAGATTGCGTCGATCGGACTTGCGCATCTTCGTCGGCGCGGGAGCGGCCGCCGCCATTGCGGCCGCCTTCAATGCGCCCCTGGCGGGCGCCTTCTACGGCTACGAGCTGATCCTCGGCAGCTACGCCATCCGGGCGCTGGCGCCGGTGGCGACGGCGGCACTGGCTGGCGCTCTGACGGAGCGTGCCCTCGTCGACCCGCCGCCGCTCTTCGGTGTCGGCGACATCCTCCACTTCAGCCAATGGTCCTATCTGCTGTTCGCGGTGCTTGGCATCCTTGCCGCAGGGTTCAGTGTGCTGGCTATGCAGGCGGTGACGTGGGCCGAGCGGATGTTGAAAAGCTTGCCACTGCCACAATGGCTTCGGCCGGCGATCGGCGGCGGGCTGGTGAGCGGTATCGCTCTGCTGGTGCCGCAGGCCCTGGGCAGCGGGCATGGCGCCATACAGCTCGTGTTCGATGGCGATTTCAGCCCGGGCCTGCTGTTGCTCATGCTTGGTGCCAAGCTCTTGGCTTCGGCGCTATCGCTGGGCGCCGGATTCCGAGGCGGCATGTTTAGCGCCTCGCTCTTCCTCGGCTGCCTGCTGGGTGCAGCCTTTGCCGATCTTGCGGCCATGGTGGTGCCGCACCTCGTCGAGCAGCACGCTGTTCTCATGATGGTCGGCATGGGATCGGTGGCTTCGGCGGTGATCGGCGCGCCGCTCACCATGGTGTTCCTGATCCTGGAAGGGACCGGCAACTTTCCAGTGACGGTGGCGGTCATGGTCGGCGTCGTCATCGCCTCGACCATTGTACGGCTCACCTTCGGCTATTCCTTTTCGACGTGGCGTTTCCACCAACGCGGCCTCGGCATCCGCAGCCCGCACGATGTCGGCTGGCTTGCCGATCTGACAACCAGGCGGCTGATGCGTGCCGATGCCAAGCTGGTGCCGCAAAGCACCTCGCTTGGTGAGATCCGCCAGAAGTATCCGCCAGGCAGCGCCAAGAAGGTGTTTGTGATCTCCGAAACCGGCGCCTTCGTTGGCACGCTCGATATCGCGGCAATCCACGAAGCCGACCCGGTCGAAACGCCGGACCGACGGATCGCCGGCGATTTCGCCGTGGATGCCGACCTTTTTCTGCTGCCTTTCGAGAACGTGCGCACCGCCCTCAGCCGCTTCGAGGAGAGGGAGGTCGAGACCTTGCCGGTGCTGGCCTCTGGCGGTGATCGCTCGGTGGTCGGCTATCTCACCGAGCAGTATGCCTTGCGACGCTACAACCAGGAGCTCGAGCGACGCCGCAATGCCGACCTCGGTGAGCGTGACTTGTTCTCGATCGTCGATCCGCCGCGGTAAAGGCGCTTCGCCACGCCGAGGGTGCGTGCTAAATCGACGCTCGTCCACGCAAGCGCCCGTAGCTCAGGGGATCAGAGCAACCGCCTTCTAAGCGGTAGGTCGCTGGTTCGAATCCAGCCGGGCGCGCCAAACTTTACGGAATTTGCGCAAAGCTATGGTCCGGATTGGGCTCGGAGTCCGCGCTCTGAGAGGGGGCGGTGTGGTCATCGGCGTGGCCGCCAACGGCCGCGAGCCGCGGGTCGTGGTGTCGACATTTCTGGCGACGGCTGCCAAGGGAGACCGGCTCGCCCTCGAGCCCTATCACGTCGCTGCAGAGACGGCGCAAGTTCTGGCTGGTGGAGTTCTGGCTGAAGCTGCGGCGGTGGTCGCTGAGGGGCGCAAACGCCAAGGCGAGCTGGCGACGAAGGGCTTGAGCAAGATTGTCCGCGAGCTCCAGGAAGCGGGGTACGAACCTGCTGTTGCGGCTTTGCTCGTCAACCGCGCCGGCTGGGTCACCGACCTCCTGGAGTACAGTCTTTCCTGGCCGGAGCATGTACCGGTTGCCGAAGGGCTCGCTGTGCGCGATGCCCTTCGATCCGCTATCGATCGAGTCGGTGTCGATATCGCCGAATTGGACGAGAAGTCGCTTCCCGATCTCGCGTCAAAGAATCTTGGCATGTCTTCCGCCGGTCTCAACGCCTGCCTGAAGGCTCTTGGCGTAGCGGCGGGCCGACCATGGCGGAAGGAACAGAAGCTGACCTGCCTTGCGGCTTGGGTTGCCGTAGCGGCGCGGTGCTGATCCCCGGACGCAAGGCGATCAGCGACGAGAGATTCCTCGACACCCTTTGCGCTTTTGTCGGCGTTCGTTGCGTTCAGCCACGCTGCTGATTCAACTCCGGGCCTATCACGCAGTCGTGAATATCCGATTGCGAGCTCGGCGGAATTTGTTGCAAATAATTCTCACTTCCCTCGATGGTTATGATAATGACTCGCATTCGCCGGCCTGGCTCATTTGGGCCGGCGAAGTTTTTGGGGAGTAGAGATGACGGCTCAGCGTTCTGTCAGGACGGCTTTGGTGGGTTTGCTCGTTGCGCCGGCTGCGGTGGCTCAGCAGCCGCCGCCGGACCAGAACGCCGCGCCGCCAGATCCTGCGAAGCCACCGACAGAGAACAAGCCGGCTGATCCCAATGCGTCACCGGTGACGATGCAGCCCGTCACGGTCACGGGTGCGCGGCCCAGTGACGACTTCCTGGTCAACAAAAGCTCGATCAATCGCCTGGGCGCTCCCGATCTCATGGACGTCCCTCAGTCGGTCATGGTCATCAACAAGGCGTTGATGCAGTCCCAGGGCGTGACATCGCTCGCCAGCGCCGTGCGCAACGTGCCGGGCATCACCATGGGGGCCGCCGAAGGCGGCCAGATCGGCAACAACTTCAACATCGACGGCTTCTCGGCCCGCACCGACATCTTCCTCGACGGCATGCGCGACCGCGGCCAGTATTATCGCGACACCTTCGCGCTCGAGCAGATCGAGGTGCTGTTCGGTCCTGCGTCCCTGTTGTTCGGCCGCGGCTCGACCGGCGGTGTCATCAACCAGGTGATGAAAAAGCCGACCTTGCAGAAAGCCACGGAGGTGTCCGTCCAGGCCACCACCAACGGCCTGGCCCGCACCACTGCAGACGTGAACGTGCCCTTTGGCGAGGACAGCAACAACGCTGCCCGTGTCAACACCATGTTCCAGTGGGGCAAGTCGTCGACCGTGGACATGACCACGGTACAGGACTTCGGGTTTGCGCCCGGCGTAAAGCTCGGCATCAATACGCCAACGCAGATCACCTTGCAGGCCCTGCTGCAGCACAACCATGACCAGGTGCCGTACGGCGTGCCACCCGTGAACGGCTTTCCGCTCAACGTGCCGCGCAACACCGCCTACGGCTTCCAGGACGACTTCACCAACCAGGATGTGATCTCCGTCATCGCCACGATCGATCACGCCTTCAACAAGGACTTCAAGCTGCGCAACCAGACGATGTTCAACTACGTGAACACGTATGTGCGCGAGACCTCGGGCAACGCGGTAGGAACGCTCGCGGCCAATGGCGCCTTCGTGCCAGCCGCGGCCGGGCCAGGCGGAACACCCTATACCGGCCAGCCCCTCTACAATCTGTACGTCCGCCAGCAAAGTCGCGATCGCAACATCTACGACTTCTCACTCGACAACCAGACGGAGCTCACAGCGAACTTCGATACCGGTCCGATCGGCCATTTGTTGTTGGTCGGCGCGGAGTTCCAGTACGAGACCTATCGGAACCAGCAGTACTACCGCAACGGTACCTGCAACGGCCAACCGTTGCAGTCGTCGACGGCCACGTCAGGATTTGTCGGCTGCGTGCCGGCCGGCTTCACGACGTGGCAGGGGTCCCCCGGCACAGTTCCGGAGCAGTACGGCAATCTCGCGACCTCCCAGGCCTGGACGGCGGCCGGCTACTTCAACGACACGATGCAGGTCCTGCCCATGCTCAAGCTCGTGGGCGGCTTGCGCTTCGATTATTACTGGGCGCAGGTCGGCAACTCGATCAACTCGGCCAACACGCCCGGCAGCACCACCGTTCCCTATATGGTGCAGCCGATCACTTTTCTCAGCGTTCGCAGCGGCGCGATCTTCGAGCCCACCCGGGCGCAATCGTACTACTTTTCATACAGTACCTCGTTCAATCCTTCGCTCGAGCAGCTGACCTCGACGACAGGCGCGAGCCAGCTGCCGCCCGAGAGCAACCAAAACCTCGAGGCGGGCGTGAAGTACGAGCTGCTGAACGGCAACCTGTCTCTCACGGGAGCGCTCTTCCAGATCACCAAGTACAACGCGCGTACCCAAAATCCCGACGGCACCTTCACCCCCTCCGGCACGATCCGCGTCAAGGGTGTGAGAACGGGAGTCGCCGGCCGCATCACGCCGGAATGGCAGGTGTGGGGCGGCTATACTTATCTGGATGGTCGCATCATCAACGGCGTCGGCGCGAACACGACCGGCAAGGTGCCGCTCAACACGCCGCGCGATTCCGCAACCATCTGGACGACCTACACGATCAAGGAAACCTACGAGTTCGGCGGCGGTGTCACCTATATCGGCCAGCGCTACGCCAACAACACCAACGTCGTGCAGGTGCCGGGCTTCGCGCGCGTGGATCTGACCGCGGCCTACCGGCAGCCGACCTACGACGTGCGCCTCAATATCTTCAACCTGCTGAACACGATGTACTACGAGCAGATCATCGCCTCGGACGGCGGCCGTGCGGTCCCCGGGTCGGGCCTCACCGCGATGCTGACCTATACGCATCGCTTCTGAGAAGGCCCACGCGCATCATGCTGGTTTGCGTTCTCAACATCCTCGATGCGGCTCAGTTGGTGAGCCTGCGCGAGCGGCTCGATCGCGCCAACTGCTGGGTCGACGGCCGCGTCACGGCGGGCTACCAGGGCGCGCCGGTGAAGTTCAACCAGCAGATCGACGAGCGCTCCGACGTAGCGCTGGCCTGCCAGCGCATTGTCATCTCGGCGCTCGAGCGCAACCCGACCTTCATCAGCGCCGTGCTGCCCAACGTGATCTATCCGCCGATGTTCAATCGCTATGGCGAGGGGATGAAATTCGGCGCCCACGTCGATGGCAGCGTGCGCCTGCATCCACACAACGGGCAAAAGCTCCGGACCGATGTATCGGCGACGCTGTTCCTGACCAATCCTGACGATTATGACGGCGGTGAGCTGCAGATCGAGGACACCTACGGCCTGCACAGCGTCAAGCTGGCGGCCGGGGACATGGTGGTCTATCCGGCGACCAGCCTGCATCAGGTGGCGCCGATCACTCGCGGCGTTCGCACGGCCTGCTTCTTCTGGGTGCAGAGCCTGGTGCGCGACGATGTTCAGCGCGCGCTGCTCTACGAGATGGATACTGCCATCCAGCGCCTCAACGAGACGAATGCCGACGAGGTCGCGAGACGATCCTTGATCGGCTGCTACCACAACCTCGTGAGGCAATGGAGCGAGACCTGATGGCCGAAGCCACCGCCACGGCCCTGACGAGCACGCGGATCAACAGACGAGTGGCCTTCGTGCGCTGGGTGCGCCGCACGCACGGCTGGTTCGGTCTGTGGGGCGCGTTGCTGGGCCTCATGATGGGCTTCAGCGGCATCTGGCTCAATCACCGCAATGTGATGAAGCTGCCGTTACCCGACCAGCATCAGGTCAACGCGCAGCTTGCGCTGCCCGACGCGGGGGCCGCCACGATCGATGCCATGGCTGCGTGGGTACAGCAGACATTGCATGTGGATAGCAGCGCCAACACTCTCAGGGTCGAGCGCGCGCGCCCGGTCGCTTGGGGGGAACGGGGAGGCGAGGGCCGGCCGCTGATGCAGCCCGAGCGCTGGACGCTCGTCTTCGGCGGGCCAGATCGGGTCATTCAGGTCGAGTACTGGGTCGGCAACAAGTCAGTCGGTGTGCGGACTATGGAGAATGGGTTCATCGCCACGTTGACCAACCTCCACAAGGGTGTCGGCATGCCCGTGCCATGGATCCTGCTGGTCGACAGCCTGGCCGGCAGCCTGATCTTCCTGTCGGTGAGCGGTGCCATCCTGTGGTGGGAGACACATCGCCGCAGACTTGTCGGACTGGCGATCTTCGGCGTATCGGTGGCGGTCACCGTGGCGATCGCGATGTCGCCGTTGCACTGGTGAGGCAAGTGCCCGTGAGTGAGGACGTCACACCTTTGGTTCCCCGGCTCGGCGATGAGATCACGGCGACCTACAAGGAGCCGCTGACTCCGACGATGAAGCGCGTCGTGCTGGCGTTCGTGATCTTCTTTCATGTCGGCGGCGGTTGGGCGCTCACGCAGGTCGAGCCGGTCAAGCTCGTGGTTGGCGATATCGCTCCCATGGAAGTACGCATGGTGGCTGCGGAGCAGCCGGCACAGCCTGACCTGGCGCTGGATGAGCCGCCGCCACTGCCAGAAATCAAGCCGCCACCGCCGGACCTCGCCACGGTGGTGGATCCACCGCCCCCCGACCTGCCGCCGCCGGTTTTCCCGGTCGAAGCACCGCCGCCGCAGCCGCCTGAGCCGCCGAAGCCCAAGCCACCAGAACCGCCGAAGCCGAAGCCGCCGCCGCCCAAACCCGTGCAGAAGGCCGCACCTGCGCCACGTCCTCCTGCCGACGCCCAGCCGCAGCAGGCGACGGCCGCGCCTCCCGGGCCACCGGCAACGCCGGCTGCGCCGAAGACAGTGTCGGCTGCTCAGCTCGGCTACCTCGTGCCGCCCAATCCCATCTATCCGGCGCGTTCGCGCAAGGCGGGCGAGCAGGGCAACGTCATGGTGCGCGTGCTGATCGATGTCACCGGCCGGCCGGCGCAGGTCTCGTTGCAGACGTCGTCCGGCCATCCAGCGCTCGACGACTCAGCAGTGAGTGCCGTGCGCGCGGCGCAATTCAAGCCTTACGCTGAAGGCGGCCTGCCACAGGCGGTATGGGTGCTGGTTCCCATCAATTTTGTGTTGCGGTAGGAGAGTCCCTCATGGGCGATGCGTCTTCCCTGGGCTTCGGCCATTTCCTCGAGCAGTCCGACATCGTCACCAAGACGCTGCTCGGGGTTCTGGCCATCATGTCGGCGATCTCCTGGTACCTCATCGTCTACAAGGGTATCAGTCAGCTCGTGCGCCAGAAGCGGAGCAAGACGTTCCTCACTTTCTTCTGGAGCGCGACCTCGCTCGAGGCTGTGCAGAACGAGCTCAACGTGCATGGCGTCCACGAGCCGTTCGGCCATCTCACCGCTCATTCGCTGCATGCCCAGGCGCATCATGCCAAGTTCGGCGCCGCCAAGCTCGAAGAGGCCGGCAGTGAGCAGGAGTTCCTGACGCGTACCATCAAGAAGGTGCTCGACGAGGAGACCACATCGCTGGAGAACGGCCTCACCATGCTGGCCACCATCGGCGCCACGGCACCATTCGTCGGCCTGTTCGGCACCGTGTGGGGCGTCTATCACGCGCTGGTGACAATCGGCATGACGGGTTCCGGCATGCTCGACAAGGTGGCAGGCCCAGTCGGCGAGGCGCTGATCATGACCGGCATCGGTCTTGCCGTCGCCCTCCCGGCCGTCATGGGCTACAATTGGCTGACGCGTTCCAACCGCGTGCTGACGGCCAAGCTGGATGCCTTCGCCTTCGAGCTTCTGACCTTCCTGTCGATGGGTCGCGCCCTCCAGGCGTCCGGTCGTGGCGTGAAGCCCGGTAGCATCCCGCTGGCAGCCGTGAAGTAGGGAGGATCGACCATGGCTTTCGGCAGCTTCGATCGCAAATCCTCCTCCCAGCCCATGGCCGAGATCAACATGGTGCCGTTGATCGACGTGGCGCTGGTGCTGCTGGTGATCTTCATCGTCACGGCACCGTTGCTCACGCACGCCGTCAAGCTCGACCTGCCCAAGGCGACATCGAATCCGGACATCCAGAAGCCCGAGAAGATCGAGTTTGCCATCGACGGCCAAGGCGCACTGTTCTGGAACGGCGAGCGGCTCAGCCGCGAGGACGCAGCCACACGCTTTGCCGAAGCGGGACAGAAGCGCCCTCAGCCCGAGATCTATCTGCGCGCCGACCAGAACGCGCCCTATCGGTATGTCGCCGAGATGCTGGCCGACGCGTCCAAGGCGGGATTGGGCAAGATCGCGTTCGTCAGCGAGCCGGTGCGCTAGGCGTCAATTGTACTTGCGCAGCTCCAGTCGCCCGATCTGATTGCGATGGACCTCGTCCGGTCCGTCGAAGATGCGCATGGCTCGTGCCGACGCGTAGGCATAGCCAAGGCCGAAATCATTGGCGACGCCGGCCCCGCCATGGGCCTGAACAGCCCAGTCGAGCACCCGGCAAAGCATGGCCGGCGCTGCAACCTTGATCATGGCGATTTCGGCGCGTGCCGCCTGAGGACCGACCGTATCCATCATGTGTGCCGCCTTCAGGACCAGCAGGCGTGCCTGCTCGATGGCGATGCGGGCTTCCGCAATACGCTCCAGGGTCACGGTCTGCTCCGCGATGGGCGCGCCGAAGGCCACCCGCGACTTCACGCGGCGGCACATCTTCTCGAGCGCGGCCTCGGCCTGGCCGATGGCGCGCATGCAATGGTGGATGCGTCCGGGTCCCAAGCGGCCCTGCGCGATCTCGAAGCCGCGGCCTTCCCCGAGCAGGATGTTATCGAGTGGCACCCTCGCATTCTCGAACACGACCTCGCCGTGCCCGTAGGGCGCATCGTCGAAGCCGAACACCGGTAGCGAGCGCAGGACAGTCACGCCAGGCGTGTCATGCGGCACCAGGATCATCGATTGCTGGCGATGGCGGTCGGGATGCGCAGGGTCTGTCTTGCCCATGACGATGAACAGCTTGCAGCGCGGATTGAGCGCGCCGGACGACCACCATTTGCGGCCGTTGATCACATAATGATCGCCCTGGCGCTCGATGCGGCATTCGATGTTGGTGGCATCCGACGACGCAACCGCGGGCTCGGTCATGGCGAAGCAGGAACGAACAGCGCCGTCGAGCAATGGCTTCAGCCACTCCTTCTTCTGCGCGTCGTTGCCGTAGCGCTCGAGTATCTCCATGTTGCCGGTATCCGGGGCCGAGCAGTTGAAGACCTCCGGCGACCAGGACACTCGCCCCATGATCTCGCAGAGCGGGGCATATTCCAGATTTGTCAGCTCCGCACCATGCTCGCCAGGCAGGAAGAGATTCCACAGTCCTTCGGCACGAGCCTTCTGCTTGAGCTCGTCGATGACAGAGGGCGTCTGCCAGCGGTTCGCCTCCAGCTCGTCGGCGTAGCGCTTTTCGCTGGGATGGACGTGGCAGTCCATGAAATCCTGCAGCTTTTCCTGCAGGGCTACGACCTTTGTCGAATGGGTGAATTCCATGACTTCCTCCCCGATGGGTATGGCGTCATCGATAGGCCGGTGCGTTACATCAGGAAATTGAATAGATTTCATGATATGGCATCGATGTGATTAATCTATCGCGTATCGACCTCAACCTGCTGGTCGTCCTGGAGGCAATCGTCACCGAGGGCGGCGTGAGCCGAGCGGCCATGCGGCTCAACCTCACGCAGCCGGCCGTGAGCCATGCGTTGGGCAGGCTGCGCGAGCTGTTGGACGATCCGTTGTTCGTGCGACAGGGACGCGCGCTCGTCCCCACCGCGCTCACCAAACGCCTGATCGAACCGCTGCGCCATTCGCTCCGCGCGCTGGGAACTCTGCTCGAGAAGAAGGAAGCGTTCGACCCGGCGCAAAGCGAGATGACGTTCACGGTGGCGATGCGCGACCCGATGGAGTTGATGATCCTGCCTGCCTTGATGCGGCGCCTGGCGCGCGAGGCGCCCAAGGTCGACCTGCGTACCGTGCAGGTGCGGCGGCGAACCATCGAGAACGGCTTGGCGGATGGGACGCTCGATGCCGTGCTGGATGTGCTCTTGCCGTTGTCGGAGCGCGTCCATCGTCAGCGCGTTGCCTCCGACAGGTTTGTCGTCGTCGCGCGCAAGGGCCATCCCAAGGTGCGCCCCGGCTTCGCGCTATCGACCTATCTGGAACAGCAGCACGTCATGGTGACGGCGCGGCGGCGCGGACCAGGCGCGGAGGACATCGAGCTCGGCCAGCATGGCTTGCGTCGGCATATTCGGCTGCGTTGCCGGAACTATCTTGCGGCCTTCCGTGTCGTGGCTGAGACCGATCTGGTCCTCACCATGCCGGAACGCTACGTGGGGCTGTTGGCTGCGGGCGCGCCGGTGCGCGCGCTCGGGATGCCGCTGAAGATCCCGACGCTCGATCTCTACCTCTATTGGCACGATGCGGTGCACGACGACCCCGCCAACAGCTGGCTTCGCACACGGCTGCTCGAAGCGCTCGGCGGCGGCGTCAAGCCTTCGAGCTTGCAAACGTTACCGTTGCGGCGCCGGCGCTGATCAGAAGGCCGCCACCGACCTTGTTGATGGTGCCGATCGCCCGTGTATCGGAAACGAAGCCGCGGGCGCGAGCGGCGACCACGGCATAAGTCAACGCATTGGCGAAGGCGAGCACCAGGAACGTCGTCTCGAATACCACCATCTGGGTCAAGAAGTCGGCGTGGGGATCGAGGAATGCCGGCAGGAAGGCGACGAAGAAGGTGATGCTCTTGGGATTGAGTGCGGTCACCAGCCAGGCATGACCCAGCATGCGGGCTGCCGAGGTGGCATCGGTCCGGGGCGCTGCCTGCAAGGCGCCGCCTGCGCGCCAGAGCTTTATCCCGAGATAGACGAGGTAAGCCGCTCCTGCCCACTTCAGGATGGTGAACAAGGTCGCCGAGGCGGCGAGCAGAGCGCCCAGTCCCAGCATGGAAAGCGTCATGGCGGTGAAGTCGCCGAGGGCCACGCCCACGGCCATCGGCAGCGCCGTCCGCCATCCCTGGCCCAGGGCATAAGAGACGACCAACAGCACGGTCGGCCCGGGAACGATCAGCAGCACGGCCGATGCGGCGGTAAAGGCGGCCCAGCTTTCCAATGTCATGCGTTTCCTCCCTCGACGCCTGCGATAAAGCCACAGGCATCGAGGCAGGTCAGCCGGCTTTTGCGGTCTTGCCGCCATCGAGCACGATTTGAGCACCGGTCATGAACGGATGCTCGTCCGACGCCAGGGTCAGCGCGAGGGCTGCAACCTCTTCCGCGGTGGCCAACCGGCCGAGGCCAGGTACATTGTTCTTGACCCATTGGTTCAGCCCAACGCGCCAGATCGCGTCCGGCACGTTCTCCATGCCGGCGGCCTTGCGCAGGAACGGCGTGTCGGTCGTACCGGGAATCAGCGTGTTCACGCGGATGCCTTGGGGGGCATAGTCGAGAGCTGCAGCCTGGACCAATCCGACCAGAGCGCGTTTGCTCGCAGTATAGGCCGAGCGCTTGGCCTGGGTGGCGATCGCGTTGGAGGAGGAGGTGACGACGATCGTGCCGCCGCCCGCCTTCAGCATGTAGGGGATCTCGTACTTCATGGCGAGGAAGACGCCGCGCAGGTTGGTGTTGTTCACGCGGTCCCACTCGTCGGCGGTGTATTCGTGCAGCGGTTTCTCGATCGTGATGCCGGCATTGTTGAAGGCAACGTCGAGATGGCCATAGGTCGTGACGGTACGATCGATGAAGGCGCGGACCTCGTCCTCCACCAGCACGTCGGCTTTGATATAAAGCGCTTCGCCGCCGGCGGCTTTGATCTCGTGCTCGACCTCGGCGCCAAGCGCCGTCCGGCGGCCACAGAAGGCGACCTTGCCGCCCTCGGCCGCGAAGGCCAGTGCGGCCGCATGACCGATGCCGGAGGTCGCTCCGGTAATGGCGATCACCTTGCCCTCGAAGCGACGTCGGCCGGGCGCGGGCGGGATGGGTGCCGCTTTAGGCGGCAGCGCTACAGCAACACCCGCAGCCAAGCCTGCCGCAAGGCCCGCGGTCGCGCCCAGAGCGGCGGTCCCGACAACGCGGCGGCGGCCGGGAGGAGACGAGAAGGACGCAGAGTCATTCATGGCAGGCTCCAATCTTGTCGATGGAAAGATAGGATATCCCCTAATTTTGACAGTGACAAGTATTCCTTGATTCCTTGACACTCGAAGCAGTGCATGAACGGATGAATCATGGCGCGGGCGAAGTCGGAGAAGCCCTATCATCACGGCGAGCTGCGCGAGGCGCTGGTCTCGGCGGGACGCAAGCTTCTGGAAGAGAAGGGGTTGCGCGGCTTCACCCTGCGCGAATGCGCCCGTCGCGCCTCCGTCTCGCACGCCGCGCCGGCGCATCATTTTGCATCGATCGACGACCTGCTGGCCGAGATCGCGACACGCGGTTACCATGAGCTCACGGCGGCCATGGCGGCGGAGGCGCGCCGCTCGAGTGGTGACGCAGCGGCGCGACTGGTGGCGCAGGGCGTCGGCTATATGGCCTTCGCGGCCGCCAACCCGGTGCTCTTCCAGCTCATGTTCAGCCGCGAAGCCAATCGCTTTGAAACAGAGGCGCTGGCGGCCGCCGCCAAGTCCGCCTATCACCTGCACCGCGAGGCGGTTGAAGCCGTCATCCCCCAGGCCTCAGGCGAGGTGAAGGAGCGCATGGTCGACTTCGCCTGGGCGGCCGTGCACGGCTTCATCACCCTCGTGCTGGAAGGCCAGCTCGGCGAGAACGATTCGCCACGCGCGCTCAAGGCGCGCGGCCTCGCGGCGCTGTCGGCGATGGTCGAGGCCGTCGTGCGCGCCGGCGGCGCTCCCTAAAGCGTTATTCGAAACAGCAAGGCCTCGACGTCGCCATAGGCCGGATCTTTGCGGAACCGCTTCACCAGCGTGCCGCCGTTGGCGGTAATCACTTTCTGAGAGGGAAGATTGTCGGGATCGGCCGTCAGCTCGACATAGGCGAGGCCCTCCTTGCGCGCGTCCGACAGCAGCAGCGCCAAGGCCCGCGTCGCGTAACCGCGGCGCTGCTTCCAGGGAACGACGCTGTAGCCGATATGGCCCAGACAATGAGGGGGCAGCGCCTCGGTGCCAGGCTGCCAGCGAAAGCCGATCGAGCCACAGAAGCCGTCATCCCACATCCACCGTCGATAGCCGGGCAGGCGCGGGACCTGCGAGCCGTCCGGCAACGTGATGGGGCCGCCCGTGGCTTCGCGGTCGTCGAGCCAGGCGACGAAGGCCGCCGGGTCGCGGTCGATGCGCGCCAGCTCCTCGCGGGCGGCTTCCAGCAGTCGCACATTGTCCGGCGACCAGCCACGTCTCAGCGCGTCGGCATAAGGCTCGAGATGTTGGAGCGAAGGAACAACAAGTTGCAAGGTGCGTCCTTTCTATGGCCGTCGAGCATGTCCGACCCGTTGACCCGCGGCGGCATGGGCTCCATCCTGGAGGGCAGTTCCATTTTGCCTCCATTTTGGAGCCATAGCCATGCCGGTCAATTTGTCCATCAAGAACGCGCCAGAGCGGATCGTTCGCAAGCTCAAGAAGCGCGCCGAACGAAATCATCGCTCCTTACAAGGGGAGTTGATGGCAATCATTACCGCCGCAGCCGACGAGAAGGTGCCGCTGACAGCCGCGGAGATCCTGAGCCAAACCCGCGCCATCGGCCTCGTCACGCCCTCGGATTCAGCCGCGATCATACGCACTGATCGCGATGCGCGTTGAAGTGGTCGACGCTTCCGCTCTAGCGGCCTTGTATTTCGGCGAACCAGAGGCTGAGGCTGTCGCAGAGCGGCTTGGAGATGCGAGCCTTGCAGCGCCTGCCTTGATTCGATTTGAGATGAGCAACATCGCACTGAAGAAGATCGGCAGAAGCCCAACAATGGCAACAAAGGTGCTCGACCGGCTGACGAATTTCCTCAGCAGTCCATTGGAGATCTGCGAGATCGACCATGGTGAAGCTCTTGCTCTTGCGCTCGCTATGCGACTTACTGCGTATGACGCGTCATATCTCTGGCTTGCCAAGCATCGACAGTGCGGGCTTGTGACGCTCGATCGACAGCTCGCTGAAGCTGCTGCGACGGTGCTGCCGCCGCCATGACTTCCGGGCCGGTCCTCGTCCTCGATATCGATGGCGTCGTATCGCTCGGCCAGCCGGGCTCGGCGCAGCCTTGGTATGCGACGTTGAAGGCCGACTGGGGCTTCGATCACGACGAGATGGCACACGGTTTTTTCCGCGGCGAGTTCCTGGAGGTGCTACGTGGGCGCCTCGATCTTTATGTCGCTCTCCACGCCTATCTTGCGACCAAGGGCTTGGCGGACCGGCTGGAGGAGTTCGTCGCCTACTGGTTCGAGAAGGACGCGGTCATCGATCGCGAAGTGCTCGCCCAGGCCGATGCCTGGCGCTCCCGCACGGGCGGGCGTTGCTTCGCGGCCTCCAACCAGGAGCATCATCGTGTCGCCTATCTGCGCGATACGGTTGGGTTGGGCGCACATTTCGACGAGGTGATCTATTCCGCCGCGCTGGGCGTCTGCAAACCCGACCGCGTGTTCTTCACCAACGCTCAGGCACGCATGGGTGTGCTGGCCGCCCAGTCGATCCTGTTCGTCGACGACGCCGCGGCCAATGTCGATGCCGCCCGCGCCTGCGGCTGGCGCGCCATGCTCTATCGCGGGCCGGAGAGCTTGGCTCGGGCGCTGCAGACCTGGGGTTAGGCGCGGCGTAGCCTTACGAAGATGATGGCGTGCAGGACCATCCAGATCGGCACCAAGACCGTCGGCACGAACGACCACGGTAGATGTTGCATGGCCTCGGAGCCCGGTTCGGGAAAGACCTGGACGACCGAATTCGCAGCCGACATCACACCGAGCGCAATGGCGGCCACGAGATCCAGCACGCCGAAGGCGTTCCAGGTATGGAGGATTGCGATGTGCCGGATCGGCTGTCTAGCGAGCGAGAGCAAGGGCAGCGCCACGGCCCCGCTGATGATGTCGCCCCAGGCCGCCGAATAGGGGAACGGACCGGACAGCCGGCCTTCGGCGGCCAGCAATAGGAACAGCACGGCGAAGACGCGGCCGATATTGAGGCCGACCATGAGAGGCAGTGGCAGGCTGAGCATGGCACGTCGCGCGGCGGCCCACGCCGCGGCGATGACGGCGGCGAGCAGGGGCGCGAGGACGAAGATTCCCATGACCGGAGCGGGCCGGGGGATCGCAAGCCAGCCTGCGGCACCGGCGGCAGCGGCAACGCCGATCCACAGGCCGAGCAAGGCGGCCAGCACGACTTTGGCCTGGCGCGAGGCTTCCATGCAGACCAGCAGCGTTGCCACCACGAACACCGTGAGACCGGCCGTCGCAATCGTGCCGAGGAAATCGAGCATTGAATCCTCCTGTCGGTCGGCGCAGCGTCGTCGCGGACAAAAGATGTTCAACATCATCTTTTGTGCGTGGAGGACGAGATGCCTTATTCGGCCAGGCACAAGCTCGAGACACGCCAGCGTATCCTCGAAAGCGCGCGCCGCCAGTTCAACAGCAAGGGCTTTGCCGAAGTCTCGATCGACGAGGTCATGGAAGACGCAGGCCTGACCCACGGCGGGTTCTATCGTCACTTCAAGGACAAGAACGAGCTCTATGCCGAGGCGGTGCGCTGGTTCCTGTGCGAGGAGGCACCCAAGCCCTGGCGGCGGCCGCGACCCAACGGCAGCAAGTCTCGCGCGCAGAGGATCGTGGATGCCTATTTCTCGCGCGATCATTTCGACGATCGCGAGAACTGCTGCCCCTTGATCAGCCTGCCCTCGGATGTGTCGCGGGCGAACGGTCCGGTAAAGGCCGCCTATCAGGGCGTGCTGGAGAAGCTCCTGGCGCTTCTGGCGTCCGACATCGGAGGAGCCCGCGCGCGGGAACAGGCGCTGGCGCTGGTGGCGCTGTGCGTCGGCGGCATGGCCGTGGCAAGAAGCGTGGAAGATCCGAGGTTGGCGCACGACCTGCGCCGTGCCGCCTACCGGCAGGCGCAAACTATGCTAAAAGCCCGTCCATGCTGATGTTCGATATACCCTTTGGCACGACGGACTGGCGCGATGTGGAGCGCACGGAGCACCCGGGCGAGACCGGCAAGGCCTATTGGCGCACCCGCACCTTCAACAACATCCGTGTTCGCATGGTGGAGTACACGCCCGGCTATCTGGCCGACCACTGGTGCCAGAAGGGACACGTGCTGCTGGTGCTCGAAGGTGAGCTGCGCACCGAGCTGGCGGACGGCCGCACCGTCGTCCTGAAGTCGGGGCAGAGCTACCAGGTGGCCGATGGCGATCTCGCCCACCGGTCGCGCACCGAGACAGGCGCCAAGCTTTTCATCGTGGACTGACATGACTGACAGGATCGGATTTATAGGCGTCGGCACCATGGGCGAGCCGATGTGTCGCAACTTCGCCCGCAAGAGCGGACTCGAAGTGCTGGCGGCCGACCGTGACGAGGCCCCGCTGAAGCGCCTGGCCGCAGACGGCGTCAAGAGTGCCTCCCTCGACGAGATCGCCGAAGGCTGCCGCGTCATCCTGCTGTCTCTTCCGGGCGGCAAGGAGGTCGAGCAGGTCTGCCTGGGTGAAGGCGGCCTGATCGCAAAGGCCAAGCTGGGATGGACCGTGATCGATCTCAGCACCTCGCCGATCAGCCTGGCGCGCCGGCTCTACGCCGAGTTCGAGGGCAAGGCTTCGGCCTTCGCCGATGCGCCGGTCGCGCGCACGCGGCAGGCGGCGATCGATGGCACGCTGTCGATCATGGTCGGCGGCACCAGAGACTGCTTCGACAGGATCGAGCCGCTCCTGCGGCACATGGCCAGCGAGGTTACCTACTGCGGCGAGGCGGGCAGCGGCCAGGCCGTCAAGATCCTGAACAACATGATCCTGTTCCAGACCGGCGTCGCGATGGCCGAGGCGCTCGCGATCGCGCGGGCGCATGGCGTCGACGGCAAGGTGCTGTTCGAGACCCTGACCAAGGGCTCCGCCGACTCCTTCGCGCTGCGCAATCACGGCATGAAGGCGATGCTGCCGGGCGTCTTCCCCGAACGTGCCTTCTCGACGGAATACGCGCTCAAGGATCTCTCCTATGCCATCCAGATGGCCGAGGAACGCGGCGTGCCCGCGCTCGGCGCCGACGTCGTGCGCGAGCTGATGGAACGCGCCGTCGAGCTCGGTCACGGCAAGGAGTATTGGCCGGTGCTGCTGCGCGCGATCGAGGATGCGACGGGGAAGAAGTAGGGGCGCAGAAGTAGAGAAGCGGGGGAGAGAGTTCATGGCGCGTATCGCCGTCGGCGGCTTTCAACACGAGACCAATACTTTTGCGCCGCAGCAGGCCACCTGGGAGGAATTCGTGCGGGCCGATGCCTGGCCGCCGTTGCTGCGCGGATCTGAAATGATCGCAGGCGTCGAAGGCTTCAACATCCCGGTCGCCGGTGCGGTCAAGAAGCTGGCCGAGCTGGGTCACGAGATCGTGCCGCTGGCCTGGGCGGCCGCGGCGCCTGCGTCGTACGTCACCGAGGATGCCTACGAAAAGATGTGGGCACTGTTCGACGAGGACCTACGCAAGCTCGGCCCGTTCGACGCGATCTATCTCGACCTGCACGGTGCGATGGTGGCGGAGAACACAGAAGACGGTGAAGGCGAGCTGTTGCGCCGTATCCGCGACATCGTCGGCAACGATCTGCCGATCGTGGCGAGCCTCGACTACCACGCCAACCTCACACCCGAGATGGCGAAGCTGGCCACGGCGCTCGTGGGCTACCGGACCTATCCGCACATCGACATGGCGGCGACCGGCAGGCGCGCGGTCGAGCTTCTCGACCGGCTGCTGAAGGAGAAGCGGCCCGTCTATCGTGCGTATCGCCAGCTCGACTTCCTGATCCCGCTGGTCTGGCAGTGCACCTTCATCGAGCCGGCGAAAGGCGTCTTCGATCTCGTGGGCGAGCTCGAGGCCGGCGAGAAGAGCCACAATCAGGGCATTGTCAGCGTCACCCATACGCCTGGCTTTCCGCCTGCCGACATTGCCCAGTGCGGGCCGGCGCTGGTGGTCTACGGCCACGACCGAGAAGCCGTTGAAGCCGCTGCCGACAAGCTTGCCCAGACAGTAAAAGCGCAGGAGAAGGCGTTCGCGGGTGAGCTGCTCGATCCCGATGCCGCGGCGTTGCGTGCAATCGAGCTTGCGAAAAAAGCTACGAAGCCGATCGTGCTCGCCGATGTGCAGGACAATCCCGGAGCCGGCGGCACATCGGACACGATCGGGCTGTTGTCGGCCTTGATGAGGCACAAGGCGAACGGCGCCGTGATCGGCATGATTGTAGATGAGGAAGCGGCGAAGGCGGCAGTCGAGACGGGCGAGGGCAATGTGATGCATCGCGGTATCGGCGCGGCGGTCGGTTACGGTGGCGAGACGCCCGTCGTTGCGAATTGGCGTGTTGTCAGGATTGGCGACGGCAAATTCACCGGCACGGGGCCGTTCTATGGCGGGGCGCGCTTTCAGATTGGCCCGATGGCTTTGGTGACGGACGAGGCCAGCGGCGTGTCCGCGGTGCTGGCCAGCAAACGCATCCAGGCAGCCGACCAGGAGATGTTTCGCCATGTCGGCGTCGAGCCTTCGAAGGTGCCGATCCTGGGCCTGAAGTCGACGGTGCATTTCCGCGCCGACTTCCAGCCGATCGCCGAGACCATCCTGGTTGTTCAGTCACCCGGCGCGCACATCACCGATCCGGTCGAGATGCCCTACAAGCATCTGCGCAAAGGCATCAAGCTGCGGCCGATGGGCCCGGTGTGGAACGGAAACTGACTAACTGTTCGATTGATCCATCTCGACCAGGACCGGTGCAACAACCTCCAGTGATCCATCGCGAATAGCCCGGAAGAAGCAGTTGTGCCGGCCGGTGTGGCAAGCGACGCCCACTTGGTCGACAAGCGCCAGCAGCGTGTCGCCATCGCAGTCGACGCGCAGGTCGACGAGCGTCTGGATGTGGCCCGACGTATCGCCCTTGCGCCATGGCGCCTGGCGGGAGCGCGACCAGTAGCAGACACGGCCCGTGCGCATGGTTTCGGCGATGGCGTTGCGGTCCATCCACGCCACCATCAGCACTTCGCCGGTGTCGTGCTGTTGCGCAATGGCGGGCACGAGTCCCTGGACATCGAATTGGACGGCGGCGATGAAAGCGTCGATCGCAGGCTGCGAGTACGTCGCTGGCGCAACATTGGGCATGACTTGGCCTCACGAAGGAAGGCGGCCTATAATCGCCCTGCAACCGCTTGGCAAATCGGGATTTCCGTGAAGAAATCGGCAAGTTCGGCCGCGCTCAGCCATGATCACAGGCACTGCGTCGAGGACGCTCTCGCCGCAGCCGAGAAGCTGTGTGCCGAGAAGGACCTGCGGTTCACGCCGTTGCGCCGGCGCGTGCTCGAGCTTGTATGGTCGAGCCACAAGCCGGTTGGCGCCTATGCCTTGCTGGACGAGCTGCGCAACGAGGATCTCGGCTCTGCGCCACCGACCATCTATCGTACTCTCGATTTCCTGATCGAGCACGGACTGATCCACCGCATCGAGCGCATGAACGCCTTCATTGGCTGCAGCCACCCAGGTGAGGCGCATCGCGGATTTTTTCTGATCTGCAGCGAATGCGGCAACGCCGAAGAGCTGCAGAGCGACGGCTTGTCCGAATCGATCTCCGCCAATGCCTCCCGCCGGGGTTTCACGGCTCGCGACATGACGCTCGAGGTTACCGGTACCTGCGCCGATTGCCGGCAGGCCTGACGGTCTGTGCCGTGCCTTCGGCCGGCGTCAGCTCATTGAAAATCGAGGCACACGTTCGGACTCGCCGGGCGCAAAGGCCAGCACGCTCCTGAAGCCTGCTTCCTCGAGAAGGCCCCTGAGGCTCTGCCGTTCTTCCTCCGGCAACTCGGCGAACATTTGCTTCAGCCACAGCCAACAATGAGCAGGATAGGGCCGGGCGATGCCGGTCAGACGCACGCCGTCGACCTCATAGCTCGCGATCTGCTCGCCTCTCGCCACGGCTCGCGAGACAGCAAGCATCATCGGCAGCAGGCTTTGCGCGGCGAGCGCTAGCAAGGCGCGCACCGTTCCAGTGGGGGCGCGCGCACTCGACCAGTCGCCGTCGTGACCTGACAGATCGTCCATGTAGTGGACCCACTGGAACAGCCGCACTGCGCGCTCGCGCAGGATCCTCGAAGGGGTGGCATCGATGGCCAATTGCGAGAACATGCCGTAGAGCGCGAAATCGGCGATCGAGGGCCGGTGGCCGAACAGGAACAGCTGCCGCGACAGGCCAGCCTCCAGCACGTCCACCAGGGCAATGTACTGGCGGAGGAAAACCTGCTTCGCTGCGGGATCGCCCGCGCCCAGGATCGTGCGCAGCTTCTGCTGGCGAGCCGTGAAACGGGCGATGCCGGCGGCAAGCTCATCCTCGCTGACGGCGCCGAGCCAGCCCTGCATCTGCCGGCGGGCGCAGAACGCGACGTCCTCGTCGGAGGTCCAGCGAAAGGCCATCAAGGGAATGGCCAGCCACTCGTCGGCGAAGTCCTCGATCAGCCGCGCGAGAAAGCGCTCGGCCGGCGACGGCGGCATGACGGAACGGCCGTTGGGATGACGAGCCTCGAGCTCATGGATGATGGGCGTGGAATCCGTCCAGGACGTTCCATCCGGAAACTGCACGATCGGGAACATCTGCTTGTGCAGACCCCGAAGCTTATCGGTCTGGCCGGTGCCGTCGAAGCCGCCGAGCACGATCGCCCAGTCGTGCGGAATGCGCCGGTAGCGCATCACCGCCCGCATCTTGTGCGAATAAGGCGAGCCCGGGCCGCCGATGATGCGGTAGCGGTCGAGCGTCTCGTCGCCCATGTCCGGCCTCCCAGTGCCGCCAGTTGGGGGACACCGTGACCCTCGATACGGCGCCTTGTCCAGTCGACGCTACGCGTTGTGTGCCCGGTTCAGGCGGTCGAAGCCCTCGGCAAGGTCGGTCTTGAGATCCTCGACGTCCTCCAGGCCGATATGGACGCGCAGCAAGTGCTTGCCTTCGGGCCAGGGAACGGCGGTGCGGTACCGGTCGGGATGAGCGGGGATCATCAGGCTCTCATAGCCGCCCCAGCTTGCGCCCATGCCGAAGATGTCCATGCCGTCGAGCATGGCCGCCAGCGCGTTTCGGCTGTAGCCGTCGCGCAAGGTGAAGGAGAACAGCCCG
>Ga0081455_10000834_pt1 | contig 39725 bp, 40 predicted proteins | sample TabmetS3T2R1_FD_70207 | JGI IMG/M metagenome (GOLD analysis project Ga0081455, IMG submission 70207) | Tabebuia heterophylla rhizosphere microbial communities from the University of Puerto Rico - S3T2R1 | ecosystem: Host-associated > Plants > Roots > Rhizosphere ... | reverse complement strand
ACGTTTGCCTGATGGGAGCTGAGTGACGCGAGAGTGTCACGCTCAGTTCTGGGAGGGGCTGGTGGTGAAACTCCACCGGCCTACTCGCCCCCACAAGTGCGCGTGTAGCCGGCAAGGGAGGTTCGCGGTTCACGTCAAGACGATGAAGAAGCGCCTGAGGCGGTGCTCGAAAGGGATCACCGAATGGTGCCGAACCCACCGTCATGACCCCGTGGCCAGGCAGCAAGCCGCCCTCAACGCGAAACTGCGCGGCCACTACCAGTACTATGGACGCCCCACGAATTTCCGCAGCTTGTGGAAGTTCTACCGGGAAGTCCGTCGAACCTGGAAGAAGTGGCTCGGCAGGAGGACGCGGGGAAGGCCCCTCACGTGGGAGAAATACGCGCAGATCCTCAACCGCCATCCGCTACATCGCCCCCGGATCGTACGCCCTTGGGCCGGAGCGGTGATGCCTACCTGAGGAACCCACTGCGGTAATCCCGCGCGGTGGGGTCTGTGAGGGGGGCGGATCGGCAAGCGCCACGGCGAACCTATACGGGCACGCAGCCGGAAACGGCGGATACAGACAAGGGACGCCTAAAGTGTTTTGCTCGGTCCTCCCCTACTCGGCGATACTCCCAATACCTTGGTCGAGATGAAGTCGCTATTGTGAGCTAACTATGGCGTTGACCGCCTAGATCCTGTCGTATCACGCGCCATCATGTGGAGATCTTGATGGAGGTTAAGTTTGTCTTCTTCGACCATGCGAAGAACATGGGGCATCGCGCGCTGTTCGTTTATTGTCGGCCACCTTATAACGTTCATCTGCGGCATGCGGGTCATCATTCGCACATTCCAATTTCTGGAGGGGCCCCATCCTTGGAACCCGTGGAAGCGCCCCGTGGACCCGATGATGAACTTCATCCTTAAAATCTAACTCCGAGATTTCCGCCTCGCGATCGGCGTTCCAACCATGCTGGCGGGACTGTACCTATTCTCGATACAGGGGCTGCACGTCAAAGACGCCCCATATTCCGGACACGACCGCGGGGCAGCATGAATGATCCTGTGTGCCAACAGCTGAGAAGATCGGAGGCGATACGCGAACGCGCCTTAGACAGCGCCTGCGCTGGCTCGGACGATGCAGCGCATCATTCGATAATCTGGTCAGCACGCAACAACAGCGTTGGGGGCAAGGCAAGTCCGAGGGTAGAGGCAGTGGCGCGATTAACAAGCAGATGGAAGCGGGAAGGCTGCTCGACCGGAAGATCTGCCGGTCGGGCCCCTCTTAGGATGCGAACAACAAACGAGCCTGCCCTCTCAAAGGTTTCATCAAAATCGGGGACATACTCAATCAAACCGCCTACTTCAGCGAAGCCAGCAGAGGCATAGACTGCAGGAAGCCGTAGGCGGGCTGCCATATCTACAACAACTTTCCTGGCGGCGCGAAAAACGCCGTCAGCAAACACGATCAACCCCTCGGCGCGCTCCTTCTCCATGACGGAGAATGCAGCGTCAAAATCCTCGGCTTTCCGCGCATCCACGACGATCAGACGTATGCCCAGCGCACGGGCCGATGTCTCGGCACGTTCGAGCTTTGCCACATGCACCGGCTGATTTGGATTTCTCAAGACGGCAATTTGTTTGGCAGCGGGCAACGCTTCCTTGATCAACTCTACCTGCTTGCCGGCTAACTCGGCCGCGAGTGCGGTTACCCCTGTGATGTTACCTCCTGGTTGAGCCAGTGAAGCAAACAAGGCAGGGTCGCCAATCGCCATGACAATCGGGATCGTGGACGTTGCTTGATGCGCAGCACGGATGGAAAGCGGCGCAATTGCCACAATTATTTCGACCTCACTCTTAACTAGTTCCGAGGCTAAATCAGGCAGGGCTTCGAGCCGACCGTTGGCAGTGCGGATCACCAAGGTCAAGTTCTTACCCTGGACATAGCCTTGTGCCTGAAGGGTTTGCTCCAAAGTCCGGACGAACGCTTGCAGCTGATCCGGTGCGAGGTAACTAAGGACCCCGACTCGATTGCTCCTTCCTGCAGGCTGGGCCCACACAGCAAACGGGGTGTAAAACAACCCTCCCCCCAGCCCAGCGAGCAATGTTCGACGCCTGAGCATGCCAGTCTCACTTCGAACTAGCCGAAGCAACTTCCACAGGCCGCGCGGACTCTGAGATTTGCGCGTACTTGAAGTTCACCGCTTAGCGTGTCACACCGCGGACAGTCTTGCCAGCACGAAAGCATTAGGATGGTGGATGTCCGAGCTGGGTCGATACTGTCGAAAAAAAGGTTCACGGGGGTGGTGCCGTCCGCAAGAGTGAGGATAGGATTCCTCTATCACTACCAACGGCGCAACTACGATTCGCCAACAGCCGGAGACTGGAACCGAATTCTATCCGATCACATATCATCGGTCCAAGATCGACTTTTTCGACAGTATCGGTCAGGTACAGCCTCGAATTGGATTGACGGCAACCCCACAGAGCTTGTCTGTAGACCGCTAGAAAGCTGACCCGATTGCTGCATCGCCGTGTTCAGTCGGCCGTGTGCGGACTCATGCAGCGCAGCAAATGAAGCACAATTCGATCACCTCTTCGGCGCCAGAGAGCAAGGTTGGCGGAAGCGTGAGGCCCTGTGTTTTCGCAGTATTGAGATTAATTACCAACTCGTACTTGTGTTCGGTGCCTGCACCGCCACATAGGCTGGCTTCTCGCCCTTGAGCCCGCGTCCTAGATGGCCGGGTTAAAAAAAGGCAGGAACTCGGATCATAGTTGCCTGACCGGGCGGTTTTGTCTGTCAGGCCTGATTGAGTGCCTCGAGGCTCTCAGGCAAAATTTGTCCACCATCCACGATCAAAGTTTGTCCGGTGATATAGCCCGCTTGGTCGGATGCGAGGAACATGGCCGCATGGCCAATATCATCGACGCTTCCGAGCCGCTTCAGGGGGATCGAGGCTGCCATGGTCCGCTCGTAGTCGGCGCCCAAATCGGTGAGCCCTTCGGTCTTAATATTTCCCGGCAGAACGGCGTTGATTGTAATGCCGTATTTGGCGAGCTCGATGCAGGCCGTGCGCATGAAGCCGAGCTGCGCGGCTTTGCTGGCTCCATAATGTGCCCAACCGGGAAAGCCGGTGACCGGCCCGGTGATCGACGAGGTCAATACGATGCGGCCACCCTTAGAACGTTTGAGAGCTGGCAAGGCAGCTTGAATCGAAAAATGCATCCCTTTCACGTTGGTCGATAGTACGGTGTCCCAATCGGCCCCGCTCATGTCCTCCAGTTTCGATTGAGGAAATATCCCGGCGTTTGCGCAGAGGATGTCGATGCCGCCGTTACGCTCAACTGCAACGCGCGCCATTTCCTCCATCTCGGAACGATTCGTTACATCTCCGACAAAAGCGCTTACCTGACGACCGCCAGCCCGTAATTCTGCCGCGCAGGCATCTGCCTGATCAAGATTGCGAGCGACAACCAAGACCTTGGCGCCGTGACGAGCGAATACGGCAGCGATGCCTTTGCCAATGCCCTTGCTGGCACCCGTCACAATCACTGATTTGCCTTCACACGAATTCACCATGAACTCCCCGTGTCTGACGATTGCGTTCCGTATGGTTTGCTTGGGCGGGCGCTAGTCTGCGACGATTGGTGCAAGCGGGTTGACGGCGGAGGGAGCTAACGAGGCAGCCGTGGAAACAGGCTTTCGTCTCGTTGCATCTAAACTGGGCCCCGCATGGTCAGAGCCTCGGCTCACCAGGGGGCACGCCGGATCGGGCGGGCCAAATGCCCGTTCGCCGGGAATCGTGGTGAGGATCTTGTAGTAGTCCCACGGATATTTGCTTTCCTCCGGCGACTTGACCTGAACGAGCCAGAGATCATGCATCATCAAATTGTCCTCGCGCAGCCTGCCGTTGCGGGAGAAAAAATCCTCGATCGGCTTTTCCCGCATCTTCGCTGTGACCTTCAGCGGATCGTCTGTGCCGGCCTCCTTCACTGCCCCGAGATACTGCATGACGGATGAATAGACGCCGGCCTGCCACATGGTCGGCATCCGGTTCATCTTGGCGAAAAAGCGCTTCGACCACTCGCGGGTCTTGTCGTCCATGTCCCAGTAGAAGGATGTGGTTAGCAACAGGCCCTTGGCTGCCTTGAGGCCGAGACCGTGAATGTCGGTGATCAGCGCAAGCAACGCCGCCATCTGCTGGCCGCCCTGGAGGAGGCCGAATTCGTCGGCGGTTTTGATTTCGTTGACGTTGTTCGGAGGACCGGCGGCAATTCCGATGATCTTGGCCTTTGAGGACTGCGCCTGGAGAATGAACGACGACAGGTCGGGCGTGGCGAACGGCGGACGCACGGACCCCAGTACCTTGCCCCCATTCACAGTGACGACTTCGGCGGCATCCCGCTCGAGCGAATGTCCAAATGCATAGTCGTCGGTGATGAAGAACCAGGTGTCGCCGCCGCGCTTGACCACTTCCTGCGCGGTGCCGACCGCGAGCGCATGTGTGTCGAACACCCACTGGATCGCGTAAGGTGAGCAGAACTTTCCATGGAAGTCGGCTGATCCGGTCGAGTGGGTGATGAACAGCCGCTTCTTCTCGTTTGCGATGTGCTGCACCGCAAGCCCAACCGACGACACCGGGACGTCCAGGATCACATCCACCTGGTCCACGTCGTACCATCGCCGGGCGAGGCCGGCGCCGATATCGGGCTTAAGCTGGTGGTCACCGATGATCACGCTGATCGGCTTGCCCAAGACCTTGCCGCCGAAATCGTCGACAGCCATTTGCGCCGCCGTCACCGAGCCCTGGCCGGTCGGGGTGGACCCCAGGCCGTTCATGTCGGTAAGCACGCCGATTTTGACGACATCATCGGAGACCTGCGCGAGCGCCGCAGTCGAGGCAAGTATCGCGAGGGAAAGCGCCACAAGCATGTGCAAATGTCTGTTGAGCATCCTGTCTACTCCCGTGGCGATCCGGCTTATTCGGCCATGTCAGGAGCGACCTGCTCCCGCGCACCGGAAATGCCGATGGTCACCTCGCCGTTCGATACGGCAACCTTGATCTTCCGTAGCCGCGCTCGCGTACAGCCGGGGTGAACCCGGTGCGGATGTCGAACTCGTAACCGTGCCACGGACGGATTACATTCATTTTGGTCTTCGAGAACGCCATGCCCTTGCTGGTGCGGTCATCTGCGATGATCTCCGCCACCTTCGCGATCATCTTGCCCTGGCAGGCCGGTCCGCCCATATGCGGGCAAAACCTCTGCTTACCGAAGTGCCGCACAAAGCCATCAAGGCAATGGGTGCAGGCTACTGCCTGTATGTATCTTCCCGATGTCGCACCGCCACCGATTTTGTATCATGTGTATTGCGCTTCCGCCGCGCACCAGCAACGCTGCGAACGGCTGGGGGCAGTCCGTCGCGCCTAACAGGCTTGAGGTTCTTCTCAAACCGGAAGGCGGTTATGTTGGGCCCAGACGACAAAAGAGTGCTTGCTCAACATGACCCGTGGCACGCTTGGCAGATGATGCCAAACCGACCAACACGTTGAAGGACGAACTTGCAAGTACCGCGCGCAGGCATCGACCACGCGCGCACATCAGGGGTCGCTTGAAAAACAGCTCGAGGCGATGGCACGCGCGCCGGATGTGTCGGCCTTGGTACACGACGGCGAGGTACAATTTCCGAGAGTGACACGACAGGTTACTATTCATAACACGGGAGGGCCCGCTGTCGGTTTTGTCGAGAAAAACGACACACACGCGACGTTCCTTTGGGTGCTGAAGGGGCCAAGCGATCGATGCGCTCATTAATGATGCCACGCCGGACGAAGCCAGCGCGCTCTTGCCGGATGCACAACAGCGGCTGGAAAGCGAGCTACAGGCTTTGAACGTTCAAACAGAGCGCGAGGAGTCTTTCTATGTGTGGGCCGCGCGCGAACAAGGCATCACATGCGTTGAGCATCGTCCAGATGTTTCCTTAGCGGCCTTGCTAGGCGTCGAGCTTGTGGTGCAGCCAGAGGCGCGTGGTGCTAGCCCGCAGCACGCTTATGACATTGTCGGCACGCGCTAACCGAAAACCGCGCAAACTGGCTCCCGCCGCTATTTCGTGGTCAGGACGGGGTGCTTCGTTTCGCCAACCGGACGAAGTGCTCCGCCCGCTCCGTCTTTTGCCGCTCGCGACCTTTATCGGCCGGCGTGGATGAGCCCGGTTGAGGCGGCGCACAGAATTGCTGCAGCATTATCTCCAGTACACGATCGCCGACCCTAAATTTCTCGTGTCCAATCGCCCACCTAACGGGTGAAAGGTGTTTTTCCAAGAAGGAACGGCGGCTCCGGCCGAAAGTCCGATGTCGTCGCAATTCCGAAGGCATAGCGTTTGTCGGCGCGCGAAAGCTGCAAACCAAGTTTCTGCGTATTGCCGCGCGACCGTGGGAGGGACGCTCGGGGGCGGGTGCGGCGTCGGGGGGGCAATGAAAACGGCAAAGATGCTGTTTGCGGCGATGGTCTTAGCCGTTCCCGGCAACGTGCGTGCTCACGACTGGTATCCGAAGGAATGCTGCGGCGGCAACGACTGCGCGCCGGCTACGGTCGAGCAGATCCAGGTTACGCCAGCGCTCGCCCAGCAGCTGCAGACGACGCTCCCAAAGGCGATGATGATTTCCACCAAGCACGGCGTGGTCATCGTCGCGAGCGGCTTCAAGGCACGGGAGTCGAAAGATGGCCGCGCTCATGCATGCATCGTCAAGGTAGGCTTCGGACAGTCGCGCCTGATATGCCTTTGGCTGCCGCCTAACATCTGATGGACAGGTGCGCCTCTGGCATAATGACACGACGCCGCACCCGCATCTGCCTTTTTGGGGTTGACGCTCGGGCAGAGCGGATCCGCTCTGCTCCAGCACCACGAAGGAGCTTTCGGTCGTGAGCAGCTGCAACAATTTGCATTCGCAGTTGGCTATATGTCCGTCCGTCGTCCCACGGTTAGCGGGCCTACCGATGACGCCGAGGTTGAACTCGACCCACTGGCCGAAATAAAGTCAGTTAGTCCGCCAAGCGGCAATTTAGCAATGCCTACCGCGCCACTGGCGGCAGAGGTCCCTTCAGGGCAAACGAACCGGCCGGAACGTCTCGATGACGATGTGGTGTTGGCCGGCCCATACCATTGCCGTCCATCCCCGGAAACAGGTAGGCGTAACTCTGGCTGTCCTCCAGCGCCAATATTGCCGGATCTTTCCCTTTGACGTGAAAACTGTATCGGGTCGATGCCCCCGTATTGAGATCGAACCGGTAATTCTCGCAGGTGTCGCGATTTTCCAGACCTGCAGTCCAGTGACCTGGAACGCCATACCGATAAACTGGTGCCATCACATTCCAGTATCGAATCAAGCCCAAATTGGCCAACACGAGTAAATGCTGCGTAGCCTCCATCGCATAGGTGGCACATTCTTTGTCAAAACGGTCGTGGGAACCCATCGCATCAGTAATCCAAGACGCGTCCTCGGAACGCGATCCACCATAATAACCGGCAATCCTCTTCATAATTCCGATCACAGTCGAGGAATCGAGACTTTGCAAACGCGTGTAAAGCCAGGTCTCCATCTGCAACGTGGCGACTTTGATAAAGCGCAATTCCGATGACGGGCCCTCATTCTGAACCATCGAAGCGCGCAAATAATGCAATCGGATCTGCTCTTCCTTAGTCCATTTCACGGTGAGCTGACCGGCGCAGCCGCGCGAAAAGCAATAACGGGCCGTTGCATGGGAGGCTAACGGATAATGGCGCTCGCCGGGGGCGAATTTGGTCTGCTCGCGTGTGCTAAAGAACGTGCTATTTGCGATGTCAGAAGCGTCGTAAGGACCGTCCCTCTGGCACTGCGCGTTTGCGGCGAAGCCGAGAAATGATACAGCGAGGAAAAAGGTAATAAAGCTCGCAAAATGTATTCCGTTATAAAGAACTGTTGTAAGCAAGCAGCTCGTAACGGGGTATGGACGCATGTTACTCTCACATAGCGATTGCGCACGCCTACCCGTGCGGTTTCTCTCGCAACGGTGTGGAGAAAGTTTGGCTGCATCGTAGCTTTCTTGCGACGCTGGAATGCGTTGACGCTGTGACAAGGGGGTCCATGCGGAAACGGTTATGCCGCCGCTGCGATCACGCAGTAGCGCCTCATGGTGAAGGACCACCCCTTACAATTGATAAGATATCCTCAAACCGAGACAGCCACCTGAGAAGTCATCCCCAACTCGGTTGCGAGACCGGCTGCTACGGCTGCGGCGCCACCTCATGGCCTACAAGCTGCTGATCATTGTCGACTGAGTGCGCGACTGGTGGGGTTCCAGCCGCTCCCGTTGTTAGCCCTTATCGCCGCGTCTGCGCCGTTTACCCGCTTGCTCGCTCTATCAGCACGAACAGGATACCTGGGCCAATGGGCTCGGAAACGACGGCTACCTGCCCGGCGCGATTGTTGTCGCATCGAGGAATCTTGGCTCGTGGTAGTCTTTTCTCTGACAAGGAAGAAGTTGGCGTATTACGTCGGGATCGGCGGACGCCAACCCACAGCCAGCGCAATCTGGCGCGAAATGTGTGCGAACGGGTAAACAGTTGATAGGATCTCAGTTCCGAATTCTGCGGCTCCGTGCCATTTCTTCCGTCTATCGAAACCAATCTTTCCAATTGCATTGGCGGAAGGCCAGACACGGAACAAGCGGACTTGTGCTAGGTAGACCAAGGGTCGCCGCACGGGACGCCTAGCAAATGTTGGAGCCCAGCGAGAATCCGAAGGTTCTCCGCCGGCTGGCGGCGATTCGCGCCGCTGGCATCGCTGGCTTTAGTGCGTTGGTGGGTCCGATGAGGCGCGGACCGTCCGCGACCTGAAGGATCACCTCGCGGTTGTGCTTCCCATGCTCTCCGCACATGGCTGTCGCGTGATCGACACCGCTGGTGATGGCATCCTGGCGGAGTTTGGCAGCGTTGTGAATGCGGTTGAGTGCGCCGTGGCCATGCAAAAGGCGATGGCGACACGCAACGCCCAGGTCGAAGATGGTCGCCAGATGCAGTTTCGCATTGGCATCAACATCGGCGACGTGCTCCTTTTCGCCGATGCCGCCGTTACCCATGATGGCAAACCTGGTCCCGTCCCCATGATCTTGGGCGATCAGTTGTTGGCTTTGACCACCCGGTGCCACCGCGCAACTTCGCTTTCCACCAGCTTTTGCAGGGCGTCTGGCGAACGATCGGGCTCGTCAGGTATTACACTCCCCAGATCAATGAGACGCTTGCGCGTGCTCTCGTCGTCTAGCGACTTGACCAGGGCATCGTTCAATTTTGTGACCCTATCGGCCGGGGTGCCCTTCGGCGCGAACAAGGCCTGCCAAGCGGAGACCTTGAATTCGGGTAGCCCTGCCTCCTTGGTGGTAGGGACGTCCTTGAGGACGGCCGACCGCTCGCCGGAGGCAATGGCAAATGCCTTGATTGTTCCCGCGTGCACCTGAGGCACCACGTTGGTGATCTGATCGCAGCCGAAGTCCACTTGCCCCGCAATGAGGTCACCCATGGATTGGCCCGTACCGCGGTAGGCGACTCGTGCTGTGTTGGTGCCAATGATCGATTGCAGTAGAGCACAGGTCGTGTGTGCGACTGAGCCGACACCACCGTGCGCTTCCGTTACGGATTTTTCATTCCTCCTCACATACGTGATGAACTCTTTGAGGTTGTCGGCTGGGAATGCTTTCCGAGCGATGATGACAATCGCGGTACCCGCAATCATGCCAATTGGGGCAAAGTCCTTTGCGGGATCGTATTTGAGATTTGAATAGATGGCCGGGGCGGCACCGTGTGTGCCCATGTGGCCGATCATAATTGTGTAACCGTCGGGTGGAGCCTGCGCGGCACGCGTGATGCCGGTCGTGCCCCCCGCGCCGCCGACGTTCTCGATGACGATCAGTTGCCCGAGTGTCGTTGCCATTTGCTGGCTTAGGATTCTAGCAAACGTATCGGCCGGTCCGCCGGGCGCAAATGGAACAACTAGCGTGATCGGGCGCTCCGGAAACGTCGCCGACGCGGGTGCAACACCTGCCAGCAGCGTCAACAGCACAATCGTGAATTCATTTATGCGAGGCGACCTCCTGCTCATCGCTGCCCTCCAAGAATTGCGCTTGCGCCCCATGCTCATGACAATGGTTCTTGCGAAAATCCGCAAAAGCTCGGTGCAGATGGTCCGCGCTATTGCCGGCGGCTGCGAAAGTGTGGACGTCACCTTTGCCGATCACTTGCAGCGCCTGCCCATTCTGCGGATCGACAAAAGACAGATCGTACCAACCGCTTCCTTCGATCAATACACTTATCGCCAGGCCGGCCGTGTTGGTGGGCCAGGCACTATAGGTACGCACCGCCGCAAAATCGAAAGCATAGGCAGCGATATATGTAGGGGAGGCACTATTGAATTGCTTCTCGACCAATGCGCGAAAACCGCATTGAGAATGCCGGCTGACGCGAATGACCCTTCGCTGACCGTTGGCGCTTAAGACCTGCCAGGTAGCCTTGCCGGGCGGGCCCGCGCTGGCCTCCGGTTCCAAGCCCCAAAGCATGAAAGCGACTGCCTGCTCGGCGGAACCTTGTGCAGACGCAGTATCGGCCCAAACGCCCGCCATTGCGCCGCTAACGAACGCGAAAAAAAGAACCCTTCGGACAGTATGCGCACCGTTGGCCATTTGCATGCCAATCCCGCGAGGGTGTGAGGCGCCATACTTGCAGCCGCGCCGGCTGTCCGTCCAATGCATTGTTTTTCTGGATTCCCATGTCGACTTCGCATAGATGACAGCTATGGACCTGAGACTTCTACGCACGTTCGTTACTATTGCCGAGCAGGGCACGGTCTCGAATGCGGCAATGCGCTTGCGCATCACTCAGCCTGCGCTTTCCCGGCAGCTACAGGACCTACAGCGTAATCTCGGGTTCCGGCTTTTTGATCGTGTTGGACGTCGCCTCGTCCTGACGTCGGCGGGGGAGCAGCTACTGGGCGAGTGTCGCAGTCTTCTGGGTCACGCCGATGCGCTCGGCGAGCGCGCTCAGCTATTGCGGGATGGCGATACCGGTGTTCTCAAGGTCGCCGCGTCACCGGTGCAGATCGAAGCCGTACTATCGACGTTCCTGCATCGCTACACCGAGCGCTTTCCCGAGGTTCAGTTAAAGTTGGTAGAAGCCGTCGGGCCGGATATCCTCGCGATGTTGGAACGCGGAGAAATTCATCTTGGCGTTCTGTTGGATGCAATTCTAGACGGTGATCAAAGATTCAGCAGCCATCCGGTGCCCCCTGTCGAGCTTCTGGCTGCTTGCCACCCAGCCTTTCCGGTGAGTCGCGGCTCCCACCTTGATATCAATGAACTCGCACCGCACCCCCTGTTATTGCTGGATGCGGGTTTTCTCGTGCGCAAGACTTTCGATGCGGCGTGCCGACTCGCTAAGCTCGCTCCCAACATCCTCATCGAGAGCCGCGCGCCATCCAATCTGCTTGCGCTCGCGGAAGCCGGGCACGGTGTAGCTGTCATTCCTTCGGTCGTGCTGACACATCGCTACGCGCTGCGTGTTGCGCGCATCGTACACGACGGCAAGCCGCTTCAGGAGCCGCTGAGCATTGTCTGGGACAAGCGCCGCACTATGCCGCGTTACATCCGTGATTTTTCGCAGATGCTCGCCGCGCATATGCGTGACCTTTTTCCGATCAAGCGGGGGGCCGCTTGGCGGGGGGCGCGCGGAGCAAAACGAGGTCGACCGGCTCCTTGGCGCCCCCATCGTTCGGGCAATCCTGCAGGAGGTGCTTGAAGCGGAGATGACGGAGGCGCTGGGTGCTAAACCTGCGCCGAACCTATGCGCGAGGCTTATGGAACGCTGCGCCGGTTGCCGCGTTTGCTGACGCGCATCATGCGATCAACGTGTCGAGCTCAAGCGTTGACCGCTTTCCCAAATCGCCCCAATGCTGCTTGAGAAACGCGTCCGCGGCGCGCGCGCCAAGACCATGCAGGCGCATCAGGAATTCCCACTCTGGATCGAGCTTGCTGCGAGGCCCACGGCCGTAGGCAGCCTCATCGGCAGCGATGCGATGGACGTTCAGGTCACGGATCCGGTTGAACACGTCCTGCCGGAAGCGATGGTCGGCAGGTTCCTCCGACAAGGCACGCTTGAGAAGGGCGAGGTTCTTGAGCTCCTGCATAAGGCTTGCGTTGAAGGTGATTTCGTTGAGCCGGCCGGCAATATCGGCCGCGTTGCGGGGTCTTTCCTTACGTGATGCTGGGTTCAGCTGGATGATAAGTAAATCAGACGGGTCGCTTTCCTTAATGAGAGGCAGTAGCGGCGGATTGCCCAGATAACCGCCATCCCAGTAGGTATCGCCGTCGATCTCGACCGCCTGAAACAGTTGCGGCAGACAGGCTGAGGCCATGACAACCTCAGCCGACAAATCGCAGTTGCGGAAGATGCGCAGCGTACCCGTTTGCACACTGGTCGCAGATACAAAGAGCCCAATCTCGTCCGTTCGCCTCAGTCGCTGGAAATCCACGGACGTCCGGATGATGTCGACGAGCGGGTTGATGTTGAAGGGATTCCATTGATAGGGAGAGAAGGTCCGCGTGAGGGAATCGGCGAACTTGTGCCATAGCTCCATGGATGCTGCCCATGGACTGGACGTCAGCCAGCGCGGAAGTCCCCCGCCGGTTGTCAGGAAGAACGGATAGAATGGATTGTCGGCAGGTTGTGCGCCGTGCGCCGCGCGGCTGATGGCTTTCCAGAAGGCCCAAAGTGCCTTCTGCGCACCGGCTCGGCCTCCCGACAACAACCCGTCAGCGAACACAACGGCATTCATGGCGCCTGCACTAGCACCGCTGATGGCGACGTAGTGCAGACCGCGCTCGTCCAACAGACGATCGAGAACGCCCCAGGTGAAGGCACCGTGTGCACCACCGCCCTGTAGTGCCAAATCGATCGGTACCACGTCCGCCATGCGTTATCCTTGGGCCAATTTGGCGTCTATCCTATTGGGCCAAATGATCATCGGCTCTCCCGAAAAAATGACCTGGTGGTCATCTGGCGAGACTACTTTGCAGCGTCTCGGTCGATTTAGCGTATATGGGTTGCGACACAGCCTTTGCATGCGTTTCACGCCCGCCATGCGGAAGGCGGTCGCCAGGCCGAGCTTGAGGTTCGTGCAACGTGGTGACGGTGATTTGCGGGGGGCCATTGTGGAATCCAACCCCAAAACGCCGGTAAAACAAGCCATCGAAGACAACTTCGGCCCAGGCGCCGGTTGAGGCGCTGGGCCTCAAAGCGTGGTAACGTCTGGCTTCGACTGCTCGGAATTGCTGAAATGTCGCTCCCGAATTGCATTGTGCTGGCGACGGACTTGGCCCCCCGGACTGATCGTGCGCAGGACCGCGCCGTTACTCTGGCTCGGGGGTGGAGGGCGAAGCTGGCCTTCGTATACGCGGTCGATGTTGCCGGGGTTCCGAGCGACGCGGTGAAAGAGCCGGCCGCAGAGGTTGCACGGCGCAGAGCCTATCGTTTGATGCAAGCTGAAGTCAGCAACCTTGGCGATGTCATGCCCAAGGTCGTGATTGACGAAGGCAATGCGGCCGCCGTGGTCCTAAAAGCCGCGCAGATGGAAGGTGCCGACCTCATCGTTACTGGCACCGCCAGCATCAGTCCGCTCGGGCAACTCCTTCCAGGCGGCACAACGGCAAAGCTTGTCGCCGAGGCCATGGCGCCGGTTCTTGTGGTGAAAAAACGCGGGAAACCTCCCTATAACAGGATAATCGTCGCCAGCGATCTTTCTGATGCCTCGGTCGCGGCTTTGGAAACCGCGATGGCCTTGTTCCAGCCGTCGCAGATCACGCTCTACCACGCGTTCGACATGCCCTACAGAGGCCTCATCGATGACAAGGTGGCCTATGAGGCCGGTACGCGCGCAAACGCGCTAAATGAAACGCGAGCCTTCGCGTCCCGCACCTTGGGACCATCAGCTGACAGCCTCCACATCGAGGCCGGCTATGGCGACGCGGCACGCTTAATCACCCAGTATGCCGCTGAGACGGAAGCCGATGTTGTGCTTGCAGGGACGCACGGACGCACGGGACTATTCAGGGTCCTGCTCGGCAGCGTTGCATTGGCGCTCATAGACGACGTGCCCTGTGACGTCATGATCGTTCCAAGCAAAGGTGCCCGCTCGCCAGTCTAAGGCTAGGCGGCAGCGCTTGGCTCTGCCTCGCAATTCATTGCTTGGGGCCGTGGTGTCCCTGCCCGCTACGACCGACGCGGCGTGCGGTCTTATAAACCCGGCGTTGCAGGTTTGCCGCTTGCCGTGCGCGCCATTACCACCAGCGGCACACGCGGCCCTTTGGGCCCCACCAGCAATGGCGCTTGGGACCCCAGCCATGATGCACGCCCCATCGCGGACCTCTTCGCCGACGCGGCGGCGGTCCCCGCCAGCGCGGCGGCGGCCCTCGCCGCGGCGGCTGCGCTTCGCTCTGCGCTGTGGACAGCGCCAAGCCCGCGCTGAGCGCCACTGCCCAGCACGCGGCATCGCGGATTAGCTGACGGCGATCAGTCATTGTTAGCAACCCCTTTGTAATGACGAGTGCGGCTGTTGGGGGCGACCGCTCTCGCTGATGAATATTGTTGGCATCGCTCCACTGCAGCGCCGGAATGCCGAGGCGTGGGAGCCGGGCGTATAACCCGCGCTCATGGCCACCTGGGCTCCAGCGCTCCCGCAATGACGCTACTTGGCTGCGGGCGCGCGACACGCACCGTTAGTAACCTGCAAAGGCTGAGCGAGCACCTGTGCGTTGGCTGTATTTTGCCGAAGATCATTGTGTAGCCATGCGATGCTCTGGCGCGCGGCGATTGCGCCGAGCCCGCGCGGCGATCCGCTTGTCAAAGCCTTGCCGGCAGCGCAAGCGGTGAGGAAAGGGACCGCCTAAAACATGCGCCGCTGCGCGGATTTGGAGGGCGGCGCAAGCGTAGGGTGCGCCCGCCAGGGGCATTTTCCAATCAGTGGGTCACCGCGTGCTGAGGATTGAGATGACAAGCTCACCACAAGAGGCAACTTAACGCGCGAACCGCGCCGGCGACCGCGACCTGGTCTTGGGTTTGCGGTTGCAGTGGCCCTGCTGGTGGCGGCGGCCCTCAGTAGCCGAGACGGCGTCGTGCCGCGTCAAGGCGGGCAAGAGGAGTGATTTCGGGTCTTTTTTTGATGGGGTCGTGTGGGAGTTGGCCCGAGCGAGCGCCATAGGCCAAAGGTTACACGAACAAGGAGATCGCGATCGCCCTCAGCTTCTCGCTCAAGCTTGTGGGATCGCCTGGAGCGGCGATGATGAAGACGCTACGGCTCTCGTTTTCAGCCGACCTTGTTCGCTACGCAATTCGCAATGGACGCGTTGAGGCTTGATGGGCGTCACGGTGAGGCAAGCACCGCAAGCGCGACTATCGTAAGTGCGAGGCGCTCGCCAAAAGCAGACGCGGCCGCGCTCGCGCAACGCCGCATCGAACCACACGTGAGGCAAAGCTGCGGGTGAGGAGCAAGACCGGCTCCTGCGCCAACTCCAGCACATCAACCTTGTTGCGAGTTCTCAGCTGGGGCTCAGGATAAGCTGGCCCAACAGCTCTCGTCTCTGCGTGCACGAAACGCGAAGCCAGGCTCCCGAAGGCACCGATAAAGGGTCAACCGGTCACACTTTGATCGAGGAAGGAACGTGGGCAGGCCGGCGGCGTTTGCCGCGCGTGGGCTCAACGCCTCTCCTACTTTGCGTGTGGCGGGCGCCCGGGCGCGGCGCTCAGGAAGGGCCGAGACCGACAGGACAAGCGAGATGGCTAACGTTGACCGACCGACGACCTCGCAAGAGAATTGGGCCGAACATGAGCGGACCTACAGAGGGTTCGTAAAGGGCGTTGTGCTCTTTACGGCGCATGTCGTTCTCATTCTCCTCATTCTGGCCTGGGTGTTCGCTGACAGCTTCAACGTTCCGCCCGCCACCAGCTAAGCGCTGCTACGACCTCAAGGGCACCGCTCGAGGGGCGTCATCTGGCATGGAATGCTGACCGGCGCTGGTTTACGAAAAGCCGTGGCTTGGCCACTGCCCAGCTGCTAGCTTGGCGTCGAAGCGCACCAATCCCCCGCTAACTTGGGATCGCCCATGGCCCAAGGCTCGACCAGCCTCACACGAGCTCCCGCGCTTGATCTTGATCCCTTCTCCGCGGCCTTTCTCGCGGAGCCTTATGGCGACCACGCGCGCCTGCGCGAGGCCGGCCCCGTCGTCTATCTCGCGCCCTATGGCATTTACGCCATGGCGCGGTACGCGCACGTCGCTGCGGCGCTCAATGACTGGCAAACCTATTCATCGGCACGCGGCGTCGGTCTGCAAGATTTTGCCAACGAGTTGCCATGGCGACCCAAAAGCATCGTGCTCGAGACCGATCCTCCGCTGCACGATCGTACGCGCAAGGTATTGCAAAGAATCATGTCGCCGATCGCCATGCGCCGCTTGCGCGCAGATTTCAAGCGCAAGGCCATCCTTTTGGTGGACCGCCTCCTCGAGAAGGGTGACGTGGAGGCAGTGCACGATCTTGCCGAGGCATTTCCCCTGGAAGTGTTTCCCGATGCCGTCGGGCTCAGGTCGGAGGGGCGCGACAATCTTCTTCCCTACTCGACGATGGTGTTTAACTCCTTCGGGCCGCGCAATGCCATTTTCCAGGCCTCCACGCAGGCAGCAGAGCCGGTGTTGACCTGGATCCATGCGCAGTGCGCGCGGGGTGCCTGTGCCGAGGAAGGATTTGCCGCCGGCATTTGGGCGGCGCACGATGCGGGTGAAATCTCTGCCGAGGAGGCCCCCATCTTGGTGCGCTCCCTATTAACGGCCGGGCTCGACACGACGGTCAACGGGTTTGCCAATGCCGTGTGGGCGTTTGCAACGCATCCGGCTGAGTGGCAGCGCCTGCGCATCGATCGCACGCTCATCAAGCCGGCATTCGACGAGGTGTTGCGCTGGGAATCACCGGTGCAGACCTTTTTCCGCACGACCACGCGGGCCGTCGAGGTTGCAGGCGTGCTGGTGCCCGAGGGGGCGAAGGCGCTGCTCTTCTTAGGCGCTGCCAACCGCGATCCGCGCCAGTGGCCCGAGCCGGAGAAATTCGACGTGACGCGTAGGCCGATGGGGCACGTGGCGCTTGGTGCGGGCATCCACGTCTGTGTCGGTCAGCTCGTTGCGCGCCTAGAAGCCGAGGTATTGTTCGAGGTGCTGGCGGATCGCGTGGTGGCCTTTGAATTGCTGGAGCCCCCCCAACGCAAGCTCAACAACACCTTGCGTTCGCTGGCGCGCTTGCCAGTCCGCCTGCGGGCTGCCTAGGGGTCAGGACCCATAAAACTCGGATGACCGAGCCCGGACTGACCTCATCAGCCCCTCGGCGGCTGGCCGGTGTTAACCGCCAATTGAGCAGCGAAAGCCCGTTTGTAGGCAGGCCGCGTTTCACCGCGGGCGAGATAGGCTGCTAGGTTTTGGTATTCGTCCAGCATACCCGATGATTTCAGCCTGAGCAGCACCGACACCATCATCAGATCGCCCGCACTGAACGCACCATCGAGCCAGTCCGCATCGCCCAGGCGGACGGAAAGTTGTTTCAGCGGGTTGCGAACGCGGTCCTCGACCAGAGGCAAGCGCTCGTCATGCCAGGGCTTGTCACCCTCCAGGAGCCTGGCGTTTCCAAGTTCAAGGATCGGCGGCTCCACCGTGTTGAGCGCGGCAAACATCCAGGTGATCGCGCGCGCCCGGGCATTGGCGTCATCCGGCAGAAGGCCCGCATGCCGCTGGGCGATATGGAAGACGATCGCGCCCGTCTCGAACAGGGCGAGATCGCCTTCCTGATAAGTCGGAATCTGGCCGAAAGGATGAAGAGCCAGATGCGCGGGTTCCTTCATCGCACGAAACGAAACAAGGCGAACCTCGTAGGGTTGGCCCACTTCCTCGAGCGCCCAGCGAACGCGCGTATCACGCGCCAGTCCCCTGCCGCCATCGGGTGACCGTTCAAAGGCGGTAATGGTGATGGTCATCGTGAAGCTCCTTCTTGGCCAAATTATCGGCTGCGGTGTGGGTAAGCTGTCGAGGCAAGCCCACTGCGATGGCAAGACGATCTTGTTCCATGTCCGGTTTGTCCGCGCAGCAGACTGACTCTTGCAAACTTAGGTCCCGTCGTAAGTGACATCGTGATTAAAGTGCGGCAGAAGGACCTGCCGATGTCTGATCAATTCTGGCTGACGAAGGCTGAGCGAAAGCGCATTGTGGTCAGCCGGGATAGTCCATGTGATCCGGAAGGATCTGCGATGGAAAGATGCGGCCGCGCTCGATGGCCCCTACAAGACGCTCTACAACCTTTCGTTCGCTGGTCCCGCATGGGGTATCTTCGACCGAATCTTCGCCAATCTTGCGGCTAAGGAGGGGCCGCCCGACCGCGTGATGCTCGACAGCACGCAGGCTAATGCGCATTGGTCGGCCGCCAATCTGCGCAAATGGGGGATTGACCTCGTCGCATCGGCCGCACGCAAGGTGGGCTGAACTCCAAGCTGCACGCGGTTTGCGAGGGCGCCGGTCGGCCAGTGACCGTTCTTATAGAGGGACAAATGAATGACGACACAAATGGATGACCTTAAGGGCGCGGCTCTAATCTATTCAATGCTAGCGGACGCCGAGGCGCTTATTGCCGGCAAGGGCCGCTTGCGCCTCGCGGGTGGTCAAGGCAAGGTTCGGCAGTGCGTTGCCGCACATTACTTCACTTCGATGCTCGCCACCGCGCCTTTGGCATCGAGGCCCTTGGCGTAGATGCGGTATTTGCCGGGCTTGATCGGCACAAACACCAGGGTTGCCTTGCCTTCACGCTCCATCTCAATTTCATAAAGGCCATTCGCTTTGATCTCGACGTCGCCGACCTCGACTTTGCGCAGCCAGATGAAATTGAAGAAATCATCGGCATGAATGGCGTACTCGCGCTTGCCGGTCGAAACGAGGGTCAGCTGATAGGCCTTACCGGTCGTCAGTCGATAGCTCGGCGTGGACACCGCGAAGCCGGTGTCATCGACGCCGAACACCAGATCAGGCAATTTCTGCAAGTCGGTGGCGAGATAGCCCTCAGCCCACGCCGCCGAGCCGACGGCCAGATAAACCAGCAGCCCGACCAGGACGAAACGCTTGACATTCATAACCCTTCCTCCATCGCCCACCGGGTCCCCAGATTGAGCTTCACGCGCCGCAGCGGAATTCTGGTTCGTCGACGCCGAGCGTGTCCAGGTTGTTTTTCTGGTGCAACGCCCCTTCGACGGGGGCGAGCGCGAGCACGGCATCGTGCGTGCCGAGCAGGATGGGTTGGCGCAGCTGATGGCTCCAGCTGCGGAACGAACCGGGTGCGCCCTTGTAAAGTTCGATTTTCAAATCGGGTGAGAGCAAGGCCGCGTAGATGGCGCCCGCGGAGAGGTCGGAGGCACTGACCGCGGCATCGAGCGTAGCGCGGACTGCGATCCAGGTTGCCCAGTCCTCGTCGGCCATGCGACGGCCCGTCAACCGAAAAAACCGCCGATTGAGTTGGGGGGCACCGTGCCGTTCCCAGTAGGGATGCCAGGGCGCTGGTTCGAGACCCGCGCTGCCGACCACCGGGCGTGGCTTGGTCGTGTTGAAAGGCACCGTACGCGCGAAATCGCCGATCGCATCGGCCACAAACAGCGCATCATAGTCAATCCCACCGGTCAGCAGCCTGATGTTGATCTGGTCACGCTTTCTGGGGTCGTTGCCGGCCACGAAATCCCGCACCTCCACGATACGCAGACCAAACTTCCTGGCCGAGCCCAGGAATGATGCGGCAAGTGCCTTGTCCTCGGGCTGCGGTCCGCGCAAGACTAGAATGCGGCGCCAGTCCAACTCGAGCAAACGCTGCGCCAAGGCATCATGCAGCATCGACCAGCTTGGCAGCGTGTGCAGCAGGCGGGCGCGGCAGGCAAGTGAGCGCAGCGCATCGTCACGATGGCGCGCATTGAAGAGGATGAGAGGATCATCGCGCATGCTTTTGGCGACCTGCAGCATCTCCTCGGCGGGCAAATCCAGGATCGCGGCTCGCACGCCCTCGGCCTGCGCTAAGGCGCGCAGGGCGCTTGCGGCATCCTCCGTCTCCAATAAGGACTTGCGTCGCAGGTTCAAGTTGAGACCGCGGGCGCGCGCCGCTGCGGCGCTGTCCTTGACGGCCAGTTCGGCGGCGGCGAAGGGGGAAAAATGCTCCGGTCGGTAAAGCCCGGCATAGCCCGGTGCGCCCTGGTAGAAAGCGTCTCCGGTTCGGTCGACGAAGACGATCGCAAGCTCGCCAGCGGCCTGAGCTTGCGCGCGCGCTAGCGCCGGCAACAGGGCCCAACAGGCGAGCGCCACGAGCCAGACGCGGCTAATGGTCATCGATCAAGATCCCGTAGGGAACCTGGCCCACGGGCACCGAGAGCAAGACCTTGTTGGTGCGCGTGTCGACAATCGAAACGTCGTCGGAAAGGCCATTGGCGACCCACAGTCGCGTTTCGTCGGCGTTGAGCCGCAGGCCCCATGCGCGCTTGCCAACCACGATGTAGTCTATCACCTCGCGGCTTTTGGCATTGATCACCGCCACGTGATTGGCGCGTCCGAGCGCCACGTAGGCTTTGCTGCCGTCGCTGGTAATGACAATGTCCACCGGCGTGAAAAGCTCGCGGCGAATGGCACGCAATTGGAACTCGACCTTGCCCTTGGTGGCGAGCTTCTCGACATCGATGATTTCCACCTGGCCCGATAATTCCACCGATACCCAGAGTTCCTTGTTGTCGGGTGTGAGTGCGAACCGGCGTGGCCGCGAGCCGACGGGAATATCTTTGATGTGCTTCTTGTGCTCCACGTCGAACACGTGCACGAGATTGGCGACTTCCGATGCCACAAAAGCCAGGCGGCCGTCTTTGCTGATCTGTACGCCTTCTGGCTCGGGGCCGGTGGGATAGCGGGCAACGATCTCACCCGCTTCGACGTCGAGCACGCTCATCTCGGAATCATCTTCATTGGAGATGTAAAGATGGCGCCCGTCTGGGTGCAAATCGAAGGTCTCTGGCGCCGCAATGTTGCGATAGCGGCGAACGAGGCGCAGGCTGGCAAGGTCGTAGAGCGCGATCGTATTGTCGTCGCCGCAACCGACGTAAATCGCCGTGCGCTCCGGATTAAACGTCATGCCCCGCGGTCGGGCGCAGGTTTCGATGGTTTGCACGACCTTACCGGCCAGGTCCAGGACGGTCAGCGTACTGCTCTTCTCGTTGGAAACGAAGACCTTCCCGGTCGCCTTGGCGGCAAGCGGCTGTGACAGCGCCATGGCAATGGCAAGGAGCATGCCCAACAGCGCCATGAGACCAATGCCGCGGCGTCCGAGGGCAGCGGCCATGCGAACCCCGCCGCCCGGCCGCGTGCGCCGGGGCCACAGGGTCGGCAGGAGCCGGCATGCGGCAAAAATGGTCACGGGCTGCTACTCTGGACTTGAAGCCAATCTCGATGGAATTTAGTCGAGGAGACGGGCATAGGAAACGACGATGTTGCCTTTTATTGTGCCGCCTGCATCGGCCATGATCGCCGCGATTTTCCTTGGCCTCGGCGTTGCAGGCGCCGCCGCCCAGGCCAATCTTTTGGAGTGCCGCGAACTGGCCCAGCGCTATAGCGCGGCCAAGCAATCGGCCGTCGACCGGCAGCTGCATATCTATCTTTCGCAAGCGGCACAGAAAGGCTGCGCCGAGCTGACGAGCGAGCTCATCAAGGATGGGGCTTCCGTGCGCGCGCGCCGGCGAGAGGGTGACACGGCCCTGCATCATGCCGTCAAAGCAACCGAGCCCGAGGCGGCGCGCATCCTGTTGCAGCACGGCGCCGACATCGAATTGCGCGACCTCTCGGGCGCAACCCCGCTTTTTCTTGCCATCGAAGCCGGCCGTGCCAAAACCGTGGCGCTTCTCATCGAGCACGGCGCCAACGTCAACGCGCCGGGCCGATCGGCGGTTGCGCCCATTGCCGCGGCGGCCTTCACGGGCAGCGAGCGCATGGTCAATCTGCTGCTCGACAAAGGTGCCGATTCCAATGCCGTCGACAGCACCGGCAAGTCCGCCATGGTCTATGCGGTTGCGCGCGGTTTCGTCAGGATCGCCGAGCGCCTCCTGCAGGCGGGGGTCGATGTGAATGCACGTTACGGCAATGGCCTGACGGCCTTGATGTGGGCCGCCGGTCACGCCAACGACGTGCCCGATGTCGATGGCGTGAAAACCTCGGAGCTGCTGCTGGGCGCGGGCGCGCGCCTAGATGATACCGACAACAGGGGACGTACGGCATTGATGATGGCCGCCGAGCTTGGCCATGCGGACATTATCAAGCTGTTGCTCGCGCGCGGTGCCACGGCCGGCCTCAGGGACAATGAAGGTAAAACCGCGGCCGAGCTCGCCGATCCGGCCGGGCGCGCCGCCTTGGCGGGGCGGTAGCTAGCGCACCTCCAGACCCGCCAGGTACTGCGCGAGGGCCTCAATGTCGTCGGGCGAAGTCGCCTTCATCAGCGTGGTCATGCCGGGATTGTTGGCCCGCTCTCCATTGCGGATCTCGAGCATGGTCTTGCTCATGTAGGCTTCGTTCTGCCCGGCCAGGCGAGGCTGTGTTCCCTCGCCCTGATATTGCCCTTGATGGCAGCCCGTGCAGCCGACCGCCGTGTTGGCCCGCGCCGCGCGTTCGGCCACAGCCGGCGCCGCCGGCGCCGCCGTGTTGCGCGGCCATGGCTGCTTTGAGAAGTATTCGGCCAACGCCAGCAGGTCTTGGCGCTCGAGCATCTCCACCACGGGTGACATTTGCTCGTTCTTGCGGTCGCCATTCTTGTAGTCGCGCAGCTGCAAGTACTGGTAGCCCAGCGTTTGGCCCCAGATGATCGGCGTGGTTTTTTCCTGCGGTACGCCAATCTCGCCATGGCAGCCCGCGCACAGCTGGATCTGCTCCTGCAGGCGCGCGGGCGCCTGGGCCGTGGCAACTTGGCTTATGCAAAGAAGGAGCACGCCCCAGCGGAGGCTTGCCAATAGGCGCTTTGTCAAGCTCGGCATGTCTGGATGGGCGGAGGTTGCGCGTGCCAAAAGATTGGGGCGAGACAGTCGCGTGCCGTCTCGCCCCTGATCACTTTGGCCTATTCGCGTTCAATCGACAAGCGAGAAGGCAATCAGCGTATTGCCGCGTTTATAGTCGAGCTGCGTGTTGCCGCCGGCCGCAACGACGATGAACTGCTTACCGTCGACGGTATAGGAGGACGGAGGCGCATTGACACCCGCGCCCGCCTGGAACTTCCACAGCACGGCCCCGGTTTCCGAGTCGTAGGCCTTGAACAGGCCATTGCCCTCGCCGGCGAAAGCGAGGCCACCCGACGTCGCCAGAATGCCGCCGATCATCGGCTGCTGGGTTTTCACCTGCCATTTGACCTTGCCGGTGTCGTAATCGACCGCGGTGACGTTGCCCCATTGCTCCTCGGCGGGAATGACCTTGAAGGCGCCGCCGAGCCAGAGCTTGCCCTTGGGGTAGGGCGTCGACTCCACGTGGTAGGTCATGGGCTGATGCAAGTTGATGGCATAGGCCAGGCTCTTGCTCGGATCGACGGCAATCGGCGACCATTCGACCCCACCGTTGGCGCCAGGCAGCATTCGGGCGCCGTCCTTGGTCGGCAGCACCCACATGTTTTCCTGAGGCACCATGGCTTCGGAGAAGCGGATCAAACTGCAGTCGCTGGCATTGTGGACATAGATATGTCCCGTCTTGCCGGCATGCAGCACGCCCTTAACGGGATTGCCGTCGCGGCCTTTTACCGTGGCAATGACGGCAGGCGAGACCGCGTCGAGATCCCAGACGTCATGCGCGATGTACTGGAAGTGGCAGACGTAGGCGCCGGTATTGAGATCGACCGCGACCAGGCTGTCGGTATAGAGGTTGTCGCCCGGTCGCAGCGAGCCGTCGAGATCGGGCGATGGATTGCCCACCACAAAATAGATGCGGTTCGTTTCTAGGTCGACCGCGGGATTTTGCCAAACTCCGCCGCCCAGCGTCTTATAGGGATCGCCGATGCGCGCGAGGTCTGCCTTCTCTTTATTGATGTCGCGCTTCATGTCGCGTCCGGTGGCGTCGTGGGTGGCCCACACCCCCACGGACTTCTCCGGGACGGTGTTGAAGGTCCACAGCAGTTTGCCATCCTTGACGTTGTAGGCCTTTACGAAGCCACGGATGCCGTACTCGCCGCCGTTGGTGCCGATCAAGATTTTGTCGCCGACCACGGTGGGCGCCATGGTCTCGGAGTAGCCAAGCTCCGGATCGGCGATTTGGGTTTCCCAGACGAGTTGGCCGGTTTTGGCGTCGAGCGCGAGGAGCTTGGCGTCGAGCGTCGCCATGAAGACCCGGTCGCCTTGCACCGCAACGCCGCGATTGTTGGGGCCGCAGCAGTAGACGGTTACCGGTCCCATCTTATGCTTGAAATGCCAGAGCTGCTCGCCGGTGCGCGCATCGACGGCATAGGCATGATTGAAAGCCGTCGTGAAATACATGATGCCGTTAATGATGATGGGCGACGTCTCGAACGAGTCCTTCACCTCGGTCTGAAACATCCAGGCCGGGCGCAGCTTGTGCACGTTTGAGGTGTTGATCTGGCGGTTCGGATAAAACCGCGTCTGGTGGTAGTTGCCGTTGGTGTGCAGGAAATTGTTGCCGTCGCTGGCGGCGCGGTTGAGCAGGTCTTGGGTGACGAGTGCCATGTCGCCCCATTTGGTGGCGGCTTTGACTTCCTGGGCGTCGGCGGACGGTTGCGCGAACAGGCCAAGGCCGGCGATGGCCGCAGCCAATGGACGTAGCCTCACTGATGACATGATGTGTCTCCTCCAACCCGACCTCCCGTCGTTGTGCTGCTGGGAGTATCGAGCCCTCCAGTTTTAGCAGGCGAGAATGCTCGCGCCCCCCGGCAGTGGTGTCAAGCTGTGGCAGACCCCGGGCGCCTTATATTGCTGGCGAACCTTCGGTGTGCGCCGCGCGCACGCGCAACGCGTGAGGTGGCGGGGAACCGTGCGTGAACGGTTTTTCTCGGCCGCAGGTCCGGCACGGCCCGCGTGCCGCTTTCTCCTGAAAAGGCCAAGGTTCATCGCAAGTTAGGTTCCCTGGAGCATCTGCCGCGGTGCGCGCGCGCGCAGCGCCTTTTTCAGCTTGGGGCCGACGCGGAGGCGCGACGGTCGAAGCACCGCACCGCGGCCGCGTCAATGGAGCCATGTCGAAGGCGCAGGCGTGCGGGGCCCCATCGCAAAAAAACGCCGATGGGCTTGCTCCCATCCCCGACGGCGGGCCGGCGAGTGGGGGGACGCCTAATCCACAATGGCGCGGTCGAGGGTCTTGAGACCTTGGAAATTCTTCGCCTGCGCGCGGCCTTGCAGGCGGAGCAAGCGCGCGGACGTCACATCCGCATTCTCAAAATCGGCCTCCGTGACGTCGGCGCCCTCGAGATCGGCGCCGGCGAGCTCGGCGCCGGTCAGCTTGGCCCCGCGCAGGTTCGCCCCGCGCAGGGAGGCGAACTCCAGCGCCACGCGGGCCAGGTTGGCGTTGGCAAAGCTTGCCCGATCGAGCTTGGCCGAGCGCATGACGCCCCGCATGAGCCCCATCGATTGGTTGCGCATGTCCGCCGACAAATTCGCGCCATCGAAGCGGGCTTCGATCAGGCTCGCACGCGTGAGATCGGCGGCGACGCGTGCGCCGGAAAGATCGGCCCGGTCGAGCCGAGCGTCCTGCAGCTGGGTGGCAAACAGGCTGGCGCCGCGCAACGTTGCGCCGGAGAGGTCGGCGCCAAGCGCCCAGGCCTGGTCCAACACGACGCCGTCGAGATTGGCGCCTGCAAGCTTGGCCTTGTTCAGCCGCGCGGCCTGCAATTTGATGCGCCGGAGGTCGAGCGCCGACAGGTCGAGGCCGTTGAGGCGCCGGCCCGTCAGATCAACGAGACCCGTGGGTCCGGCCGCCGCCAGCGCCGCCTCGATCTCGGCGCGGCTCACGTCGGCCTTGGTGAACTCTTCCGACTTGAGGTCCAGGTAGCGCAGCATCTCCTGGGCCGGCGCGGGCGGCCCGGCGAGCGCGAGACCAACGAGGGCGGCGGCGGCCCACTGTCCCTTGCCCGAGCGGCTGGCGCGCATGGGGAACCTCGAGGGCGGGCTTTAGATGTCGAGCCGGCTGGCATTGCCGCATTGCCAACGCTCAACGTGCCAGCCCGGGTGCTCTTCGCTCCATTTGGCAAGGTGCGGCGGGGCCGTCATTAAGCACTGGGTCAGGCTAACCCCAGGAAGGAGCCTGATTTTATCATCGCGGCAGGTGGTGGGCTCGCCGATCAGGCAGGCGGTCAGGAGAATGGCGATCACGACGTCCTCCTCTCCGACACCCGTTTTTCCGCTTGGGGCGCGCGCTTGTGGCGGCGCGCTTGTGGGGAAACCGCGGCGAGTGGGCCGGTTTGCGGCGGCATGATAGGCCAGGATCCGGCCCACGAATAGCTGTGCGCTTCCCTGTTGGGCAGGGGGCCGCGCCAAAGCGCTCGAACCCAACGCTTAAACGCCAAGCTCGAGCGGGAGCACAAGGAGCCCCGCATTGCGCGCGCCAGCGCCTTGCGACTATCGTTGCTTGGCCCGCGCGCCCGGGCTACGTGGCCAACGCGCTCACCTGCGCCTTGGCGGCGGAACCGCTCGCGTGCAGCCGGTGTGAGATGCGGGTGCCTTTAGCCGCGCGCGGCCGCAGCGGAGGATGACATGGCGCGTTTGATCTTGGCGGTTGTCGCGCTTCTCGGGCACGGCGCGTGCGCCGCGGCACAAACCCCCCAACTTCCCGGCAACGAGTATCCGACGGTCGCCCGGGCGGACTATGTCTTCGGCTGTATGCAGGTCAACGGCCAGACACGGGAGGCGCTCGAACGCTGCTCCTGTTCGATCGACGCCATTGCGGCGCTTCTGCCCTACGACAAGTACGAGGAGGCGGAAACCATCATGCGCGTGCGCCAACGCGGCGGCAAGAACGCGGCGATGTTTCTCAGCATGCCTCAGTTGCGGGCCAAGGTTGACGACTTGAAGCGGGCGCAGGTCGAAGCCGAGCTGCGCTGCTTCTGACGGCGGGTCGCTGACGCCGGGCGTCAGCCTGGATGCGGCGCAGCGAGCGCGTGCGAGGTTTTAGCTTGCGGGACCAGGCGATCCTGCGTAGGATTTTGTCCCGGTAGCACTCGCCTTCAGGAACGCCCTTTATTGCGGGAAACCAGCGTTCCGTTCGTAAGCCCTGTAGTTGATATTGGGGGGCTTGGCTGCGACGTGCCGACGATCGCTACCGTCTATAAGAAATGAAATTCAAGGAGTGGCGCTATGCACGGACATACACTTGTAGGTGTATTGCTGGGGATGGCCGCGTTGGCGGTGCCTGCCCAAGCAAGCAAGGACGTCCTCGATCGAACGGCCGATCCCAATCAATGGGTGATCCAGACCGGGGACTACGCCAACCAACGCTATAGCAAACTCGATCAGATCAATCGGGACAATGTCAAAAACCTGAAAGTGGCCTGGACGTTCTCCACCGGCGTCCTGCGCGGACACGAAGGCTCACCGCTGGTGGTGGGCGACGTCATGTACGTGCACACACCGTTCCCCAACATCGTCTATGCGCTCGACCTCAAGAACGAGGGCAAGATCCTCTGGAAATACGAACCCAAGCAAGATCCCTCCGTCATCCCCGTGATGTGCTGCGACACCGTCTATCGGGGTCTCGCCCATGCTGATGGCACCATCTACCATCACCAGGCCGACACCACCCTGGTGGCGCTCGATGCGCAAACCGGCAAAGAGAAGTGGAAGGTCGTGAACGGTGATCCCAAGAAGGGTGAGACCAACACGGCAACCGTGCTGCCGGTCAAGGACAAGGTCATCGTTGGCATCTCCGGCGCCGAGTTCGGCGTCCGCGGGCACGTCACCGCCTACGACGCCAAGACCGGCAAGCAGGTGTGGCGCGCCTATTCGCTGGGCCCCGATTCCGAAACCCTGTTCGACCCGGAGAAGACCACCTCGCTCGGCAAGCCGGTCGGCAAGGATTCCTCGCTCAAGACCTGGACCGGGGATCAGTGGAAGATCGGCGGCGGCACCGCCTGGGGCTGGTTCTCCTATGATCCGGAGACCAACCTGTTCTTCTACGGCACCGCCAACCCATCGACTTGGAACCCGGTGCAGCGGGCTGGAGCGGACGGCAAGCCGATCGACCAGAAGTGGACCATGTCGATCATCGCACGCGACGTGGATTCGGGTCAGGCGCGCTGGGCCTACCAGATGACCCCCTTCGACGAGTGGGACTTCGACGGCGTCAACGAAATGATTCTCGCCGACGTCGACGTCAAAGGGCAAAAGCGCAAAGTGCTGGTGCACTTCGACCGCAATGGTCTCGGCTACACGCTCGACCGCGTGACGGGCGAGTTGCTGGTGGCGGAAAAATATGACCCCGCGGTGAATTGGACCAGCGGCGTGGTGATGGACAAGAACAGTCCGCAGTATGGCCGTCCCCAGGTCGTGAGCAAGTATTCGACCTTCCAGACCGGCCAGGACAAAAACACCAAGGGCGTTTGTCCGGCCGCGCTCGGCAGCAAGGATCAGCAGCCCGCAGCCTTCTCGCCGCGGACCAACCTGTTCTATGTGCCGACCAACCACGTCTGCATGGACTATGAACCGTTCCGGGTGTCCTACACGGCGGGTCAGCCCTATGTCGGGGCGACGCTCTCCATGTTCCCAGCCCCCGGGAGCCACGGCGGCATGGGCAATTTCATTGCCTGGGACGCGGGCCAAGGCAAGATCGCCTGGTCGAAACCCGAGCAGTTCTCGGTCTGGTCGGGTGCGCTCGCCACGGCGGGCGGCGTCGTCTTCTACGGCACGCTGGAAGGCTACCTGAAGGCCGTCGATGAAAAGGACGGCAAGGAGCTGTTCAAGTTCAAGACGCCATCCGGCATCATCGGCAACGTGATGACCTTTAGTCACGGCGGCAAACAGCATGTCGCGGTGCTCTCGGGCGTTGGCGGCTGGGCCGGTATCGGCCTGGCGGCGGGTCTCACCAACCCCACCGATGGTCTGGGTGCGGTCGGCGGCTATGCCGGGCTCAGAGACTATACGGCGCTCGGCGGGACACTGACGGTGTTCACGCTGCCCTAAGGCTCTTGACGCGGAGGCCGGCTTCGGTCGGCCTCCGCCTGTCCTGACCGTGGCTCCTCCTCTCACTCAGCTTCGAGGTTGCTTGTGAAGCCCACTCGCTTTGGCCTGATCCTGCTTGCGCTCTTTGCCCTGCTCGAGGCCTCCCCGACCATGGGGCAGACCGACAAGAAGGAAAAGGACGGCAAATGGGAGACGGCCGATGGCACGCCGACGTATCAGATCAGCAGCGATGGCACGGTCGATTGGTACACCTTCTCCGGATTTCGCCGCTATCATTCGGAGTGCCACGTCTGCCATGGCCCCGACGGCGAGGGCTCGACCTATGCGCCGGGTCTGCTGGAATCGCTCAAGACCATGAGCTATCAGGACTACATGCTGGTGGTCGCCAGTGGCCGCGAAGTGGTGCGCGCGGACAAACAAAGCAAGATGCCGGCCTTGGGCGATAATCCCAACGTCATGTGCTACATCGACGACATCTACGTTTACTTGAAGGCGCGCGCGGACGGCGCCTTGCCGCGCGGCCGTCCCGCCAAGCGGGTGGAAAAGCCGGCATCGGCCGACGCGACGGAAAAGGCCTGTTTTGGTGGCAAGTAAGCGGCTGAGCGCCGGGCTGATCGCCCTGGCCCTGTTGGGCGCTGGGCTCCTTCCCCACGTGGCGGCGGGCCAACGCGTCGACCTCGTCAACCGCACGGCGCTGCGCGTGTGCGCCGATCCCGCCAACCTGCCCTTTTCCAACGACAAGGGGGAAGGCTTCGAGAACAAGATTGCCGAGCTCGTGGCCGGTGAGCTCAAGGTGCCGCTGGAGTACGCCTTTTTTCCGCAAGCCACCGGCTTCATCCGCAATACGCTGTTTGCCAAGCGCTGCGATGTGGTGCTCGGCTACGCCCAAGGCGATGACCTCGTTCTCAATACCAACGCCTACTACCGCTCGACCTACGCGCTACTCATTCGGCGCGGCAGCGGGCTCGACGGCGTCGACGCGCTGGGCGACCCGCGCCTTAGCGACAAGCGCATCGGCATCATCGCCGGCACGCCGCCAAGCAACGCCATGGTCCGGCTGGGCCTGATGCAGCGCGCCAAGCCCTATCCCCTGATGGTGGATCGACGCTACGATTCGCCGGCCGAGCGCATGATTGCTGATATTCGCGCGGGTGAGATCGACGCCGGCGTGCTGTGGGGGCCGATGGCTGGATACTTTGCCGACAAAGGTGGGGAGAAGCTCAGCCTGGTGCCCTTGCTGAAGGAACCGGGCGAGCCGCGCATGGCCTATCGCATCACCTTTGGCGTGCGCAACCTCGAGGATGACTGGAAGCACCAGCTCAACGCCGTCATCGCCAAGCGGCAGGGCGATATCGATGCCATCCTGCTGGGCTACGGCGTGCCGCTGATCGACGACAACGGCCTTCTCGTGACCGCGCCGAGGCGCTAGATTTCGGTGTTTCAATCGCGCATGTGCGCGCGGATTTCGCGTCCGAGCGCAAACAGCCGCTGTTCGATCAGCACCGGCACCTCGCAGGCGAGCGGCAGGGACTGCTGGCGTTCGCCGAACACGCGCACATCCCAATTGTATTTGTCCTCGGCGAGCTTCAGGGCACCACGCGCCGCTTCGTCCTCAACGGCGCGTTCCTTCAGCCGATGCATCTCGGCGCCTTGGCGCTCGATTTCCTGGGCGCGTCCGCGCTGGCGCTGCTGGAAGCGCTCGATGCCGTTGATGACCAGGTTGCGCTCGCTGTTCGCGCTCGCAAGCAGGCCCGCGAACAGCACCTTGAGCGCCTGATCGCGCGTTGCCTCCGGCTCCTTGCCGGCAAACTCGGCGATCGCCGCCGCGGCCTCGTCGAGCGAAACGCGGCGGCTCATCAGCACGGCAATGAGCTTGGCGATCGGTTCGTTGTCCTGCCAGCCCGTCAGGCCTTCGACTTGTGGCCCGTCCCAGAACTGCGCCGAGGTGAGCAGGTTCACTTTGCGCTGCACGCATGGCCAATCCGGGCTGCCGCTGTCAGCGGCCAGAACCGGGCCAGCAGCGTGCGCCAGGAGCAGACAGAGGGCGGGCAGCATGAGCTTGGCGTGCGGCATGATCCTCCTCTCTCAACGGGCCTCCCCACGCCGGGCAAGCATTCCCTTCGACGGGTTATAGGCGTAGATCGCCGCGGTCAAAAACACCCCCGTGAACATGAGCACGACCAGCAGCGAGGTGGGCTCGAGCTGGCCGTACATGGCAAAGCGGATGAGCTCGACCGCGTGCGTGAAGGGATTGGCGCGACAAATCTCATAGAGTAACGGATTTGCTTCCTTGATGCGCCACAGGGGATAGAGCGCCGAGGAGGCGAAGAACATCGGGAAGATCACAAAGTTCATGACCCCGGCGAAATTTTCGAGCTGCTTGATGACGGAGGACATGAACAGAGCAATGGCGCCCAGCATCAGGCCGCAGAGGAGGAGGGCGGGCAGCACGCTCAGGTAACCGATGAGCGGCAATTCGATCTCCCAAAAATAGGCGATCAGCAAGAATACATAGACCTGCAACAACGAAACGATCACGCCGCCCGCGAGTTTGGAGAGCAACAAAAAGCTGCGCGGAAAGGGTGAGAGCAGCAAGGTGCGCATCACCCCCGTCTCCCGGTCATAAACCATCGACAGGGAAGTTTGCATGGCATTGAAGAGCTGGATCATGCCGACGAGGCCCGGCGTCACGAACACCTCGTAGAGCACGTAGGTTTGGTAGGGCGGAATGATGGACACGCCCAGCACTTGGCGGAAACCGGCAGCAAAGATGAAGAGCCAAACGAGGGGCCGGACCAGGGCGGCGAGGAAACGCTCGCGCTGATGCAAAAAGCGCAACACCTCGCGCCAGACAATGCCGGCAAAACAGGTGGCATAGGCGGCAAGGCCGAAGCGTCGCGACACGACCTCTACGCTCATTGCGCCTCTCCCGCACCAGCCCGGCCGACCAGGCGCAAAAAGGCCCCCCGCAGACTATCCGCCTCGGCCAGCGCCAGCAGCGCCGGCCCCCGCCCCGCGAACAGCACGCGTCCCTTGTGCAAGAGGACGATGGCATCCTCCTCGGCCACCTCGTCGACCAGGTGGGTGGCCCACAGCGCGCCCACGGCCTCCTCGCGCACCAGGCCCCGCACCGTTTTCAGCACGCTTTCGCGCGAGGCGACATCGAGGCCTGTCGTCGCCTCGTCTAGCAGAAGGCAGCTGGGCTGGTGCAGCAGCGCGCGCGCAATCTCCACGCGCCGCGCCTGTCCGCCGGAGAGCGCCCGCACCCGGTCGTGGGCGCGGGCGGCGAGCCCGACCCTGGCCAAGGCGCGCGCCGCGAGCTCTTTAGCCGCGCGCCGGCCGATGCCGTGCAGGGCGGCATGATAGATGAGGTTCTGCTCGAGGCTGAGATCGCTATCGAGGCTACGGCTCTGGAACACCACGCCCAAGTTTTTAAGGGCTGCCATCGGCTGTCGGCGCACGTCGTGCCCCAGAATGCGAATTTCTCCGCTCGCATTGTCGTAGAGCCGGGTGGCGAGCGCGAACAGCGTCGATTTTCCCGCCCCGTTTGGGCCCAACAGCACCACAAAGGTGCCGCGCGGCACCGTCAAGGAGACATTGTCGAGGGCCACGGTCTGCCCGAAACGATGGGTAAGCCCGCAAACTTCGAGGGCGTAGGGCTCGGCTGGTGATCGCAGCGGCGGCGTCATCACTTGACGATAAACTTTCCACTCATGCCTTTGTCCTCGAGGCCGCGGCAACGCCAAACGTAGGCGCCCGGACGAATGGGTACGAAAAAGACCTCGGCCTCGCCCTCCCGCTCCATTTCGATCTCATAGACGTGGCTGGCCTTGATCTCCACCTTGTTGACCTCGATTTTGCGCAACCAGATGAAGTTGACAAAGTCCGGGGCCTCCCAGGGACACGGCTTCTGCCCCGTCGATTTGATTTTCAGGCGATAGGCTTTGCCGGTGTTGAGGGCGTAATCCTTTTGTGAGACGCCATAGCCGGCGTCCCCGAGACCCAGCACCAGGTCGGCCAGCGCCTCGGGCTTTTGCGCCAAATAGCCCTCGGCCAGCGCCGGGCCCGCGATCCCTGGCAGAAGAATGGCAAGGAGGACGCTGGCAAGCCGAGGAAACATTGGCCTACTCCCATGGGAACCAGCCCGGAGCCACGGGGTCAATGGCGTGCGACCACCACGCCCCAGGGGTAGCGTCCGACTTTGATTGAACGCACCACGCGCAGCTTTTCGACGTCGATCACCGACACGTCGTTGGACGCCCCGTTGGTGGTGAAGAGCAACTTGTCGTCGGGCGTGAAGGCAAGCTGCCAGACGCGTTGGCCGACCAGGAGGTATTTTTCCACCTTGAACGTGGCCGTATCGACGACGGCCACGCGGTTGGCGGGGCCAAGGGCAATGAAGGCCAGCTTGCCATTGCGGCTGATGCGCACGCCGACGGGCTGGATGGCATCAGCATTGATGCCTGGGATCTCAAAGCCGATTTTGGCCAGGATCTTGCGCGACTTGGGATCGATCACGCTGACCTTGCCGCCGATTTCGGCACTCACCCACACCTGCGTGCCATCGGGCGTGAATTCCGCCACCCGCGGCCGGCTGTCGACGAGCACGTTGTCGACGATGGTGTGGCTGGCCGTGTCGATAAAGTGCGCCATGTTGGTGGTCTCGGAGGTGGCCACCAGGAGGTTGCCGTCCGGGCTGATCCCCAGGCCCTCCGGTTCCACGCCGACGGGGATCTCGGCCACTACGTTGTTATTGGCAATGTCGACCACGGTGACGAGGTTGTCATCCTCGTTGGCGACGTAGAGCGGATTTCCTGTCGGATGCAGGACAAAGAGTTCCGGGTCGGGGCCCGAGGGCAGCGTTTTGACGAACTCGAGTTTCTCGGTGTCCCAAACCTGCACGCTGTTGTCATCGCTGGTACAGATCAGCAGCCACTTTTCGTCCTTGGAGAGCATGACGCCCCGCGGCCGCTGCCCGACCTTGAGGGTCTTGATCACCTCGAGCTTGCCGCTATCGATAATGCTGACCGTGTTGTCCTTCTCATTGGTGACATAGACGGTATAGGCGTTGAGCGCCTCCGGTGCGGTAACTGCCAGCGCTAGCGTCAATGCGAGTGACGTTGCACCATTCGCCCTCAGCATGGTTGCGCCTTCCTCCGCAGAACGGCAGCCCGGGGCTGCGTGGGTGGTCTCAAGGGGATGCGTAGGCTTTACAAACGGATTCAGGCTTGTCGCTGCCGAGGGTATCGAGCTCGGAAGTTTGATGCAAGAATCCGGGCTGCGGTGACACGGTGACGGTCAGCTTCGGCGTGCCAAGCAAAATGGGCTGGCGCAGTTGGCCATTCCACGAGCGATAGCTGAGCTTGCGCCCTTTGAAGGCGGCGAGCTCAAACTCCTGCGAGCGCAGATAGGCGATAATGTCGTTGGCGCGGGCGCTGCGTGTGCGCGCCGCCGCCTCGCCTATCGATCGGATCGCGACCCACACGTTGTAGTCGAGCGCGCGCATGGGCCGGTTGGCCAGCCGGACGAACCTATTCTGAAATTGACTGGCGCCCCACTGCTCGAGCGCGGGATGCCAGCTGGTGGCAACGAGACCCTGGGTGCCCGCGACCGGTCGCGCGTCCCAGGTCCGATAGGGCAGGTAGTCGCCGAATTGGCCGCTCTCGTCGGCAACCAGCAGCACGTCATAGTCGGGCACGTTCTGACTGAAGGCCGGCATCTGTGCCTGGATCTGCTCGTGCCCGCCGTCCGAGCGCCGGTTGCCAGGGTCAAGGTTGAAGGCGCGCTCCTGCACGATCTTGGCGCCGAAGCGCTTGGCCGCCCGCCGCAGGGCGGCGGCAAAGGCCTGATCGGCGTCGTCCGTGCCCAGGACCAGAAACCAGCGACGCCAGCGCTTCCAGACGAGGTACTGCGCCAGCGCGTCGGCCAGCATGCTGCGCGAGGGGGCGGTGTGCAGGACGTTGCGCCGGCATCCCTCCCCGCGCAGGCCATCGTCGGCCGAGCCCGCATTGAGGAGCATGACGGGGGCATCTTTCAGCCGATCGGCCAGCGCCAGCACGGTGGAGGGCGCGACATCGAGCACGACAAAAGCGGCACCTTGGCGCACGCGGGCCTCGACCTCGGCGATCAGCGCATCGGCGGGGAGACCCTCGACGACCGCGAGCGCGAATTCCTGGGCGAGAAAGCGGCCGGTGGTGTTGTTGTCGTTGATGGCGAGCTCCGCGCCGGCAACGGCGTCGTTGGCGGCCGGCATGTCCAACAGGGAGAGCGGAGGTGGCAGGTCGCGGCGCTCGCGCGCCAGCACGATCGTGACGCGTTGGTGCGCCGCCGCGGGCGCGTTGCTCAATGGCTGGGAGGCGGCCGGTGCCGGCATCGCGGGCGCGGCCAACAGGAGGCACGCAACGATGGCGCTGGCGGCTAGACTGCGGTTGCGAACGGCGCTAGCCCCGGAGGGCAAGACGGCTGGCATGCGGGTCTCCATGCACGTTTGGGAGGCCTGAGGCCCAACGTGCCCTGGTCACTCAACGTCGCTCAATCTCCCGCATGATGCGAGCGAAAAGGTCGCCATCGTGATCGGCGCGGGACCGCTTGCCGGCTCACAAATTCGTCAAACCAGAGCTTGGCAAATTCCGTTGCCCTTGACGGTCATCTGCCTAATACTTCTAAAGTCGCCGCAGCGGGAGGCGCGCGAAAGCGTTAGGGTGGCCGCGCAGCGGTGGGCCGAGGCCCGTTCTCTGCCGCGGCCTAATTGGGTTCGGAAGCAAACCAACACTTTTGGACCCCAGCACTCGGGAGCACGCCATGAAACGAGCCACGAAAAAAGCGTGGAGCAAGCCTCAGGTGGAAGAACAACAGATCGGCATGGAAGTTAGCAGTTACCTGCCGGCCGAACTAGATGCGCGGTAGCGATCGGCGGCCCCTGCGCAGCGACCGCGCACAGCGCGGTCCGCCGCGCGGCGGCTGGCGTGGCTTTCCCTCGGTAATCACCTTCCCGCCTGACCTTTAGATCAACTTCGGCTCTGGGGCAGGGCTCCGCGAGGCCCCGCGTCGGACAAACCTTGGGCGTATGCTCCTCATGTCAACACGATTGATCCCCACGCGACGGCTCCCGCGGCAAGGCGCTTTGCGCGCTTCCGGCCGGCGGCTTGGCTTGGCCGCGCTGCTGCTGGCCGTGCCGGCGCTGGCCCAGGCGCAGAATGCCGATGATGGCAAGGTTGTGTTCAACAAGTGTCGCGCCTGCCATCAGGTCGGACCCGGTGCCAAGAATTTGGTGGGGCCGGAGCTCAACGGATTGATCGGGCGCAAGGCCGGTTCGGTCGCGGGTTTTAATTATTCGGAGGCAAACAAAAATTCAGGGCTGACCTGGGACCAGGCGACATTCCGCGAGTACATTAAGAACCCGAGAGCAAAGATTCCAAACACCAAGATGGTATTTCCGGGGTTAACGGATGAAAAAGATATTAATGATCTGCTAGCCTTCCTGGAACAATATGCTGCCGACGGCAAGACCAAATAGGGGCGATTAGCGGCAAGCGAGGCGCGGTTAACCAAATTCATTTCCGCTGGGGCAGCGCTGCTCTGTCGAGACGGGCGCCCGAGCTGACGGACGCCCGCGCCAACAAAGTTAATAGATCACGACGCTGCGGATGCTCTTGCCGGCGTGCATGAGGTCGAACCCTTTGTTGATGTCGGTGAGCGGCAGGGTGTGGGTGATCATCGGATCGATTTCGATCTTCTTGTCCATGTACCAATCGACGATCTTGGGCACGTCGGTGCGGCCGCGCGCACCGCCGAAGGCCGTCCCCTTCCACACCCTGCCGGTCACGAGCTGGAAGGGCCGGGTGGCGATCTCGGCGCCCGCCGGGGCGACACCGATGATAATGGATTGGCCCCAGCCGCGATGGCAGGCCTCAAGCGCCTGACGCATGACCGCGACATTGCCGGTGCAGTCAAAGGTGTAGTCGGCGCCGCCGATCTGATCGGCCCCGCGTTTGGTCATATTGACGAGGTGCGCCACCAGGTCCTTGCCGGCCTCGGTGGCGTTGACGAAGTGGGTCATGCCGAAGCGCTCGCCCCAGGGCTTCTTGTCGGGATTGACGTCCACGCCGATGATCATGTCGGCGCCGGCAAGGCGCAGGCCCTGGATGACGTTGAGGCCGATGCCGCCGAGCCCGAACACGACGGCGGTCGCGCCCGCTTCGACCTTGGCGGTATTGAGGACGGCGCCGACGCCGGTTGTGACGCCGCAGCCGATGTAACAAATCTTATCGAACGGGGCGTCCTCGCGAACTTTGGCTACCGCGATCTCCGGCAGCACCGTGAAATTCGAGAAGGTCGAGGTTCCCATGTAGTGGAACAGGCGCTTGCCCTCGAGCGCGAAGCGGGAGGTACCGTCGGGCATCAGGCCCTGCCCCTGGGTGGCCCGGATCGCGGTGCACAGGTTGGTTTTGCGCGACAGGCAGGAGGGGCATTGCCGGCACTCGGGCGTGTAGAGGGGAATGACGTGGTCGCCTTTTTTCACGCTGGCGACGCCGGGGCCGGTATCGACGACGATGCCCGCGCCCTCGTGCCCCAGAATGGCCGGAAACAGGCCTTCGGGGTCGGCACCCGAGAGCGTAAATTCGTCGGTGTGGCAGATCCCAGTTGCCTTGACCTCGACCAACACCTCACCAGCCCTCGGTCCTTCCAGCTCGACGTCCAGGATCTCGAGCGGCTTTCCCTTTTCGACGGCGACGGCGGCGCGGGACTTCATAGCGGCTTCCTCCTTGTCGACGTTTGAGCCTTTGCAGGCGGCCACAGTAACACGAACGCCGCCGGCCGTTATTGGCAGCCCATTTGCCGCCGGCAAAAAAATGCGAGGGGCAGCGTCCCACGCACCCGGGGCGGTTTTGGGCCTCGCCAGCTCATGCGATCTTGATGGCTTTTTGCGTGATTGCAAGTTTCCAAGTGGGAAATAGAGGTCTAAGCTTGCGGGCGGAAAGTCTGAGATCGAGGCCGAAAATGAAACCTTGGAACAGCTTTCTAAATCTCATTGGCGTAACGAGGTCGCAAGAACGTGGTGAACCGCCGCGGCATACCCCTGCGCCGTCGGCAAACAAGGGAGGACCTACGATGGCAGAGATTTCTATTCATCCAGCCGTTGACAATGGCGTTAGGCCGGGAGCGGCGGGCTTTGCTGGAGGCACGCTCGTGTGCCGCTGTGCGAGCAATCCCGTCGAAGTCAGCATTGGCACGCAATCGGCGCACAACCACGTGTGCGGATGCACCAAGTGCTGGAAGCCGGCGGGCGCGCTGTTCTCCCAGGTGGCGGTCGTGCCGCGTGACAAGCTCAGCGTGACCAAGGGGGCCGACAAACTGAAGGTCGTGGATGCCAACGCCGCAATTCAGCGCTACGCCTGTACGGGCTGCGGCGTGCATCTGTACGGCCGGATCGAGAACAGCAAGCACCCCTTCTATGGCCTGGACTTTATTCATACCGAGCTCTCGAAGGACCAGGGCTGGTCCGCGCCGGAGTTCGCGGCCTTCGTCTCCTCGATCATCGAATCGGGGGCCAGGCCCGATCAGATGTCGGCCGTGCGCGCCCGGCTGCGCGAGCTCAAGCTCGAACCCTACGACTGTCTCTCTCCGCCCCTGATGGACGCCATCGCCACGCATGTCGCCAAAGCCTCAGGCGCGCTGCGCGCCTGAAGCTCGCGCGCGGTGAGCCGCAGCCTGACCATGGCTGCGGCTGGGCCGCGGCTCAAAGGGCTGGCGCGGGCTCGCCGTCGCCTGCCCCGGGGGCGCGCCCGCGTTTGGAGCACCTTGGCGCTCAGGAGCTGCAGCGCCTGGGCGAGGGTGCATGCCAGCGCGTCGCCGGCGTCTCAAGCGTTGCCGGTCGAGCGAGGCGCTCCTGGGGGGCCGAGGCAAAGTTTGGGCGAAAGAAGCCATGCGACCCATCCTTGTGCTAGCCCTGATCGGCCTTGCGCCCGCAAGCCTGGTGCAGGCGGGTGATGCCGTGCTGCTGATCCCCGGGCGCTACGAGGTCAGCGTGCGCCTCGATCTTCCCAACATCGAGGGTGCCGCCGCCTCGACGCTGCGCACGCTGTGCGTCCCGGCTCAGGATCAAGCCGGCCAGCAGGGGCTCGGTGTACTCAGCGAGAACAATCCTTTTCTCAACTGTCCCGTTGCCAGCGTGCGTCGGGAGGGAGCCACGCTCAGCTTCGATATCGTGTGTCCCGGTGGCAACGCGGCGAGCGCCTCGGCCAAATTTCATCTGACGAGCGAGACCTTCGACGGCCGCATCAGCATGAAGTTGGGCGGCAAAAACATGACGCTGACGGAAACGCAGACCGGCCGCCGGAGCGGTGAGTGTCGTCCCTAGCGTGCCAGCCTGTGGCGGACCGCGCCTGCCGATGGTGGGCCGCTGCCGCCGTCCGGGTTGGCCCGCTAGCTCGCGACGAGATCGTTGAGATCAGCCGCAGGCTTGGCCATCGAGCCCAC
>Ga0081455_10000833_pt1 | contig 39733 bp, 35 predicted proteins | sample TabmetS3T2R1_FD_70207 | JGI IMG/M metagenome (GOLD analysis project Ga0081455, IMG submission 70207) | Tabebuia heterophylla rhizosphere microbial communities from the University of Puerto Rico - S3T2R1 | ecosystem: Host-associated > Plants > Roots > Rhizosphere ... | reverse complement strand
GTCCGCCTGATTGCCGACGGCGGCGGCTGAGGGCGGCAGCGAGATCCCGCGCGAGGCAAGCTCGCCGCGCCTGGCCGTTGTGGGGCGCCTTGCTCCTTTTAACGAGACGCACCGCGGCCGCGGCTGGCGGATGAGCCGCCGGCTAACAGGGCCTTGTTGCTGGATCACGCGCAACACCAACTGGCGCGGCTGGCATGGCGGTCGAAAGGATAAGGCCGCGTTAATCGGCTCAAAGGGGAAGGATCTTACCGGGATTGAAAATGTCTTGCGGATCGAGTGCCGCCTTAATCGAGCGCATCACGGCAAGGCCGTCGCCGAGTTCGGCTTTGAGGTACTTGGCTTTGCCCTGCCCCACACCGTGTTCACCGGTGCAGGTCCCTTCCATGGCGATGGCGCGCTCAACCAAACGTTCAAGGAAGCCCTCCACGGCGGCGCGCTGGGCCGGATCGTTGCGATCGAACACCGGCGTGGTGTGGAAGTTGCCATCGCCGACGTGACCCACGATCGGGGCGATCAGCCCTGAGGCTTCGATGTCCTCTTGGGTTTGCAGCACGCATTCGGCAAGGCGCGAAATGGGCACACACACGTCCGTGGCGAGCGCGTCCCGGCCCGAAAACACCGCCTTAATGGCCCAGTAAGCATCGTGCCGCGCTTTCCAGAGCCTGCGCCGGTCCTCTTCCTTTTCGGCCCAATCGAAGCGGATGGCGCCCTCCCCCAAGGCGATCTCCTTGAACGTGGTGACCTGGTCGTGGGCACCGACTTCGCTGCCATGAAACTCAAGAAACAGCGTGGGCTTCTCTTCGAGGGCGAGTTTGGCATAGCTGTTGACCGCCCGGATCTGGGGTGGATCAAGCAGCTCCATGCGCGCCACGCCTAGGCCGAGCTGGATCGACTGGATCACGGCATTGCAGGCCCCTTCCAGGGTTTCAAAGGGACAGACGGCGGCGAGGATGCGTTCGGGAATGCCGTAAAGGCGCACCGTGAGCTCGGTAATGATCCCGAGCGTGCCCTCGGAGCCAACCAGAAGCCGCGTCAGGTCATAGCCCGCCGCCGACTTGCGCGCCCGCTGCGCGGTCTTGATGAGGGACCCGTCTGCCATCACGGCCGTGAGATTGAGAACGTTGTCGCGCATCGTCCCATAGCGCACGGCGGTGGTGCCGGAGGCGCGCGTCGAGGCCATGCCACCGATGGTGGCCTCCTCGGCACCAGGATCGACGGGAAAGAACAGCCCGACATCACGCAAATGGTCGTTCAGCTGTTTGCGCGAAACGCCCGCTTCCACCACGCAATCGAGGTCGCGTTCATTGACCGTCAAAACGCGGTTCATGCGCGAAAAATCCAAGGATAGCCCGCCACGAGGGGCGTTAATGTGGCCCTCAAGCGAAGTCCCCGCCCCGAAAGGAATGACGGGCGTGCCGTGGCTGGCGGCGATTCCCACCACCTCTCGCACCTCCTCGGTCGTCTCCACCCAGATCACCGCGTCGGGTGGCTGGTTCGGGATCCAGGTCAGCGTATTGGCATGCTGGCGGCGAAGCGCCTCCCCTGTCTGTAGACGCTCGCCAAAGCGCTGCCGCAGCACGGCAATCGCCGTAGCACTGCGCTCCCGGTTCGCCGAAGTGCCGGCGCGCTCTGCCCTTGCCATTCTGACGCTCCTTACCTTCGCCCCGCAGAACCTTTGCCCCGCAGACCTCAGCTCGACCGGCCAGAGCGCATCCCAGGCCTACCGCCCAGCGTTCCGACGACGGCAGGTCAGCCGGTCTCCCGAACGATGTTCACACAGTCGTGTAGCAATGTGAAGGCTCTGCGCATTGCCTTCGCTCGTATCTCTCTCGATCTGACGTCGAGCAAACGGCCGACGGGTGCGAAACGAAGCGGCCGAAGGAGACTACAACGATGTTCGGCAAAATTCTAAGCTTCGCCCGCTCAACGGCGCACAACGAGAACTCCCGCCTCCTGTGCGGGGCTCCCAGCGATATGGTGTCGGCGGAAAACGTGCGCGCGCTCGCCACCGGCGCGGCCTTGGCTGTGGCCCTTGATGCCTCCCCGGCGGTCTTGGTCAGCATTTACGAGTACGCCCATCGCGCGCGCGACTATGCGCCTCGGCGGATGGCCTGTTGAGGGAGTGGCCGCGGCCGGCACCGCGGCAGCCCGCCCGAGCGCTTGCGGGCCTCCCCCCATGGGATTGGCCTCTGCGGAAAACCGCAGGCGGCAATTGCGGTCCTCGCCGGCACGCACCAGCCGCACGCTTTAACACCTCATTAACCGTTGGCGCCGATGCTGCGGGCAGTTCAAACCCCTGGACGGGTTGCGCGGCATGCAAATTTTGCCGGAACAGCTGCTCGGAGGGGATGGCGCACTCCCCCTGGCGCCCGATCTGCGCCAGAGCCTGGAGGCTTGGTTTGCCTATCTGGCCGACGCGCGCCAAAGCTCACCGCATACCCTGTCGGCCTACGCGCGCGACCTGCGGCAATTCCTGCGGTGGCTGACCGACGGCCGAGATCATCCAGCCGGCCTCGCCGACCTGGCCAGCCTGGACGCCCAGCGCGTGCGCGCCTTTATGGCGGCGCGGCGGCGGGCTGGGCTGTCGAGCCGATCGCTCGCGCGCACCATGTCGGCCTTGCGCGCCTATTTCCGCTGGCTCGAGGCCGAGGACGTCGCCCGTAACCGCGTTCTACTGCAGATCGCGCTGCCAAAGGTGCCGCACGGAATTCCGAAACCGCTGAGCATTGCCAAGGCGAGCGCCGTCATGGACGGCGCGGCGGCGGACGCTGCCAGTTGGCTGGCGGCGCGTGATGCCGCGGTCCTGCTGTTGCTCTACTGCTGCGGCTTGCGCATCTCCGAAGCGCTCGGCCTGAGGCGCAGGGAGGCGCCGCTGCCCGGCCGCGACCTCCTGCGCATTGCGGGCAAAGGTGGCAAGGAGCGAATGGTACCGGTGCTCCCCATCGCCCAACATGCCGTGCGCCACTACCTCGACCTGTGCCCTTATCCCCTGCACGAGGACGGACCGCTGTTCGTGGGCGCCAAAGGTGGCCCGCTCAGAGCCCGCGTCATGCAGCTGTTGATGCAGAATTTGCGCGCCGGCCTGGGGCTTGCGCAGACCGCGACCCCGCACGCCCTGCGCCACTCCTTCGCCACCCACCTGCTCTCGGCGGGTGCCGACCTGCGGCAAATTCAGGAGCTGCTTGGCCACGCCAGTCTCTCCACCACGCAGGTCTACACCGAAGTCGATCGCGATCGCCTGCTGGCCGTTTATGCCAAGTCCCACCCCCGCGCTTAACTGAAAAGCGAAGCCGCATTGTGCGCCGGCGGGTCGAGTGCGGGCCGCGGATCGGCTAGCATGCGCGCACCCAAATCTCTGTCGAGGACCCAAGATGGCCAAGTTCGCTCTCATCGTGGGCGCCGGCTCCGGCATCAGCGCCGCGTTCGCCCGCGCCCTTCACGCCGCCGGCTACCGCGTGGCCCTTGCCGCGCGCACAACCGCTAAGCTTGCTCGCCTGGCAGATGAGATCGGGGGGCACCTGGTCGAGGTCGATGCCGCCGATGTCGGCTCCGTCTCAGCCCTGTTCAGCGACTTGGACCGCAACTTCCAGCGTCTCGACGTGGTGCTTTACAACGCCAGCTACCGTACGCGCGGGGCCCTCTTGGACCTCGACCCCGTCGAGGTGAAGAGATCGCTCGAGGTCTCCGCGTTTGGCGGCTTTCTGGTGGCGCAACAGGCGGCCAAGCGCATGCAGGCGCAGGCCGAGGGCGCGATTTTCTTCACCGGCGCCTCGGCCAGCGTCAAGGGTTACGCCCACTCCGCGCCTTTCGCCATGGGCAAGTTCGCCCTGCGCGGACTGGCTCAGGCGATGGCCCGCGAGCTGCAACCGAAAGGCATTCATGTGGCCCACTTCGTGATCGACGGTGGCGTGCGCAACGCCGACCGGGGCCGACCTGGGGATGCCGCCAACCCCGATGGCCTGCTCGACCCCGCCGCCATCGCCCACACTTATATGGCTGTGCTCAAGCAGCCACGCAGTGCTTGGAGTCTCGAAGTCGAGCTGCGCCCCTGGGTGGAGCGCTTCTAAGCCGCAATTGGTTTGGTACCCAATCGATTTGGTGGTAAGCTCGGCCGTGCCGCCGCGCACCGCTGGCGGGCCAGGAGGAGGCCATGGCACGATTGATCGAGCTCACCCTCAACGGGCGCCGACGCGTCGATGCCGTCGCCGATAATCTGCTGCTGCTCGATTATGTTCGCGAACAGGCTGGCCTCACCGGCACCAAGACCGGCTGCGACGGGGGCGAGTGCGGGGCTTGCACCGTGCTGGTTGATGATCACCCGCGCCTGTCCTGCCTGACCCTGGCGGCGAGCGTGGCCGGGCGACGCGTCGACACCATCGAGGCGCTAGGCAACGCTGGCGCCCTGTCGGCCGTGCAACGCGGCTTTCACGAGAAGCTCGGGTCGCAGTGCGGCTATTGCACGCCGGGCTTCATCATGGCTTGCGCCGGCCTGTTGCGGCGCAATCCAAGTCCCAGCCCCGAGGAAGTTCGCACCGCGCTCGGCAGCAACATCTGCCGCTGCACCGGCTATGTGAAAATCATCGAGGCGGTCGAGTTCGCCTCCCGCCTACTTGCCGAAGGTGGCACTCAGCCATGAACGAGATTGCGCGCCGCACGCCGATCGGCGGCTATGTACCCATGGTCGATGGCCCCGAAAAAGTTTCCGGCCGCGCCAAGTACACCGCGGATATCATCGAGCCGAATGCGCTGGTCGGACGGATCTATCGCAGTCCCTATGCGCACGCCGAAATCCTGGAGGTCGACACCTCACAAGCAGAACGGCTGCCCGGCGTGCAGGCGGTGCTGACTGGGGCCGACTGCGCGCAAACCTTCGGCGTGCTGCCGATCGCACGCAGCGAGCACCCCTTGGCACGCGACAAGGTGCGCTACAAGGGAGAACCCGTCGCGGCGGTGGCCGCCGTCGATGCCGCGACGGCCGAGCGCGCCATTCGTCTGATCCAAATGCGCGTGCGCGAGCTGCCCGCCTATTATACGGCACGTGCAGCCCTGGCCGCCGATGCCATCGCCTTGCACGCCAAAAAACCGGGCAATGTCGAGCGGGACGTCAACTTCGAGCTGGGTAGCGTCGAGGCCGGCTTTGCCGAGGCTGACCTGGTACGCGCCGCGACCTACAATTGCGCCGAGGTCTGCCAGAACCAGATGGAAATGCACGCCGCGCTCGCCCGCTACGATCGGGTGCGCGACCGCATGACGGTGCACGCCAGCACGCAGGTGCCCTACTATGTGCATCTGATGCTGGCGCAGATCCTCGAAATGGAGATGTCGAAGATCCGCGTCGTCAAACCTTTCGTCGGCGGCGGCTTCGGCTGTCGCACGGAGTGTCTCAACATCGAGCTGATTACCGCGCTGTTGGCCCGCAAGGTTGGCGGCGCCGTGCGCACGGTGATCAGCCGCGAGGAAACATTCATTACCCATCGCGGACGGCCGGAGACCGATATCCACCTGAAAATCGGCCTACGCCGGGATGGCCGCATCAGCGCCGTCGACTGCGAATGCGTGCAGCGCGGCGGTGCCCACTCGGGCTACGGCGTCGTCACCATCCTTTACGCGGGTTCGATGCTCTATGCCCTCTATGACCTGCACAATGTGCGCTACGCGGGCAAGCGGGTCCTGACCAACACTCCCCCGTGCGGTGCCTTCCGCGGCCATGGTACCGTCGACGTGCGCTTCGCCTTCGAAAGCCTCCTCGATCAGATGGCGGCCGAACTGGGCCTTGATGCCATGGCCGTGCGCCGCGCCAACTATCTCAAGGCACCGACCTTCACCGACAATGATCTAATGGTGAACAGCTATGGGCTGCCCGCATGCGTCGATTGGGTCGAGCGGGAGAGCGGCTGGCCGACGCGCAAGGGTCGTCTGCCAAGCGGCAAGGGCCTTGGTTTTGCCTGCTCACACTACATTTCCGGCGCCTCCAAGCCCGTGCACTGGACCGGCGAGCCGCACGCCACGGTGAAGCTGAAACTCGACTTCGACGGCTCGATCGTTGTGCTGACGGGGGCCGCCGACATCGGCCAAGGTTCCTCGACCGTACTCGTGCAAACGGTGGCCGAGGTGTTGGGGCTCGACATTTCCCGCGTGCGCATCGTGACCGGTGACAGCGACGTGGTGCCGAAAGACAATGGGTCCTACTCCTCACGCGTGACCTTCATCGTCGGCAACGCAGCGATAGATGCTGCCAACAAACTAAAGGCGGTCTTGCTTGCGGCGGCGGCGCGCCGGCTTGAAGCCGAGCCGGGCGATGTCGAATGCCTGGGGGAACTTTACCGCGCCGGCGCCCAGGACAAGGGTCTCTCCTTCGAGGAGGTGGTTGCAGAGGCCTTGAAGGACAGCGGCACCATCACGGTCACCGGTACCTATTCCACCATCCCTCAATCGCATGGCGGCAAAAAATACCGGGGCGCGGCCATCGGTGGCACGATGGGCTACAGCTACTCCGCGCAGGTGGTCGAAGTGAGCGTCGATGCGGAGACCGGACAGGTCGCCGTCGACAAAGTGTGGGTCGCGCACGACTGCGGTAAGGCGCTGAACCGGTTGAGCGTCGAAGGCCAGGTGCAGGGCTCCGTATGGATGGGCATGGGTCAAGCCATGAGCGAGGAGGCGCGCTATCACGACGGCCTGTTGGTCACCGCCAACATGCTCGACTATCGCGTGCCGACAATTCGGGATTCCCCGCCGATCGCAGTGGGCATTGTGGAGAGCAATGACCCGCACGGCCCCTTCGGCGCCAAGGAAGCGGGCGAGGGCTCGCTGGCCGCATTCCTGCCGGCCTTGACCAATGCCATTGCCGACGCGACGGGCGTGCGTTTCAATGATCTGCCCGTGACGCCCGATCGCGTGTTCGCGACGCTCGAGCGCCGCGCACGGCAAGCGGGCGAGGACGGCGCCAACAACGACGAGCGCCGCACCGGGGATGCCTAATGGAGGCGCTGCCTCACTTTTCTCTCATCACACCAGGCTCGCTCGCCGATCTACTCGGCGCGCGGCGCGCCCATCCTGGGGCTCAGCTCTTCGGCGGCGGCACCGATCTCCTCGTCAATGTCAGGCGCGGCATCGTCGCGCCCAGCGTTCTCATCGACATCAATGGCGTGGCAGAAATGCGCACGGCTAGCGCCGACGCCAATGCTTTGGAGCTCGGCGCCGCGGTGACCTTGGAGCAGATTGAGCGGCACTCCGGCATCCTCGAGCACTATCCCGTGCTGGCGGAGGCTGCCGCATCGGTCGCCGGGCCCACCCAGCGCAATATGGGCACGCTCGGCGGCAACCTCTGCCTCGACACGCGCTGCATCTTCTATAACCAAAGCGAATGGTGGCGTGCCGCCAACCATCACTGCCTCAAAACCACGGGCGAGATATGTCACGTGGCACCGAAAAGCCGCGGCGTGTGCTTTGCCACCTTCAGCGGAGACTTGGCACCCGCGCTAATGGTGCTCAATGCCGACGTCGATCTTCTCGCCCCCAACGGCGCGGTTCGCACGTTGCCGCTGCACAAGCTCTATATCGGTTACGCGCGCCATGACGATCCTGCTGGCGGTGACGGCAAACGCTACCTGGCGCTTGCGGCCGGCGAGATGGTCTTGCGCGTGCGTGCGCGCAAAGAACCGGGCCTGCGCTCGGGCTATGATAAGCTTCGCGTGCGCCGCTCGATCGAATTTCCCCTCGCCGGCGTCGCCGTTGCCTTGCGCCGCCAGGCTGACGCCTTGACCGACCTCAGGGTCGCCATCACGGGTACCAATCCACGACCGGTGCTGCTGGAGGGGACCGCGCGCCTATGCGGCGGCGCGCTCGAGGCGGCGGTGGACCGCGGCCTGGAGCAGCTTGTGCGCGACCAGGTCATGTCGATGAAGACGACCTTCAGCCCCGGGCACTACCGCCGGCGGATCGCGGTGGTTCTGGCACGGCGGCTTGTGCACCGGCTGTTCCCGGTGCCATGAGCTGGCGCGCGGACCGCGGGATGTTTGGCGTGGCCCTCAAGCCCGCAGCAACCGGGGTGCCGGTGCGACGAGCTCCGGGGTGGGTGCCGGTGCGACGAACTCCCCCGATACCCAGCGGCGCAGAAAGCGGTCGAGCCAGGCCTGCACACGCGGGCCATGCCTGAGGTGACCTTCGATATGCTCTTGGTGCGGGCAGGCGCCGTGCATGGCGAGGCGCTGGGGATTGTGGCCGGTCCAGCGGTGCACTTGCGCGTAGGTGATCTCGGGATGAAATTGCACGGCAACGGCGGCACCGTAGCTGAAGGCCTGGATCGGGAAGGCGCCCGCTGAGGTGGCAAGCAGCCGTGCACCGTGTGGCAGCTCGAACCCTTCCTTGTGCCACTCATAGACATGATCGGGAAAGTGCCCGAGCGGCTTGGCCGCTTCGGTCGTCTCGAGCGGATAATAGCCAATCTCGACCAGCTCCTGGGGATGGAAGCCCACCTTGGCGCCGAGATTGACGGTCAGCATTTGCGCTCCAAGGCAGATGCCCAAAAACGGCTTGCCTTCTCGCAGCGGCACGCTGATCCAGTCGATTTCGCTGCGCACGAAATCATCCGTGTCGTTGGCGCTCATCGGACCGCCAAAGATCACGCAACCGCAGTGCTGCTCCAGGGTCCGGGGCAGCGGATCGCCGAAGCGCGGTTTGCGGATGTCAAGGCTATAGCCATTGCGCACAAACCATTGGCCGACGTGGCCGGGATTGGAATTCTCCTGGTGCAGGATGATGCAGACGGGCGGCTTGCTTGCACGGCGGTTCTGGTGCGGGATCTGACCGACCGCACGCTCTTGCGAGCGCTCGCAGGGGGTGACGTCAAGCATTGGGTGCGTTCTGTCCTCGTGGTTGCAGCAACCATCCAACAATGGGAATCACTAGTCTATGCGGCATGACACGCAGGGCCAGCGCCAAGCAGGGATTGATCAGTCCCGGGACCGTGACCCGCCACCCCAGTACGAAGCCGAGATAGCCCGCACGGGCTACCGCATCGGCAGAGGCGGGCGGGACCAGGGCTCGATAGCGCGCGCTTTCGGCTCCCATCCGCTCGTGGAAGCGCGTGTTGACCGGCCCCGGCGCCAAGGCGCAGACGCGAACGCCTTGGCCGGCCGTCTCGGCGGCCACGGCCTCGGACAGCGACAAAACGTAGGCCTTGCTCGCATAGTAGGCGGCCTGATGCGGACCCGGGGCGTAGCCGCCGAGCGAAGCCAAGTTGAGAATCCCGCCGCGCCCGCGCACGCGCATGCCGGTGAGAAAATGCCGGGTGAGCACGGTCAGGGCGCGCACATTGAGCTCCAGCAACTGCGCCATAGCCTCGGGCGACTGCTCGCCGAACTGCCCCGCCAGGCCAATACCGGCGCTGTTGATGAGGATGTCGGCGTACGCCCCGCGCTGGGCCAGTGCCGCCTCGAGCGCGGCAATCGCGTCGGATCGCGTCACGTCGACGGCGAGGGTGGCGACCTCAACCCTGCTTTCGGCGCGAATGCGGTCGGCTGCAAGCCTGAGCGGCTCGGGCCGGCGCGCGACCAACAGCAGGTCATGACCCGCCCTGGCAAAGCGTCGCGCCAGCGCCAAACCGATGCCCTCCGAGCCGCCGGTCACCACCGTAAACGGGCGTAGGCCCGCGTAGGCCGCCAGCGCTTTCGGGTCGGCCCGCCAGTGGCGCCGTCTCCAGGGCTCGACGAGCTTTGCGATAAGCGCCATTGAGGATCGGGGCGGCGGGCTCAGCTGGCGAGTGCGGCCACAGGCATCGGTTTGCGCCGTTCGGGCGCATTCGTGCGCCGAAAGCGTAAATCGAACTCCGCGCGAATGTGGCGAGCGAGCTCTACGGCAATTTCGCTCTGACGTGCCGAGGGCAAATACATGTTGATCAGAAACCGTGGCAGCCGGGGCAGGCGGGGATCGTCCACCCTACGCAGGTAGTCGGGAATGGTCCGGCGCAGAAACGGTCCGACGGCAACGTCGGCGTCGAGGGAAGCTTTGAGCGCATCCATGCCGCTCTCGCACACCGGCCGCCAGTCGCGCTTGCCGTCGCGCAAGGCCTTGAGAACCGATGGACGAAACTCGCAGGTATCCCGTCCAAGCGAGATTGGCAAGGGATCGCGACGGTGCGCCATGCCGTTGACCGCACCAGCCCACACCAGGTCGTCCTCGAGCAAGGTCTCGCCGTGCGGGCGACAGGCCTGCTCAGTCGTCAGCGTGAGATCGATGTCGCCCTTGCGCAGGGCCTCCAGGAGTTGCGGCGTGGTGCTGCACTTGAGCGAAACCCGCACCCGCGGCCAGGCCTTGTCGAAGCGCTTGAGAATCGGGGGAATGAAAACACCGACGATATCGGTCGGCACGCCGAGCCTGACCTCGCCCTCGTAAGCGGGGGCGCTCATGGCACCCCAGATCTCGTCGTTGTGCGCGATCAGGCGATGCGCATGTACGATCAGGCGCTCACCGTCCGGACGCAGGCTCAAGCGCTTGTGGTGCCGCTCAAATAGTTGCGTGCCAAACAGCTCTTCCAGCCGCTTCAATTGTTGGCTGACGGCGGCCTGCGTCAGGTTCAGCAGGGCCGCCGCCCCCGTGACGCTGCCGGTCTCGACGACGGCCACAAAGGCCCGCAAGAGGGCGATGTCGATGTCGCGGCGCATGGGACACCTTTAATAAAGGAAGATGATGCAGGATATAAATAACATTCGATTTATTTATGCAAGCACAAAGCTTAGGTTGAGCTTCAAACACCGCTTGGCGGTGGCCAGGATGGAGCAGAAACCATGGCGCATCTTGCTTTCCCCCTGTCGCGTTCGGCCGGTGTGGCTGCCGGTTTTGCCGGCTGGATTGCGCGGGCGTTCCTCACCCTCGAGCTGGCGCTGCAGGTCCGCAAAGAGCGCCGCAGCCTGCAGCAGCTGGGCGATACCGGGCTCAAGGACATCGGTCTCACTCGGGCCGACGTCGCGGCGGAGTGGAATCGGTCCTTCTGGGACGTGCCGGTTGATCGGCTGCGCTGAAAGGACAGCCCACGCGGCAGGTGGCGCCGGCTGGCGCCACCTCAACCCTTGACGCAGACGATGCCTCTCAGCGTGTGGACGATCTCCACCAAATCCGCTTGTGCGGCCATCACCGCGTCGATGTCTTTATAGGCCATCGGCGTTTCATCGATCACGCCTGCGTCCTTGCGGCACTCGATACCCGCAGTGGCGGCGGCATGCTCGTTGAGGGAAAACCTTCGCTTCGCCTCCCCGCGCGACATGCGACGGCCGGCGCCGTGCGCGCAGGATTGAAAGCTTTCCGGATGGCCCTTGCCGCGCACGATGTAGGATTTGGCGCCCATCGAACCGGGAATGATGCCGAGGTCCCCGCGCCCAGCACGCACCGCACCCTTGCGCGTGATCCAGACCGTTTCGTCAAAATGACGCTCGCGCGCGACGTAGTTGTGATGACAGTTGATGGCGTGGCGCTCGGTGCGGAACGGCGGCAGGTGTGCGCGCATGACGCTGAGCACGGCGGCCATCATGATCTCGCGATTGTGGCGCGCAAACTCCTGTGCCCAGGCGATGGCCGCCACGTAATCCTCAAACAGGGACTCACCTTCCTCCAACCAGGCAAGATCGCGGTCTGGCAGTGGCCGCGTCAGCTGGCGCCGATCCAGGGCTTCACGGGCCTTGCTGATGAAATAAGTGCCGATGCGGTTGCCGATGCCACGGGAGCCCGAGTGCAGCATGGCCCACACGCGATCGCATTCATCCAGGCAGATTTCGATAAAGTGGTTGCCGCCGCCGAGCGAGCCCAGATGCGTGAGGCTCTGGGCTTGGCGGAGGGCGGGATGCTTTTCTTCCAGTTCCTGCAAACCTTCCTGGAGCCCGCTCGCGCTGAATAGGCGTGCCACCGCCGTGGGCACGCCGGCCTTCCAACCACCCTTCAGCCCGACGCCCCCGTGTGGCACCGCAGCCTCGATGCCAAGTCGCAATCCCGCCAGGCTGTCCGGCAGCTGCGCGGCGGTCAGCGTTGAGCGCACCGCCATCATGCCGCAGCCGATATCGACGCCGACGGCGGCGGGCACGATCGCGGCCCGGCTGGCGATGACCGATCCGACCGTGGCGCCTTTGCCGAAGTGCACATCGGGCATGGCTGCGACGTGGTGATGAATGAATGGCAGCGCCGCGATATTAAAGAGCTGGCGCCGCGCAGCATCCTCGACCGGCACGCCGTCGATCCATGCCTTAATCGGTGCATAGCCGGTGGTGATCGTGTGCGGGCCAGACATGGCCGGCTACCTCAGCCAGAAACCTCAGACCAGGCCGTCAACCCGCCCGCGCCAGCTTGGCGTTGGGTCGCGCCGCCAGCGATACCCCGGCAAGGATCAGCACGAAACCCACGACATGAAAGGGGTGGAGCCTTTCTCCAAGCAAGCTGGTGGCGAACACGGCAGCAAATAGGGGGATCGTGTGCAGGAAGGCGCTGGCGCGCGGCGCCCCAATCAGCTCAAGCCCGCGATTCCAGGCGAGATAGGCCAACAGCGACGTCACCAGTGCCGCATAGACGATCGCGAAAATCGTGAGCGGCTCGAACAGAAGGCGCCAGCCGACGGCGAACTCCCAGGCGGCAAAGGGGAGAACGAACAGGGCCGATGCCAGCGCGAACACGAACAGGAAACTCAGCGCGTGCACGTTTGGGCGCAGCCGCAGACAGGCACAATAAACCGCCCAGAACGCCATATTGACGATGATCAACACGTCGCCGAAGTTGAAGTTCAAATCCAATAGACGCTGCAGCGTGAGCTGCGACATAATCGCCAGCACGCCGAGCAGCGAGACGCCGACGCCGAAAAGCTGCAAAGGACCCAGACGATCGCCGAACAAAAGCCAGCTCGCGGCGACGATGAAGACCGGCGAAATCGAACCCACCACGCCCATGTTTAGCGCGGTCGTATACTGCAGCGTCACGTACTGCATGGTGCCGAAAATACTGCCACCCATCAGCGCCAGGAAGAGCATCAGGCCCAGGCTTTGCCGCAAGGCGGGTAGGTCTCTGACCACCTGGCGTCCCGCGCACAGGCCGATCAGAAGCGCAACCAGAAGCCAACGCAGCAGCGACAGGCTGGCCGCGGGCACATAGCTGCCAATGGCACGCGCCACGATGTGGTTGCCGGCCCAGCAGGCTGCCGCAACGGGCAGCAGGACGTAGGCCGATTGAGAGCCAGAATTTTGAGCGGGATTGTGCAAGGATGGTCCCGACGCGGTCGCCGATGGCGGGCGACAAGCCCTCCTTTGCACAGCCCTTATGCCCCGACAAGCCTAGAAGTTATGCGTAAAAGCGCGGGCAGAGGCGCTAGCGGCCTTTCCAGTTCGGCTTGCGCTTTTCGGCGAACGCTTTGGGACCCTCAATCGTGTCCTCGCTGTTGGCCATCGCCAGGTAGGCCGGATAGTGCGCGTTGCGCATGGCGAGTTCGAGGGCGGAAACCTCGAGCGAGCGCTGCACCACCTGCTTGGTGGCGCGGATGCTCATCGGCGAGCATTCCAGAATTTGCCCAGCCCAGCGGCGCGCCTCGGCCATCAGCTCGGCATGAGGCACCACCGCGGTGACAAAACCCAATTCATAGCCCTCCTGGGCGGACACGTGGCGGCCGGTCAGCATCATACCCATTGCCTTTTTGAGCGGGATTTGCCGGGCTAGCCGCTGCATGCCGCCGGCGCCAGCGGCGAGGCCGACGCGCGGTTCGGGCAACGCGAACTTGGCGCGCTCGGAGGCGATGATGATGTCGCAGCTGAGCGCAATCTCAAAGCCGCCCCCCATGGCCACGCCGTTGACCGCGGCGATCACGGGCTTATCGAGATCGTGCCGATTGGTGAGGCCGCCGAAGCCTTTGGCCGGGGAGCGCGGCCGATCACCGGTTTTGGCTCGCAGTTCCGCGTGGTACTTAAGATCATTGCCGGCCGAGAAGGCCTTGTCACCGGCCCCCGTAATGATGGCAACCCATAGCTCGGGATTGGCGGCGAACTGATCGAAGGCCTCAGACAACTCCGCATTCGCCATCGGATGCAGTGCGTTCAAGACCTCGGGCCGATTGATGGTGACGAGCAAGAGCCGCCCGTCGATTTCGCTCGTTGTGTACTGGCCCATGCCCACCTTCCTTTTTGCAGCAAGCCCTGCCCTTGAGCTTAGCCTGCCCGCGGCGCTGCGCAAAAGCCCGCGGCGCGCCGCGCAGGGGCCGCGCGCCAAGCCGCCGCGGCGCTGGCCGGGGCGGCGCCACAACGAGCGCCGCAAACGCGGACCGCAATGGCCGGCGTCGGATGGCCTACTTGGCCGGGCGCTGTTGCCTTCCTATCTCGAGGAGGCCTACTTGAGGAGGCCTAGCTGCGTTGAGAGGCGCGCTTGGCGAGGGGACTTTTGCTCCCCGCGCCGGCGAGCCCCTAGTTTTTTACGGGATCGGTGCCATGAGCGACATTTGCGCGGCGCTTGGGCTTGCGGCGGGAACGCGCCTCTTGACGCTGCACGTTGACGACGTCGGCATGTGCCATGGCGCCAACCAGGCCTACTTGGAATTGTCCAAGGCCGGCGCCGTCGACACGGGCTCCGTCATGGTCCCATGTCCCTGGTTTCCGGAGATTGCCGAGGCCGCGCGCCGCGACCGCAGCCTTGATCTTGGCGTGCACCTGACGCTCACCTCCGAGTGGGACGGTTACCGTTGGCGCGCCATTTCGACCACGAGCCCCGCCTCCGGGCTGGTCGACGATGATGGCTATCTGCCGCGCAATTGCCTCAAATTGCGGGCTCGCCTCGTGCCGGAGGCGGCCGAGACGGAAATGCGCGCCCAGATTGAGCGCGCACTGGCGAGCGGTATCGATATGACCCATCTCGATACGCACATGGGCGCGGCGCTGGTACCCGAGCTCTTGGTCATCCTGCTGCGGCTTGCTCGGACGTATCGCGTGCCAGTTCTGCTGCCGCGCAATCTTGCAAGCTACCTCGACGTGCTTCGCCTGGGCGCCGTCGACCCGGCACCCTACGCTGCGGCCGTTGCCGCCCTCGAGGCGGCCGGTGCGCCGATCGTGGATCAGTTTCGCATGACGCCGGGCGTGGCAAGCGCAGAGGTGCCGGAAGCCTATCGCGCCCTGTTGACGCACGTGCCGGCGGGCTTCACGTTCGTCGCGCTACATTGCAATGCGCCGGGTGAGATCGAAAGCATCGTGCCGGGTCGTGCGCATTGGCGCACGGACGAGTACCGGCTGTTCGCCAGCGGCGAGCCCCAGCGCTGGCTCGACGAGGCGGGCATCGCTCGCGTTGGCTATCGCAAATTGCGCGAGCTCTATCGCAGCGCCACTGCGGCATGAGCCCGCGCCAAGCGAAGGTTTAGGGCCGCGCCAGGCGGCGCTCGGCAATACCGCTTTTAAGCTTTTCGATGCCGTCGCGCACCGCCCCTTGCAGGGCCCACACGTCGCCCTGCCAAGCCAGAAAATCAAATCCCTGCGCCGCACAGTCGAGGCCCGACTCCAGATCTGTCACGAGCCGACCCAACGCCTTGCCGTGCCGATTCGCGGCTGCCGTCACACGATCGACCGCGGCCGTGAAGCGCGGGTGCGCGAACTCGCCCGGAATTCCGAGCGAGCAGGACAGATCGAAATGCCCGAGCCACAGACAGTCGACGCCGGGAACGGCGGCGATCGCATCGACGTTCTCGGCACCGGCCGCGGTTTCAATCTGCACGAACAGGCAGTTGCGCTCATTCAATCGGCGCAACTTCTCCGGTACCGCTCCTCCCGTATAGTTGTCATGCGCCAGTCCGACGCCAACCCCACGCCTGCCGTCGGGAGGATATTTGACGAAGGAGGTGAGTTCCTGCGCCTCGCCGGCGTCGTTGACGAGCGGCACCATGATGCCCTGCGCACCCATATCGGCATAGCGCGCGAGGTGATGGTAGGACTTGGACGGCACACGGAAGATGGCCGGCAGCTGCGCCGCCTCAAAGTAGCGCACGCAGGCCTTTACGACGTCGGTGGAGAAGCCCGAGTGCTCCGTATCGAACAGGACGAAATCGCAGCCTGCACCTTTGAGGATGTGGCCGATGCCCGGCGTGGCGAACTCGACGACGAAATGCCCGAACTTGTAGCCCCTATCCTGGCACAGGCTCCTGAGTGTGCGCGCGCTCATAGCTCCCTCGTCAGCGAGTTGGCCGATGCGAAGGCAAGTGTTCTAACCTGCGCGTGCCGGCTTGAATAGCGGCGGGCCTTGCCGCAGCCCGGCGAGCCGCGTGCCGTCGTCAGGCGGGGGCCGGCGCTGCTTTGGGCAGGCGGGCCAGCATGCACAGCGGCAGCCAGGCGGCGGCCGCCAGGGTATAGAGCAGCCACGCATTGGTGTAGCCGATCAAGATCGACTGGCGCGCGATCTCGCTTGAGAGCTTGGCCAAACCCGCGGTGCTATCAACACTCCAGGCGCCCATCACCCAGGGCAGTTCAAGCACGCGATTGTAGGGTGAAATGGCCTCCACCATGCGCGCGTAGTTTGCCGACTGCGAGCGCACGATCTCAGCCACGGCGACGGAGATGAACAGGCTCGAGCCGAAATTGCGGAGAAGATGGAACATCGACATGGCTTCGGCCCGATACTTGGGCGACAGCGTCCAAAAGGTGATGACCGTGAGCGGCACCCAGGAGACGCCGATCGACATGCCCTGCAGCATATTGCAGAGGAGCAGCGTGCTTATGCCGACATTGAGGTCAAAACTCATCAGCCACAGCCCCGTCGCCATTTGCAAGACGGCGCCGAACGACAGACTAATGCGCGGATCAAGCCGTCCCATTGGCATGGCGAGCAAGAAGCCGACGGCGGAACCAAGGCCCCGCCAGCCGATGATTTCCCCGATCGCGGATTCGGGGTAGCCCGCATGCTGTTGCAACAGCGGCGGCAGCAAGACGATGATGGCGAAGTTGAGCATGCCGAACAGGGTGACCAGCCCTAAACCCAGGGCGTAGTTGCGGTCGGCAAGCAGCCGCACCCGCACAAACGGTCGGTCGCTGGTTAGACTGTGCACGCAGAAAAAGTAAAGCATCAGACCGGCGCCGATGCTGGCGAGCACGATCTCGGGGCTATCAAACCAGTCGAGCCGCTGGCCGCGCGAGAATACCAGCTGGGCGGCGGCAATGCCCGAGGACAGGCTGATGAAGCCGAGCCAATCCAAATGCGCTTTAACCTTGCGTTCTTCGCGGGGCAGCGCCGACCAGCAGCCGATCACGGCGGCGACCGCGACGGGCAAAATCATCCAGAACCCCCAGCGCCAACCGAAGGTCTCGGCAATCTGACCGGCAAACATGGGCCCCAGCGAGGGACCGACCATATTGGCCATGCCGTAGACCGAAATCACCGTGCTGTGCTGGCGGCGCGGAAAGCTGTCGAACAGCACGGTCTGCCCGAGGGGCACGAGCGGTGCGCCGGCGGCACCTTGCACGATGCGCCAGAAGATGAGCTCCTGCAGCGAGTTGGAGGCGCCGCACATGAAGGTGGCAAGGCTGAACGACAGCGCGCTCCAGATCATGACGCTGCGCTGACCAAAACGATCGGACAGCCAGCCGGTGGCGGGAGTAGCCACCGCGGTGGCCACGATGTTGAAAGTCATCACCCAGGAGATCTCGTCCTGGGTGGCCGACAGCGCCCCCTGAAGCTGCGGCAGCAACGCGGAGGAGATGAGCACCGATCCAGAATAGATCGTATTGCTCAGCATCACCGTGAGGAGGATCAACAGCCGCTGCGCCAGCGTCAGCCGGTAGACCGCATCTTCGTTCATCCTCGGCCCGATCGTCGTCTTGACAAATGCGACGGCTGATATAGTAACCTAGGTTACTAATTTACGCCAGCCTCTCGTATGACCTCGGACGATCCACACTTTATCGGCTACACCATCACCGATGTGGGCCGCCTCCTGCGCACGGTGTTCGAACGCCGCGTGCGCGGGTTCGGTCTGACGCGAGCGCAATGGCTGATCATCGCGCGCCTGCACCGGCGGCCCGGGCTGAGCCAGAGCGAAATCGCCGACCTAATCGAGATCGAGAAGGCACCCGCGGGCCGACTGATCGAACGCATGGAAGCCAAACACTGGCTGCAACGCCGCAGCGACGCCCGGGACAGGCGCATCAACCGGCTCTACCTGACAAGCAAGGCCAATCGCCTGCACGCAGCGATTTGGCCCATCGCGGAGGCCACGGTGGAGCAGGCGCTAGGCGACCTGTCGCCGCAAGAACGCCAACAGCTGTCCGGGCTGATGGCGCGCGTGAAGGTGACCCTGCAGACGCTGGCCGAACGCGATCCCTCGCGCAGCGACGCGGCGCTGGATCGCGAAGATGAGGAGGTCGGGGCGCTGTGAGCCGGCTTGTGCATCGCCGATTGGTGCGGCCGCTATTGCTCGGTGCGGTGCCGGCGCTGGTGGTCTTGGCGGCCCTCCTGCTGTGGCTATGGGGCGGGCGCTACGTCAGCACGGAGAACGCCTACGTGAAGGCCGACATTGCCCAGATCTCCGCCGAGGTCAGTGGTCGTGTCTTGGACGTTCACGTGGACGATCACGCCGAGGTCAAGGCGAATGATTTGTTGGTGACGCTGGATCAAGAGCCTTTCCGCGTGGCCTTGATGAAGGCGGACGCCGAGCTCGACGCTGTGCGCGAGCAGGTTCGCACCCTGATGGCGTCCTGGCATGAAGCCCAGAGCGAGCTGCGCGAGGCCGAAAGCAAGGTCGCCTACTGGAACGCGCAGCTTGCTCGCCAAAAAACCCTGACCGAACGAGGGATCGTGGCCTCGAGCAAGTTCGAGGAAGTCGAAAGCAACGCTACGGCGGCCGAGGATCGCGTAGCCGTCATGCGCAAGAGGGTCGATCGCGTCGCCGCGCAGCTGGGCGGTGACGCAACGCGCGCCGAGGACGACCACCCCATGGTGCGGCAAAAGCGGGCCGAGCGCGAGCGGGCCGCGCTGGATCTGGCGCACACCGTTATCCGGGCTCCCCTGGGCGGCACGGCGGTCAACGTCCGGCTGCAGCGGGGCGAGCAAATCAAGGCGGCAACCCCGCTCTTTGCTCTGGTGGCCGATACGCGGCCGTGGGTGGAAGCCAACTTCAAAGAGACCGAGTTGACCCACGTGCGCAAGGGCCAGGCCGCACAAGTCGTGCTCGATATCTATCCTGACGTGATCTGGCAGGCCGAGATCGAAAGCATAAGCCCCGCTACCGGCGCCGAATTCGCCGTGCTTCCGCCCCAGAATGCCTCGGGCAATTGGGTGAAGGTGGTGCAGCGTTTGCCCGTCCGCCTCCGCCTGTTGCCGCAACCCGGCGAGCCACCGCTGCGCGCCGGTATGACCGCGAGCGTGCGCGTTGACACCGAGCGCCAGAGCCGATTGAGCCGGCTCTTGGGCGGCGGGTCGGCTTTCGCGACCGGTGGTAACTAGTGGCGAGCCTTAGTTCCGGTTGAACCCCTCCAATTCGGCGACGGCCCAATCCAAGGTTTTCGGCATGGGCTCGCCCTTCATCATGCGCACCACCATCTTCGAGGCCAGCGCCTGGGTGTAGATCTGCTGAGCGACCCCGGGGGGCGCCGGAGCGAACGGGACAATGGAGACCTGATCGCCCTTGTTGGGATAGTGCGAAAGGGTACCCTTGGGAGGCTGTTGCTCGTCCCAGGTCTTAAAATCGTTGAACTTGACGAACGGCGGCAGGTCGTAGCCTTGCCCGCCCTCGACCAGCTTGGCAGCCGCCTCGCGCGTCGAGACGTGTTGCAAGAGCGCCTTGGCCGCCGCTTTGTTCTTGGAAAAATTCCAGATGCCCTGGAAACGCGGCAGCACGGATACAAACCTGCCCTTGGGCCCCTTCGGCATGGCATGTGTCCAGAGCTTTTCGGCCACCTGTGGGGCATCGCGTTTTGCCACTGCCCAGGCGCTGGGCGGGTTGAAGATCAACGCACCTTTGCCCGCGACGAGCCACTTGTTGTTGGAGGCATTGTCCCAGGCGCTGGCATCGGGAGGCAGGAATGCGGAGAGGCGGTGGAGATAGTCGAGCGCCTGGCGCATGGCGTCGGACTTGGCCGTGATCTCGCCCTGCTCGTTGACGAGTTCGGCACCGAATGCGCGGAAGAAGGCGCCGATCCAGTCGACACTGTCCGTTGTCCCACCCAGCGGTAGCCCGAACGGATAGCCCGCCTTGTGACACTTTTCGGCGGCGATCAGGAAGTTGTCCCAGGTCCAGGCCTCGGCCGCCTTGCTGGGTTCGCCGCGCGCCGGAAACATCGCTAAGAGATCGATGCCAGCATGCTCCTTGATGAGATCGAAACGGCTGCAGGCGGTCAGACACAAGGTCCCGCGGATCCCAGGCACCACCACCCACTTGCCCTTGGGCTTGGCGAGATATTCGATGGCCGGACTGACGGGTCCGTTGCGGCTCAACACCTCCCCCATGATGTCGTCCAGCGGCTCCAGCGACGCTTCATAGTGGGGCGGCTCCCAGGCGGAGAAGTCCATGATGTCGTGGCCGGACTTCGCCAGAGCTTCCGCCGCAATCGTCAGATAGAGCTTGTTGCCCTGCGTCGAGAGATAATCGATCTGCAGATTGACCTTTTCCTTGTCGGCCCAGGCCTGGCAGATCTCGCTCATGGCGGTATTGCCACCCGGAACCCAGTGATCCCAGAGGGCAAGACTGAGGCTGCCGGCCGCACCGGCCGTGCGCACGAAGGGCGCGGCCATGAGCGACGCCGCGGCCGCCGTCCGGCCGACGAATTGACGACGCGACATTTTACGCTTGGCCATCACGTACCTCCCAAAAAGCTTTGGATAGCAGCCGACGGGCAACCCACCGCCGCCCTATGTTCGCCAGAAATGCTAATCGAGACGCCTGGCCCGCGCTAGGCCGTCGCGCGCCGTGCGCCTCCGTGCGCGCCGGCGCGGCTGATCCGTCTCAGAGCCGCAAAGCCCGACTGCGGCCGCGGCGCGCCGTTGCGTTGCCGGCAATGGCGCCAACCGGACGCCAAGAAATCTAACTTTGTGTTTGCAATGGGGCCCCGTCAGCCGACCGGTTTGGCCGTCAACAGGATATCGCCGCCGTCCCGGCTAATGGCGAGGCGCATGCGTGCGGAGGCCGCCAAACGCCAGGTGTAATAGGCCTGGATCGACATGGCATCGAGCTGCGGCGACTGGCCGCCGGCGACGTAGTCCACCAGATACTGGGGCGGTCTGGCACCCGTGCCGCGACAAAAGATCTGGAAGCTCGGGTGCTCCATGCTGCCCTGGATCAGGACTTCGATGTCGCCGCCACGCGGCAACGCCGTAATGGCGCTGGCAATCAAGTTGAGCAGCAGTTTCACCCTGTCTTTGGCCATCTGCCCGGGCCTGGCGCGCCAAGTCAACTTGTGCTTGCCCTTGCTTAGGAGGCCGCGCGAGATCTGCTCGGCGGTCGCCAGATCGATCCGCGCGCCGGCCGAGCCCGCCGCGCCGAAGGCAAAGCGGGCAAACTGCAGGCGGGCAGAGGCCTGTTCGGTGACATTGCGGATGACGTCCATGGCGTAGGTTTTCGCCTCCGCATCGTCGTCCTCGTCCAGGATTTCGAGCCCGTTGTATATGGCGCCGACAGGACCGATCACATCGTGGCAAATTTTGCTGGAAATCAAAGCGGCCAGCTCAAGATCAGTCGGTTCGGCGCCTTGGGCCATTGCGAAACCTCTGGTCTCGTTGCAGATGAGGCGGCCCGGCCCGACAAAACGCGCACGGGGTACGCTGGCCATCGGGAACCGCTTGCGCACAGGTGTTGCTGTGATACATGCTTTGCGTCTCACCTGCCAGGGCGGTCGCGCGCCGGCGGCTCGGGTATTGTTTTTTCGTCACTACCGCGGTGATGACCCGCGCCGGGACCGGTGGCTCGTGTCCTTGCGACGGCGCCCTTGATCGAGACCGCGCATGGATGCCAAGGACGCCAAAGCGCTCGCAGAAGGCCTGCTCGAGGTCGTGCTTGCCGCTGCGCGCGTCGAGATGTCCCACTTCGGCGCCGGGCTGGCGGTGGAGACCAAAGCCGACCGCAGCCCCGTAACGATCGCCGATCGCGCCGCCGAAGACATTATTCTCCGCGGCCTGCAGCGGCTAGCACCTGGGGTGCCGGTGATCGCCGAGGAGGCGGTGGCGGGTGGCAGCGTGCCCCCACCGGCCGACTGCTTCTTTCTCGTCGACCCCCTCGATGGCACGAAGGGCTTCATCAAGGGCGAACCCGAATTCACGATCAACATTGCCCTGATCGAGCAGGCGCAACCGAGCTTTGGGCTGCTTTATGCTCCCGCCCTTGCCGATTTCTACCTGACCCTCGGACCGAGGGAGGCGGTGAATGCCAGGCTCGACCCTCGGGCAGATGTGCGCTCGCTCGCCGACGTCGCTCCCAAGCCGATCCACGGCCGGCGCGCCGACCCCACGGCGCTCGTTGCGCTCACCAGCCAGTCCCATCTCAATCGTGCCACGGAGGCCTTTCTCCGGGGCTACCAGATCAGCGTGCAAAAGCGGCTCGCCTCGTCGCTGAAATTCGCTTGGCTCGCCAAGGGTGAGGCCGACCTTTATCCGCGCACGGGCGAGACCAGCGAATGGGATACGGCGGCGGGTCACGCCCTCTTGACCGCGGCCGGGGGCACGGTGACCACGCTCGACGGCGACCCCCTGCTCTATGGCAAGGCAAAGCTCAAGTTCATCAACGCCAACTTCGTGGCCTGGGGCCGGCTGCCGCTGGCGCCGCTGCGTTAGCCGCGCGGCCGGCCCCCGGGGATCGGGCGTGGCAAAAGAGCCATCCTGGCGCGGGGCTTGGCCATACTTTCGTAACACTTTGCGACAATTCTGAACCTTGCGCGGGCATTGCTTCGGCCGGTGCGGCCGTTCGGACTTTCGCGGTACAAAACCCATGCGACCATCGAGACCAAAACGACCTCTTGGGCGTGCGCTCACTGTCGGCCTAATGGTGGGATTGCCCGTGCTGGTCTGGGCCACGCTGGGCCCCGCCCAGGAAACCATGCCTTGGGCGCGCGGCGGCGCGCAGCCCCGCTACGAGGAACCGGGCGCAACCCCCGCGCCCCGTCCAAACGACGCCTATCGGCCCCCACGCCCGGACAGCTACCAAGCCGGCGGCGCCTACCCGCCGCCGCCCGCCTATGGGCAGGCCCCGCCCGGCTATGCCGGCCCTCCAGGCCCGGGTTACGGTCAATCCTATGCCGGCACGCCCCCGCAAGGCTATGGTCAACCCTATACGCCGGCGCCCGGCGCATCGGGCTATGACGACCCTGCCGACCGCAATTATGGTCCGCCCCCCCAGTACGACCGGCGGTACGGCGGCTACGATGACGGTCCGCCCGACACCTATTCCTCCCGGGAGATCCTGCAGACCGGCCATACGTTCTTTGGCTCGGTCAGCAAGGGCCTGGCGAGCGTGGTGGAGTACGCCTTCAAGAACCAGGGCCGGCCCAACGGCTACATTTTGGGCCAGGAGGCCAGCGGCGCCTTTGTCGCGGGCCTGCGCTACGGGGAGGGCGTGCTTTATACGCGGGATGCCGGCACCCACCGTGTTTACTGGCAGGGCCCCTCGATTGGCTACGATGCGGGCGCGGAAGGGTCCAAGGTGATGATGCTGGTCTACAACTTGCGCGATCCCGGCGATATGTACCAGCGTTTCGGCGGGGTGGACGGCTCCGCCTACTTGGTGGGCGGCGTGGGCATCACGTTCCAAAAGAGCGGCGATATCGTCGTGGCCCCGATTCGCTCCGGCCTCGGGTTGCGGCTCGGCGCCAACGTCGGCTACCTCAAGTATACGCCCAGACCGACGTGGAACCCGTTCTAGGGGTGGGCCCGCCCAACCGGCAGGCTGGACGTGACGGCGAGGCGTTCGCCCCCTAGTATCGGACCCGCGGCTCCCGCAACCCTCGTGAGCCCCGGATGGTGGGATCCAGGTCGGGGGGTTGTGCGTAGTTTAGTCGTTGTCGCCGCACATCGGCCGGGCGAAGGAAAAAGGCTTGATTTCCATCCAATCCGCCATGCTCCTGGCTTTGGGCTTCCTGGCGGCCAGCCTGCTCGGGTTGCTGCTTGCGTCCGCCTTTTGGAGCCGGGCGGTGCGCCTGACCACGGCGCGCATCAAGCAATCCCTGCCGGTCAGTGAACAGGAAATCCAGGCCGATCGTGATCGCTTACGGGCCGAGTATGCGATCAAGGTCCACAAGCTCGAGACCCACCTCGAGCAAGCCAAGCTGGCCCGGGCGCGCCAGCTCGTCGAGCTCAACCGGCGCGATGCCAGCATCTCGACATTGGAGACCAATATCGGTGCCCTCAAGTCCGAGTTGGAGGAGCACCAAAATGCCAGGCACGTTTTGGAGCAAACCGTTGCCGACCGGCTGCCCAAGGTGGAGGCACGGCTCGCGGAAGCCAAGCGCCTGATCTTGAGCCGCGAGCGGGAAATCACCGAGCTGTTGGAGAATGCCAAACGCCACAAGCTGGCCCTGGAGGAAGCCGCCTCCATCAACGCCCAGCAGACCGCCCAAATCGAACGCTTAACGAGCGTCGTCGCCCAGCGCGGTGGCCGCGGCAAGCCGGCGGGTGAAAGTGCCGGCGAAGCGGAAACGGCGCTTCGGAGTGAACTTGAGGCGCTGCGCGCCAAAGCGCGCGATCAAGCCAATGTCATCGATCGCCTGCAACGCAACGCCAGCGCACCGCAAGGCTTGGTCGCGCAAGGCAAGGGTGCCGGGGAGGAGGCGTCGAGGCCAACGCAGGAGGTGTTGGCGCAAGCCGAGACCGCGCTCGCCTCCGCACGCGCGGGGGCCTCTGGCACGGATCCGAGCGCGCTGCTTGAGCGCGAGCTGCGCGCCCTCAGAGCCAAGGCGGAGGATCAAGCCGGCGAGATCGCCCGCCTCAAGGCGGCGCTGGCAAGCTTCGAGGCGGACGACCGAACGGACGGCAGCAAGGAAAGCCGCAGCGCGCTCAGGGCGAGGCTCGGTTCGGCCCAGGCGCAAGCCGAACACCAGTCGGCGATGATCGGCAGGCTGCGCGCCGAACTTGCCGCGGTGAACGAGCGGCTCGCCCGACAGGCCCAAAACTTCATGGACGAGATGCGCCGCCTCGGGGCCGGCAGTTTGCCTGTGGCGACGCAGCCGAGACCCTCAAGCCCCCGCGCCGACCGCCGGCCGCTCGCGGAGCGCGTGGCACGCGTTCGCTCGACTGCGGGAGAGCCAGCCAGTCCCCCGAAAGCGGCCGAGCCTCAAGCACCGGGCACGGCCGATACCCCCCCGGCGGGCGCACGCAATGGCACGGGGCCCGAGACCGAGAGCGCGGCTTCGCCCGGCGCTGCCGCAGAAATGCCCAAAGCCGGCGACATACCTGTCGAGGGCCGCCGGCTGCGGTTGCTGGATCGCATCACTAGCCTGGCCAAGGAGTAGAGTCGGGCGGTGGGGCGTATAGCCCGCTTCACGCGGGCGGGCGCAGCGCATGAAGGGCAGCACAGGAAGGGCAGCACACAGGGAAGGATGGTTAGGACCGGCCGGCGGGAGGCAGAGCGAAGCAGACAAAAGTTACAGCATTGAGGGTCCAGAGTTACAGCGTTGAGGGTCCAGATGTCGAGTTTACCTGCGTTGGCCATTGACAACACCGCTCCCCAGCTCACCCCCCCGCCCCGCTCAATGCGGCTCAGCGACGCCGAAACGGTCGCCGCCGAGCGCCTCGATTCGGCTCCTATCAGCTCGCTCAAGGCGGCCTTGGCCGGCGTGACCGCCGCGCCGCCGGCGGGACCGCGCCTGGTTGAGCGCATTGACGCCGCCGCAAAGCTGGCGGCGGACGCAACGGCGGCCGCGGAAGCCGTAGAAAGGCTGAAGCGCCTGTTGCAGGCGCAGCTGGCCACGAGCCGCACCTCCGCGCCAAAGCTCACCCCAGCGCCGCTCGAGGTTGTGCCCTCGACAGAAGCCACCAAGGCGCTCCCCGCATCGCCCACCTCGGCCGAGCAGCCCCGCCCCGACATTCACGGTTTTCTGGCTGGCTTCGTCCTCTCGGGGGCGATTGGTGCGGTGCTCTACCTCTACATGATGGCGGGCTGAGCCTCGCTTGAGGTCGAAACGCCCTCGAAGCTGAAGCCATGGTCGTGGGCCATGTGCAGCATGGCGCGCTCCGCCAGGGCGGTGATCGTCAGCAACGGATTGGCCCCGAGCGAGCGCGGCATAATCGACCCATCCATGACGTAGAGCCCGACATGGACGTCGTTTGCTCCCGCGCCGGCGGCGAAGACCTGGCCCTTGTGATTAACGACCCCTTCATGGTGATCGCGGCCGATGCCGCAGCCACCCAGCGGGTGGGCCGTGGCCGGCTGATGGCCCATCATCGTGCCCGCCAGCGGGTTTTTCACGTAGCTGCCCTCAGCCTGGCGCACCAAGGCCTCGAGCGCCGCATCGAGGCGTGCATAGACGGGCTCATCGCGCGCGCCCGGCCAGTGGAGTTCGAGCCGATCGCCCTCGAGCCAGAGTTGGCCCGAGGCACTGTCGTGTGAGACGGCGAAGAAGGTCTGCAGCCCGGCGAAGGGACCCTGGTAGACGCCGCTGATGAGGCTCTGTAGCGCACCGAGCAAGCGTCCGTTGGGCAGGAAGAGAACGGGCAGAATGGGTGCCATGGCCGAGGGCAGCGCGCCCTCCTGAATGGTCAGGCTCTTGCCAACATCGCCCGCATCGACGATCTCGATCTGCCCGGACACGGTGGCGCCCACCACGCAGTCTTTGAGCTTGGGCGGCGCGCCGATGCCGATGGCGCCCACCGAGAGCTTGCCGCCCCAGCCGAAGGCGATGATATCGCCGTTGGCGGAGAAGCGGTGGCCCAGCCGCTCGGACAGAGCGAGCCCCTCTCGACGCGAGCGCAAAAGGATTTCGGTCGATCCCAAAGTGCCGGCGCCCAACACGACCAGGTTGGCCGAGACGGTCAGCAGCGTCTCCGCCTCGGCCTCCGGCGCGCCAGGCTGCACGGCAAAGTGGACCTGCCAGCCCCCTGTGCCATCGCGCGTCAGGTGGCGCACCTTGGCGTGTGTGAAGATGTGTGCCCCGTGCGCGGCCGCGTCCGACAGATAGGTCAGCGCCACCGTATTCTTGGCACCCACATTGCACCCCCCACAGCAGTCGCCGCACAGCGTACAGGCGGGCTGCGTGACGCCGGCGGGGTTGACGATCTCTTGAAAGCTGACGGTCACGGGCGCCGCCACCGGCTCGACCGCGAGCGCCGTGCTGACCCTGCGCAGGGCCTGCAATTTGCTGCGCTCGTACGCCCCGGGGTCGCGCGCCGGCCGCAGCCAACGTGCCGCCGCGAGGAACCCCGCCTCAAGCAGCGGGTCGTGGGCTAGCTCGCGCGGCCACACCTGATCGGCAAACACGCGCGGGTCGGGCCGCAGTGCGACGCCCGCATTGATGAGCGAGCCCCCACCTAGGCCGCAGCCAACGAGGATGTGCATGTGCTCGCCAAGTCGCACATCATAAAGTCCCGTCGGCGAACCCAAACGCGCGTGTCGGCCTGAAAGCTGCAGATCGTGGCGCAGGTCGGAGAACCGGCGCGGAAACTCGCCAACCGCGATCTCGCGTCCGCGCTCCAGGACGGCGACCCGCTTGCCGGCGCGCGCGAGCCGCGCGGCCGCAACGCCGCCGCCATAGCCGGAGCCGACCACGACGGCGTCATAGGAGGGTCGCACGTGGCGCAACGAACGGGCAAGTCGACGCATGGACGTCCTGGATTGGCCAAAAGAGCGCGACGGCCTAATGCCGGCATCGCCCTCGGGAGGCAAGCGTTGAGGCGCGCGGCGGCGGGGTTACCAACAGCTTCGGGCCGCGCGCAGGCCCGAAGCGAGAACGCAGCCGTCCGGCGCCCAGTTCCCGCCGCGTGGTCGTGCACGCCCTTTCGCACTGCACAATGACCAAAGCGAACGGGCATGCTAGATGCGCGACCGCGCGCCCGTCCGCTGGTTGAAAATCGGCCCTGGTCCTATCATTGCTGTTGGGACAAGGAGACGCGATCTTGTAGAAGAGGCGGTTGGGGCGAGGCGAAGTTTGGCGCAGGAACGCAAAATGCAGGCGGGCGACGTCGCTCAGGCACGCATGGGCCAAATGGCCCCAACCAACATCAGCAATCCGCAATACTTCCACAAGGTCGTCGATTGCCAGTGGGCGTGCCCGACGCACACACCGGTGCCCGAATACATTCGCCTGATTGCACAAAAGCGCTATGCCGCCGCGTACATGCTGAATTGGGAGAGCAATGTCTTTCCCGGCATTCTCGGGCGGGTGTGCGATCGGCCGTGCGAGCCCGCCTGTCGGCGCGTGCGGGTGGAGGAAAAGCCTGTCGCGATCTGTCGCTTGAAGCGCGTGGCCGCCGACTACAAGGGCGAGATCGATGCCTTCATGCCGGAAATACCCGTCGAGAAGAACGGCAAGAGGATCGCGCTGATCGGCGCCGGGCCGGCCTCCTTGACGGTGGCGCGCGATTTGCTGCCGCTGGGCTACAGCTGTGTTCTGTTCGAAAAGGACGCGCGTGGCGGCGGCTTGATGCGCAGCAACATCCCCTCCTTCCGCTTGCCCGAGACCGTCCTCGACGAGGAGATCGACCGCATCTTGGGGTTCGGCGTAGAGGCCCGCTTCGGCTACGAGATCAAGAGCCTCGAAGCCTTGCTGGGCGAGGGTTTCGACGCAATCTTCGTCGGCACGGGCGCCCCAAAAGGCAAGGACCTAGAGATTGCGGGCCGCAGGGAGGCCGCCACCAATATCCACATTGGCATCGATTGGCTCACCTCGGTCGCCTTCGAGCACGTGAACCGCATCGGCAAGCGCGTGGTCGTGATCGGTGGCGGCAACACGGCGATGGATTGCTGCCGCACCGCGCTGCGTTTGGGTGGCGAGGATGTCAAAGTCACGGTGCGATCGCCGCGCCGCGTGATGAAAGCCTCCCCATGGGAGATCGAGGATGCCGAGCACGAGGGTATCCCAATTTTCGACAACCATGCGCCGAAGGAGTTCGTGCTCGAGCATGGCAAGCTCGTGGGCGTGCGCTTCCAGCGCATGCGCGAGATTGGGATCGATACGCGCGGGCGGCCGAGGCTTGAGCCGTCCGGCGAAGAGGTGGTGTTTGCCTGCGATGACGTGCTGATGGCCATCGGCCAAGAGAACAGCTTTCCCTGGATTGAGCGCAACATCGGCGTTGCCTTCGACGAATGGGGCATGCCGAAGGTCGACAAGGCGACGATGATGTCGAGCCGCGAGGGCGTCTTCTTCGGCGGCGATGCGGCTTGGGGGCCGGAAAACATCATCTGGGCCGTGGCGCATGGCCACCAAGCGGCCGTGTCGATCGACCATTATTGTCACGGCAAGCCGCTGACCGAGCGCCCCGCGCCGGGCAGCAGCCTGTTCAGCCAGAAGATGGGTATTCACGAATGGTCCTATAAGAACGATTATGCCTCCCAGCGGCGCGTGGGCATGCCGCACGTCGCTAAGGTCGAGGCCTTGCGCAACTTGAAAGTGGAAGTCGAGCTGGGCTTCGATGACCAGCTTGCGTTCAGGGAAGCCGAGCGGTGTCTTAACTGCGACGTGCAGACGGTGTTCTCGGCGCCATTGTGCATCGAGTGCGACGCCTGCATGGACATCTGTCCGGTCGATTGCATCAACTTTACGGCCAATGCCGAGGAGCCAGTACTGCGCGCCGAACTGCGGGTGCCGGCAGGCAACAAGACGCAGGATCTTTATGTTTCGAGCCCGCTCAAGACCGGTCGCATCATGGCCAAGGACGAGGACGTATGCCTGCACTGCGGGTTGTGCGCGGAGCGTTGTCCGACCGGGGCCTGGGATATGCAGAAGTTCATGTACGTCGAGGCGCAGGCTGCACCGGCTTGTCTAACCTACCACAATGCCTATCTGCGCTGATGGAGCGATCGATCGTAAGATGAGCGGCATCAACGACTTTGTGGTGAAGTTTGCCACCGTCAACGGATCGGGGTCGGCGAGCGCCAATACCATCTTCGCCAAGACCCTGTTCCGCATGGGCTTGGCCGTCAGCCCGAAGAACATCTTCCCCTCCAATATCCAGGGCTTGCCGACCTGGTATGAAGTGCGCGTTTCCGATGCGGGTTATATCGCGCGTCGCGAAGGCATTGACCTGATGGTTGCGATGAACCCGCAGACCTTCAAGGAGGACCTGGCGGAAATCCTGCCCGGCGGCTGGCTGCTCTATGATTCGACCCTGCCGCGCGTGTGGCCGCGCGAGGACGTCAATGTGCTCGGCATTCCCATCGCCGAGCTCTGCGCGCAGAAGTGGAGCGACCCGCGCCAACGCCAGCTGTTCAAGAACATGGTTTACGTCGGAGCCCTGACGGCGCTGCTCGACATGGATCTCGAGGTGCTGAAGGGTGCCGTCGCCGATCAGCTCAAGGGCAAGGAGAAGCTGGTTGCGGCCAATATGGAAGCGGTCAACCTGGGCCGCGAATTCGCCGGCCAGAATTTTACCTGTCCGCTCCCCATTGCTGTGCGCGCCAGCCCGTGCTCGAAGGGCAAAATCATGGTCTCGGGCAACGACGCGGCCGGCCTGGGGGCGATCTATGCCGGGGCCACCGTGTGCGCCTGGTATCCGATTACGCCGTCAACCTCACTGGCCGAAGCCTTCGAAAAATACGCTCGCCGCCTGCGCGTCAACAAGCAAGGCAAGCGGCTTTATGGCATCGTGCAGGCGGAGGACGAGTTGGCCGCGATCGGCATCGCCATCGGCGGTGGCTGGAACGGCGCGCGCGCCTTCACGGCCACCTCGGGACCCGGCATCTCCCTGATGAGCGAATTTTTGGGTCTTGCCTACTTCGCCGAAGTGCCAGTGGTGCTGTTCAACATTCAGCGTGGCGGGCCGTCGACCGGCATGCCGACACGCACCCAGCAGTCCGACATCATCTCCTGTGCCTACGCCTCGCATGGCGACACCAAGCAGGTGTTGTTGTTTCCGGCGAACCCCAGCGAATGCTTTTCCATGGGGGCAGCGGCTTTCGACCTCGCCGAGCGGCTGCAGACGCCGGTCATCGTCATGTCGGACCTCGATATCGGCATGAACGAGTGGGTGACGGAACCGCTCGCCTGGGACGATCGGCACGTGCACGACCGCGGCAAGGTGCTCGATGCCGCGGCGCTCGACGGCTTCAAGGATTTGAAGGGCCGCGATTGGGGCCGCTACCTGGATGTCGACGGCGATGCGATCCCCTATCGCACGCTTCCGGGCACCCATCCCAACAAGGGCGCCTTTTTCACGCGCGGCACCTCCCATGACGAGAATGCCCGCTACACCGAAGATGGGCGCGTTCATGCGCGCATTCTGGACCGCATCCGCCGCAAATTTGACACCGCAGCAACGCTGGTGCCGAAGCCGGAGGTGAGCATACGCGACAAGAATACCAAGCTGGGCATCGTCTACTTTGGCGCCAATTCGCCCGCGGTCTTGGAGGCGCTCGACCTGCTCGAGCGCGATGGCATCAAAATCAACGCATTACGCATAAAGGCCTTTCCGTTCAGCACCGAAATCGCCGCGTTTTGCGAGAACCATGACACCTTGTTTGTCGTCGAGCAGAACCGCGATGCGCAGATGCGCTCCCTGCTCATGACAGAGATCGATGTGCCGGGCGGCAAACTGATCCGCACCCTCAATTACGACGGCATGCCGATGACGGCCGCCTTCGTGCGCCGTGCCGTGCTCAAGGAATTGCGGCCCGCCAAAGCGGCCGCGGAGTAAGGACCAGCATGAGCTATATAGCCAAACCTTCGGCGCACCATCCGGCCCTGCCAAAGAACGCGCTCGGGCTCACGCGGCGCGATTACGAGGGCACCATGTCCACGCTGTGCGCCGGTTGTGGCCACGATTCCATTACGGCGGCCCTGATCGAGGCCTGCTTCGAGATGGATCTGCCCGCGCACCGCATCGCCAAAGTGTCCGGCATCGGCTGCTCGTCCAAGGCTCCGACTTATTTCTTGTCGCCTAGCCACGGTTTCAACTCCGTGCACGGGCGCATGCCTTCGATCACCACCGGCGCAGCCATCGCCAATCGGGATCTTGTCTACATCGGCGTGTCCGGCGATGGGGATACCGCTTCGATCGGGCTTGGGCAATTCTGCCACGCCATTCGGCGCCGGCTGAACATGACCTACATCGTCATGAACAATGGCTGTTATGGCCTGACCAAGGGGCAGTTCTCCGCCACCAACGACAAGACCTCGCCGTCCAAAAAGGGCGAGGCCAATCCCTTCGAAGCGATCGATCTGTGCCAGCTCGCGATCCAACTGGGCGCCGGCTTCGTTGGCCGCTCGTTTTCCGGCGACAAGTACCAGCTGATCCCGCTGATCAAGGCGGCCATCAGCTACAAGGGTTTTGCCTTCCTCGATGTCGTCAGCCCGTGCGTGACATTCAACAATCACCCGGCGTCCACCAAAAGCTTCGACTATGTGCGCGCGCACAACATGGCCTCGGAAAACCAGCTCGATTACGTGGAGCCGAAGGAAGAAATCACCGTCGAGTATGCCGAAGGCAGCTCGACGGCCATCGCACTGCACGACGGCTCCCGACTGGTCCTGCACAAGCTCGATGCCGGCCACGACCCCCGCGATGCCGACGGCGCCATCATGGTGATCCGCCGCAACGACAAGCAAGGTCGCATTGCCACCGGTCTGCTCTACATTGACGAGAGCCAACAGGACATGCACGACGTACTGGCCTCGACCGACCAGCCGCTCAACGAAGTGCCGATGGCGCAGCTTTGCCCAGGCGCAACGGCGCTTGAGGCGATCAACCAACGCCTGCGGTGAGCGCCGAGGCCCGTGCCCTCAGCACGCGCGCTGCCGAGTTGCGCATTTCGGTGAAGGCCCCCATGCTCGATGCCGAGCCCGAGCGTTTGCCCTGGGGCACATTCCGTCCGGGCTTGCCGGTGCGGGCCCTCATCGGCGTTTCGCGCCAAACCCCCCTCGGGCGCGGTATGCTGCGCAAGCAGCTTGCGCAGCTGTTATTCCTGTTGCACCCGGGACCGGTCGATGCCCGGCTGTGGGGTCACAGGGTCCGCCTCTTTCCCCAGCACAATGTGTGCGAGCGCAAGGCGCTGTTGCGGCCCGATCGCATGGACCCCAGTGAATTGGCGTTCGTGCGCGCCCAGCTCAGCCGTCCACGCCCCGTTTTCGTCGACGTCGGCGCCAACGCCGGTCTCTATAGTCTATACGCGGCACTCAATGCGGCCGCTGGAGCGCGCATCCTGGCAATCGAGCCCGACTCAGCGCTCCTGGCCCGCTTGCAGTTCAACTTGGCGCTCGTGTTCGAGGCGCGCGCGGCGGCGCCCGATATCGAGGTCGCCACGGCGGCGGTCGCGGTTGGCGCGCGCGACGGTGAGGGTCTGCTTTCCGTCAGCGGGGACGAGGGCTCCCGATCGCTGCTGCCTGGCGGTGCGGGCCGTCGCGTGCCCCTCAGACGTCTCGCCGGCCTGCTGGCGGAGCACGCCATCAGCGAGGTCACCCTGATGAAGATCGACGTGGAAGGCTACGAAGACCAGGTGTTGCCGCCGTACCTGGTCGAGGTTCCCCCGGAGCGGTGGCCGCAGTCGATCATCATCGAGCACGTCTATCGCAACAGGTGGAGCACCGATTGCATTCAACTGTGCGAAGGCTGCGGGTATCGCGTCTCGGCGAGCACCAACAACAACACGCTGCTTGAGCGGGCGCACGGATCGGGCATTGGGAATTTTTCTCGATGACGCGGCCCTCGTCGCCGAGACGGTCGGCACGGGTGCAAGCCAATTTGGCACCTATGTTGCCGCGGAGCGGGCCAAATGGGGCAAATTGATCACCGACCTCAAGCTGCGGGCTGAGTGAGCGGACGCTGCCGCCGGCGCGCGCTACCATTTCACGTCGGGGAACTCCGCCATCGAACGTTTGCAGGCCGCGCGCCATTCGGGCTTGGTCATGTGTGTGGCCGCATCCCAGAAGCTCATGCAATCGGCCAGCGACTTGCCACCACCGCCGGGCGCGCTCGGGGCCGATTCGCTGGGACTTGAGGAGGTTGCGGGTGACAGCGCGAGGTTCGGCGCGGAGCCGCCCCCCGTCGCGAATTGGGTCGGCAAGGGGTCTGACATCGGGGAGAGCGCGGGCAGCGCTGGCTCCGGCGTTGCCGGCGCGGCCGGCGCCGTGGCGGCCGGAAGGGGGGCTGCCGGCGGGGCCGGGACGGCGGCCGCTGGGGTGCTGGGCGCAGCGGACGTGCGCGCGCCACCGAGCGCGGCGCTGCCCATCGCGGCCCCGAGCGTGCCTGCGCCTTGCGCGCGGAATGAGGAGGCCATGCCGGACGCGTGTCCGCCGCGAGCCGAGGACCGCGCCTCGGCCGGGGCCGTGGTCAAAGAGGACACCAGGAGGGCGGTCGCGGGCAGGAGGGCGAGGGTCGAGACGAGGCAAGGTCGTGACTTGGGCCTGAGCATGCTGACACCGTGAAGCTTGATCGACGCGCAATCGAGCTTGATCAACGCGACATGGAACCTTTGCCGGCAGCGCCCCTGGCTCGGAAACGGAGCAGGTGGCGATTTTCCGCTCATCACAAGTTGGCGAGCTCAGCGCTTGGCCTTGGCAATACGGTCTAGGGCGTGCGCTTCCAGCTCCCGGTATTTGCGCTGCAGATCCGTCATGTAATCGCGCACGATCGGCACCGCATCGCGCTTGTGGGAAAGCTGCATGTGGAAGACGAGCTGGCTGCCCGTGCGAAACATCATTTCGGCGCTGATCAGGTAAAACTCCCACATGCGGCAAAAGCGCTCGTCGTACATTGCGGCGATCCGGGCTCGGTTGGCCTCAAAGCGCCGGCACCAATGATTGAGCGTCTTGGCATAGTGTAGCCGTAGGAACTCCAGGTCCGTCACCCATAGGCTCTCCTGTTCGACGGCCGTGAAAACCTCGGACAAGGCGGGTGAGTAAGCGCCCGGGAAGATATATTTGCGCAGCCAGGGACTGGCGGTGCCGGGCGGGCTCATGTGCCCGATGGAATGCAGCAGCATGACACCAGCCGGATCCAACAGGCTTCGAACCTTGGCAAAGAATTCACGATAATGCTGCACGCCGACATGCTCGAACATGCCGACCGAAACGATGCGGTCGAACTCTTCGGTCACCTCGCGATAGTCGCGCAACTCGAAGCGGACCCTGTCGCCAAGTCCGGCCTGCCGCGCCTTCTCGTTGGAAAGAGCGTATTGCTCGCGGGACAGAGTAACCCCGGTGACGTCGACGTCCTCCAGGCGCGCGAGGTAGAGGGCAAGATCCCCCCAACCGCTGCCAATATCGAGCACCCTCAGTCCCGGCCTGAGATTGAGCTTGGCGGCCAGCAGCCGCAGCTTGTTTTGTTGCGCCTCCTCGAGGCTGTCGCTGTCGGAGAGGAAGTAGGCGCAGGAATACTGCATGCCCTCGTCGAGAAACAGCCGATAAAAGTCGTTCCCGAGATCGTAGTGGTGAGCGACGTTGCGTTGCGCCTTGCCGATGGGATTGGCCTGTTGGAAGCGCTTCAGCCCGCGCGCTAAGCGTCGCAAGACGCTCTGCAGGGGATAGGCACCGAGCGCCAGCCGGTTGACCGAGAAGAGCGTGAGGAAATCGCGCAGCGTCGAGCCTTCGAAGCTCAAGTGCCCATCCATGTAGGCCTCGCCAGCGTGGAGCTCAGGATTAAAAAACAGCTTGCGGTAGAGTGTCCTATCGCTAAGGCGCATGGTGACGCTGGGTCCCGGACCGCCGGAGAAGACGTGCAGGTTGCCGTCGGCGTCGATGACCTTAAGAGTTCCCTTACGCACGAATGACTTCAGCATGTGCGATAGTGGAAACATGCTCCCTCCTCAAGTCTCGCGCCGGCGCGCATGGAAGGCGCCGGCCGCAACCTCTCAGTTCAATGCGACGCTCCACCGCCCACCGCGTGGCCATCGAGGCCGGCCCAGGCTTGCGTGTCGCCGCGGCTTAGCCTACCAAGGCCCGCGAACCTAGCTTTGAAAGCCGTACGCTATCATGACCTACGTCTTCCCACCGATTCGCCTACCTACCTTACCGATCCAAGGCTCCGACAAGGTTTTTCCGATCCACCGAATTTATTGCGTCGGGCGCAACTACGCCGACCATGCCGTGGAAATGGGGCATGACCCCAACAAGGAGGCGCCCTTCTTCTTTCAGAAGAACGCGGACAACGTCAGGTGCGACGGCACCTTTCCCTATCCGCCGGCCAGCACGGATGTGCACTTCGAGATCGAACTGGTGGTGGCGCTCAAATCCGGCGGGGTTGACATCCAACCGGCCGATGCCATGCGGCATGTGTTCGGCTACGCGGTTGGCATCGACATGACGCGCCGTGATCTGCAAGCCGAGGCCAAGCGCCTGCAACGTCCCTGGGAAGTGGGCAAGGCATTCGAGCATTCGGCGCCCTGTTCCGCCCTGGTGCTGGCGCAGCACGTCGAGAACCCGAGCCGGGGGGCAATCTGGCTCGAGGTCAACGGCGCGCGCAAGCAGAGCGGCGACCTCAACCAGATGATCTGGGATATTCCCCACCAGATCGCCTTTCTATCGGGACTGTTTGCGCTCGGGGCCGGCGACCTGATCTTCACCGGCACGCCGGCCGGAGTTGGCGCGATCAAAAGGGGCGACCGCCTCAAGGGCCACATCGATGGCGTCGGCGGCTTGGAGGTGAGCGTCGTCTAGACCGCAGCGAGGCGCAGAGCTGGGCTGCCGAAAGGCGGCGCCGGGACCCTTGCCGCGAGGGCTGGCAATTCAGTTGAGGATCTCAACCTGCCCCGGCCGCACCGCGACGAAGCGTTGAGGCGCAAGGCCGCCGCGGGTCAAGGCGGCGGCCAGGCGTTGCGGCGGCTCATCCACCGCCTCGTTGGTGAGCCGAAAGGTTCCCCAATGGTGTCCCAGCGCCCGCTCAGCCCCGCACAGCAGCAAGGCGTCGAGCGCTTCCTCGGGGGTCATATGATTGTTGCGCATGATCCAGCGTGGCTCGTAGGCGCCAATGGGCAGCAAGGCCAGGTGCAGGCGGGGATGGCGCTGGCGCACGCGGCGAAACGTGGTCCCATCACCAAAGCCGCTGTCGCCCACGCAATAAATGCTGTGGCCTCCGGTCTCCAGCACGAAGCTGGCCCATAAGGCGTGACGGCGATCGCTGGTGCCACGCGCCGACCAGTGCAAGGTCGGCTCGACGTGCACCCGGACCTCGCCCGCAAGATCGACGTGCGCGTCCCAGTCCAAGGCCTGGGCCTCGAGGCCTGCAATGCTGTGCCGAAGGATCGTGTCGTTGCCGAGCGGGGTCAGGATGCGCGGGCGAAAGCGCCGCCACAAGGTGGCGAGTGTCGCCATGTCCATGTGATCGTAGTGATTGTGCGTGACGAGGATGACATCGATCTGGGGGAGCGCGTCAAGCCCGATGCCGGGGGTATTCACCCGCCGCGGTCCAAGGAACGAAAGCGGGCTCGCGCGTTCGGCCCAGACCGGATCGATGAGAATGTTTCGGCCACGCGTCTGGATGAGGAACGACGCATGACCTACGTGGGTAATTCGCGCGCCCGCGCCGTCAAAGCGCGCCGGCGGGCGATCGGGCTGGAAGGGGCTCGGGTAGGCATCGGGCCAGGCCATGCCACGATCGGTCAGCTGCCACCTTAGGATCGCCAACTGGCCTTTTGGTTTCACACCACCTGGATTGAAGAACAGCGTACCATCGAAATGATCGGAAACCGGGCCGCTGTAATAGGCATTGCCGCGGCCAGGCGCCAGCAGCGCCCAACCGCCCGCGGCGGCCGCCGACGCGGCCCCCAGCAACTGCATCATGCGGCGCCGGCTCGGCATATCGACCTTCCCAGGGCGACCTGATCCCTGCCCTCAATAGGCAGAGAAAAGGGCGCCGGCAAGGGCAGCTGCACGCACCCGTTTATTGCTCGCCCGCAAGCGCCGCTCTTTCTGCCGGGCGCGCGCTGTGGGGTGCCACAGGTAAAAGGGCCGCCCGCGAGCGATCGCGGGCGGCCCTGGCGAAGTGGGAATGGGGGCCTTTGAGGCTTACATGTCCATGCCGCCCATGCCGCCGTGCGCGTGGCCGGCATGCGCATCTTTCTTCTTGGGCGCCTCGGCCACACCGGCCTCGGTGGTGATCAGCAGACCGGCGATGGAGGCTGCGTCCTGCAGGGCCGTGCGGACGACCTTGGCCGGATCGATGATGCCCTTCTCGAACAAATCACCGTATTCCGCGTTCTGGGCGTCATAGCCGAATGCGGCACCACGGCCGTCCAACACCTTGCCGACCACGATCGAGCCCTCAACACCGGCGTTTTCGGCGATTTGGCGAATCGGGGACTGCAGCGCGCGCTTGACGATATTGATACCCGCGTCCTGGTCCTCGTTGTCACCTTTGGCGGTGATGGCCTGCACTGCCTTCAACAGCGCGACGCCGCCGCCCGCCACGACACCTTCCTCCACCGCGGCTCGGGTCGCATTGAGCGCGTCATCGACGCGGTCCTTGCGCTCCTTCACCTCGATTTCGGTGGCGCCACCGACCTTGATCACCGCTACGCCACCAGCCAGTTTGGCCAGCCGCTCCTGCAGCTTCTCGCGATCATAGTCGGAGGTGGTTTCCTCGATCTGCGCCTTGATCTGACCAATGCGACCCTCGATCTCTTTTTTCTTGCCGGCGCCGTCGATAACCGTGGTGTTCTCCTTCTCCACGCGAACGCGCTTGGCCTTGCCGAGCATGTCGAGCGTGACGTTCTCGAGTTTGATGCCGAGGTCCTCGCTGATCACCTGACCGTTCGTCAGAATGGCGATATCCTCGAGCATGGCCTTGCGCCGGTCGCCGAAGCCGGGTGCCTTGACGGCGGCGACCTTGAGCCCGCCGCGCAGCTTGTTGACGACCAGCGTCGCCAGCGCCTCACCCTCGACTTCCTCGGCGATGATGAGCAGCGGCTTACCGGTCTGCACCACCGCCTCGAGCACCGGCAACAGCGGCTGCAGGGTGGCGAGCTTCTTCTCGTGGACGAGCAGGTACGGCTCCTCCAACTCGGCGATCATTTTGTCGGCGTTGGTGATGAAGTAGGGCGACAGATACCCGCGATCGAACTGCATGCCTTCGACGACATCGAGTTCGCTCTCGAGGCTCTTGGCTTCCTCGACGGTGATGACGCCCTCGTTGCCGACCTTTTGCATGGCATCGGCGATCATGTCCCCGATCGCCTTTTCGCCATTGGCCGCTATGGTGCCGGCCTGGGCGACTTCCTGGCTGTTCTTGACCTTCTTGGCGCGCTTCCCGATGTCTTCGACAACTTGCGCAACGGCCTTGTCGATGCCGCGGCGCAGGTCCATCGGGTTCATGCCGGCGGCCACCGCCTTCATGCCCTCGCGCACGATCGCTTGCGCCAGCACGCACGCCGTCGTGGTGCCATCACCGGCAATGTCGTTGGTCTTCTGGGCGGCCTCGCGCACCATCTGCGCGCCCATGTTCTCGAACTTATCCTCAAGCTCGATTTCCTTGGCAACCGTGACGCCGTCCTTGGTCGTGCGCGGGGCACCAAACGACTTCTCGAGCACGACATTGCGGCCCTTGGGCCCCAAGGTGACCTTGACGGCATTGGCAAGAATGTCGACGCCGCGCAGCATGCGCTCGCGGGCTTCGGCAGAAAATTTGACGTCTTTCGCAGCCATAGTGAGCTAACTCCTGGAACGTGGATTTCGACTGATTTCAGATG